>Ga0210401_10002499_pt1 | contig 20374 bp, 17 predicted proteins | sample IncBWH32MmetaG_FD_150866 | JGI IMG/M metagenome (GOLD analysis project Ga0210401, IMG submission 150866) | Forest soil microbial communities from Barre Woods Harvard Forest LTER site, Petersham, Massachusetts, United States - Inc-BW-H-32-M | ecosystem: Environmental > Terrestrial > Soil >... | reverse complement strand
TCGAGCTGCCCGACGTCGCGACGCTGCCGCAGAACTCGCCGGTCATGCTCGACGATGTCACCGTCGGCAGTGTCGCCGGCATCGAGGCCAAGCAGCGACCCGACGGATCCTTTTATGCCGCAGTGAAATTAGCGCTGGATAAGAACGTGGTGCTGCCGACGAACGCGACCGCGAAGGTATCGCAGACGTCGCTGCTGGGTTCGCTGCACATCGACCTGGCCCGTCCGGTGGGCCAGCCGCCGACCGGCATGCTGGTCGACGGGTCGAGCATCCCGGAGTCCCACACGGGCCGCTTTCCCACCACCGAAGAGGTGTTCTCGGCGCTCGGTGTGGTCGTCAACAAAGGCAATGTCGGTGCGCTGGAAGAGATCACCGACGAGACGTACCAGGCGGTGGCGGGCCGGCAAAGCCAGTTCGTCGACCTGGTCCCCAGGCTGGCCGAGTTGACGGCGGGCCTCAACCGGCAGGTCAACGACATCATCGACGCCGTCGACGGGCTGAACCGATTCTCCGACGCCCTGGCACGCGACAAGGACAACTTGGGCCGGGCACTGGACACCTTGCCCGAGGCGCTTCGCGTGCTCAACAAGAATCGCGACCACATCGTCGAGGCGTTCGCCGCGCTCAAGAAGCTGGCGACGGTGACCTCGCACATACTGTCCAAAACCAAGGTGGACTTCGCCGAGGACCTCAAAGGCCTGTACTCGGTCGCAAAGGCCCTCAACGACAACCGGAAGGATTTCGTCACCTCGCTGCAGCTGTTGCTGACGTTCCCGTTCCCCAACTTCGGCATCAAACAGGCCGTCCGCGGTGACTACCTCAACGTGTTCACCACGTTCGACCTCACCTTGCGCAGGATCGGCGAGACGTTCTTCACCACGGCGTATTTCGACCCGAACATGGCTCACATGTCCGAGATCCTCAACCCGCCCGATTTCTTGACCGGCGAATTGGCCAACCTGTCCGGACAAGCGGCCGACCCGTTCACGATTCCGCCCGGTACGGCCTCGGGGCAGTAGGGCGGCGCAGATGATCGACAGACTCACCAAGATCCAGCTCTCCATATTCGCGCTGGTTACCGTCATCACGCTGACGCTGATGATCATCTTCTATCTGCGGTTGCCGGCGACCTTCGGCCTTGGGACCTACAGCGTGTCCGCCGATTTCGTCGCTGGCGGCGGGCTGTACAAGAACGCCAACGTCACGTACCGCGGTGTCGCGGTCGGCCGGGTGGAGTCGGTGGGGCTGAACCCCAACGGTGTCGACGCCCAAATGCGGCTGAACAGCGGCACGCCCATCCCGTCGAACGTCACCGCCACCGTCAAGAGTGTGTCGGCCGTCGGCGAGCAGTACATCGACCTGGTGCCGCCGGCTAACCCGTCAGCGACCAAGTTGCGCAACGGATCCCGGATCGACCGGGCGAACACCCGCATTGGCCAAGACGTCGCCGACTTGCTGAAACGAGCCGAGACTCTGATCAACAGCCTCGGTGACACCAAGCTGCGGGAGCTGCTGCATGAGACGTTCACCGCGGCCAACGGCTCGGGTCCGGAGCTGGCCCGGCTGCTCGAGTCCGCCCGGTTGCTGGTGGACGAGGCCAACGCCGACTATCCGCAGGCTTCGCAGTTGATCGATCAGGCGGGCCCGTTCTTGCAGGCGCAGATTCGCGCCGGCGGTGACATCAAGTCACTCGCCGACGGGCTGGCGCGGTTCACCTCTGAGGTGCGTCGGGCCGACCCGCAGCTGCGCTCGATACTGGCCACCGCCCCGGACGCCATCGACGAGGCCAACACCGCGTTCTCCGGTATCCGTCCCTCCTTCCCGGCGCTGGCGGCCAGCCTGGCCAACCTGGGCCGGGTGGGCGTCATCTATCACAAGTCGATCGAGATGCTGCTCGTGGTCTTGCCGGCCCTGTTCGCCGCGATCAACACGGCGGCGGGCGGCGCCCCTCAAGACGAGGGCGCCAAGCTGGACTTCAAGCTGGACCTGAACGACCCGCCGCCGTGCGCTGTCGGCTTCCTGCCCCCGCCGTTGATGCGCACGCCGGCCGACGAGACGCTGCGGGAACTCCCGAAGGACTTGTACTGCAAGGTCGCCCAAAACGACCCCAGCACCGTGCGCGGCGCACGCAACTATCCGTGCCAGGAGTTCCCCGGCAAACGGGCACCGACGATTCAGCTGTGCCGTGACCCGAAAGGCTATGTGCCGGTTGGCCGCAGCCCCTGGCGCGGCCCGCCGGTCCCGTATGACACACCGGTGACGAACGGGCTAAACGTGTTGCCACCCAACAAGTTCCCGTATATTCCGCCGGGCGCCGAGCCCGATCCGGGTGTTCCCATCGTCGGGCCGCCCCCACCTGGTGTGGTGCCCGGGCCCGGGCCGTTACCGAACCGTCAGCCGGCCTACGATCCGCCGCCGCCCAACGACAACGGGCCACCACCGCCGTTCACCTCATGGCAGCCGCCGGGAATCCCGCCGGTCCCGCCCCAGGTCCCGTATCCGAAATGGCTGCCCCCGCCGCCACCGCCGGAGGGCGTCGGCCCGGCGCCCGGACCGGCTCCGGAAGCTGCGCCCGCGCCGGCACCTGGCCCGCAACCACAGGCCAGCGGCTCGGCTTACACGACCTATGACCAAAACACCGGCGCGTTTAAGGACCCCGCGGGTGGCACTGGTATCTTCGCGCCCGGTATCAGCGGCGCATCCAACGCCGAGAATTGGGTGGACCTCATGCTTGATCCAAGGCCCGCATAGTGACCGATGTAGTGACGACACAGCAGTCGGCAACGCAGCGCGTTCGCCGGCGGGCATCCCGCGCGGCGGGCCCCGCAAAAACGGAATCGGGCGTTGACGCAACGGTTGCCGCCGGCGTCGCCGCCACGGTTAAGGCCGACGCGCACCCGAAGCGCCCGGCCAAGAAGCTGGTGTCCGTCAAGCCGCCGCCACGACGGCAGCCGCACCGGGTCCTGGTCGGATGTGTCTCGATTGCCGCTGCCTTGTTGGCGATTGGCGCGCTGGCCGGCTGCCTAGTTGCACTGATCTTCCAGCAACGCGAGGCCGAAGAAAAACAAGCGCGCAACCAGCGCTTCGTCGACACCGCCACCCAGACTGTGATCAACATGTTCAGCTACAAACCGGACAACATCGACGAGAGCGTGAACCGGTTCGTCAACGGCACCAGCGGCCCGCTGCGCGGCATGCTCAGCGCCAACAACAATGTCGACAACCTCAAGGGCCTGTTCCGCGCCACCAACGCGACATCAGAAGCGGTCGTCAACGGTGCTGCCCTGGAGAAAATCGACGAGGTGGAAGACAACGCCTCGGTGCTGGTGTCGGTGCGGGTCACGGTCGCCGATGTCGATGGGGTCAACAAGCCATCCATGCCGTATCGCCTCCGGGTCATCGTGCACGAGGACGACCGGGGACGGATGACCGGCTACGACCTGAAATATCCTGACGGGGGTAACTGATGCGGTGGCGGCGGTGGCTGGTCGCCGTCGCGGTCTACCTTTGTGTCGCAGTTTACGTCGGGTTGGGTGCGGCGGCCGGCTGGATCTATTGGGACCGGGTGCAGACCAGCGGTGAGGCGGCGGCGCGGGCGCTGTTGCCCCATCAGGCCGCCGATGACATCCCTAAGGTGTTCGCCTACGACTACCAGACCGTCGAACGCAGCCTCGCCGCCGCTTACCCGTTGCTGACGCCTGACTATCGCCAGGAGTTCCAGAAGAGCGCCAATGCGCAGATCATCCCGGAGGCCAAGAAGCGCGAGGTGGTCGTGCAGGCCAACGTCGTCGGCGTGGGGGTCATGTCCGCCAGACGGACTGCGGCGTCGGTGATGGTCTACATGAACCGCACCGTGACCGACAAGTCACGGCAGCCGCTCTACGATGGCAGCCGATTGCGGGTGGACTACAAAAAGATCGGCAAACAATGGCTGATCGCCTACATCACACCCATTTAGACGCGGCGACGATGCGGGCCGCGGCGTCCATCGTCACGCTGGCGCGTCCCCCGCAAGCGGGTGGGGGTACCTCCCACTTGTGGGGGCGTGCCCCCAGCTCGCCAGCCGATTGCGCAGCAGTGGCCGACGTCAGTAGCACATCGCAATTGCGTTGCAGTACAACGGATAACGTTGGATCGGACTGGGCGGCGGTCCGGTCATCTGCAGCGAAAACGGTTGCTTGGTCATCTCCGGCTGCATGCCACAGACGGCGCCGTGCAACGTGGTGTGCGTGCCGGTGAGCGTGGCGTCATCAAACGAATAGGTTTCGGTGGACGGCGCGGTGCCGCCGCCCGGGCACGACACGCCGTCTGCTTGCTCCACCTTGAAGGTCCAAAGCACGCTACTCAGCCGAGCCCTGGCGCTGAAGTTCTGCAGCTTGTCGGCTCGGGTGATCTGCTCGTTCGTCGTACTTACGATGTTCAGCGCACAGTTGAACGCCCAAACGACCGGGTCGGAGTAGTCGTTCAAGTTGCGGGTTCCGGATGGCTGATCGCACAGCCCCGTGATCGTCCAGATAACCCCCGACACGCCCGCCTGGTTGAAGGAGTAGGCGCCGTCCGGCGGCGGCCCGAGCGCACTCGCCGGGTGGCCCGATTCCAGCGCGATTCCGAATGCAACGGCCGAGAAGATGCCGGCGCTTGCGGCGAGCACGCGACGGATGTTTTTCACGGCGACTTCTCCTTCACGTCCTTACGCTGCATCCGAGTATCACAGCGATGGGGAGGCAACACCATGGGTTCGCTTGGGCTGTTTGAGGCTACTTAGCTGTCGCGCGGATGCGCCTCGGCGAGCGCATCGAGAAATGATCGCGCCCAGCGATCCACGTCATGGGCGAGCACCTGGCGCCGCATCGACCGCATCCGGCGCCGCCCCTCTTCGACCGGTTGGTTGAGTGCCGCCTCGATCGCGTCCTTGACCCCTTCGAGGTCGTGCGGGTTGACCAGATAGGCCTGTCGGAGTTCGGCGGCGGCTCCGGTGAATTCGCTGAGCACGAGCGCACCGCCGAGATCGTTGCGGCACGCGACGTACTCCTTGGCCACTAGGTTCATCCCGTCCCGCAGCGGGGTGACCAGCATAACGTCGGCGGCGACGTAGAACGCGATGAGTTCGTCGCGGGGTACCGGACGGTGTATGTAGTGCACCACCGGATGACCGACCTCGCCGTACTCGCCGTTGATGTGGCCGACCTGGCGTTCGATGTCGCTGCGGAGGATCTGGTAGCTCTCCACACGTTCGCGGCTCGGTGTCGCCAGCTGGACCAGCACGGTGTCGTCGCGTTTCGCGCGGCCCTCGGCAAGCAGCTCCGAGAAGGCTTTCAGCCGGACATCGATGCCCTTGGTGTAGTCGAGCCGGTCGACGCCAAGCAGGATCTTGCGGGGGTTACCCAACTCGGCTCGGATCTCGCGGGCCCGGCGTCTGATGTTGCGGTTGCGGGCGGCATGGTCGAGCGCTCTGGAGTCGATGGAGATGGGAAAGGCGCCCACGTGAACCCTGCGGGATCCCAACTGCACCTCACCGAACCGCGACCGCACACCGACCGCCCCGCGTGATGTATTCGCACCAAGCAGGGCCCGGGACAGGTACAGGAAGTTCTGCGCACCGCCGGCCAAATGGAACCCGACCAGGTCGGCGCCGAGCAGACCTTCGATGATGTCGGTGCGCCAGGGCAGCTGCATGAACAGCTCCACCGGCGGGAACGGGATGTGCAGGAAGAAACCGATGGTCAGGTCCGGTCGCATCGTGCGCAGCATTTTCGGCACTAGCTGTAGTTGGTAGTCCTGCACCCATACGGTCCCGCCGGGCGCGGCGGTGCGCGACGTGGCTTCGGCGAAGCGGCGGTTGACCTCGACATAGCGATCCCACCATTCGCGGTGGTAGATCGGCTTGACGATGACGTCGTGGTACAGCGGCCACAACGTGGCGTTCGAGAACCCCTCGTAGTACTGGGCGACGTCGTCGGAGCTGAGGTGTACCGGATGAAGCGTGATGTCATCCTGGACGATGGGCTCCTCGTAGCCGTCGACGTCGTCGTCGTCAACCACGCCCGGCCAGCCGACCCAGGCCCCGCGCTGCCGGCGCAGCAGCGGCTCTAAGGCGGTGACCAGCCCGCCTGGGCTGCGTTTCCAGGCCGTGGTTCCGTCGGGAAGCCGCTCCAAGTCCACCGGTAGTCGATTGGCGACAACCACGAAGTCGGAGTCCCCGGAGCGCTCCAACTCCGGCGTCTTTGAACCCTGGCCTCCCCCGGAGGACATCTATGTCTCGTGCTTTGCCGGCCCAATACCGAGCATGGACAAGAAGACCCTGCACTCGTCCGCGTCGTTCGCATACGCGGCGACGACGCGCCTGGCCTGGCTCGCGGTGTGATCAGCCAGCGGCTCCACATCGCCGATTTCGCCAGGATCCGATTTCGTAGGCATGACCCAACTGTAGGCGACGCTGGAATTCCGTCGCAGTCGTCTCACCCCTAGGCGGCGCTGAGGGGACCAGCCTGGCAGCCGGAATATCGCTTCGGGCGCGATTCGACAGCAAACACCCGATGCCAGCGGTCTTCGAGGGCGACGAGCCGGTCCGAATCGCATCCCTCGACCTTCAAAGGTGCTGCGGCTCCCCTCGCGGCCGCGTTGGACCGGCCTTAATCTCGGGTCTGACAGCCGCCGATCGCCGGTCAACCCAACGGCGTGCGCGGTCGGCGCTGCACGTAATGTGCAAAAAGTCGGATCCGATACGCAGCAAGACCAATAAGCGAGGTGGGCGGAATGACAGTCTCCGAGCAAGCCGACGCCGCGGCAACCAACGCCAAGGCGAACGAGCTGGTGGTCTACGAAACCCTCGATGGAGGGCGGATTGCCCGGATCTGGCTCAATCGGCCCGACGCCCACAACGCGCAGAATCGCACCCTGCTGGTTCAACTCGACGAGGCGTTCTGTCGCGCTGAGGCCGATGACACCGTTCGCGTGGTGATTCTGGCGGCGCGCGGCAAGAACTTTTCCGCCGGTCACGATCTGGGGTCGGAAGAGGCGCTGCTGGAACGAAAGCCTGGGCCAACGCAGCATCCGACATTTCGCTCGCACGGCGCTACCCTCGATCCGATCATCGAGAAGCTGTATCACCAGGAGTGGCACTTCTTTTTCGAAAACACCTGCCGCTGGCGGGATCTGCGCAAGATCACCATCGCGCAGGTGCAGGGAAACGCGATCTCGGCGGGCCTGATGCTGGTGTGGGCCTGCGATCTGATCTGCGCGGCCGACAATGCGAAGTTCAGCGATGTGGTCGCGGTGCGGCTGGGTATGCCGGGTGTCGAATATTACGCCCACCCTTGGGAATTCGGTCCGCGCAAGGCCAAAGAGCTACTGTTGACCGGTGATTCGCTGGACGCCGATGAAGCGTATCGGCTTGGCATGGTGTCCAAGGTTTTTCCGGTCGGCGAACTGGAGGCTAAGACCCTGGAATTCGCGCGGCGGATCGCCGAGCGGCCCACGATGGCGGCGATGCTGATCAAGGACTCGGTCAACGCCGCCTCTGACGCGATGGGGTTCACCGAGGCGTTGCGGCACGCGTTCCATGTTCACCAGTTGGGGCACGCGCACTGGGCGGCCCACAACGAGAACCGGTTCCCGGTCGGCCTGCCGCCCGATGTCGAGGACTGGCGCACGGCCAAGCCGACCAAGGTCGCGCGCCGCGATACGCCATAGCGCCGCCGGTGCCGGCGGTGGGCACATCTGCCACCCGTTTCACTTCTAGAGAGGCTCGCGTGCAGCTTTCATTCCAAGACCGGACGTACCTGGTCACCGGCGGTGGCAGTGGGATAGGCAAGGGCGTGGCTTCCGGGCTGGTCGCTTCCGGGGCCTCCGTCATGATCATCGGCCGCAATCCAGATCGGTTGGCGGCGGCCGTCAAAGATATCGAAGTGCTCAGGGCCACCGGCGGCTCGATCCGCTTTGAACCCGCCGACATCACCAACGAGGAGGAGACTGCCCGCGCGGTCGACGCCGCGACGGCGTGGCACGGCCGGCTACACGGTGTGGTGCATTCCGCGGGCGGATCGGAGACCATCGGGCCGATCACCCAGATCGACTCGGCGGCATGGCGACGCACGGTCGACCTCAACGTCAACGGCACCATGTACGTGCTCAAGCACGCCGCCCGTGAGCTGGTGCGCGGCGGCGGCGGCTCGTTCGTCGGCATCTCGTCGATCGCGGCCAGCAACACCCACCGCTGGTTCGGCGCCTACGGGGTCTCTAAGTCGGCCGTCGACCACATGATGAAGCTGGCTGCCGACGAGCTCGGCCCGTCGTGGGTGCGGGTCAACAGCATCCGCCCCGGCCTCATCCGTACGGATCTGGTCGCGCCCGTGACAGAGTCGCCGGAGCTGAGTGCGGACTACCGCCTCTGCACGCCGCTGCCACGGGTGGGTGAGGTGGAGGACATCGCCAACCTGGCAATGTTTTTGCTCAGCGACGCGGCTAGCTATGTCACCGGACAGGTCATCAACGTCGACGGCGGGCTCATCTTGCGCCGCGGCCCGGACTACTCCGCGATGCTGGAACCGATGTTCGGCGCCGATGGGCTACGCGGGGTGGTGTGAGCCGACGCGGAAGCGTTGCCGGCGTCGCGGTCGGCGAGCGCAGAGACCGCCGACCAATCCAGTTGCCCGCCACCGGTTGCCACCAGGGTGAGTAGGCGATCGCGCAGCAGGCTGGCGACCGGCAGCGGCACTTGCAGCTGTTGCGCGGCAGCGAGCACCAGCTCAATGTCCTTGAGTCCGAGGGTCGCCGCGAACCCGGCCGGCTCGAATTCCTGTCGCGCGATCAGCCCGCCATAGGTCTGATACACCGGAGCGGCGAACAACGTCGAGGTGAGGATGTCGACGTACTGCAGCCTGTCGACGCCGGCCTTGGTGACCAGCGCGACGGCCTCCCCGACCGACTCGATGGCGGACGCGATCAGGAAGTTGCCGCTCAGCTTCACCAGGTTGGCGGTGTGTGGCTGTTCGGACACCACAAAGGTACGCTGGCCGATCGCGTCGAACAGCGGGACCAGCGGTTGCAAAACTTGAGGGTCCCCCGCGGCGATGACGAAAAGCTTTGCGGCAGAGGCTGCTTCGGGCCTGCCGAACACCGGCGCCGCGACATACTGCTGACCGGCTTCGGCATGCGCGGCCGCCAAGCGCTGGGACATCGCGACGCTGATGGTGCTCGACGAGACATGCGTCGCGCCCTGTCCCAGCGACGCCACGATGCCCTCCTCACCACCTGGGTCGCCGAACGTCACGTTCTCGACGGCCTGGTCGTTGGCCAGCATCGTGAACACCACCGCACCGCTGCAGGCTTCGGCGATGCTCCGCGCCGCAGTCGCGCCCTGCTGGACAAGGGCCTCGGCTTTGGCCGGGGAGCGGTTGTAGACGGTGATGTGATGACCCGCATTCAGCAGGTTTGCAGCCATGCCGCGGCCCATGTTCCCCAGGCCGATGAATCCGATCTCCATGGCATTCACTCTTCCTTATTTAGGGCCTTATTCGGACCGCTACTTGCGATGATGAGCAGATGAAGCGACTCGAAGGCAAGCGGATCCTGGTGACCGGCGCCGCATCGGGCATCGGCCAGGCCACCGTGCTGCGCCTGCTGGACGAGGGTGCCACCGTGGTGGGCGCCGACATCGCGGCGGACGGCCTGGACAAGACCCGGGCGCGCGCAGGCGAGGCCGCGACGGGTGACCGGCTGACAACCTTGGAGATGAACGTCGCCGATGAGGACTCGGTCATCGATGGCGTGTGCCTGGCCGTCGAGACGCTCGGCGGCCTAGATTCGTTGGTCAACGCGGCCGGCATATTGCGGGCCGAACACACTCACCAGACCAGCACCGAGCTGTGGAATCAGATCATCGCCGTCAACCTGACCGGCACCTTCCTGGTGGTGCGCGAAGCGCTGCCGGCGCTACTGGCGAACTCGCGCAGTGCGATCGTCAACTTCAGCTCCACATCGGCCGCCTTCGCCCATCCGTACATGGCCGCCTACGCCGCGAGCAAGGGCGGCATCCAGTCCTTCACGCATTCGCTGGCCCTCGAATACGCGAAGGACGGTCTGCGTGCGGCGTGCGTGGCGCCCGGCAGCATCAAGTCCGGGATCACCGACGCCACCGGGGGATACATTCCCAAAGACGCTGACTGGTCGTTGTTCCCCAGGCTGATGCCAATCCTGCCCACGACTGTCGAATCCAGCGGCGCCGGGATGGCCGAGCCCACTGCGATCGCCGGCGTCATCGCCATGCTGGTGTCTGAGGACGGCGCCTGGATCACTGGCACCGAGATCCGCATAGACGGGGGAACGCACGCCTAATTAACCGAGGTTAATTAACGCACGGGACCCCGCCGCCATCGATGGGCTTCCCCTGATCCGGGCTCGGGTAGGTGCTGGTGGTGTCGTACCCGTAGCGACCGGACTTGGTGGTCGTTGTCGTCGTCGTGGTGGTGGTCGTGGTCTCGTCTGTCGTGGATTCGTCCACGGCCGGCAAGGAGTAGGTGGTATCCACGGTCACTCGGATGTGTCCGGGCTGGATGGTGGGATCGGGTTGCTTTGGCGCGTCGAGGCCGAGCAGGGTGGCCACGTTGTGTGCGTCGGCGTCGGCGCCGGCGCCGTACTGGATCGTGCTGGCGGACGGTTCGCCGGAGTTGCGGTCACGGACCTGACCCATGGTGTAGCCGCGTTTTTTCAGCGCGCGGGACACCTCGCTGGCGAGCCCGCTCAAGCTGCCGGAGTTGACCACATCGACGACGGTGTCCGGGCTGGGTTTGGCGGCCGTGGTGGTGGTCGGCGTTGTCGGCGGGGCCGCGCCGATCGCCGTCGCCACCTCGGCCTTGATCGCGGCCGGGTCGATGATGTTGACGTCCTGACCGTCGATGTTGTCGTACCGCACCACGGGCAGCGTCCGGAACTCGATGTTACCGCCGGCCAGCGCTCCCAGTCGTTGGATCAGGTCATCGTCCCAACCCGACGACAGCACGACATCTTTTCGCGCCACAGCCATCAGGCTCTTGAGCTTGTTCAGATCGGTGAAGGTGCCCGAATCCTGAAGTTCCCGCATGACCGATGACAGGAACGCCTGCTGCCGGTGGGTGCGGTCCAGGTCTCCGTTTTCCAGGCCATGACGCTGCCGGACAAACGACAGCGCCTGCGAAGCATCCAGCCGCTGACGGCCGGCCGGGAAATCGGCACCGGAATACGAGTCGTAGACGGCGTGGTTCAGGCACACGTCCACACCGCCCAAGGTCTGGGCCAAATCGTAGAAACCGGCCAAATTGACCTCGGCGAAGTAGTCGATCGGAACCCCGGTCAGGCTTCGTACCGCGCGCAAGGTCGCCGCCCGGCCCGCTTCGCGGCCCCGGGTCTCGAGTTCTCTCTGGCTGCTCGCACCCTGGTTGGCGAGCTTCTGGGCGACGTATTGCTTGGTGAGCCCGTACGCCTCTTTGATCTTGATGTGGTTGTATCCCGGAACGCCGGTGAACGGCACCCAATCATCGCGGGGGATCGAAAAGGCGACCACCTTGCCGTCGCCCCCGACGTGCACCAATATCAGTGTGTTGGTGTTGTAGCCGCCGTCATCTGAATCGCCCGCGTGTAGATGCTTCAAGATCGACCACGGCAGGTCGTTGCCGTCCTGGTCTTTGCGCGAGTCGAGCCCGATGAGCAGGATGTTCATGTCGTTGCCGCTGGATCGCGGATCGTCCGGGCTCAGGGCGTCTGAAACGGTGATGCCTCCCAGCGCACCGTGAGCCACCCAATATCCGGCTCCGGTCAGCAGTACCGCCACCACCGATGCCAGCGCCATGAAGCCGCGCGCCACCCCCTTACGGAGCCGCGACGGCTGAGGAGCGGCGCGATGACGATGATGAGCGCCGCCGGAGCGCACCATCACATACCTCGACCAATATCCAGCGCACCACCAGGTACCGCAATGGCGGTGTGCGGTGATGTCGCTTTTAGCATGACGTCAAGTATGCGGTAGCTCGGTGTTAAGCCCCCAATCTGAGAGCCCATTTGTGGGCAGGCTCACCCGCGTGATCAGGCCAGGTTCGCAGCGAGAAAATTCGTGCTACCTGCATGTTCTGAGTACAATTCGCAAAATTCGCAAGCTCCCGAGCGTGATCTCGGGAGGAATCTCAAGAGATGCCTGAATCTTACGGTCGCGTTGCAGTTCAGCCCAGATCTGTTACGGCTGAAGTTCAGCAATACGGGTACTCGATGTGCCACCGGCCGTTCACCCAGTCGGCGCGAAATTGGCCGCCCAGTCGTGGATCGGCATCATTGACTCTTCCGGTGCCCCCGAGGTTTGGCGTGAAGCCGGGGGAATCCCAGATGACGCCCAGGGGGTTGGGTGTTACGTCTGGAGTGCAACCCTTCTGCTTCGCAACATAGCCGTCAGTGATGCGCTGCTCCGCGGTCGTTTGATCACCGGTATCCGGATCGGGTGGCGCTGGCTGCTTGGGGCACGGGGCGTTGGTGCACATGTTTTCGCTCGCAGTGACGAGCACCAAATTATTGACGGGTGAGGGCGGCGTCTTTGCGGCGGCGCCACAGGTCAGCACCGCTGCAGCGACAAAACCTGCTAGGGCAGCGGCACCGACCGGCCCGGCAACTCCGCTGATGCGCCTGCGCATGTTCCCTCCCGGGATTCGGGCCGAATGTTCGCGACTCGATCAGTTTGACCCGTGGCGGCGCATCCCGCAGCTGAGCTAGTGGGCTTTCTCCAGATCCTCGCCCGACTGGTAGTAAAAACGGATGTTCGAGCCCGTGATGATTTCAATGAGGTAGACGCCGAGCGGTTCAACCTCGTAGTAGTAGTGAACGTTGCCCTGAGCATCGACCGCGGTAGCACACGAATAGCCCGGCGCGCCGCACCTCGCCTTGATCGGGATGGCGAGCGCGGCGATCACCAGCGCGACCGCGATCCCGACCGCAAGCGGGACTCTCTTCGACGAGTAGCTCGTTTGCGCGGGATGCATCATTGTTGGCAATGTATGCGGCTCACTCGGCGGTCGTGCCGAGGACCCGCGCGAGAACTCCGCGAGTCTGGAGGTGACTCGGCATGACCAGCGCCACAACGGGTTACGACGTCATTGTGGTCGGTTTGGGTGGTATGGGAAGTGCCGCCGCCTTCCATCTGGCAGCAAGGGGATGCCGGGTGCTCGGCCTGGAGCAGCACCAGCCCGCCCACGACAAGGGATCCAGCCACGGCGGATCCCGGATCATCCGCCAGACCTATTTCGAAGACCCTGGTTATGTTCCGCTGCTGCTGCGAGCCTACGAGCTGTGGGAGAAGCTGGCCGCTGACGCGCGGCGCGATGTCTATCGGCTGACCGGAGGTCTTTTCATCGGGCCGCCGGACTGCGTGACCGTGTCGGGTAGCCTGCGTGCCAGCCGTCAATGGGATTTACCGCACGAGGTGCTCGACGGCGCGGAGATCACCGCCCGGTTCCCGAACTTCACGCCCCAGCCTGGAGATATCGCGCTCTACGAAGCCAAATCCGGGTTCGCGCGTCCGGAGCTCACGGTGCGCGCACATCTGGAACTCGCCGACAAGGCCGGGGCCACACTGCAATTCGGCGAGCCAGTGCTGGACTGGAACCAGGCCGCCGACGGGCTGCGCGTCACCACCGGCCGCGGGTCTTACTTTGCGGAGCACTTGGTGATCTGCCCCGGCCCGTGGGCCCCGCAGCTGCTGGGTCAGTTCGACGTCCCAATCACGGTGGAACGTCAGGTGATGTACTGGCTGGACCCGATCGGCGGCGTCTCCGGGTTCGAGGACCATCCCATCTTCATCAAGGAGTATGCCTCAGGCATACATACATACGGCTTTCCACCAATCGACGGACCGCGTGGCGGTGTGAAAGTCGGCTTCGCGCGCAACGGGACCTCCTGCACGCCAGAAACCATCGACCGAGTGGTGCACACACACGAGATCAGCGCGATAACGGCGCGGATCGGTGAGTTATTGCCTGCGCTGGCCGGCAGGTGCCTGCGCGCGGCGACGTGCATGTACTCCAACACACCGGACCGGAATTTCGTGGTCGGGCGACACCCGCAGTGCGCCGACGTCATCGTGGCGTGCGGATTCTCCGGGCACGGCTTCAAATTCGTTCCGGTGATCGGTGAGATTCTTGCCGACCTGGTCATCGATCGGGGCACCGACCATCCGATCTCGTTGTTCGACCCACAGCGGTTTGTGACGGGATGACCACCGACTGTGTGGTCGGTTTGCGGCGAGGGGCTGCGGTTGCTTCGCCGACGGCGGTAGGTTTCTCAGCTATGGCGACCGTAAACCGGGACGGCGCACCATCGCCGCGAAGGCGCGTCGAGGTACTCGGCAACATCGGGCCCAACTGGTTGATCACGGCCGCAGGGCTTCTCGGAGCCACCGCACACCTCCTCAAGACGCCGCCGAGCGCCACGCCGGTCAAAGCGAGCAAGGAGCGGGTGTCCTAGACGGTCATCGGCGGCCTGGCTTGGCGGCCGCGATCAGTATGAGTGCCAAGGCGATCGCTCCCACGACGACCAAGGGGTGCCACCACTGCGCGCCGAGCCAATAGACGTGCGCGCCGATCCAACCGGGATTCTTCTCGGTACCGAACAGCAATTCGCGTACGACGGGTGCCGCGAGCGAAAACACCGCCCCGACAAGGGTTACCGACAGGAATGCGAAAAGCAGCCTGTTGGAGAACTGCCAGGTTCCCAGGACGACGAGATACGCACCGGTCCCCGCCATGATCAGGCCCGTGACTCCGAAGAGCGTTGTGCTTTGAATCGCGGCGGCAGTGCCCAAAACGAGTAACGCGGCCCCGGCGGCGATCGACCACGTGGCAATGCCTTTGGTCAACGACGCCACTCGATATCCGCCGAGCGCCAGTGTCCGCAACGTGACCACCGGTGGCTTAAGGACACCAGGCAGTTGGCGGACGGAACCCGCCGCGGCAGACGCGGTCGCAGTGGCCTTCGTGATGGTCTGGGCCATCAATGGTGAGCCCTTGTCGCTCGCGAATGTCTCACCCGCGACGGGATCCTCGTTCAAGAGAGCGTATTTGGCGGGACCTGGGCTCGCGGCCAGCACCTTCTTGGCCCAGGTTCGGGAATTAGTTGGACTCCAGTCTGGCTTTTGTCCGGGCTCAGGGTTGATCACCGTGTCAGCCAGCCCGTCCAATTCCTCGTCGAGGACTTGTTGCTGCCACGCTTGTGCCAGCCACAGCGACGTAAGCGGAATGCTGGTCGGTATTGCCTTGGACGGGTCGTCGAGGAATCCAAGCTCGTCGAGCACCTTGGACTCGGTCAGGCACTGGTCCGACCCGCCGCCAGAGGCTGGCAAATGGTAGCCCATACTCGGAAAGTCGGGTGCCCCAAGTTCTTTGAGTCTGCGGAAGAACCACTGCGCTCCAGTCTCGGACGCGCCGGCATCCGCACGTGCCTGGACCACCCGCAGCACACGTCGCGGGTCCAGCAGGGCGTGGACGAGCCATCCTGTGCCGTCAAGCCGGCCCCACATCCAGTCATTGGCGCGCCACGACCGTTTGTAGAAGGCGCCGAAATGGTGAAACTGCATGCCGGTCAGCTTCTGCTGGGCCGTCTGCCAGTCAGGTGCCAGCAGGCTGCGCGTATCGGCGCTCACCTGCAGGAGTTCCAAGGACTGCTCGATGTCGGCCTCGGCCGGAAGCATCGCCCGCTGCGTAGTGGCCATGTCGAACAATTTCGTCGTCATGGTCCGCGAATCTGCTTGCACACCAAGGTAGTTGAGGTACGTATTCAGCTGACTGGCTGCCGTATGATCCTTCCCGAGCAGCGAATCGGATTGCGCGCCAGCGGCGAACGATGCGTTGGCGGCAAGTCGCCTCAAGGTCTCGTAGCCGCCCACAAAGACCCCGCCTAAGCTGTCCCAGGCCTCGTCTGGCACCGTGCACTGTCTGAGATAGTCCCGCGCCAGCTGGGCGGCGGCGTTCTCAAGTGGCCCTCGACGGACTGTGGGGTTGGTGCACACATTGCGAACGAGTTCACCGAGATCGAATGGTACGGGCGGTGGGCAGGCCTGGTGGATTCCTTTAATCAGTTCCGCCAACTCAGCGATATCGGCTTCGGACGTCGCCAGCTGGTATGCCGCCTGAACGACGCTGAGCGCAAACACTTTTGCGAGGTCAAACGCCGGTTGCCCGTAGCGAGCAAGGTCGGCCGGACCCTCGGGCAGCGGCTGGTCGGGTGGTTGCGACCAACGACTCAGTATCGACTCTTTGATCTTTTGCCGGCACGCCTTCTCCGCGTCGCCGCCGACGGCGAGCTCGGGTTCCCAGTTCTTGGGAATGCTTGCGGTTGATGTGCCCGACTCCGGCGGCCAGGTGCTGAGTTGGCGCAGCAGAGCGCTGGTGAGGGCCTGAGCCTGTTTGGTTGCCTCGTGCGTCCCGTAGTCCGTCAACAGCGATGGCGTGAGAAGCCGCGTGCCCGAGGGCAGCGTCGCCGCGATCTCTGCCAGACGCAGTCTGGTGTTCGTCCGCGCTTCCATGCGGTCCTGATGGACCCTGATGGCACGCAGGTCCGCCGCGATCGACTGAGTCGTGACTGCGGCCAGATCTTTGAGGAGCCCGTCGACGAGCCCGAGTGGCTGGTCGACGTTGTCCGCTGGAGCCTCTTGCACCAGGTCGGGGGCTGGTCCGGAGGACGGTACGACGAAGAGCAGGACCCGGCGGACCGGCCGTCGGGCGGGACGGTCAAAGACGCGCTTGAGCAGCACGTCGATGGGCTGGTTGTCGAGCAGGCCGCCATCGGCGACCCAGTGCGGGCGGGTGATGTTGGTGAAGGGCGCCATCGCTGGTCGAGCCGGCACGTCCCCCTTCTCGGGCGTCCCTTCCGTGAAGGGAACGAAGGAGGGCTCGAACGCCGCGGGGAACGACGCGGAGCTGCGCGCGGCCAACGCCAGCGCAGAGACGGTGCCCTTCTTAACGAGCTCGGTTTCGGTGAAGGTGAACAGACCGCGCCGATCGACGTCCTGGACGAGGGTGCCGAACGAGTCGGTGAATCTGCTTGTCTCGCCGGTGAGAAGCGTGGTCGTGATGTACACGGTGGTCGATGGGATGCGAGGACCCCCCGGAAACGCCGCGGGCGGAAACGGCCCGGTCTCGAGTTTGGGAATCTGTTTTGCCAATTCGGCGAACATGCGTTCGTCGCCGTACAAGAGGGACGGCGTGCTCTTGTCCCGCGGATCTCTCAGGAGGTCGGTCAAAGCCCCGAGATCCAGCCATAGGTCACGAAGCCCGCCGAGGTCGGACCCCGAGACTCGCGATGACGCAAGCAAAGCCGCGTTGATGCCACCAGCACTTGTGCCAGAAAGGATGTCGACGTCGACGACCACGTCGAGCAGGTCGATGAGTTCTGCGTAGAGCCGCAGCGATGCGACCGACTCCTTGCTGAGCGGGCTGCTGGTTGGAAAGGTTCCTCCCGCCCTGCGCCACTGTGAAGCCTGCGCTAGCAAGTTGATTTCCCGTGCTACGCCGGCCATCCAGATCGCGAGGCTGACGCCGCCGGTCATGGTCGTGGCGAGGCGGAGTTCCTGTGTCAACTCGGTGACCGGTGACGGCTGGTTGAATGTCATCACGCGACTAACCTTGCCACGATCCCAGCAACCTTTATGTCGGAACCGACGAGAACGGAGCAGGGTGGTCGCGCACCATGGAGCCTTCACGTTTGATTGCGACTCAGCCAGCGTCGCGGACGGTGTGGGCAAAGCGGGTGTGCCGGCCCCCCGTGCGGGTGCTGGTTACACTGCCCTGACTGGGATGAGAAGGAAGCCTAATGCCGAGGAGCGGCGGCGCGATCTGTGCGATGCCGCCATCGAGCTGTTGGCCGAAGACGGAGCACGTGGTCTGACGCACCTGCGGGTTGATCGCCGCGCAAGGGTGGCCGACGGTAGCACCTCGTTCTACTTCCAGGCCCGCTCTGCCCTGTTGCGTGGCGCGACCGACCGGGTGGTACAGCTCGACGTGGCCGATTTCACGGCGGCGATGAACCAGGCCAAGGCGGCGCGGGGCGACAAGGCCGAATCGTCCCCCGCAAGCGGGAGGTGCCCCCAGCTATCGCAATTGGCTGAGCAGGCCATGCGTACCCCCGTCGAACCGGAGCGGTCGCGTGCACGTGCCCGGTTCGAGCTGCTGATGGTCGCTGCCCGCGATCCTGAATTGTCCGCGGTATTCCAGAGCCTGATGGACCAATTCGTCGCGATCAGCGAAGAAGCCGTTGCCCAATTGCAGCCGGCGGACCGCCCTCCCGATCGGGAGCTGATCGGAGAGCAGGCATCTGCTGTCGTCACGTTCCTCGGCGGATTTCTCTTCCAGTTGGCCAACGGCTTGGCCCGACTCGACAACGCCGAACAGCTCGAAGGTTACTTGCACGCCGTGATCGCCGGGGTAGCCGCAGAGCACCCTCGGCTCCGTCGTGCCGGCGGCGGCCCTTGTTGAGTCACTGCGTTACTCGGGCCCGACCAGAACCCGTCCGCGCACTCCGGCGCCGCGCACGAGGTCGAATGCCTCGGCGATCCGGCTCAGTCCAAGCACAGGTCCCACAATCGGGGCCGGGTCGACGGCGCCGCTGCCGAACGCGGCGATAACCTCCCGGAACTCATCGGGGGTGTAGCAGACCGAGAACCGAATACTGAGCTCCTTGAGCAGCGCGGTCACGGGTTCGATGGGTGTCGGCTCGGCGCATGCACCGGAAATGACGATGCGTCCCTGCGGGCGTACCGACGCCTGGCATGCCTGTAGAAGTTCTGGACGCCCAACGCATTCCAGGACTGCGTCGTATGCGTCGGCGTCGGCGCCCACGGCCGACGCGCGCACATCGGTTGCTCCCATGGCAACGGCCGACTCGCGCCGCTGTGCGTCCGGGTCGACGGCGGTGACACGCTGGGCTCCCATTGCCCGCGCCCACGCGATGGTGGTCAGACCCACGCCGCCCGCACCGACAACGAGCACGTCCTCGCCGGGACTGACTCGCGGCTGTGCACACCGTGCAGCCCGACCGCGAACGGTTCGACCAAAGCCGGGTAGGTGTCGGGCATTTCGCTAGGCAGTGCGAATGCATGCCGGGCGGGCACGACAGCGAATTCTGCGAAGCCGCCCCCGTCGGGTCCCATCCCGATGTAGCGACACTGTGCGCAGTGAGACACCGAGCCTGCTGCGCAGGACCGACACCTGCCGCAGGAAACGACGGGCAAGACAGCAACATTGGTGCCTTCGCGCCAGCCGCCGGCATCCGACCCGACCGCGGCGATCTCACCCCCAAGCTCATGGCCCATGACCACGCCGGCAGGCATGAAGGGCTGCGCCTTGATGTCAGACCCGCATACACCGCATGCCGCGACACGGATCACCAACTCGTCGGGTCCTGGTGTCGGATCGGCGATTTCGACGACATCAAAGCCGTGCTGTTCTGTTGTCACCGCTGCTTTCATCGCTTAGATCCCTTCAAGTTCGATGTCGAAGGCCGATAAATAGTCGGCGAAGACGGGTTCGAGGTCGGCTCGGGTGACGCCGGTCCCGTCCAGTGAGTACGGCTGAACCCCGAAGCGGCCCTGCGTATTTCGTTGGAGCCAATCGAGCATCGACTGCTCTGTTGACGGCGTCAGTTTGTCGCCGGCCCAGTCGTACAGCGAGCGCATGACGCCGATGGGGTCGCGCATCAGAGCCGAATAGTGCAGGTCGAAGAACCGGTCGTCACCGATGCGTTCGCGCGCTTGCATCGGCCGGGTGACGTGTGCGCGCAACTGGCGCATCACATTCGACACGACATCGGCGGTGTCGACTTCACAGCCGAGCACCGCCCGAGACAGGTAGTTCAACCGCAGAAACGATGCGGTGGCCTTGAACGGATCGCGGTGCGCCCACACGATGCGCACGTCGGGAAACGTCGCCAACAGCGCCTCGATGTGCACCGCATGAGACGGCATCTTGAGCGACCAGGTGCCTGGCGCGCGAGACTGCAGCAATTGCAACACCGCCCGCTGGTAGGCATAGGCGCTCGTCACGTCGTTCTCCAGTAGCCAATCCGCGTAGGCCGAGTTGGGCATGAACGCCTCCCAGAGGTAGGCCTTGAAATCCTGGTTCTGGACGAATACGCACTCGGTTGGTCCGTCGGCCTCATCCCAATGCACCATCGGGATGTCGGCCGCCTTGAGCCCCTCGGCAAGGATCTCGAGGTCCGCCTTCTTCTTCAGGCAACGTGGATGGGTTCGCAGCGTCTCGGGCGTCGAAGGGGGCACCGAGTCCTCGGCTTCCCATGTCAGTAGCGAGCGCCGTTGCGGGTCTTGGTCGAGCAGGTAGCTCGCCAGCGAGGTGCCTGTGCGCGGCAACCC
>Ga0210401_10002497_pt1 | contig 20383 bp, 11 predicted proteins | sample IncBWH32MmetaG_FD_150866 | JGI IMG/M metagenome (GOLD analysis project Ga0210401, IMG submission 150866) | Forest soil microbial communities from Barre Woods Harvard Forest LTER site, Petersham, Massachusetts, United States - Inc-BW-H-32-M | ecosystem: Environmental > Terrestrial > Soil >... | reverse complement strand
AATCAAGGCCTTGGGTAAATCGTTCGTGCAGAGGTGCCAGCAGTTCGACGGCCCGGGCGCGCTCCCCGTGCTCCGACCACCAGCGGGCGAGGCTGGTTGCGGCGTACAGCTCCCACGAAGGCACGCGTTGTTCGTGCGCAAGCACATACGCACCGGTATAGGCCGCTCCCACTTCTTCGTCGCTCGTTCCTGGGCACAGCCGCAGGTAGTCGCCCAGCAGCCGCTGGCTCTCGGGCCAGAAATAGCGTTCGGATCCGTAGCGCAGCTCCTCCCGCACCGCGTTGGCGTAACGGAGCGCATCTTCGAAGTGACCGAGCGCGGCGAGCGTGCGGGCGTGCATCGCGCGGTGCAGCGGGACCATGGCGCCCGTCTGTGTTCGAGTAATTGAGGCGAAGCCCGTCTTCATGAACGGCATCGAGCCCTCCGCGTCGCCCTTCAGTGCCAGCGCGAAGCCATGCAGGATGGAGCCGTAGCCTTTCCACAGCTCCATGTCGTACCGCTCGGCGAACTCCATCGACTCGGCGCTCAATTCGAGCGCCAGGTTGGCGTTGCGGCACACCACAGCGAAGATCGCTCCGTGCGTAACGGCGTGGCCCAGCGTGTGCGCATGGCCCATCGCGCGAGCCGCCGCTACCGCCTCGGCTGCGAGTGCGCACGCCTCGTCGATCCGGCCGAGGCTCCACAGGGTCAGGCAGACGTGAAACTGGGTCGCAATCTCCGGATCGGCGGCAAAGCGGTCCGCGACGGCCAGGCGCCGCTCGCGCGAGCGCTGGCGCAGCGCTTCGGCGAGCTGCCGCGCCTGCTCGAACGTCTCATCGGCGAGCGCGGGGCGGCCGGTAATCATCTGGGAGATGGCAAGCGCCCGCAGGCCCGCGAGCCGGTGCCCCTCGTTGAGGTCGATTTCTGCGGCCTTGAGCATGCCGTGGGCCGTTTCCAGCGCCCGATCGTGCTCGCCGCCCACGTAGTGCGTGACCCAGGTGGCGTACAGGATCGAGAAGCTGTGCGGCCCTCCGCCCATCTCGATGGCGAGTTCCCGCGCGTGCTTGAAGATCGACACCGTCTGCGCGTGGCTGTAGCCGTACAGCGGAATCGCAGCCTGCCCCAGGGCCATCCAAAGCAGCAGGCGCCGCTCCCGCCATGCCAGGCTGTCCCCCATGCCTTCGGCGAGGTGGATCGCCTGGGTCAGATGGGCAATCGCCTCTTTGTAAGCCGGTCTGGCAAACGCGTGGGCGGCCGCTTTTTGCCAGCAGTCGATCGCCTTCTCGTTCAAGTGCGCATGGGCGGCGTGTTGCGCGATGACCTCGGGGGCGGTACCTGGCATCCGCTCGAGCGCCTGGACCAGCCGGGCATGGATCTGCTCGCGCTTCGTGCGCAGCAGGCTCTCGTAGGCGGCATCGCGCACCAGGGCGTGCTTGAATACGTATTGCATTTCGTGGGCGCTGCCGCGCTGATAGATCAGCTCGGCGTCGACCAGCCGAACCAGGGAATCGCGCAACACGGGCTCGGGCGTCTGGCAGATGTCGCACAGCAGCCCGTAGCTGAACTCGCGCCCGATGCAGGACGCCGTTTGCGCCACCTCCTTGTAAGGGCGCAGGCGATCGAGCCGCGCCATCAAGCTGTCGTGCAGCGAGGCGGGGACCGTCATCAGTTGCAACGCCGTGTTCGCGACGAAGGCGCTCTCGGTTTCGCGCACAAAGCCCGACTCGATCATCGATTTCGTAAACTCCTCGACGAAGAGCGGCACTCCGTCCGTTTTCGAGACGATCTCGGCCAGCAGGCGCTCGGGCAACGGCTTGCCGCGTGTCAGGCCGTCCACCATGGCCGTGGTGTCCGCAGGCCCAAGGCGGTTGAGCGCGATCCTGGTCAGATGCGGGTGGGAGCCGAAATCGTGCGCAACATCGGGCCGGGCCGTGATGATTGCGAGCAGCCGGACGCCGGCCGCCCGCGCCATGCAGCGTTGAACCAGCTCCAGCGTGGTCGGGTCGATCCAGTGGGCGTCCTCGAGGACCCACAGGACCGGCCGGATCTGTGCCAATCGGATCAGCTGGTTCAGTAGGGCGTCGAAGGTGCGCAGACGCTGTTGTTGCGGAGTCAGGTCAAGGGTTCCGTAGCGATGGCGACTGTCGACGCCGAGCAGCGCCGCAATCAGCGCGATGTCTTCCTTCGCTGTTCCCGCCAGCAGCACTTCGAGCCGGTCCAGCCGCATATCGACGGTGTGCTCCGGCGAGATCCGCGCGGCCCGCGTGAGCTGCTGGATCGCCGGAAAAAGCGCGCTCTCGCAGTGATACGGCGAACACTGATGGAGCATCGTCACATGGGATTCGGTGGCCAGCGCATCCCTGATCGCACGCACTAGGCGCGACTTCCCAATGCCTGCCTCGCCCGTCACCAGGACGACCTGGCCCTTTCCCGAGCGCGCTTCGCCCCAGCGATCGCGCAGCTGCGCCAGCTCAACGTCGCGACCCACCATCGCCATGGGCTCAGACGTGCGCTGAGCCTCGAAGCGGCTTTCGACCGCACGCTCGCCGACTACCGAATACACGCCAACCGGCTCATCGACGTCTTTCAAGTCATGCTTGCCCAGATCGCGCAGCTCGAAGCGGCTACCGATCAACTCGCGCGCACGGTCGCCGATCAGGATCTCGCGGGGCCGTGCCAGGTCCTGCAGGCGCGATGCGATGTTGGGCGTCTGACCGATCACCTCGTGTCCGCGGGCGGAGCCGGCGCCGAGCACGGCGCCGACCACGACCAGGCCGGTTGCGATGGTGATTCGCGCAACCAGCTCCTCGCCCCCAGGGACAGGGACCTCGGCAATGTCCGCACGGATGGCCAGTGCGGCGCGCACTGCGCGCTCGGCGTCATCCTCATGCGCGTTGGGATAGCCGAAATACAGCATGACGCCGTCCCCGATGTACTTCGCGACGTAACCCTCGTATCGCTTGACCGCGCGATACACGACCTCCTGGTAGTCACCGATCACCGAGCCCAGGATCTCGGGATCAAGCCGCGCGGCCAGTTTGGTCGATCCGACCAGATCAACGAACATGACCGTCAGTCGACGGCGTTCAGCCGCCGGGGTTGCGGGCGAGGAAGAGCGAGGCGCTTGAGCGGATGCTTCAAGCATCTTTGAGCGCAAACCGGCAGGAATTCCCAACTCACCGAGGCGTTGCTCGGTCAGTGCAGCCAGAGCCTCCAGGTCGATCCGATGTGCTTCGAACACGCCAGCATATTGACTGAATCCGCTGGATTCGAGCCATCGGCGCACGTCGAAACTCAAGAACGGCTCCCTTCGCGACAAAGATTAGCGCATCGTCTCAAGCAGCGCCATTGCGCAATTGCATGTTTCGCGCCGGCGCTGAACAGTAAGGCCGGGCATCATGATCGGGGAGGGTCATGCTTGCAACCCTACGGCGATGGCTTCGCCGCCTTGCAGGCGCGGCCGCAGTTCCTGCGGGCGCTGCTCCACCCCCCTGCGATCGATTCCCGGTCGATGCATTGCGCGGAACCTGGACGGACCGCGTTTTGTCATCGATCGTGAACCGGGCGGCGCGGTTTCCGTGCCGCGAATGCCTGCTTGGGCTGTTGCGCTGGCTTTGCCCCAACGTTTCGTTGTTTGGCTGCGTGATCGTGCTGCGGGACGAAGACGTCCGCGATGTGTTGCTTCACGACCGCGAATTCCCGGTACCGTGGGATGAGCGGATGGTGAACCTCACCGGCGCCGAGAATTTCGTGCTCGGCATGAAAGCGGACGCAGAATATTTCCGCAACTACGCGCAATTGGCCCAGGCTTTCAAGCGAGACGACATTGGTTTGGTCGCCGATCAAGCCAGGCGCGCCACCCAAACGATCCTCCAAACGCGCTCGCGCGTTGATCCGGCCACCGGCAAGGCGCGGATCGATGCGGTGCGCGAGTTGATGTGGGGTGTCCCGGCTCAACTGTGCGAGGACTATTACGGCATCACGATTGCCGATAAGTTCCATTTCGCGGCGTGGAGCGTGGCGATGAGCTGGTACCTGTTCGGATCGTGCAAAAACGATCTGGTGCCGACGCCCCTGATCTGGAATCTGGCGCATATGGCCGCTGATTGCTTCCGCGACACGATCCGCATCGCGATGGGCAATGCGCGCCAGGGACGATCGCCAGGACCGGTGCTGCCGCGGATGATCGAGATGCAGGCGCGCGACCCGACGCTGACCAACGAAGTCATCGAGGCGGATCTGTTCGGCATGGTCCTGGGCTTCATTCCGACCGACCTGCTGGCGGGCAGTCACATGCTCGACACGCTGTTGAGCTTCCCGGAATTCATGCAACGCGCTCGTGACGCGGCGTTCGCCGATGACGATGATCTTTTGTGGCGCTGCCTGCAGGAAGCCTTGCGCTTCCGGCATTTCAACCTTGGCGCCTTTCGAATCTGCGGGCCTCGCGGCTACACGCTGGCGGCTGGCACTCGACGTGAAAAGCGATTGGCCCCGGGCACCAGGATCCTGGCCAGTACCCAGTCGGCAATGTTCGACTCCCGCCGCATCGTGCAACCGAAGGTCTTCAACCCGGATCGCCCGGAAGAAGACTACATGGTGTTCGGTTTCGGGCAGCACTGGTGCATCGGCAAGCACATCGCGATCGCTCAACTAACGCAGACCTTCAAGATCCTGTTGACCCGGAAAGGCTTGCAACGGGCTCGTGGCGCCAGCGGGACCTTGAAGTTCTACACGGTTTACCCCGCCAACCTGACCGTGGAGTTCACCCCGTGACGCAGGGATTCGTCACGGTTGCGATCCCGTTCCAGGCTGACCGCGCGGATCGCGTCGAAGCCTGCCTTGGCACGCTCGGCAATCCGGCTGGAGGTGCGATTGCCGAGGCGCTCGACCGCGGCGAATTCGTTCATTTCATCAGCATGATGGTCGTGCGTCGGCCTGATGAGGTCGAGGCGCACCTTCTTCTGGAAGCGTCAGTCGACGGCGATGCACGTACCGGCCTTGCGCTTATCGCGACCACGATTGAGTCGTATCTAGTGGGCGTCCTGCGGGCGGCAGACCTGTCGACGTGGGCGCCCCTGGCCGCTTACCTGGAAAAGTATCGGCTCGATGTTCTGCCGGGCTGGTTTTCGACGTCCGGCGTTGTGTTTGCCGGCACGCCGGGCATGACGGTTGCGCGCATCCGGCGCGAAGCGATGCTCGCGTTCACCGTCAGACAGTGGCTTGAATGCAATCGCGACCGCGAGCCGGCATTGAAGAAGCTGGAGGGAGCGCGCACCGAAGTGTTTCTCGATCCCACGCTCAAGTGGGCTCTTTTCGCCGAGCCGGTGCCACTTCTTGGGGGTGCGGGGACCGTGACGGCCGCCTTCCGGCCAGTGCTCTGTTCGCTACTTCGCAATCTGCTGTGGCCTATTCTGATCATTCCGTTGATCATCGCGCTGCTGGCTCCCTTCGTCCTGACCGTCCTGGAAGTCGTTCACGAGCTTGGCTCCCGGCTGGGGTTTCAGGTGCTCTGGGCCGAGACTTGGCAGCATCATCTCCCGGGCTTCTATACGGGCCTTGAACGCGTCGGTATCGGGCTGCTGGTCTTTTTCGTCGAAGTCGTGGTGGTCATCTTGGCGGGGATCTGGCTCTACTTTCACCTCCGCGCCTCGGAGAGGGCGGAGGTTCCCAAAGACATCGAGCCGGACGCTGCCGCGGTCGGCAAACTGATGGATCGCGAAAACAGGATCCCTCAGAACCACCTGTCCGGCGTTTCCGTCATCAAACCGGGCTTCGTTCGCCGCGTGGCACTGCGCGTCGTGTTCTGGGCCACCGGAGCGCTGGCCGAAAGCTACTGGCGACCCGGCTTTCTCTTTTCGATCGGCAGCATTCATTTTGCGCGTTGGCTCGTGCTGCCCAAAACGAACGCCCTGGTATTCCTTTCCAACTACGACGGCAGCTGGGAGAGCTACCTGGAGGATTTCATCGTCCGCGCCCACCAGGGGCTTACCGCAATCTGGAGCAATACGGTCGATTTCCCGAAAACGAGCAACCTGATCGATGGCGGCGCGAGCGATGGAGAGCGTTTCAAACGCTGGGCGCGCCGCCAGCAGCAATTGACCGGATTCTGGTACTCGGCCTACCCCGATCTGACGACCAACCGCATACGGAAGAACGCGGCGATCCGGCATGGGCTGGCCAGCGCGACCACGGAAAGAGACGCGGCGTCGTGGCTGAGCAACCTCGGCTTTCCGATGCCGCTCGGTACTGCACCGACTGCGATGCCGACCTCGCGGGTTACGCCACCGTTGCCGATCATGGCGATCAAGAAGAGCGACGACGTTCCGACGCTGGTGTTTGGCGGTCTGCCCCGCTTGAGGCATGCGCGCTGCCTGATCGTGAAGCTGCAAGGAATCGGGCCGCTCGTCGGCCGGGACTGGCTATGCGCCATCTCGGAGGAAATCTCGTATGGAGAACGCGTGTGGCCCGACAGCGCGCTGGTGGTCGGATTCACCGCGACTGGCTTGCGAAAGATCGGCCTCGCATCCGCCCTCGAGACCTTTCCAACCGCGTTTCAGCACGGCATGTCGGCGCCGTGGCGCTCGCGGGCACTGGGCGACACCGATGCCAACTCTCCCGACAACTGGTTGTGGGGCGGTCCGCACTGCGAGGTCGACGCTATCGTGCTGCTCTATGCGAGGAGCAAGGACCGTTTGGATGAAAACGTCGAGCGGCACCGCGCTCTGCTCGATCAATACGGGCACACGCCGATTCGAGAAATCAAACTGGCTGAACTGCCTGCCGGCAGCGAGCCACTGCGCGAGCCATTCGGATTCATCGACGGCATCTCACAGCCGATCATCCGCGGTACGCGCCGTTGGGAAACGCAGCAGCGCAGCGCAATTCACGGGGTCGAGCCCGGAGAGCTGATCCTTGGATGCACCGACAACCTCGGCTTCATCGCTCCCACGCCTCACTGGAAGAAATCGTTCGACGTCGGACGCAACGGCACCTACCTGGTGGCACGCCAGCTCGAGCAGAGCAAGGACCGCTTTGACGCTTACCTGGACCAGGTAGCTGCTCAAGTCGCGATGGATCCCCGCTCGCCGAGCACCGACCCGGTCTGGCTGCGGGAGTGGATTGAGGCCAAGATCGTCGGGCGCTGGCGCGAGGACGGCACCTCATTGGTCAGGTACCCGACTGCGCCCGGGACCCGTACCCTGATCACCGATGAGCCCGACAACGACTTCCTGTTCGGCGCCGAGGACCCCGATGGCCTGCGCTGCCCCTTGGGCGCCCACATCCGGCGTCTCAATCCTCGCGAGAGCTTCGATCCGGCGTCGCAGGTGCAGCTGGACATCACCAACAGGCACCGGATCTTGCGAGTCGGCCGCAAATACGATCCGCACCGGGATCTGGAAAAACCTGGGCTGCTGTTTCTCTGCGTGAACTCGGACTTCGAGCGGCAATTCGAATTTCTGCAGCAGACCTGGGCGCTGGGGCGCGACTTCCACAGCCTGGGTAACGAGAGCGATTTTATGCTCGACCACCAGCGCCCTGCAGGAGCACCCGCGCACGGCATTCCAACGCCCTACGGATTGATACGCATTGCGCGCATGAGCGACTTCGTCCTCGTGCGCGGTGGAGGCTACTTCTTCATGCCGAGCCGGCGCACCGTGTGCCGCCTCCTGATTCGAACCAGAACGCGAATCCGTTGCGATCTCGACCGGACCGGTTGAGCGCGGTGCATCCGCACGGAGGCCGAAACCGGAGGAGCTGAGCCTACTGAGCGGACAGCTTATTCGCAGCCTCGGCGATCAAGCGGCCCTGAAAGCGCGCTCCCTCCAGGTCGATCGCACTCGGGTGGCGCTGGCCTTGTCCGCCGGCGACCGTGGTGGCGCCGTATGGGCTGCCGCCGACGATCTCATCGAGCGTCATCTGGCCCTGGTGACTGTACGGAAGGCCCACCACCATCATGCCGAAATGCAACAAGTTGGTGATGATCGAGAACAGCGTGGCTTCCTGGCCGCCGTGCTGGGTGGCCGTCGACGCGAACGCGCCGCCCACCTTGCCGTGCAGGGCTCCTCGCATCCACAGCCCCCCGGCCTGATCGAGGAAGCTCGCCATCTGCGAGGAGATGCGGCCGAAACGCGTGGGAGTGCCGACGATGATCGCGTCGTAGTTTGCCAGCTCCTCGATGGCCGCCACCGGAGCCGGTTGATCCAATTTGAAATGCGCGGCCTTGGCCACTTCCACCGGCGCGGTCTCGGGGACCCGTTTCACGTCGACCGTGGCCCCAGCCGAGCGCGCACCCTCGGCCACTGCGTAGGCCATTTTTTCCACGTGACCGTAGGACGAGTAGTAAAGAACCAGGACCTTGGACATACGGCCTCCGTCAGGGCGATGGATCGCATCCAAAGAGTGACTGAATACTGCCGCGCCACCCCTTCGGTCAAGGCGGCTATTGCAATCAGGCGGTTATCAAACGCGACGACTCACGATCGAGTGCGCGGCCGCCACGGCGCTGGTACCCTAGCGCGTTTCTTAATTCGATGGTCCAACCGGAGATGTGGCTGCGTGGACGAATCCCTGATCGGCTGAGAGCGCGAGGTGACCGAGGCAAACGGCGCTGCGCATGAGCGTCCGGTCTCGTGGCTGTCCATGCTGCGAACGGTCCGCGCGCCGCTGGCGATCCTGGTCTTCGCGGACGTGCTGCTGCTGGTGCCGCCGCAGACGCAGGACATGCTGGCGGCGCTGGCGGATCGCGGCGCCGCGGGTGTCAGTTACGCCCTGAGCTTTCACGCGACCCTCGCGTTTCTTTCGATCAGCGCGTGGTATTGGGCGCGGGCGCTGCTCTCGGCGCGTTTCGACGTCGAGGACACGACTCGGGGGTTGGAGCTCCTGGCTCAACAGGACACACGCGTTCGCAAGCTTCCATTCGAGGTCATTCCCCGGCTGATGTTCGTGGCGGCGCTGCTGCTCGGCGTTGGGCTCGTCTTCCGAAGCGGTCTGTGGATCCACCTGGTCTACCTGGCCTTGTGGGGTGTGCCTTTCCTGCTGCTGGTCGTCTATCGGTTCCGCCTTCGCGATCGGATCCGCGAAAATCTGGGCAAGGAAAAGAGGGTGGACCAGACGGCCGCGCTCGGCCCTGGCTCGCGCAGCACGATGGAGCTCGGGCAGTGGATTCGCAGCGTCCCGCAGCGCTTCGGGCTTCTGCTGCATCGCGCTCCGTGGTCTCGCTGGGTTGCGCTCCTCGTGATCGTATTTGCCTTCGGCGTCTTCCTCTACGGTGCGGCCGAGTCGTTCGTTATTTGGGGCCCTGGCCACGCGGGATTGCCCGCTCTGGTGGCATCCTGGTTTGCGGGGCCGTCGGCAGGCCTGCTTGGATTCGCACTGATGATGGCGCCGCTGTCGGCGCTTACTTTTCTCTCCGATGGCCTGAGAATTCAGATCACTGCCGCAGGCCTGGATCTCGGATTGAGCCGGCCGCCGATCATCTGGCTGCTGGTCGCCTGGGTGTCGATCGGGTCGGCGGCGTTCAACATCTATACGGTTCGAATCGTGCCCGATCCGGCGGCAGGCACGCAGATCAACCAGCGAGCTGACCTGGCGGCGTTCTTCAAAGCCTGGGTCAACGCGTGCGCCCCGACCGGAACCCTCCGGCCTGTCGTGGTCGCCGTTTCGGGTGGCGCCTCCCGCGCAGCGATCTGGGGCGAGCGCGTTCTATATCAGTTGGAGCATTCGTCCGAAGGCACGCGGCCCGCTGTGTTCGCCGTCAGCAGCGTATCGGGTGGCTCGCTCGGCGCGGCGGCCTATATGACCACGCTGGCGGGGCTTACGCCGGAGCAGCGCTGTGGCGAGGACCGGCTTTCGTCCGCGCGGGCCGGCGCACTTGAAGCGCTGAAATCGCCCCACCTGGCGCAGGATGCGCTCGGGCCGCTGCTGGCCGGCGCCCTGCTGGTCGATATCCCGCGCGCGATCTTCAGTCCTTTCGCATGGGTGGTTCGGCGACTGAGCAACGAGCAGCCGCGCGGCGGCGATCGCGCCGAAGCGCTCGAGCGCGCCTTCGAGCGCCTCTGGCGGCGCCTTCCCGTTGCACCGGTCGACCCGGGAAAGCGAGGGGACAAGCCAGGTTTCAGCCAGCCATTCCTGTCGCTGTTCTATGACGCCAGCGGAATTCGCCCAGGCATGCCGATATGGATCGCCAACGGCACCAGCCTGCAAACCGGTTCGCGGCTTCTGACCGCGCCGTTCGATCCCCGCCGCTCGTGGCCATTCAACGACGCGGCCGACGCCCTGTCCGTGCTGAATGCCGACGTCCGTATCTCGACCGCCATCAACAATTCGGCGCGATTCGCTTTTCTCGAACCAGCGGGTGAAATGCTTCGATACCGGGGTGACCCGAAGGCGGAGTCAGCTCAATCCGCCGATTCCGCAAAAGGCAGTACGGCGCAAGTGATCGATGGCGGCTACTTCGATGACGAAGGCCTTCAAACCGCGCTCGAGCTGGTCGACTGGATCCAGGCCATGGGTCCAAGCCTGGCGCCGGGACGAAGCATCGAGCCGATCCTGGTGCAGGCGACGGCCGACAGCTTCGCCGGAGTGACGGTGGATCAGATCGTGCGCTGCGGCAGCCCGCAGGACGATCCGACCAGGACTCCGGAGGCGCAACGCCCGCTGGAGCTGCTGACCCCGCTCTTGGGCCTTTACAAAGTTCTGGGTGCGCACTCGCAGGTGCTGTTGCGGGAGGCGCGACAGAAGCATTGTCCCAATGGGTTTTTCCACTTTTACCTTCCGGCACGAGAGGGAAAGCGATTGCCCCTGAACTGGATCCTGTCGGAGGGCACGGCTCAATTCATTTGGGACGCGATCGACACGCCGAATACCTCTGGCAACGCGGCTGAAAGCAAACGACTGGCCGCCGCCTTGCAAGCGCCGTGAGCGAAGCCCTCACCTGGGTCCCGACGGGACGACTGTCGGGTTCCGCCCCCCATTGCCGTCTGAATCAGTGCGTGGTGCATTGAGTTGATTCGCCGCGTGCCTCGACCCCCGTGCGGCCGCCGGAAGTCGATTCAACCAACGTTGCATACACAACAATGAAGGGAGACTCGCGATGGCGCAGTCCGTTTTCGGGCGTTCGCCCCTCTTTCTCAGCCTGTTGACCGCAGTGGCCGCTCCTGTTCTGGCGCAGCAGCCGCCCGACGTGGTCCAAAGTGACGTGTACGGAAACACCGCGATGGGATCCAATGCGCTCTGGTTGAACACGACATCCAACGCGAACACGGCGGCGGGGAGCAACGCGCTGTTTCACAACACGACCGGAAGCTCCAACACCGCGGTCGGGCAAACCGCGTTGACGAGCAACACGACCGCCTCCGCCAACACGGCGGTCGGCGCGCAGGCGATGTGGGCCAACACGACCGGTTACTGGAATACCGCCGCCGGGGCCAGTGCGCTTCAGAACAACACCACTGGAGCGGCCAACATCGCCATCGGAGTCAACGCACTCGCTTACAACACCGCCGGAAGCGGAAACACGGCGGTCGGTGTCAGTTCCCTCAACGTGAACACCGCGTCCAATAACACCGGGTTGGGCGCTGACGCGCTGTTCGCCAATACGACCGGAACCGGCAACACCGCCGCAGGCGGCAGCGCGCTGAGCTCGAACACGACCGGATCGAGCAATTCGAGCTGCGGGTACCAGGCGCTCGCTTTTAATACGACCGGCAACAACAACGCCGCGTCCGGGACCAATGCGCTGCTGGCCAACTCGACCGGATCCAACAACACGGCGACCGGCACCGATGCGCTCTATTCGAATTCGGCAGGCAGCGGCAACATCGCGGTGGGGTACGAGTCCGGCTACAACCTGACCGGCAACAACAACATCGACATCGGCAATATCGGAGTTGCCGGCGAAAATGGCGTGATCCGGATCGGCGCTCGCACCACCCAGACCCAGGCATACATCGGCGGGATCTGGGGGTCGAGGGTGACCGGCAGCCTGGCGGCCGTCTACGTCACGCCGTACGGTCAGCTCGGTGTCCAGCTGTCCTCGGAACGTTACAAGACCGACGTCGCGACGATGGGCTCCAGCACCGACAAGCTGGATCAATTGCGGCCTGTCACATTCCGCTTGAAGGACGAGCCGCAAGGCGAGGTTCGCTACGGCCTGATCGCCGAGGAGGTCGACAAGGTCTACCCGGAACTCGTGATCCGTGGCGACAACGGCAGCATCGAAGGTGTCCGCTACGAGGAATTGGCGCCGATGCTGTTGAATGAGGTCCAGCAGCAGCAACGTGCGCTGGCCGCCCAGCAACAGCGGATCGAAGCGCAGGCGCGCCAGCTCGAGACCATGCAACAACACATGGCCGAGGTGCTCGAGCTGGAGCGCTCGGTGCGCGCTTCGCTGGTGAAGCTCCCGGAACCGCAGGCTCGCCCCGACCAACTCTGAGCCCAACCGGCACCGGCCGGCCGCACGGTGGCCGGTGCTGTGCTTTTGAGGAAGGACCAGCACGCCGTGCTGGTCTTTTCGCGCCCGCTATTGCATTGCATTCGCGAGCCAACGCAATGGATTTGCATCGCGATGCATCACTCAACGTGCGCACAACGCCACGTCAGAAGATGCCTTACATCCGCCTGACAGCCCTCCCGCACTGAGCGAGCGTCCAATACAAACCCTGCAAAAAATTGGTCGGTAAAAACACGTATTACGCCGCTAAGCGGAACGGACGATTTCGGTAACTTGCTCATCGCCAGGCGCGCATCGCGCCAGAAGTAAGACAGCTCCTGCGAGCCACGTTCGAAGGTCTTTTCGGGCTTGAGCTGGGGCTTCCGTAACTAGAAGGAAAGAGATCATGGTCGACATTCGTTCTGTACGCGCGAGTGCGCGCAAGACCACCGTGACGGCATGCATGGTGGGTGTGATGTTCTTGCTGGGTACGACCGCCGAGGCGCGCGTTACACAGATCATCTTCGGGGCACCCTCGATGCCCTATGGAAGCACGACTTTCGGCGCGGTGGGTCAATACGAGGAACTGGATGGCGTGGCCACCGGCGAACTCGATCCGAACGATCCGGCCAACGCGCTGATCCAGGATATCCACCTCGCGCCGCGCAATGTGCACGGGATGGTCGAGTACTCCACGATGGTTTCGATCCTGAAGCCGGTTAACCCAAGCGCTGGCAATGGCGCCATGCTGTTCGAGATCGTCAACCGCGGCGGCAAGCTCGACCCGGGCTTCTACAACGTTGGCGCCTCGGCGACCAATCCGGCGGGCGATGGCTTCCTGGAAAGCCAGGGGTTCACGCTGGTTTGGGCGGGCTGGCAGGCGGATCTGACCCCGGGCGGCGGCCGGGTCACGATGACGGCCCCGATCGCACGCCAGCACAACGGCGGCCACATCACCGGTGCGGTCCGGTCGGAATTCATTGTCAACTCGAACGTTGTCAACGGCCACCAGGTCGAGATCACAACGCAGTCGATCCTGGCCGATTCGAGCTCCAATACGCTCGGCTATCCCACCGTCAGCCTGGACAACTCACATGACACGCTGACGATGCGGGTGCATCAGAACGACTCGAAGCAGCTGATACCCAACACCGATTGGACCTACGCCGACTGCAGCACTACGCCGTTCCCGGGCACGCCGAACCCGCAGAAGGTCTGCCTGAGGAATGGATTCGACACCAACCACATCTATGAGCTGCTGTACACCGCGCAGGATCCGATCGTAATGGGCGTGGGCCTGGCAGCGATCCGCGACGTCGGAGCCTTCTTGCGGCACGAGAAGGCCGACGACTTCCACACCGCCAATCCGCTGGCCGGCCAGATCCATTGGACGCTGCTGAACGGCATCTCGCAAAGCGGCCGCTTGCTCCGGACGTTCCTGGAACTCGGCTTCAACCGCGACGAGAAGTTCGGGCGGGTGTTCGACGGCATGCAGCCGCACATCGGTTCGGTTCGCAACTACATCAACATCCGGTTCTCGCAGCCGGGGCGCCTCGCTGGAACCCAGCACACCGAGAAGCAGTATCCCGGCCCCGAGGGTCCGCTTACCTACGGCAAGTCGTACGACCCCTTCACGGGTGAAGAGGGTGGGGTGCTCGAGCGCTGCGAGCGGACCAACACCTGCCCGAAGATCGTGCATACGATGAGCGACATCGAGTACTGGGAAGCCTCGGGTGCGTTCGACACGGTCGATCCGCGCGGGAGGGAGGACCTCGACATTCCCTGGAACGTGCGCATCTATCAGTTCTCGAGCACCCAGCACGGCGGGTTCTCGCCGACCGCGACAATGCCGACCTCCACCGGTATCTGTGAGCAGCTGCCCAACACGAACTCGTACACCTACAACATCCGCGCACTGCTGATGGCACTCTACAACTGGGTGGCGAGGGGTGAGGAGCCGCCCCCGAGCGCTTATTCGACCCTGAAGCGCGGCACGCTGGTGCATCCGAACCGCCTCGACTTCCCGACCATCCCGCGCGTGACCGGGCCGGAAGGTATCTGGAACACTCGCCTCGTATATCGGCGCGGCGAGAAGTACGACGCCGCTGACGTGTCCGGCGTCATCTCGATCGAGCCACCTGTGGCGCGCGCCGAATACCCGACCTTGTTGCCGCAGGTCGACGCCGATGGCAACGATGTGGACGGCCTGCGCTCGGTGACGCTGCGCGCTCCGCTGGGCACGTATACCGGGTGGAACGTGCGCAAGGAAGGCTTCAGCCAGGGCGACGCCTGCGACCTGACCGGCGGCTTCGTACCGTTCACGCTGACCGGCGCCGAACGCCAGATGAGCGGCGACCCGCGTCGCTCGTTGCAGGAGCGCTACGGGACGCTGGCCGGCTACACCGCGGAGGCGACTGAGGCGGCGCGGCACTTGGTGCGTCAGGGCTATCTGCTGCAGTCCGACGAGGCGGCCGCGATCACCTCGGCCACAAACCAGGCTTCCGCCTTGGGCCTGCAGTAGGACGGCACCCACTCGGGGCGGACCGCGTCCGCCCCTCTTACACCGGCTGCGGGCCCGACGTTTGCTCAGAGCCCGCAGTCGCGTTGTTCCCCCCTCCGATTAAGGTTCGTCCCTCTTGTGCCCGCGTGGACGCGAGCGTATCGCGACGCCTATCATGTCCCGATCGAGCCGCCGCCCCGTGGCGGGGACCTGGCTCGGCTTTGGCAAAAGGCGTGGACCGTATGAGAAAAGTGCTCGGATGGATGCTCGCTCTACTGCTGGTCGTGTCCTTCGGCGCGTCCGCCCAGACCCCGCGCGAGCAGTTCGCGCAGATGCTGGACACCCTGCAGAAGACGCCGAAGGACGACGGCCTGCGCGAGAACATCGTCCGCCTCGGGAAGGAACTGAAGCCGGCGCCTGCCGTCCCGGAAGACGCCCGGCGTGAGCTGGTGCAAGGCAACACCGCGCTGGAGGAGGCCACGGGAATGGACGACTATGCCCGCGCCGCCAGGCACTACCAGGATGCGCTGGCGCGCGCGCCCTGGTGGGGAGCCGCATACCTGAGCCTGGCCCGGGCGCAGGAGCTGCAGTTCGACTACACCTCGGCCGAGCGCAACCTGAAGCTCTACATGCTGACGGCCGCGTCGCCGGATGACAGTCGCAAGGCGCAGGACTATCTGTACGCGCTGCAATTCAAGCAGGAGCGCGCCGACCGGACCAGGGCCGACTACGACAACAAGTTCGGATGGCTGAGCGGCCAGTGGAGCGTGTCCCGCAAGCTGCTCGACAAGACTGGCTACGCCGTCGTCGAAACCGATCCGGTCGCGTTGCAAGCGAGCGTCGAAGGCAGCCGCGTCACGCTGAAGGTCGATACCGACACCATCGAGCACGATCACCGGTACGGCGGCGACCGCGACTCGCCGATCCGGGTCGACGGGTCGTTCCGGATGTCGTACGACGGCTCGGGGCAACTGATGATGGAGGTGCTTGGGGCTCGCAACTCGTACACCTGTCCGGTCGACTACGGCTGGAACGGGGTCGACTTTCAGCTCGGTGCCGGTGGCCAGACGTTCACGGCCACGCGCGCGGAGTTTTATCCGCCTCCCAAGTGCGAGCCGTCGGGCTATTCGACCGTGTGGGTGTTCCAGCGGCAGTAACGGATCCGATCAGAGAGCGCCGGCCGGTGTCCGATGGCTTCGTCAGGATCGCGAGCCTGGGCGATGTGGCGCCGGGCAAGATGAAGCGCTTCGAGGTCGCCGGCCAGCGCATCCTGCTGGCCAACGTCGATGGCCGTTTCTACGCCACCGCCGATACCTGCACCCACGAAGACGCTTCGCTGTCGGCCGGCTCGTTGCGCGGCGAGCTGGTCCGCTGCCCGCTGCACGGCAGCTGCTTCAATGTGTGCACCGGCAAGGTGATGGACGAGCCGGCTGTACAGGACCTTAGAACCTATCCCGTGCGGGTCGAAGCCGACAGCATCCTGATCGGTCTGGCATCGAGCGCGCGGTGAGCGACCCGCTGCAGGATCTGCCGGCCGAACCGGGCGCGGCCATGCGCTCGATCATCAAGCGCATCGCCACCGGCCCGGAGCTCAGCAAGGACATCTCGCGCGAGGAAGCGCGACTGGGCATGCGGCTCGTGCTGGACCGCGCGGTCGATCCGGTGCAGGCCGGGATCTTCCTGATCGCGCTGCGGATGAAGCGCGAAACGGACGAAGAGAACCTGGGGGTGCTCGAGGCGCTGCTGCAGGTCACACAATCCGCGACCGCGCCGGTGCCCGAGGTGGTCGACCTGGCCGATCCCTACGACGGCTTCACCCGCACGTTGCCGGCATCGCCCTTCCTGCCGGCCGTGCTGGCGGCGTGCGCCGTGCCGGCGGTGTCGCACGGGGTCGAGCGGATGGGCCCTAAATACGGAGTCACGCACCGGCAGGTGCTGGCCGCCGCGCGCATCCCGGTCGACCTGGCGCCGGCGCAGGCCGCCGATCGATTGGGCGATCCGGCCATAGGCTGGGCGTATGTCGACCAGAGGGCGTTCTGTCCCAAGCTGCACGACCTGGCCGCGCTGCGCACGCTGATCGTCAAGCGGCCGGCCATCTCCACCTGCGAGGGGCTGCTGGGTCCGATCCGCGGCCAGGCGGCGACGCACCTGGTCACGGGTTTCGTGCACAAGCCGTATCCGCGCATCTATGCGTTGCTGGCGCGGCGTGCGGGGTTCGACTCCGCGTTGATCGTGCGCGGCGTCGAAGGCGGCGTGATCGCGTCGCTGCGCCAGGCGGGCAGGGCGTTTCACTACCATAGCCAGGCAGGCAAGGCAGGCGAGGAGCAGCCGGTCGACTTCAGCCCCGCCGAGCTGGAGATCGACCAGCCGCTGCTGGCGCCGCCGATTCCAGGCCGGGGCGAGGGACCCGCAAGCGATCAGGCCGCGGGCGACCCAAGCGCTGCTGAGGACAACGCGGCCGTCGCGCGCGCCGCGGCGCAGGCCGGGCTGGCGGCACTGGCGGGCCAGCCGGGTCCCACGCGCGACAGCCTGGTGTGTGGCGCCGCGCTGTGCCTGTGGCATCTGAAGCGGCACCACAGCCTGCAAGCCGCCGCGGCGGCGGTGCGCGACGTGCTCGATTCGGGCCGGGCGCTGCGGAGAGTCGAGCGCGCTCGCTGAAGGGATTTACGGACGAGTCGCCTTGAAAGCGCCTCTGCAATCACCTACATTACGAACCATGAAGGCCTATCAAAGTGAAGCCCGGCGCCGGATCCTGAGCGATCCCGAAGGCAGGAGGTCGCTGCGCGCCTTTCTCGAGAGCGCGGCCGTGCGCCAAGACCCGGGCGCGTCGGAAAGCCGTCCCGCCGACGTCGTCGTGACCAGCAACGGCCATCGGTTTTCCGTGCGGCTGGTGCCGACCCGCTAGGTGTCCTGTCCCGCTGATTCGTGAGCAAAGTCGATTGAGCTTTGCCAGGATGGAATCTGCGGTGGCTGTCCAAACAAATGGCTGGCAGTCGCGGTTGTAGTGGGTGACGAAATGGTCGATGCGTTTGATCAGTTGCTTGACCGAGTCGAAGGAGCCACGCCGAATCGCTTTGTCCGTGATCAGGGAGAAGAAGCGCTCGACCTGATTGAGCCAGGAACTGTAGGTTGGGATGAAATGCAGGTGCCAGCGAGGGCGGGCTGCCAGCCAGGCTTTGACCCTCGGGTGCTTATGCGTGGCGTAGTTGTCGACGATGCAGTGAATGTCCAGTTCGGCGGGGACAGCTCGGTCGATCTGGCGCAGAAAGTCGAGGAACTCCTGGTGGCGATGTCGTGGCTTGCACTGGGCCAGCACCGCACCGTTGATCACGTTCAATGCCGCGAACAAGGTCGTGGTGCCGTGGCGCTTGTAGTCGTGGGTGACGCCCTCGACATAGCCCAAGCCCATTGGCAACATCGGCTGAGTGCGCTCCAGCGCCTGGCATTGGCTTTTCTCGTCCACGCACAGCACCAGCGCTTTGTCCGGGGGATTCAGATACAGCCCCACCACGTCGCGCAGCTTCTCGATGAAAAACGCATCGGTGGACAGCTTGAAAGCTTCGGTGCGATGCGGCTGCAATCCGAACAGCTTGTAGTAGCGGTGAACGCTGGTGCTGGAGATGCCCGTCTCGGCTGCGATGGAGCGCACGCTCCAGTGCGAGGCGCCGTTGGCCGGCTTCGTATGCAGCGTCTTATTGATCAGTTCGGCGATGCGCTCGTCGTCGATCGAGCGCGGCTTGCCCGGGCGCAATTCGTCATACAGGCCACCGATGCGTCCCTCGAGAAAGCGGCGGCGCCACTTGCCAGCGGTGTGGCGCGACACTTGCATGCGTGCAGCAATATCACTGCTAGCTTCGCCCGCAGCCGCCGCCAGCACAATGCGCGCGCGCGACACCAACGCAGCAGGCAGCGAGCGCGAGCGCGCCATCGTGGAAAGCTGTGCTTGCTCAGCTTCGCTCAGCACCAGTTCAGCCTTCGGTCGACCCATCGGCATCGCGGTATCTCCCGTTCGAAAGATACCGAAAACCGATGCAAGACATATGCCAGCTATTAACGGAACAGGACACTAGCGCGCCGGGTTGTAGCTGCCGATGGAGTACGGACCGCCGCCGCTATTCAACCAGGGCGTTTCGGCCCGCGCCCGGCTTGCCTTCTTTTCGTTCCTCGCGGTCGTGCTGATCGTGATCGACGCGCGCGTGAAAGCGCTGGAAACGATCCGGATCGGCGTGGGCGTGATGCTCTACCCGCTTCAGCAGGCCCTGCTATGGCCGCGCGACGCGCTGATGCATGGCGGCCGCTACGTGACGACGGTTGGAAGCCTGACCCGCGAGAACGAGCAGCTGCGCGAGGGCGCCACGGAACGCGCCGCGCTGCTGTTGCAGGACCAGCAATTGCGACTTGAGAACGAGCGCCTGCGCCAGCTGCAAGGATTGCGTGAGCGCACCACGGCGAAGACGCAGACCGTCCAGGTGCTGTACGAGCCGCGCGATCGCTTCGCCCACAAGCTGGTGATCGATCGCGGCTCCTCGGACGGACTGCACGCCGGCAATCCGGTGATCGATGAGCACGGCGTGGTGGGACAGGTCACCCGGGTGTTTCCGCTGGTATCGGAAGTCACGGTCCTGACCGAACGCGATCAGTCGATCCCGGTACAGGTTGAACGCAACGGCTTGCGTTGCATCGCCTTCGGAGGCGCTGAGCCCGGGACGCTGGAATTGCGCTTCCTGGCCGCCAATGCCGATGTGATCAGCGGAGACGTGGTAGTGACCTCGGGCCTTGACGGGCTGTACCCGGCGGGGCTTCCGGTCGGCACCATCGCGCGGGTCGAACGTGACGTAAAGGATCAGTTTGCGCGAGTTATCGTCAATCCTGCGGGCGGAATCGACGCCAACAGCGTGCTGGTGGTGCTGCAGCTGACAGCGGCACCGTTGGCGCCCCCGCCGCGCGAGGACGCGCGCAGCGACAGCTCGCCTCGCCGGAGCCCGCGCAAATGAAACTTTGGCGATTGCGCCGCGCCAACGGCGACATTCCTGCAGCCACTTCGATGGCACGCGGGCAGGCGCCGAAGCAGGTGCTACGGCCGGTCAGCCCGGTTTTCATCTGGGCGACGCTGGCGGCCGGCCTGGCGCTCGACCTGCTGCCCTGGGGGCGAACGCCGCTGGTGCCGGACTTCCTCGCGCTCGCGCTGGTGTTCTGGAACGTACACCAGCCGCGCCGGGTCGGCATGGGCGCCGCTTTCCTGTTCGGTCTGCTGATCGACGTGCATGACGGGGCCCTGTTTGGAGAACATGCGCTGGCGTATACACTGCTGTCGTACGGCGCGATCGCGCTGCACCGGCGCATCATGTGGTTCCCGGTTCTCAGCCAGAGCCTGTACGTGCTGCCGCTGCTGCTGGTCGCCCAACTCGCTTCGGCGGCCGTGCGGCTGTGGGTTGGAGGCGCCTCGAGCAACTGGTGGATCGGGCTGACCGAGA
>Ga0210401_10002494_pt1 | contig 20395 bp, 19 predicted proteins | sample IncBWH32MmetaG_FD_150866 | JGI IMG/M metagenome (GOLD analysis project Ga0210401, IMG submission 150866) | Forest soil microbial communities from Barre Woods Harvard Forest LTER site, Petersham, Massachusetts, United States - Inc-BW-H-32-M | ecosystem: Environmental > Terrestrial > Soil >... | reverse complement strand
GCGCAGGACGGTGCCGCTGGGAAGGACGTCGAGATCATTGCCGGTGCCAGGATGCAAGCGAGTTTGCAGGTGAAACGTCAACACGGTTCCCGGGGAAACATGCATCGGTTCGAGGGTGGAAGTTTGTGAGCGGAGTGGCTTCGCGAAAATCGCCGTGATACACAAGACCACGACCGCGGGGATGCGCATGGGCTGGGACCTACCTTCTCCGAAAAATCAATACAGTCGTCATGGTAGATTGGCGGGGAGGGAGCGTCAACGGCAATGCGAGCGACGGAGGTTGAATTGTTCAATTCGATAGCAGAAAAATAATCGATGGGCGCAGGTCTTGGATACGAATTGTATTTTCTACCGTTTTGAATCGCGGAGAACTGGAAGAAATGTTACCTCCTGCAGCTGCTGGTGTAACAAAATGTCACCCTCTCGGCAGCTCTCCTTGGAATGTCCATGCCTTGCTTCTCTCGTGATTCGTTCGACAAGGTGAGAGAGTTTTGTGGTTGTGTGGAGCTGAGGCACGCCTCGGGACTCCGGCGACAAGCGAGAGTTTTTTCACGCCAAGCAGAGGCCGAGGGCCGGGTATGTTTGCGCTTTACGTATTCATGAGTATGTAATAGAGCTATAGCTAACGGGCTGGACTTCTGGGGTAAGTTCACAGAGGGACTGTGCGGAAGTGGCATCCATTCGTGATGCGAATTGTTCTGGGTGGGGTTGATGATGCGATGGATTTCCCTGATGGTGGCCGCGATGGTGACGGCAGGATTGTGGGCTCAAGAGAAAAAAGTGCAGGATCCCGCGCGGAGCAAGGAACTGAACACGGAAGCTGATGGGGAACTGCTCCGAGAAGACGTGCAGGCGAAGCGCCAAGAAGTGATCAAAAAAGGAATGCAGTTGGATGAAAAGCGGGCGGCATCATTCTGGCCGGTCTCCGAAAAATACGCCGGGGAACCAAAGCAGTTGGGCGACCAGAAGCTGGCCATCATTCAAGACTATGCCAAGAATTTCATGACCATGGACGATGCGAAGGCCGACGAACTGGCGCAACGGGTGATGGCGCTGGACGAGCAGCGAACGGCTTTGCGAAAGAAATATTACCAAGCCATGAAGAAGGTGCTGCCTACGGTGTTGGTGTTGCGATTCTTCCGACTGGAAAATCAGGTGCAGATGCTAATTGATGATCTGCAGATCGCGTCGGATCTGTCAATCATGGAAGAAGCGCCAGCGCTGAAAGTGAATGACGCGCGTTTGCGGGAACTTCAGGGTGTACAAGAGGGGATTGATGGATGAGCTTTGCCGTGGAGGTTCGGGCGATCTCTGATTGGACGAGGTGATTGACCGGAGAAATTCCTCCTCAGCAGACAGACGGCTCCGATCCGGGCGGGTCGGAGCCGTTTTTATTGCTGAGTGGAACTTCCTGCGCGTGAGTTCCGTAACTGATTCCAGACGAATGGGATGTACACTCTTACCTTGTTCATTTGCCGGGAGGATGTCTTCATGAGGATTGCGGGAGTACTTGTGTTCGTATTTGTGTTTCCGCTACTGCTTAGTGCGCAGACAAAACACACGCCGACGTTGGATGAAACGGTGAGCCTGAAGACGATTAATACCGCGAGGATTTCGCCGGACGGGAAATATGTGGCGTACCAGGTGCGGCAAGCGAACTGGAAAGACAACGAGTTTGTGACGCAGATCTGGATCGTGAACGTAGCAACAGGCGCCAATTTTCAGCTCACACGCGGAAAGAAGTCGGCTGGGCAGCCGGAATGGTCGCCGAATGGGCAGTGGCTGGCGTTCGTGACGGAACGGGAACCGGCGGCCATCGAGCCACTGACGATCGAAAAGAAGGAGGAGGCGAAAGAACAGAAAAAGGAAGAAAAATCGCAGAAGCCGGAAGAAAAGAAGGAAGAGAAAAAAGAAGAAGGGAAGGAGGAGGGCGGCGGCAAACAAGCCGATCGCCAGATCTGGGTGATTTCTCCGGAAGGTGGAGAGGCGTGGCAGTTGACGAAATCGGAGACAGATGTGGACGGCTTCCACTGGTCGAAAGACAATAGATCGATGGCCTTTACGGCGAACCCGCCGGAGTCGAAGGTCAGTAAAGACCGCAAAGAGAAGTACAGCGATTACGACGTGTACGAGAAGGATTACCAGCAGAGCCAGTTGTGGCTGGTGGACGTGGCGGGCGCGTCGAAGGAGCTTTTGCCAACGAAGGCGAAGAGGCTCACCACCGATTCCAGCTTAAACGTCAATTCCTTTGCATGGTCGCCGGATTCCACGCGCATTGCCTTCAGCGCGGCGAAAAATCCGTTGCTGGCGTTCAGCGGCGAGGAAGACATCTATTTGTTGGACCTTAACTCAAATAATTCCGTTAAGAAGATTGTGGCCTTGCCAGGGCCTGATGGTTCGCCGATGTTTTCCCCGGATGGGAAGCAATTGGCTTTCGGCACATCACTAGGTCAGCAGTACTTCTACTACACGAATGGGCATGTCGCCGTGGTGGATCTGGCCGCGGTGCTGGCCAAAGCTGCTACAACCGCCGCGGATGTGCGGGACCTGACGGCCAAATTCGATGAGGACGTACAGCCGGTCGACTGGGGACCGGACGGAATCTATTTTGCGGCGGAGCAGAAAACCAACGCGCACATCTATCGAGTAAATCCCGAATCGCTGGAGATCCAGAGGATCACGTCGCCAGACACGCTGCTGATTGAGGATGGATCGTTCACAAAAGATTTCAAGACGGCGGCGTTTATCACCGAAGACCCCACACACATGACGGAATTGTTTGTGTCGGCGACACGGCCCTTCGCGCCACGGAAGCTGACGGATATTACGGCCCAGGTGAAGGACTGGAAGCTGGGCACCGTGGAAGTGGTGTCGTGGAAGAGCCAGGACGGAGCGACGATTGAAGGAGTCCTGCACAAGCCGGCGGATTACGACGCGTCGCGAAAATATCCGTTGTTTGTGGTGATTCACGGGGGGCCGACGGGAACGTCGCAGCCAACTTTATCGCCGGATGAGTACGCCTACCCTGTGCAGGTATTTCTTTCGAAGGGCGCAGTGGTGCTGGAGCCGAATTATCGCGGCAGCGCCGGATACGGAGCGGAGTTTCGGGCCCTGAACGTGCGCAATCTGGGCGTAGGAGATATGTGGGATGTGATGAGCGGAGTGGACTCGATGATTGCGAAAGGTATTGCCGACCCGAACAAGATGGGCTCGATGGGCTGGTCGGAGGGCGGATATATCTCGGCATTTCTGACGACGCACACGGACCGGTTTAAGGCGATTTCGGTAGGAGCAGGAATCAGCGACTGGATGACGTACTACGTCAACACGGATATCACGCCGTTTACGCGGCAGTATTTGCATGCGATGCCGTGGGACGATCCTGAGGTTTATGCGAAGACTTCGCCGATTACGACCATCAAGCAGGCCAAAACGCCGACGCTGATCCAGCAGGGAAGCAACGACAAGCGCGTGCCGGTGCCGGACAGTTTTGAATTGTACCGAGGTTTGCAGGATCAGGGAGTGCCGGCGCGATTGATTCTTTACACCGGATTTGGGCACGGAGTAAACAAGCCGAAATCACGACGGGCGTTGCTGCAAGCGAATCTGGACTGGTTCAATCTCTATATTTGGGGCCAGGCCATTCCGAAGGATTCGCCGTTGTATGGGGCCAGCGAATTGGAAAGCGCGAAGTGACGTATTGACGTGGTATGGGTGGCCGACGGATGCGTTGGCCATTTTCATTCTGTAGCTCAGGCCTTCAGGCCTGAGGATTTTTCGATCGTCGGAGCCCGTTGTTCGCGGGCGGGGATCGCAAGTTTCATAGTGCCATCCAAGCGTGTTTTTTCATCGGGATGAAGGGGACGATGTTTGCCCTTCGGCAGGGCGCCTAGCTGTAGCGTGCCGATGGCGACTCGGATCAGGCGAAGAACCTCGACGCCGAGGGCGTCGAACATGCGGCGGATCTGGCGGTTCTTGCCTTCGTCCAAAACTAATTCCACCCAGGAATTCTTTTCGCCCGAGCGCAAGAGGTTAACGCTCTTGGCGCGGAGAGTCTCGCCTTTCTGACTTTCAATTCCACGAAGCAAGGCGTCGATCAACGGCTGACCGGCAAGCACGTTGATCTGGACATGATAGGTCTTGTCGAGATGTGTCGCCGGATCAGTGATGCGGGCCGCCCATTCGGAATCGTTGGTGAGAAGAAGCAGGCCTTCGCTGGCTTTGTCCAGACGTCCCACAGGAGCGAGCCACTGCAAATTTTTGGGCAGGAGGGAATAAACGTTGTCACGGCCTTTTTCATCGGAGGCAGTGGTGACAACGCCGCGGGGTTTGTTGAGCAGGAGATAAAGCTTTTCGGCAGCGGCGATGCGGTGACCTTCGACTTGGATGCGATCGACGCCGAGGCGCACGGGAGTCGAGGGATTTGTCGGACGAGCGCCGTTTAGCGTGACCTTACCTTGGCGAATTAGCTCGAAAGCCTGGGAACGCGAGCAGAAGCCGAGTTTGGAGAGGGCGCGGGCCAGGCCGACCCTTTTCGAGGCGCCGGGGGAGGAAGGACACGTTTTGTTTGCAGGACGCATGGTGACGAAAGTGAGTTTAGCGTGGAATTGGCGTGAGAAAGCACAGAGAGGCTGGCATGAAAGCCAGCGCTACATTTGAGAATCAAGAGGACACCGGGCGTGCGAGATCGAGGGGCGATTAGCCTTTCTTTTCAGCGGGCGCGGGTTCTGGGTGCTTCACTTCGCCGTAGCGTTGCGCGAGCCAGGCGCGAACTTCCTTGGGATCGTATTTGAAAGGGCCGTTGCCGCCCTTGTAAGAAATCTGGCCGCTTTCGTCGATGATGTAGAGCCGCTCGGGCCATGCGGCGTAGGCATCATTGGCGGCATTGGTCATTTCATCGATGCCAAACGGTACGGGATATTTGAAGCGCTTGGTGAAATCGTTGGCGATGGCAACGCGATCGTTCAAGTTCTTGGGCTGCACGTAGCAAACGTCGTCCTTATCCTTTGCATTGGACTTCATGCGCCACTCGTCGAGGGGATGAGCCTCGCGAATATAGATAGTGAGGAAATCGACGTGATCCTTGTAATCGTCATAGAGCTGAACGACGTCGCCAACCTGGCGACGGAAAGGCGGTCAAGTGAAACTGCCGAAGACCAGGACGAGAGGACGACCAGCGGTTTTCTCCCGAATGTGAAAGCTGCTGGAGCCATCGAGCGCGACAAGCCGCGCATCAGGAGCGTTGTCGCCCACTTTTAGGTGGCCGCGATGCATGTGGGGCAGAGCGTAGCGGACCATGTAGAAGGCATCTTTGGGGCCGCCCGCCATGAAGCAGAAAAGGATGTAGACACCCACCAAAAGAGCGGCTAGAGCGATGACCGTCCATTTCAGAATTGGGTTCAATCGTTGGCCCTTTAGTGAGGTTCCCCGGCAATCAGTTTATCGCGGAGTTGCTGGTAACGCGCAAGAGCTTTTTCAATGACGACGAGGGCAGCATAAGCGGGCTTGATGTCCTCCACTTGAACCTGCTTGCCCTCGAGTTGCTTGTAATCCTGGAAGAAGCGCCGCAAGACGAGGAGGCGATGATGCGGGAGGTCGCGCGCTTCGAGATACTCGCTGAATTCGGGATCGTTGGTGGCGACGGCGATGATTTTGTCGTCGCTGGCGCCGGAATCGATCATGGTCATCACGCCGATGGCGCGTGCCTTGATGAGGGCGAGCGGTTGGACAGGTTCCTGGCAAAGGACGAGGACATCGAGAGGATCGTTATCTTCCGCGTAAGTTTGGGGGATGAAGCCGTAGTTCGCAGGATAGAAGACCGCGGAGTGAATGATGCGGTCGACGCGGAGCAGGCCGGTGGTCTTGTCCAGTTCGTATTTCACATTGGACCCGAGAGGAATTTCGATCAGGGCTTGAAAATCGCGCGGTAATTCTTTGCCGGGGGAGACGTCGTGCCATGGGTGCATCGAGAAAATGGTCCTCACACAGGAATTGAGCGCGAACTATTATCGCCTGAGAGCGCGGGGAAACGTAAGGGGAGTGTTGAAGCGGGTGGAGCGGTGGCGGTGAACAGGAAAGAGAATCAGGCACAGGTTACGCTGATTTTTTGGACCATGCGCCGATTATGGCTCCCATGAGAACCAGGCCCGCGAGAGGATAGAACTGGTTGATGGCGAAGAGCGTTCTGGGCCGCATCTCGTACATGTAGGTGGTGAAGGTGATGGGACCGACGAAGCCAATCCACAAGAGCACACCGACGGAAGCGCCGCGACCAATGGTGTTGGCATTGCGCCAGATGCAGATTTGAGCCAGCGAATAGGCAATCAAGAGATTCAGGAGAAAGCTGATGACGTAGGGGAGGACAGGATTCATGCTGCGAGCCTGAGCGTCGCTGATGCCTTCAAGAGCCATCCAAGGTTTGCTGAAAAGGACGCCGAACCAGACCGCACCGAGGAGCCAATAGGCGATGGCGGCGACGATAACGGCGGCGTAATTTGTGCGCATGGGAAATCCTCCGAGGAATGGGCAGAGTCTGTATCGCGAGGAGGGCTAAGTCAAGCGGAATGCATTTGAGAGAGATATCAGCGATCAGGAACCGTGAGCGTGATGCCTCACTACGAGCTCTGATCACCGATTCCTGATAATTGATTGCTGATAGTTGCTGATCACTGATATCACGCCTCACGCACGGGCTTTGTCGATTAGTTCCTCGAAGACGCCTTTGGATTTGAGGATTAGCTCGATGGCTTCGCGGACCGCGCCGCGACCGGCGAGCGCTTTCGTGGTGTAGTGCGCGACTTCTTTTACTTCCGGAACGGCATCGCCCACGGCGACAGCCAGACCGACGCGACGCATCAGAGGAATGTCGGGAAGGTCATCGCCAATGAAAGCGACGGCGGAATCCGGGACGCCCGCTTTCTGGAGAATCTCCTCGTAGGCGGGCGTCTTCAAGGCAATTTTCATGTAGACGAAATCCATTTTCATCTCGCGGGCACGGCGAAGAAGCGCAGGGCTTTCACGGCCGGTGATACAGCCGGTCCGCAGGCCGGCGGTGTGAGCAAGGGTGAGACCCTGTCCATCGTGAGCGTCAAAGGTCTTGATTTCCAGAGCGCTGCCGTCGGGCTGGGAGAGCAGAGTGACGCCGCCATCGGTCATGGTGCCGTCAACATCCATGAGGATAATGTTTATTTGAGCGGCGCGCTTTTTGAGGGCAGGTGAGATCTTGAGGGTGCGAGACAATGGGGCCTCCGTTGGGTGGTGAATCTGCGATTCTAGCAGGGATAGAGGAGTTTTCAGTTATCAGTTTTCAGCGATCAGCAAGAAAGAAAAGGCTTTACCACAGAAGACACAAAGGGCCACAGAGGTCAGAGGGATAAAAAGGGCTTGACCCTGACGTAACGTCAGGCTGCAAGCTGCGTGAGGAGGAAGCCGTGAAAACCGGAACCAAGGATGTTTACCACGCGAAGGAATTTGCAGAGCTGGCTGGAGTAACGGTGCGGGCGCTGCATCACTATGACCGGCTGGGGCTGTTGCGGCCGAAACAGCGGTCCGAGGCGGGCTACCGGCTCTACAGCATGCGAGATTTCGCGCGGCTGGAACAGCTCGTGGTGCTGAAGTTTCTCGGCATCCCTCTGAAACAGATCCGCGCGTTGCTGGAATCCGAAGCAAACCTGGCCGGGGCGCTGCAGCGGCAATTAAATGTGCTGACTGAGAAGCGCCTGCAGTTGGACCGGGCGATTCGGGCGATCGGCAACGCGCAGCGGTCGCTCCAGTCGCGGAACGAACCGGACTGGAAACTGTTTCAACTCATCGTGCAGGAGATTGAAATGCAAAAACAAATGGAATGGAAGGGAAAGTATTTTAATCCGTCGGCGAAGTTGAAAGTCGCGGCCCGAAGGAGCGAGTTATCCGCCGAATTTCTGGAGAAAGCGAACAGGGAATGGGCGGAGTTTCACGCGGACGTGCAGGCGTCGTTGGGTGAAGACCCAGCGGGGCCGAAGGGACAGGCACTGGCGGCTCGCTGGAAGAAGCTGATCGAGGATTTCGCGGGAGGCGATCCGGAAATTCTGGAGGGACTGAAGGCGATGATGGCGGACAGGGCCAACTGGCCAGCGGAGGCAAAGGCAGCGTCGCGGGCAACACCGGAAGGAGAGGAGTTCATCAAGAAGGCGGTGCGCGCGGCCAGGTATAGCCTGGTTCCGTAAAGACCTCGAAGAGAGTAAACAGGAGATTGCCCTCGCGGAGAATGCTTCGCGAGGGCAATTTTGTTTTTGTGCGCGCCTTTCAGCACGAAGCACACGATGCCCTTAGGCACGGGCCAGCGAGGCAAAGGCCCGAGGAGATCGCGAATGCGAAGTTTTCGTGCCGGGTCAGGAAAAAAGGCAAGCGCGGCAGCCGACGTCAACGAGGATGCCCCAGACGGTCCACCCGGCGGCTGCGGCTTTCCAGGGAGAAGCGTTGCCTCGCAGCCAAAACACGGCGGCAAAGCTGGCTTGGCTGAGGAGCATGAAGAAAATGCGCTCTGGAAGGAAGAGAAGCGGGGCAGCCCGCGCAGTTGTCCAAGGGAGATATGCCTAGCGGCTAGCGATTTCTTGAGGCGAGTTTAAAAGAAGCGGGGAGGGAGCGGCGGGAACAGCAGCGACGGAAATTCATGATTTGCCCCAGAACTAAATGAGTTCGAGGGTCCAGAGGTCGTGGAGGTGGACGACGCCGATGACTTTCTGCGAGGGAGGGTCGACGACCACGATGGACGTGATTTTCTTTTTTTCCATGAGATTGAGTGCTTCGCTGGCAAGGAGTTGGGGAGCGATAGTTTGCGGCGTGCGCACCATGCAGTCACCGGCGGTCATCGAGAGCGTTGCACCACCGTGTTTTTCCATGAGGCGACGCAGGTCGCCATCAGTGAGGATGCCGGCGAGTTTACCTTCGACGGTGAGAACCGTGGTCATGCCGAGCTTTTTGGCGGACATTTCGTGGAACGTGGAGGGCATGGGCGTTTGTGGAGATACGTGCGGCATGGCGTCGCCGGAGTGCATAAAGTGTTCGACCCGGAGAAGTTTATGACCGAGGCGTCCAGCGGGATGGAGGGCGGCAAAATCGTCGGGCTTGAAGCCGCGGCGTTCGAGAAGAGAAATGGCGAGGGCATCACCGAGGGCCATCGCGACCGTGGTGCTGGCAGTGGGAGCGAGGTTGAGGGAGCAAGCTTCTTCTTTGACGCTGACGTCGAGAACGACGTCGCTAGCGCCGGCAAGAGTGGATTTGGGATTGCCGGTAAGAGTGACGATGGGCATTTCCAGACGCTTCAGTGTTTCGAGGAGATTGAGGATTTCCTGGGTTTCGCCCCCATAGGTGATGGCGAGCAGGGCGTCACCACGAGCAAGCATACCCAGATCGCCGTGGAGCGCTTCGGCGGGGTGGAGAAAAAAGGAAGGCGTGCCGGTACTGGAAAAGGTGGCGGAAATCTTGCGGCCGATGAGGCCCGATTTGCCCATCCCCGTGACGACAACGCGACCTTTACAGGAGAAGAGAAGATCGACGGCACGGTCGAAGGAAGCGTCGAGGCGAGCGAGGAGATCGTGGAGGGCCTGGGCCTCGATGTGAAGGACGCGACGTGCGGAGTCTAGGCTCATAGGGACGTGACCCGTGCCTCGTGACTCGTGGCTCGTGATTCGTGATTTGTGACTTGTGATTTGCTTAGGACCAAGGTACGACGCACGCTGGCGGAGGCCAAGCAGGAGAGGGTAGAAAATTCTGGACGCGGAATCATGAAGGGCTCCAGCGACGTACGAGGGTGGAGAGTTCCTTGAGGCGAGAGAGGAGTTGGGGAAGTTGTGCGAGGGGCAGGGCATTGGGACCATCCGAGAGAGCGGCTGAGGGATTGTCGTGGGTTTCAAGAAAGAGGCCATCGACGCCGGCCGCGACTCCGGCGCGGGCGAGCGGCTCGATGAATTCAGGCTGTCCGCCGCTGGCATGACCCTGTCCACCAGGGAGTTGAACGGAGTGAGTGACATCGTAGACGACGGGACAGCCGAATTTGGCGAGGACGGGAAAGGAGCGCATGTCGACGACGAGGTTATTGTAGCCGAAGCTTGCGCCACGTTCGGTGAGGATGATTTTGTTGTTGCCGGAGGAAGCGATTTTTTCGACAACGTTGCCCATGTCCCAGGGAGAAAGGAATTGAGCCTTCTTTACGTTGACGATGCCACCGGTTTTGGCGGCGGCGATGAGGAGATCGGTCTGGCGCGCGAGGAAGGCGGGGATTTGCAGGATGTCCGCGACTTCGGCTGCGGGAGCGGCTTGGGAGGCATCGTGAATGTCGGTGAGGATCGGGAGGTGCAGATCGGATTTGATTTTAGCGAGGATGCGCAGGCCTTCGGCCAATCCAGGGCCGCGAAAGGCTTTCACAGAGGAACGATTGGCTTTGTCGTAAGAGGCTTTGAAGATGTAAGGGACGCCGCAATCGGAGGCAATCTTGGAGACACGTTCAGCCATGGTCCGCGTATGAGATTCGGATTCGATGACGCAAGGACCGGCAATGAGAAAAAGCGGATTGCCAGCGCCGAGGCGGAGGGAGCCGAGACAGATTTCGCGGGTCGCAGTCATTGATTAGAACGACGATATCACAAGCGCGGCCAGCTAGGTTCAACGGTCAGAGTTAGAAGCGGCGCAAGTTGTGACGTTGGAGCGTAAGAGCCCACCCTTCGCAACAAACGCGAAGGATGTGTAACTTAGCAGTCTTACTGGCGCCCCGTACTCTGCCTTGCGTGGGCTGTTGGGGTTTCTTTCCAACCTAACAACTCATCTGACCTTGCGGGTGGCTCAAACCCTTGAGGGGAAGTATGCATCGATTTTTTTACGTCGTTGTCATGTCCAAGCTAAGGATTATCAAGAAATTCCCGCGGGCGGGCTTAAAGCCAGCGCTACATTGAAGAATCGAAGAAAAAGCGCACGCTTCCGGAAAGCGGCTGCTACACAGTGGCTACGCGGAGGGTTGGGGGGCAGCGCGAAACACAGGGGCTGGGGGCTTGGGTTCGCCGACGGCAGCTGCGGTTGTGGGGCGCTGCTTCTGGAGTTTGTGTTCGAGGGAGGCGCCGATGAAAGCCGCGAAGAGCGGATGGGGCTCAAGAGGCTTAGACTTGAATTCCGGGTGGAATTGGCAGCCGAGAAACCAAGGGTGATCGGGCACTTCCACAATTTCAACGTAGTTTTCGTCGGGAGTGCGGCCGGTGATTCTTAGGCCAGCAGCGACGAGGGTCTTTTCAAATTCGCGATTAAATTCGTAGCGATGGCGGTGGCGTTCGCTAATTTCAGTTTTGCCGTAGGCTTTGTTGGCAAAAGAGCCGGGTTCGAGGAGGCAGGGCCAAGCGCCGAGGCGCATAGTGCCGCCCATTTCGTCAACGCCAAGGAGTTCGCGGAGTTTGTAAATGACGCGATAAGGAGTCTGCGGATCGAACTCGGTGCTGTCTGCCTGGTTTAGGGCGGCGCGGTCGCGGGCATATTCGATGGTGGCGCATTGCATTCCCAGGCAGATTCCAAAAAAGGGAATCTTGTTTTCGCGGGCGTAATGGATGGTGTGGACCATGCCCTGAATGCCGCGCTTGCCGAATCCGCCTGGTACCAGGATGCCGTCGTAGCCGCGGAGAACTCCTTCGGCAGTCTCCAAGCTGTCGATTTCCTCGGATTCAATCCAGTCGATGACGGTTTTGTGATTGTGGGCGAGCCCGCCATGGAGAAGCGCTTCGCGCAAACTCTTGTAGGCATCTTCGAGCTGAACGTACTTGCCGACAATACCGATGCGCACTTCGCCTTTTGGATGATGGAGGCGCTGCAACATGTCTAGCCAGGGCTGCATGTTGGCGGGGCGGTCCTCCAGATGGAGCAGGCGGGTGATCTGCGCGTCGAGACCTTCCTTGCTGAGCTCCACGGGAACTTCGTAGATGGTTTTCACATCTTCCATGGAGATGACACAGGATTCGTTGATATTGCAGAAGAGAGCGATCTTGCGCTTGAGGTCGACTGAAATGTGGCGATCACTGCGGCAGAGCAAAATGTCGGGCTGAATCCCGATGCCCAGCATTTCCTTGACGCTGTGTTGCGTGGGCTTGGTCTTGAGCTCACCGGCAGCGGCGATATAAGGGACGAGCGTAACGTGAACGAAGAGAGTGTTCTCTTGGCCAAGCTCCAGGCGCATCTGGCGAATGGCTTCGAGGAAGGGAAGCGATTCGATATCGCCGACAGTGCCGCCGATTTCGACGATGACGACGTCGACACCTTCGGCGACGCGTTTGATGCAGCGCTTGATTTCGTCGGTGACGTGAGGAATGACCTGGACGGTTTTGCCGAGGTAGTCGCCGCGACGCTCTTTGGAGAGAATGGTTTCGTAGATACGGCCGGTAGTCCAGTTATTGTCGCGAGTAAGCTTGGCGTGGGTGAAGCGTTCGTAGTGGCCAAGGTCGAGGTCGGTTTCCGCACCGTCTTCGGTAACGAAAACTTCGCCGTGCTGGTAGGGGCTCATGGTGCCGGGATCGACATTCAGGTACGGATCGCATTTTTGAATGGTGATCTTGAAACCACGACTTTCGAGGAGACAACCGATAGAGGAAGCTGCAACGCCCTTACCAAGAGAGGAAACAACACCGCCGGTAACAAAGATATATTTTGGCGCCATCCGGGTTCTCGCCTCCGCAGGAGCGGATTTGAGCTTGTTAGACCTCCGCAGGATTGACGTACATACAATTATGTTCGGAAGGTGGAAGTCTGTCAATGCAAAGTCTTGAGAGCGCAGAATCATAGATTTTTCTGAATGCATGCGACCTTGGTGTGCGGAGCGGGTTTGAGAGCGGTGGGAAGTGCGGTATGTTCTGAGTGTGGGCTTCGTTCTCTTGAGAGAAGAAGGCCCAATTGATCTGCAATCGTTCAACTGGAAAATAGAGGCCGCGGGATCAGGGAGCGGTGAGGGCATGACGCAAAGTAAAATTGTGAAAACGAGGTGGATGCTTGGCTGGCTGGCGGTAGCTGCACTTATTGGCGGCGCGATGATCCTGAGCGGTTGCGGCGGATCCGGTAAGACGCCACCGCCTCCCACCGGGGGCTTTTCTGTCGCCAGCCTGAAAGGACAGTACGGCTTTTCGATGAGCGGACTGGACTTAAGCGGAGCGTATCTGGCGCGAGCTGGGAGTTTCGCAGCTGATGGGAACGGGAAGATCACGGCAGCGTTGGAGGACGTGGTCGATCTGGGAGCCACGCCGACCGCGTCCACCGTGGCGTTTACGGGAGGCACGTACGATATTCAGCCGAATGGCCGCGGGGTAATGATCCTGCAGAACCCAAATGGAGGGGGACTGCAGCTGAATTTCATCCTGAATTCAACCAGCCAGGGCGAACTGCTACAAACCGATTTGAATGCGGCGGCGGCTGGAGGATTCAATCTTCAAACGCCGGCGAACTTCACCGCGGCCGCGATAAGCGGGAACTACGTGTTCGATCTGTCGGGCGTTTCTTTTTCTTCGACGAACACGGTGGCGCCGATTACCACGATCGGGCAGGTGGCTGCGGACGGAAATGGAAATATCACCAGCGGAACAATTGATGTGAAGGACGGAAACACCGACACAGCTTCGGGAGCCATCACGCTGATGCCCGGGACGTACCAAATGGATCTGACCAACGGGAACGGGGCAAATTTTGGACGCGGAACGATGACCTTCAATGGGCACACTTTCGCGTTTTACATCGTCAATAGCGCGAGAGTTCTTTTGTTGGAAGAGGATACGTTGGGCGGTTCGCTAGGCAGTGCGTTGCAGCAATCCGGAACGATTCCGACGACGAATGCGGGTTTCACGGGAAGCTTCGTGTACATGGTGGGCGGCTCATCGGTAATGGGCTCGGAAGGAGCGCTGGCCCGAGCCGCGAGGTTCACGGCGGACGGCCAAGGGGGGATAAGCGCAGTTTCTTTGGACGATAACAATAATGGGAGCATCAACCACATTGCTCCGGGCACGAACCTGACGGACGCGACCTACGCAATCGATACGGCACATGCGGGGAGCGGGCGCGGCACGTTCACGTTCAAGGATTCTGGGCTGGGCACGTTTACAAACGTGTTTTACATGATCTCGCCTGCGCAGGCGGTGGTGCAGGATATCAGTCCCGGACTGATTACCGTTGGCCCAATGCTGGCGCAGAGCGGGTCGCCATTTACAAATGCGAATCTGGCGGGCAATTACGCTTTGAGTTGGGATGGAGTGCAATTGGGCGTGACCACGTCGATCCCGTTCCAGGAAGACCTGGTGGGACAGTATGTATTGTCGGATGCCTCGAGCAACAACATTACCGGAGTGGTTGACTACACGGAACTGGGATTGAGCAACAGCACGTTTTTGAGCGACATCGGACTTACAGGGAATCTGAAAATCACGGGGGACGGAACGAACAGGAACAGTCTGCAGGTGGTGACCGGAGGGTCGTCGTCGACGACCTTTGATTTTGAGGGATATGTGGCGAATTCCACAACGATGTTCATCGTGAGCACGGATAACAGCAGGGTGGTTGCGGGCGTTGTGACGCAGCAGACGCAATAGGGTGTGAGGCGGCCAATGCGGCACCGTTTGGGGCGTGCCACGATCCCTCCACTACGGCGCAGCAAAAACCACCGCGCCTCCGGTCGCGATGACAAGATGCTCACGGGACTTACCCGAGATGGCGGTGTAAAGCCGCCTCTGCGGAGCTCGGCGGTGGGACCGCGCGTTATTTCTGAAGTAGCTTCTCGACGCGAGTTACGTCTTCGGGTACATCGACGCTGACGGCGTCGTGTTCTACCTCGGCGACACGAATCTTCCAGCCATTTTCCAGCCAACGGAGTTGTTCGAGTTGCTCGATTTTTTCCAGCTCACCCTGGGGAAGAGTAGGATATTCGAGCAGGGCATCGCGTTGGAAGACGTATAGGCCAAGGTGCTTCCAGTACTTCACATGGACTTTTTGCTGGGTGTCGCGCACCCAGGGGACAGGCGCGCGGGAAAAATAAAGAGCATTGGAATCGAAATCAAGGACGGTCTTGACGACATTGGGATCCATGATGTCGGGGACGTGACGAATTGGCGTGGCGACGGTAGCGATCTGTGCCGGGGGATCCTCGAGAAGCGCCGCGACCGCGGTGTCAATGGCGACGGGATCGATGAGGGGCTCGTCGCCTTGAACGTTGACGAAGACATCGCCGGGTTCATGTGCCGCCACTTCGGCGATGCGCTCGGTGCCGGTGCGGTGGTCGGAGCGAGTCATTCGGGCTTCGCCGCCAAAGGCCAGCACGGCGTCAACAATGCGTTGATCGTCGGTGGCAACAAGAACCCTGTGGACGGTCTGCGCGAGCTTGGCTTGTTCGTAAACGCGCTGCACCATGGGCTTGCCGGCCAGGTTTACCAACGGTTTGCCGGGCAAACGGGTGGCTGCGTAGCGCGAAGGAATCACGACAACAACTTGTGGATCGCTCATAACAAGAACCTCGTTCCAGCAGTCCTGAGGCGATGCTAGCACATACGGCAAAGAGCGGATTGCGGGGCTGAAGTGGGCAGGGAAAGAATGCAACAGGAAGCTTGCCTTCCCGAAAGCGGGTGCTATGATGTAGTCTCCGCGCAGCCCTCTCGGGAAACCCGGGAGTGATGGGGGCGCAGTGAAACGCGATTGTTCAGGAATTCGCGTGTTAACCGGTCTGGTGTCTTTCCGTCTGGTTGCTTGTCTGGTGCTAACGGCCCTCCCAGTTGCTGTGCTTGCGCAAGATCCCACAAACGAGCCGAGCAGTGCCAAGCTACCGCCGCCCCCGAAACTTGTAGATGGGACACACGACACACCTGCGGTGAAGATCGTGCCTGGCAAAGTGATCCGGACGGACGTGGACTTGGCGCTGGTGAACGTGACGGTGACGGACCCGTACAATCGGTTGGTGACGGGGTTGGAGCAGGACAACTTCCGAGTGTCAGAAGACGGGACCGAGCAGGAAATTGTATCGTTCTCGTCAGAGGATGTGCCGATATCCATTGGCGTGATTTTTGATTTCAGTGGAAGCATGTCCAACAAGGTGGACAAGGCCAGGGAAGCGGCGCTGCAATTTTTTAAGACGGCAAACCCGCAGGATGAATTTTTTCTGGTTAGTTTTAACGAGCGGGCGGAACTGACCAGCACGTTTACGAATAGCGTCGAAGACCTGCAAAGCAGAATGATGCTGACTGCCCCAAAGGGCAGGACCGCCCTATTGGACGCTATCTATTTGGGATTGAGCCAGATGCGGGGTGCACATAACGCTAAACGTGCCTTGCTCATTCTTTCCGATGGAGGAGATAATCATAGTAGGTACAACGAGAACGATATCAAACGGTTGGTGAAGGAAGCCGATACCCAGCTCTATGCCATCGGCCTATTTGACCCGCTGGGGTATCGCAATCGAACGATGGAGGAGCTCAACGGACCGTCGCTGCTCGCGGATATCACGGAATTGACGGGTGGCCGAGTGTTTGCCGTGGAGCATCTAAATGATCTACCGGACATTGCGTCCAAGATCGGCATGGAGTTACGTAATCAATATGTTCTGGGATACCGACCAAGCAATCACGCACACGACGCGCGGTGGCGAAAGATCAAGGTTAAGCTGCGCGCGCCCAAAGGACTGCCGCCCCTCACGGTTTACTCAAAAACCGGCTACTACGCACCGGCGCACTGACTTTCGCTGCGGAGCGCGTAAAGCTGCGTCCCTGTTTGCTATCTTCCTAATTCAGATGGTTCTGGGTGCGGGCGCGCTATTTGCGCAGATACCAGTGCAGAATGCCCCACCACCGCCGCCTCCAGAGCAGCAGGGCACAGGGAACGCGCAGTCTGGGAGTCACATCAAGGTGGACGTGAACCTGGTGGTTCTGCACACGACGGTGCTGGACGATCGGGGCAAGTTCGTCGAGGGATTGGCGCAGGATAATTTTCGGGTTTATGAAGATAAGGTGGAGCAAAAGCTCTCAGTCTTCAAGCGGGAAGATATTCCGGTGAGCATGGGGCTGGTGATTGACAACAGCGGAAGCATGCGGGATAAGCGGCCGCGGGTGAATGAAGCGGCGCTTACGTTGGTGCAGAACAGCAACCCGCAGGATGAGGCGTTCGTCGTTAATTTCAACGACGATTTCTACTTGGACCTCGATAAGGACTTCAGCAACAGCATTCCCGAGTTGAAGGAAGCGTTAGAGCGCATTGACGCGCGAGGAAGCACCGCGTTGTATGACGCTATTATCGGTTCTATCGATCACTTGAAGAAAGGGAAGAAAGAAAAGAAAGTGTTGCTGATCGTGACCGATGGCGAAGACAATACCAGCCGAAACTCGCTGGAAAAAACCATTCGCGAGATTCAGAAGACCGATACGGTGATTTATACGATTGGGCTGCTGGGCCAGGAGAGCAAGCGCAGCGCGAAGAATGCGAAAAAGGCGCTGATGGAGATTGCGCTAGCGTCGGGCGGGCTGGCCTATTTTCCGGAGAACGTGGAAGACGTGCACTCGATTTGCGAACAAGTAGCGCACGATATCCGGCACCAGTACACGCTGGGATACTACCCGTCGAATGCGACGAAGGACGGAACGTTCCGGAGCGTGCACGTGGATGTGATTCCGCCACATGGGAAAGGCAAACTGGTAGCGAGGACGCGCAATGGGTACTATGCGCCGGGGGCAGCAAGACCTGCTACTGCTACTGGGAAATAGGAAGTAATCAAGTAATGAGGTAAGGACCATGGGCACCTGGATTGGTGCCCGTTTTTGTTTGCGTGGATGATTTAAGAGCGAGAGAGCTTAGAAAACTGGTGCCATGGGGGATGGAGGCGCCGAAGATTTCGGCGATGGTCTGGCCCATGTCAGCGAGAGTGTCGCGGACACCGAGATTTGTGCCGGGAATGTTCGACGGTGTGAAGACGAGGATGGGGACGTACTCGCGGGAATGGTCGGTGGTCTCCCAGCGCGGATCGGGATCGCAACCGTGGTCGGCGGTGATGATCAGCAGGTCGCGGGCGCTTAGCAGGGAAAGATAGGTTGCGAGGCCGGCATCGAATTCCTCCAAGGAGCGGGCAAATCCTTCTACGTCCTTGCGGTGGCCAAACAGCATGTCGAAATCGACGAGGTTGACGAAGATCAAGCCAGTCTGGCGCTCGCGAGTGGCGAGAGTGAGTGTGTCCATGCCGTCGGCATTGGACTTTGTGGTGACGTAGTCGTTGACGCCGCGGGAATTGTAAATGTCATGAATTTTGCCGATGCCGAAGACGGGAATGTTGCGCTGCTGGAGGACGTCGAGCAGCATGGGCCTGGGCGGGTCAACAGCGTAATCGTGACGGCGCGGCGTGCGCACAAAGTTTCCCGGACTCCCGGTGAATGGGCGAGCGATGACGCGGCCAACGCGGTGCTTGCCATCGAGTAATTTCCGGGCAATTTCGCACATGCGATACAGTTCGGGGACGGGAATCACGTCTTCATGCGCGGCAATCTGGAAAACACTGTCGCCGGAGGTGTACACAATGGGTTTGCCGGTGCACACGTGTTCTTCGCCAAGCTCCTTAAGGATTTCGGTGCCCGAGGCAGGCTTGTTGCCGATGGTTTTGCGACCGATCTGCGCTTCGAAGGCGGCCATGATCTCGGGGGGAAAGCCGTGCTTATAGACGGGAAACGCCTGGTCGAGCCAGACGCCCGCCATTTCCCAGTGGCCGGTGGTGGTGTCCTTGCCAGGAGAGCGAGTGGCGCCTTTGGCAAAGGAGGCGCGCGGCGCAGCGGGCGGATTCAGATGTTTGAGCGGGGCGATGTTGGCGAGGCCGAGTTCGACGAGGGTGGGGATGCGCAATGGGCGCGACTCGGCGATGTGCCCAAGCGTGCTTCGGCCGGTGTCGTCGTAGTCGGCAGCATCGGGGAGCGCGCCAATGCCAACGCTGTCGAGAACTATCCAGATCACGCGTTGAATTGCGGTCATACGAAAAGTTCCTGCGTACTTTGCGAACTTTAACACAGCCAGAAAGATAGCAGCAGTATCAGAAACGAGAGGACCCGACCTCAGGGGCTGAAGCCCCCCCACGTCCGAGTGTTTCGGCACGGCTGAAGCCGTGCCCTCGCGAAGACCATTTGCTGGCCCGTTTCAAGCGAGACGCGGGAATTGACGGAGGGACTGGGGAGGCCTAGTATCGCTGCAAACGAGTGAGGGTGAACTTTTTTCACGATTTTTGCGTATGGATAGAGTGGAGGGGTCTGGCATGTCTGAGCGACAAGAACGAGTGGGAAGCGGGTCAGTGGTGTTCCCGCTGCTGCTGATCGGGTTCGGGGCGCTGATGCTGCTGTGGCGCTGGATGCCGAATTTTCATCCCTGGCACGTGTTGTTCCGCTACTGGCCGCTGTTTTTCATCCTGATTGGCGCGGGGATGATTCTGGATCGCACGCGGCAACATCAGGTGCAGACACAGGGGGAAGCGCGGCCGTTTCCCATCGGAACCGCTGTGGGAACGCTGCTCTTTCTGCTGGTGATCGGCTACCTGCTTTATCACGACCACTCCTACTACCCGCGCCAATTGAGTGCGGATACGGGCCGGTCCCATGAATCGCGCGATGTGGACTTGCAGGGAGCGAAAGCCGTTCGCATGTCGGTGCAGATGCCGGCAGGTGAATTACGAATTGAGGGCGGAGCGCAGCAGTTGTTCAACGGGGATTTTTTTCATGCGGGTTCGTGGTCGGAGCCAAACGTCGATTATACGGTGGAGGACGGGGTTGGTACGTTGCGCGTGGAGCAGAACGGAGGAGGAACGCACATCGGGAATTCAGACAATACCTGGAACTTGAAGGTGACCGACAGCACGCCGCTGGAGTTGAAGATTGATATGGGGGCGGGGCGTGGAGATTTTCGATTGGCGAAGGTCGACCTGACGCGCCTGGAAGTGAATATTGGTGCTGGGCAGGTAATTGTGGATTTGACAGGGGAGCGGGCGAAAGATTTGGAGGCAACAATACAAGGCGGAGTTGGAGAAGCCGTTGTGAAGCTACCGAAGAATATTGGGGTGGTGGCGACGGTGCATGGCGGGTTGGGGTCGGTGGACGTGCGTGGATTGACGAAGGATGACGATAGATACGTCAACACAGCTTACGGGAAATCGCCGCAGACGTTGCGGTTGACGGTTGAGGGCGGAATTGGACACATCAAGCTGGAGCAGGAATAGCCAGGGGGACCCCACAGGCTGGCATAAAAGCCAGCGCTACGTTGAAGAAACAAGACGGGAAAAACCAGCTGACTGCTTGTTCTTTCTTCGAAGAATTTGCCGGGGGTGGGGAGGAGACGTATAATTTAGGGTTTAGGCAGTGTGCGAAAGGCGCGCTGACTGAGCTTCCCTTTGGCCACAAGCGAA
>Ga0210401_10002491_pt1 | contig 20402 bp, 17 predicted proteins | sample IncBWH32MmetaG_FD_150866 | JGI IMG/M metagenome (GOLD analysis project Ga0210401, IMG submission 150866) | Forest soil microbial communities from Barre Woods Harvard Forest LTER site, Petersham, Massachusetts, United States - Inc-BW-H-32-M | ecosystem: Environmental > Terrestrial > Soil >... | reverse complement strand
AACTATGGTATTGCCCGTGCGCTTGGTACACCGCCGCCTGCGGGTGTCGATTTCAAGGCCATTTCCGCCGCGGCGGGAGACAAAGCCAAAACGGTGCAGGGCCTTAAGGACTCCTTCGCTCATTTTCGCAAAGCCATCCTTGCTCTGAGCGACGCGGATACAGACAAACCTCAAAAAATGTTTGGACGCGACACCACGCAGCGCGGATCCTTCTTCATGATCACGGGTCATATGGGCGAGCACCTGGGTCAATCGATTGCTTACGCCCGCGTGAACGACATTGTTCCTCCCTGGACTGCGGAGGCAGAGCAGCAAAAATCCGCGGACAAGCCCAAGCCGTAGCTCCTTCGCCGGACGCCCGGGCCGATGATTATTTGAACCCGAAGGTTCGTCAGTATTCCCAGGGTGCAACAATCGGCGCCGACAGTGAATCTAACCCCAATACTGCGACGGAGATTGCTTCGGTCGAGTCCACTATGCGGGCGTCCACGTTGTTTCTGGTTGCGCTTTTTCTCCTCGTTTCGACGGTTCGTCCTCCCACGACTGCCGCCCAGACGCCTGACGTCTCTTTGCCCCCCTCGCAAAGTGAAGACGAAAAGCGGGCCATGCTCGAGCGCGTGGTCGCGAATCAGAAGAAAAACGACGAAGCGGAGAGTATTTACGAGCGCATTGAACGCAAGGAGATCCGCAAAACCCCTCCAGAGGTCAAGATCTCGCGCACCGTGCCGGCGGGAACCGGAATCGATCACATTCCAGTGGGTCCCGACGGCAAACCCACCGACGCCAACCTCTATCGCGCTGAACTCGAGAAACTCGAGCACTCGCTGGCCTGGGCCGCCGAGGACGGCCGTGCGCAACGCGAAGCCTACGACAAGATTGCCAAGAAACAGAAAGATCGCTCGGAAATGATCGACGCTACCCGGTCGGCGTTCCTTTATACCTTTGTCGGCCGTGAGCCTCGCGGCGACCGCATGCTCTCCAAGTACCGCATGGAGCCGAATCCCGCGTATAAAGCCACTTCGCGCGCCACCGCTATCTTTGCCAAGGTTCGCGGGTACGCGTGGATTGACGAAGCGGCGGGGCAGCTCGCGCGAGTGGAAGTGGAAGTTACCGACGACATCTCTATTGGCGGCTTTCTTGCGAAAGTCTACAAGGGAAGCCACTTCATGCAAGAACGTTACGAAATGGCCCCTGGCCTCTGGCTGCCTTCCTATTCTCAGTACGATTTCGATGGGCGCAGGCTGTTTGTAAGCTTCTCAATCCACGAGCGGACCTTTTACACGCAGTACCGGCGGATCGGAGCGCCGAAAGAAGCGCTGGCCACCATCCGTGCCGAATTGGGCAAACCGGCCGCTGTAAACGCCGACCCTTGAACTCTTCTCTCCTATACTGATTCGGGTACTGATTCAGGCATCCGCAAGAAATGGCCCATACGCGTCGTTTGCTGTGGAGTCATCATGATCCGTGCGCTGACCATCGCTGCAACTCTCCTTATTAGCATTAGCGTGGGTGTGCTTCGGGCGGCAAATTCCGCGCAGGACCCTACTGTGTCATCTCGGACGCAAGCCTCTGAACCATCTCCTACGGCAACATCGGCTCCTATGGCAGCGCCGGCGAAGGCGTCTAAGCCAAAACCCAAAAGGGTCTGGACGAACGAGGATCTCCGGGAAGCCGGTGGGACGATTTCCGTCGTGGGCAATCCGCAAAGTTCCACCACGAATAAGACCGCGCAACCAAGTCAGGCGAAATCCACGTCCACCAAACCTCCGGACGGAACCGTCGATGCCAAGATTCTGGCGGCGGTGCGGCAGCAGCTTCAAAAACTGCAGTCGGATCTGGCGTTGGTGGACCAACAACTCACAGATCTCAAAGGATTTAACAAGGGGGACGCCAAAGGCACCGGCACTCTTTCAACCAACACTTTTCAATACAGCACGGCATCGGTGGAAGACCAGCTAAAGCAGCTTCAAGCGAAGAAAGCGAACATCGAGGCGGCCATCGACAATCTGCTCGATGCTGCCCGCGCCAGTGGAATCGAGCCGGGTCAACTTCGCTGAGCTTATCCAGCGCTGCACCTAGCTTTCGCGTCGCCCTCCTGTCTGTTTGGAATCGCCAAAATTTGGGCTCGTTGAAGCATCGGCATCCCCGTGCCAGACTCTGAGGTTCCCGGGATGCCAATGCGACTGCTGCTCGCCAAGAAGATGAATGAATGCCCGCAATGCGCTAGTTCGCGCGTGCGCCGCTCCTATCGAAGAGGATTTCTTGAACGCGGCGTGTTTCGGCTCCTGTTTCTATGGCCTTACCGCTGCGATGCGTGTGATGTGCGATTCCTGGGATTTCTCGTCAGTATGCCCGGATCCGGATGACCGCACCAGAGCACCGCTAGCGCATCTGCCTCTTTCCAGAGCCGCTGGCCCAATGATCAGTGGTTGCCGCCTGATCAGGCATGTGGTTTCAACTGCGCTCCTGACGGTCGTGCAAGAGTGTAGTAGTCCTTCGGTAGCCGCGATGTCGTACGGCTGGCAAATAGACAAGCATCGACCCACGCAGTAACATTTCTTGAATTCGAACGGCACGGGCGCGCATGGGCTGCAGCACTCATACTTTCACAATTGGTTTCCGGACCGCGATATTGGCGTCCTTATTTGCCCTGTGTCTTCACCCTTTGTTCGCAGGTTCGCCCACCGAGCAACCCACCTCTGTTGATCTTTCCGGAACCCCGGTGGACCCGCTTAAGGCAGCGCCCGGCAAGGTGGTGGTGCTACTTTTCGTGCGGACGGATTGCCCGATTTCGAATCGCTACGCGCCGACGATCCAGAAGCTCAGCGCGCAGTATGCCGGCAAGGCAGCGTTCTGGCTGGTTTATCCGGACAAGGCGGAATCGCCCGAGGCGATCCGCAAGCACGAGCAAGATTTTGGCTACAAGCTTTCGACGCTTCGCGATGTACGGCACGCGCTGGTCAAGGAAAGTCGCGCGCAGATTACGCCAGAAGCGGCCGTTTTCGATGCCAACCACCGGCTCGTCTATCACGGGCGCATCGACAACTTATACGAGGATTTTGGCCGGGCGCGAACTGCGGCTACCACTCACGAACTCGACGCCGCGATCGTGGCGGCCATCAACGGCAAAACACTGGCGGTCGATAACGCTCCAGCCGTCGGTTGTTACATCTCGGACCTCGAATGACGCGCAACTCGCAGGGAATCGTTGTATCCCTGATATGCTCCGCGCTGATCTCCGTTACGGCCGCGGCGCACTACGCGAAGGCGGTGCGGCACGCGGGTGCGCCTTCATCCAATGAACTGCATAGCGACGCGTCGCAACAAGTCACTTTCACTCGCGATATAGCTCCGATCATTTTTCGCTCCTGCGCGCCGTGCCACCGCCCCGGAGAGGCCGCACCGTTCTCTCTTCTGAGCTACATGGACGCGAAAACTCACGCACATCAAATCGCGGCGGTCACCGAACGGCACATCATGCCGCCGTGGCTGCCTGCTCCCGACGATCCTAAATTTGCCGACGACCTCCGGCTTTCCGCCGCCGAGATCGCCCGAGTCCAAGCTTGGGCCGAGCAAGGCGCCCCCGAGGGCGACCCTTCCGCTCTACCTCCCAAACCGCAATTCGTCGAAGGATGGCAGCTTGGCAAGCCCGATGTCGTCGTTAAAGCCACACAGGCTTTCACACTTCCTCCCGGCGGCTCGGACACCTACTGGAATTTCGTGTTTCGCTCTCCCGTCGATCGAACTCGCTGGCTCAAGGCTATCGAAATCCGGCCGGGTGATAAGCGCCTCGTGCATCACGCGAATGTTCTCGTTGATCGCGGCCAAACCGCCCGGCTGCAGGAAAAACAACCGGGGTCGGGCTTCGGCGGCATGGAGCTGATTATCGAGTCCGAAGTTTTCGATCCGGACAGTCATTTCCTGTTCTGGAAGCCGGGCTCGGCACCGTATGTCGAACCCGACGGAATGGCCATTCGGCTCGACAAAGACGCGGACCTTGTGCTGAACACGCACTTGCAACCTTCCGGCAAGACCGAAACGCTTCAGCCGAGTCTCGGCCTGTATTTTACGGAGAAGCCTGCTACGCTCCATCCGATTCTTCTGCAGATGGAGAATGATCGGCTGCTCGATATTCCTCCGGGCGATCAAGACTTTCTGGTCCGCGACGATTTCACTTTGCCTGTCGATGTGGACCTGCTCGCGATTTATCCGCACGCTCATTATCTGGGCAAGGATTTGCAGGCCTTGGCAACGCTGCCTGATGGAACGACCAAGTCGCTGATCCACATTGCACGGTGGGATTTGAACTGGCAGGCGGTCTACCGCTATGCCGAGCCGACGCTGCTGCCGAAGGGCACGACGATCTCGATGCGCTTTACTTACGACAATTCGGCCGAAAATATCCGCAATCCCAACCATCCGCCGCAGCGCGTCGTCGCCGGCAATCGGGCGAGCGACGAAATGGCGCATTTGTGGCTACAAGTTTTGCCGAGAGATTCGGCTGACGCCAGAGTTGACCCGCGTGCCTTGATTCAGGAAGCAGTGGCGCGGCACAATCTCCAGAAAAATCCCAACGACTTCGAAGCCCGCTACAACCTCGCGGCTCTCCAGCAAGTTCGTGGCGAACTCGCCGAATCTGCCGCGAACTTTGCGGAAGCAGTCCGCATTCGTCCCGAAGACGCCACCGCCAATAATGCGCTGGGCGCGGCGCTGCTCGCCGGGGGCCGCACGGCCGAATCCATTGCGTATCTGTCGGCAGCGCTCAGGGCCCGCCCAGACTACTTCGACGCACACTACAATCTGGGCAACGCGCTGGCCTCGCAAGGCGACTTTACGGGCGCGCTTGTGCAGTTCCGGGCCGCCGTTCGCTTGAAGCCGGAGGACGCCAACGCCGAGGCGAATCTCGGGAGTGCCCTTGCCGTGACGGGAAATGTGAAAGAAGCTCGTTTGCATTACGAACGAGCCCTCAAGCTAAATCCCAACCACGAACTCGCCCGCGAAAACCTCCAGCAGTTGGAACAGGGCAAGTCCGACAATCACCAGAACTAGCCAGCGTCCCACTACTGGGACAAAGTTACAAAATTGATATCAGCTTTAGCTGTCGATAGATTTCCCTAAACTCCAGAATTATTCCTTAGCCCTCACCGCAATCCTTGTCACCTGTTACTTCTCATAAGTTCGCTGACGCACGGAAACATTTCCCAGTGTGGGTCGTACCTCACTTTGCAGTTGTCTTTTTTTTGTAAGGAGCCCTTAAAGAATCTGAGAAATGTTCCAGCGCAGCCTTACCGCTCGGCTGGCTGCGACATCCTTTCACTTAGCAGGGATTTTCGGGAGTGAGGGGTTAAACAGATCGAGCTGCTTCCTGGTTTGGCCGCCGGAGCAGCTCCGATCTCCAGTAGACGCAGGCACCCTTGCGGGCGAGCGTTTCCCTTATTTAACCCCGCCTCATTCTAGAAGGCTCCCATTTCGGATTGCAAATTGTGAACAACGGCCAAGATGTTCACCGAAAGAGAGTTCGTCATGAGGCCCAGGACTAAATCGACTGCGCAGTTCATCATCGGGTTTGCCCTCTGCAGTGCGCTCTTATCCTCCTGCGCTTCCACTGGCTACGCGCAGGGAATGTCTTCATCCCGTGTGCCCGCCGGCGCTCGCTACGCGAATAGGCTACCAGACCCTGAACCGCTTCCCGGCATCGATACACTGGGAACAATCCCACCGCCTGCGGCTCCTGCTGCTGCCGTAGAGTCTCATGCGGGAACGATCTCTGTTCACGAACTCCGCGTGCCCGCGGCCGCCATTAAGGAATTCCAGCGCTCGGAAAAGGCCGTGCACTCCGGTGATTTCCAGTCGGCCGCCGAGCACTTGCGAAAGGCTGTTCAGATCGATCCTAATTTTGTGCAGGCGCACAACAACCTCGGCGCGAGCTACATTGAGCTGAATGAGTGCGAAAGCGCAGTGACCGAGTTCCGGAAAGCGATCGATTTGGACTCCAAACTTCAGGAGAGTTATCGCAATCTAGGTCTCGCGCTCTTCCTTCTGCACCGCTACTCCGATGCGGAAATTGCCGCTCGCCAGGCACTACAACTCGATCCGCAGCGCGGCTCCGCCCGATATACGCTCGGCCGGATTCTCGCTGCCGAGGGTAGCGGCTCGGCTGAAGCGGAAGAGCTGCTGCGCCAATGCGTCTCAGAGAATGTCGACGCAAGATTGCCCCTGGCGCAGGTCCTGCTGAATAGAGGTGCTACGGAGCAAGCCGCTAACGAGCTGCGCGCGTATGTGAGGTCCCCCGGCGCGAACCAGGCCAGTATGGCGTCCGTGCAATATTGGCTGTCGAAGATAACTCAAGCGAAAGTGGCCGCACCCAGCCCGGGAAGCGAGCCCGGATTGTGATCTATGGGAAACAGAAACACGGGCCAACCGGCACCTAATTCCGGCTTCTCGATTCCGCCTTGCCTTATTTTTGTGGCGATAAGTAACTAATTTATATAGAGTTACGCGGAGTCCGATTGCGCGGACTTCGGGCCCCTGTGGACTTTTGTGGAAATGTTCGAGCCCCCTAGACTTGGGCGGAACGCCCGATTAGACTTATGTCTCCCAAATCAAATACAGAGGCAGGCTAATGAAACACTTGGTTCCATTTCCGCGGGAGTTGGCAGTCAATCTTGGGCGTCAGAACGAAACCGGCATGGGCTACCATGTCGTCTCCGTGACCCTGAAGAGCGGCAAGCGCTTTGACCAGGTGGTCGCCAGCGAAGGGTGCGTTATCCACGTGCGTGGTCACAAGGACGTCCCCTTTGCTCCTGACGATGTCGCGTCGGTGGCCGTGAACCACAAACGCTGGAATTTTCGCGAAGAAATCTAGATAGCGTCACCAGATGCTATCGCCTTAGGCTGCTTAGCCGGCTAGTTCCCGTCCATGGAGCTGGCTTTCTGCTGCTTCCCGTTTGTGAAATTCCCACGTTTTGCACCATTTACAGCCGCCTCACACCACGTTAACGAACGTGGGCGCACCCTACCTGCTGCCAGTGGCAGCCCAACGCAGCTCCATTGACCAAAATTAACGAGGAGGACTCATGTCCAAGCAAGCGGCAGAACATCATCACCAAGCGGCAGAACATCATGAGCATGCGGCTCGGCACCATCGCGAAGCCGCAGCACATCACGAAGCTGACAACCATGAAACAGCGGCCCATCACGCGCACACTGCGCAGGGCCATCTGCACCATGCCACGCATCACGCGGCGGAGGCGGCCAAGCTGCACGTTGAGCATCACGGGCACAAAGCGAAAGCAGCCGGCGCATAGATTGCGGGCGACCGTTTCGCGCGGGCGCTGGACTAGAGAGGTTGGGGGCAACCGATTTTAAGGCCGGCGCCGATTCGGGAAAACAGAAACAGGGACAGCCAGGGACGAGGGCTCCGGGCAACGGTCAACCAACCGAGCCGGGCCATTCGTTCCTGGCCTGGTCGCCTGTTCCGTATCCTGCTTATTTTCCTGCCGCGATCGTGGTCCACGGATACGCCTTCATGTCTCGCAGTTCAGATTTCTCCCAAGCCAACTCCGGGTGTTCCTGCAAATGCTTCGCCGCGAGAAAGTCCATTCCGCAGGCATGTCCCGCCGCCGCAACAAATTCCATCTTGGATGCCATCGACGCGTCGGTAGCTTTGTTCTGCGCGGCGCCTGCCGTGCCGTAAGCCGGCTGCCACGATCCTGCGCCCGACCCGCGTGAGGAAAGTTCGAAGTGCCCGCACAAAGTCCGTTCGCTGGGTTCCGTTTTTCCTGTGACGCTGTCCACGTGGTCCGCCAGGAACTTCTCCGCCATCGGCACGTCGATCTTTCCTTTGTTGTCCGCCATCAGTTGTTCCCACCGCCGGTGCCGGGCGTTCGCGCTGTTGCCTTTGTCCGTCATCGCGAAGTCCGTCTCTTCCGCCGCCAATTTTGGATTGATCGGAAAATTGGAGCCGACGAAATATCCATCGGTCTTCCGCTCCAGCGTCACATTTTTCAATCCGAGTTCCAGGCTCGCGATTTCGTTCTTTTTGGTGTCGGCGATCAGCCAGTCGTTCGCGTATCCGCCGTTGTTGCCTTCCTTGAAAATTCGAGCCGCATCGTCGATCGACGCCGAATATTGCATAGCCTTCCGCGCGCGCACGAATTCCGGCACTCCGTTGGTATCGAAACCGCGAAAGCCGGAAATGGTCGTCTCCGTAATCACCATGCCTGCTGCGTTCAGTCCGAAATCGTCGCCGCTGTGAATCAATCCGGGCAGTCCGTCCATCAGCAAGCGGTACCCGTGCGCCGGCGTGATGTCGAACGCGATCGTCCATCGCGAGCCATCGAGATAGTTGGTCCAGTTATTGTGCGCGATCACCACTCGCCCGTCTTTCGTGTAGCTCCCGACGGCCACAAACGCGCTGCAGTGTTCCGGAGCGGTCACCGTGGGCAGCGATGCGAGCTTGTGGGTTTTGTCGTATTCGCCGACGTAGTAACTCCACTCCTGCGATGCATTCATGGTCACCACATCCCATATGTCCAGCTTCACGCCCTGCGCGTACAATCCGTCGGCGATTCCTTGCATCTCTTCGCGATATTCCTGTTCCACGTGCGGCCAAAGTATGTTTTTCGAAGCGTCCCGAAAGAAATTCCAGTCCTTCCCATTGTCGTGGGTCAGTTCCAGTGCGAACACCTGCTGCATATCCTGAATCTCTGCCGCCAGTAGATACCCGTGCTGGTACCCGATCTCCGCCGGCGTTCCTTCCAGGTGCACGTGCGTCCACCCATTCACCGCGGGTTGCCGGACCGCGCCTTTCAAGCGGTCGTCGGCCTTCGGCGTTTTGGATGCCGCGAGGCTCGCCGCCAAAATCGCTCCGCAAATCAAGACGATCGCCGCCGTTCGCCGCATTCACTCCTCCAAAAAACGTCCGAGAGTACGCCCTGATCGCGGGCGCATTCACAACATCGGAAAGATCGAAGCTATCCCGCCGGGAATTCTCTGTCAAACAGCCTCTTTATTTCTAAGAAGACTTTGCGCGCAGGCGCACCGGATTCTGCTGGGAGTACGTCACCTAGCGTTGTTGATGTATTTCTCCACCTGCTCCTGGAGCAGTTCCAGCGGCAACCTGCCGTCGCGCAGGACCGCGTCGTGGAAGTCGCGAATGTCGAATTTCGGCCCGAGCTTTTGCTCCGCCTCTTTTCGCAGTTCGAATATCTTGAGCTGTCCTGTTTTGTATGCCAACGCCTGTCCCGGCCAGGAGATATAGCGGTCTATCTCCGCCACCGGTATTTCCGGCGCATGCGCCCCGAAATACTCGACAGCCTGTTCTCGAGTCCAGCCCATCGCATGGATCCCGGTGTCCACCACCAGCCGCACGGCGCGGAATCTCTCACTGGCCAGTTCGCCGTAGTGGCTATAGGGATCGCGATACAACCCCAATTGTGAACCTAGCGATTCCGCATAGAGTGCCCAACCTTCTCCATACGCGCTGTTGCTATAGAATCTTCGAAACTCCGGCAGTCCCTGCTGCGACCTTGCCAACGATCCCTGAAAAATGTGTCCCGGCACTGCTTCGTGGAGCGTCAACGCTTCCTTGTCGTACCGCGCCTGCTTCTCCGGCTGGTACGTGTTCAGATTAAACCAGCCTGGCACGCTTCCATCCGGCGCAGGCGCCTCGGCGTTGGAGGCTGTCGCTTGCTCGCGATCCTCCGGAATAGCCCGCACTCCATAGAGCATCATGGGGATGTGCTTGAATTGATTTGGCAGCTCCGGCTCGATAATTTTTGCCACGTTGCGGCAAAAAATCAGCATCTCTTCCTTGGAGCGAAAATGCTGCGCCGGATCGCTATCCAGTTTCTTGTCAAACTCACTTATGCTCCCCGTGAAGCCAGTCTCGCGCGCGACTGCAAGCATCTCCGTTTCGATGCGCTGCACCTCCTTCTCGCCGATCTTGTGAATTTCGTCCGGGCTGGTGTTCGTCGTGGTCAGCCTGCGAACCAGGATGGCGTATTCTTCGCGCCCGCCGGGCAGGCTGCTCAATCCAATCTGGGGGCGTGCTTTCGGCGCATATGTCGTTTGCAGAAACTCCAGCAGCTTCTTCCACGCAGGCACGAATTCTTTCTCGTAGGTGGCAACGGCTTCATCGCGCAGTTTTGTCTGCTGCGCCTCCGGGAAATTCGAAGGGAAATGGCGGAAGGCGATTAGCAACGGGGTGGTCACCTGATCCTGCGCCACCTGGGCGGCGATTTGTTTGGTGACCAGGTCCACCACGAGGCGTGGTTGCGTCAACCCGCGCGCGATCGATTCCTTCAGTATGTCGATGTTTTGATCCACGTACACCGGAACCCCGTGCAAACGCGCGAGCAGGTTCTCGTAGTCATGAACGGTCCGCGCCGGCATGCGATCGATCGTTGTATAGACCCGCGTATGTAAACCGAACAGTTGGCCTACCCGAAGCAGGTGCGTTTCCAGGCCCTCGGCTTCGAGTTGCTGCCGCAGGTCGTACTTCAGCAGCCGGACGCTAACGTCGTCCCCGCCCGAAATCTCCTGCGCTGGCAATTTCCCCAGCTCGCTGAGCGTTTCCTCTGCATGCTTCCGCCGCAGTTCCCGCCCTGCTTTCGACCAATCGTTCCACTTGTCCGCATTTTCGTAGTGACCCGTCGTGGTGGCAAACTCCGGTTCGTCCTGCAGCTTCGTTTCAAAATAGTGTTTGAAAATTTTTTGCGCGGCGTCGGAAGTCTGTCCCACACTTTGCGCCGGGATCAGTCCAAGCAAGATCACCATCGGCGCGAATGCCAGGCGTCCCGGATTGCAACTCATCACCTACCTCGCTTCAAGTCTGGATTTTTTGTTTGCCAAGAAGGCGAGATTCTAGCACGCCTATCGCGTGCCTAATTGCTCGACCGGTGGAAACGATTCCGGCGTAGTGAACGACCGCTCCGGCGGCTTCACGCCAGTTTGCAACGCCTGGTGCATGATCGTTAGCGCGCGACCTGCGGTCGGCGGAATGACCACCGTCGCCGCTAACGTGCCGGTGCGCACCCACGTTTGACCGGTCTTCGGCACGCCGTCGCAACCGACGTAAGGGAGTCGCATCCAGCGGTCTCTCTCGGAAAGGTTGTCCATCCCCGAAAATGCTTTTCGCGCGCCCATCGCCATCGCATCATTTTGCGCGCCGACCGCGCCGATGACCATTTTCTGAGAGGTGTTCAAGCGCAGCCACGACTCCACGCTTCTCTGAGCGCTATCCTCCGTCCACTGCCCCCTCAGAGTGATTACCGGGACGCTCGGTGGCAGAGTCATCTGCATGCCCGTCGTACGATCCTTGGCCGCAAAATTTTCCGATGGTCCTTGAATGTGCAGAACTCCGCCGCCATCGAGCACCAAAGCCGCAAGCTGTGAACCCTGAATGCGCCCCACTTCTTTTTGATCTGCGCCAATCGTGAAAATCGGCAGGTTCGGAGCGGACCTGCGGATTTCCGGCAAGTAGTCCGCCTCGCGGTTCAGCAGCACCCAGGGAATCCTGGCCTGCACCGCCGCACGCGCCACCTGCGGCAGGCACGGCCCGCCGACAGGCTCACAGATAATTGCATCCGGGCGAGTGGCGGGGTCGGCTTGAATGATCTTGAGCAATTGCGTGCCCTGCGTAATGGCGTCGTTATCGGCGAAGATAACCTGTACGTCGCAGCCGAGACTGACGCCCGCCTGTTGGGCGGAGGCCGCTTGCTCTAGTTGGTAATCGTTTTCCCGAGTCATCAACGAAACGAGCAAACGCAACTTTTTCATCGGCAAATCCCCTGCAACCGAATTTGGTGGGCCTTTCGGCTGACGATACCCCTGGAAGCGGCGCAGCTGAATGAATCGTTTAACTCGTGTGTCATGATGCAAAACAAAAATTTCGTACGCTATATGATGGCTCAGTACATGCCCGCCTCCGTTGCTGCTCTCAATCCCCAATTCCTTCGTTCGGAGCGGGCGTTCGGAGCGGGGCCGGCATTCTTTAGTAGACTGCCTACCTCTCGTATGGTAGAGTGCCTACCCATGAACAGCAAGCAAAAGGCTCCGCGTCTCGAAATCATGCAGGGTACGCTCGATCTCATCATTCTCCGCACGCTCCGTTGGGGGCCAATGCACGGCCACGGAATCGCCAAATTCATCCAGCAATCTTCCGGCGACACGTTCAAGATCGAACATGGCTCCCTCTATCCGGCGCTGCAACGTCTTTTACAGATGGGCTGGGTCGCTGCGGAATGGGGCACGTCCAGTAACAATCGGCGAGCGCGCTTTTATCGCCTAACGCCGGCGGGCCGCAAACAACTTTCCACCGAGCACTCGAAATGGGAGCGCTTCAGCGAAGCGATCGCACGGATTCTGCGTCCAGCTCCTTCAGAGGACGCGTAAGAAGCCGTTGGCATTGAACGGAGCATCATGAGTCTGACGCGAAGCCTTACCAAGTTTGGCGGCCTCTTTCGACGTAAGGAAATCGCTCGCGACCTCGACGACGAAATTCGCGCCCACATCGATATGCAAGTGACGGAAAACCTGGAGGACGGCATGGAACCCGAAGAAGCGCGTCACGCGGCGCACCGCAGCTTTGGCAGTGTCGCGCTGGCCCAGGAAGACAGCCGCGGCGTGTGGCTCTATCGCTGGTTCGATGATTTTGGCAAGGACCTGCGCTTTGCCATTCGGATGCTTCTCAAGAACCGGGGTTTCAGCGCGGTCGCGGTCATTTCGTTGGCGCTCGGATTCGGGCTCAACACCACAATCTTTACGGTAGTCAACGCCATCTTGCTGAACCCACTGCCGGTGCGTGACGTTTCGCGTCTCGTGGAACTCGACACCGTCGATACCAAAACCAAAGTAACGCAAACCAATTTTGCCAAGCTCGGCATGTCGTTTCCGAATTTTGAGGACTATCGCCGCCAAAACGAAGTTCTGACCGACGTGGTCGCCTTTCTCACCATTCCCGTCACCTGGAGCGGCGGCGCGGAACCTCGCCAGCTGCAAGGATCATTGGTCAGCGCCAATTATTTTGACGTGCTGGGACTCGTTCCTGCCGCGGGCCGGTTTTTCTTTCGCGACGAAGACACCAAGCCGAACAGCAACACCGTCGCGGTGATCAGCTACGCTCTATGGACAAATAAGTTCGGTTCCGATCCCAAAGTCGTCGGGAAAACCATGATTCTCAACGCCACTCCCTACACCATCATCGGGATTGCACCGCGCGGATTCAAAGGCACCATCTCGATTGCCAGCTCCGAACAAGTGTGGATTCCCACCAGCATGGAGGAACAAGTCCTCGCTGGATTCTTCGTCGAAAACTTTCACGACCGCCGCCTGCTTTCAATGACTACGTTCGGCCGGCTCAAGCCGGGTATCAGCATCAAACAAGCCGAAGCCTCGCTGCAAACTATCGCTTCCAGCCTTGAAAGCGAATACCCGAAAGACAACGCCGGCCGCAGCGTGGTGCTGACGCCGCTAGCCGAAACCGCGGTGGGGGCAAATCAGCACGACCAGTTCGCGCTCGCAGGCGCCACCATGCTCGTCGCCGTAGGCCTGGTGCTGCTTATCGCCTGCGCGAACCTGGCCAATCTGCTTCTCGCCCAGGCCGCTCGCCGCGAAAAGGAGATGACCGTGCGTGCCGCGCTGGGAGCCGGCCGCGGACGCCTCCTCCGCCAGTTGTGGACCGAAAGCACGCTGCTCTCGCTCGCCGGCGCCGTCGTCGGTTTGGTGCTCGCCTATTGGGGACGCGGCCTGCTGTGGTCCTATCGCCCCTCGTTCATCCAGCAAAACGATGTGGACCTCGCGCTGGATTCGCACGTCTTGCTCTTCACGCTGGGCATCGCGTTGCTAACCGGCGCACTTTTCGGCGCAGCACCGGCCATTAAGGCTTCCGCTCCGGATCTCGCGGACACTCTCAAGGCCGGTGGCCGCGGCAACTCGGTAGGGTGGCGCAGCAATCCGCTGCGCAGCCTGCTCGTCGTTGTCGAGACCGCGCTAGCGCTGGTGGCCCTGGTCGGCGCGGGCCTGTTCATCCGCAGCCAGCAGAATGCACAAAGAATCGATCCCGGATTCGAGTCCGAAAAACTCTTCATGATGGCCATCGATCTGGGTGCGTTGCACTACCAGGAAGGCCAGGCGCAACAGTTCTACCGAAGCGTCGTCGAGAGCGCCAGCTCGGCGCCCGGAGTGCAATCGGCTACGATCGCCGCCAATTTTCCTATGGGCGGCGGATTTTCTCGCACTGTCTTTCCCGAGGGCCAGGACGAAGCGTCCGGTTATCGCGGCACCTTGACCACGGTCGACTCCGTCGCGCCAAATTATTTCGACACGCTTCGCATTCCCATCCTGGAGGGGCACGGATTCACCGACAACGACCGGAAAGAGACTCGCCAAGTCGCGGTCGTCAGTGACGCCATGGCTAAACACTTCTGGCCCAACGAAAGCGCGGTCGGCAAGCGGTTCCATTTCTTTGGCGATACCGGCCTGCGCGAAATTGTGGGCGTGTCCGGCAACACTGTGCAGGGCCAGATCGGCGATCCGCCGCAGCCTGTCGCCTACTTGCCGATGACCCAGGAATATTCGCCGTTCGCCACTGTGCAAGTGCGCACCAAGGGCGATCCCGATGCGGCGGTCGGCACTGTACGCAGCGTCGTGCAGGCGCTCGACACCAATCTCGCGATCACCAACGTGCAGACCATCCGCGAAATCATGAACCAGGCGTTGTGGGCTCCGCGCATGGGCGCAGCCTTGCTCACGTTGTTCGGCGGGTTGGCGCTGGTCCTCGCGGCTGTCGGAGTCTATGGAGTGCTGTCATATTCGGTGAACCAGCAGCGCCACGAAATCGGAATACGCCGCGCGCTCGGCGCACAGGAAAGCGACGTAATGCGCCTGGTAGCGGGGCAGGGCATGCGCCTCGCGGTAGCCGGTCTCGTTCTCGGCCTCCTGCTCTCGGGCTTTTTCGCGCGTCTGCTAGCCAGCCTGCTGTTCGGCGTAAGCGCCATGGACCCGTGGACTTTCTTAGGTGTGACCACGGTCCTGCTGGTCGTCGCGTTGGTAGCCTGCTACATCCCAGCCCGCCGCGCCCTGCAAGTCGACCCACTCGTCGCGCTGCGCTACGACTAATAGCTTGGATCACTCCGCGATGTGGAGCTTGCCGTCCTGCGCGCGAGTCTCCCACTCGATACGCACGAGCCAGTCGAAGTGCATACCTTCGGCTTTGAGCCAAGCTTCCAACACCTCTCGCGATTCCGCGTGGAACTCCACAAACATCTTGCCCTCCAGCATGTTGACCAGCACGCGGTCGGCGCGCGCGGTGCCACCGCACATCATTCGCTGCGCCAAATTCTCCGCTCCCTGCCGCGTAAGGCAGGCCAGCGTGTGCTGCGTAAGATATCGAGCCATCGAAGCTCCCAAGCTAGAGCTGAATTTCTATTATTCCATACACGGGAGATCGTCGTTGGATCGAAACCGAACCCCGATCTTTATTTGCGCTCAATTCGCGAAGGCGATGACTTGGTAGGCTTTGGTGATGTTGGCGGTGACGCTCTTCGGAAAGGCGGGGTCGAATTTGTCGGCATATTTCGTCACGAGCACCTTTGCGATTTGCTTCTGGGCCTCTTCCAGATTCGCGCCGCTGGCATAGGCTTGAGCAGTTTGGTCCATCAGGTCGCGGAAGTATTGCTTCCAAAGTTCGAACTTTTCCTTGCCGCGCATCACGTCTCCGTGGCCGCCGAGCACCTGATCAAAATCGAGCTTCTCGGCCTTGTCCAGCGTGGTGATCCAATCATAGGGATAACTGTCGCCCATAAACGGCGTCCAGCCGTGGAGCGCGTCGCCGGTCACCAGGACTTTTTCTTTCGGCAGATACACGAAGACGTCGCCGTTGGTGTGCGCGTTGCCCAGCCAGAACATTTCGACGGTGCGCGATTTGCGGTGCAGGATCAGGCTGTGGTCGAAGGTAAGCGTCGGCAGCGCCACCTGCATGCTCTTGAGTTCGGTGAAATAGTCTTGCGCCTGGGACAACTGGCTCTCTAGTTCTTGTTTCTGTTTTGCGTCGGTGGCTTTGGCCAAATCCGCTTTCAACTTTTCGATTTCCTGAGGCATGGTCGTGATTTCGTGCTTCACACGCGGGATGCCGCGCTGCTCGATATTCAAGCGCGTGGCTTCGGACGAAATAATCTCCACGCCCGCCGGCCAGGAACTCGGATACGCCTGGTTGCCCTGGTAGTGATCCCAGTGAAAGTGCGTGTTCACAACGTAGCGGACGGGCTTGTCGGTAAGTTTCTTGATCTGCTCGATGAGCGCACGCGCAGCCGACGGTTTCGAGTGCGTGTCGACGACCAGCACGCTGTCGTCGAACAGAATAATTGCGGCGTTGCAGTTCACTTTGTACGCAGGCTTGGCGATGGCGGCGTAGACCCCATCGGCCATCGGCTTGATGTCGAAGAGATCATCGGCAGCGGAAGTGCAGACCGCCAAGAGCAGCAGAAGTCCGGCTAAGTAGAGTGAACGCTTCATGGAGTTCCCCTTGGTGGAGTTGGGAAGTTTGTCGGCGCAGGCTACTACAGTCAACGTGGCCCGTAAAGGATCAACCCAGAACCAGAACGGTAACTGGGAATCAGTAGCACAGACACTCTTGTCTGTGTCCCCCTCAATTTAGTCTAACCTCTCTTCCAATTGGGCAGATCAATGTCAGTCTCAGGCGTGGCGTGTTCGGCTGGCCACCGGCACTCCCGGCCCGCATCGGTGTCTAAGAAATAGCTGACGCAAAGCGCACCGTTAGAGTGTCGCGCGCCAATAAAGACATCGCGCGTGTAGTAACTTGCATCTGGATTAGCAAGATTGCAACTCGTTGGGGGTGGTTTATGAAGCGGGTCCTGTTACTGCTAGGTGTGTGTCTACTCGTTTGCAATTTCATCCACGGACAAGATCAGAGAAAGTCGTTGGCGAGTCCGCAGACTGCGGCGGCGAGCGCCCAACCGCGCGGTGACACCGAGGCAGAGTCCGCAGCCACCGGCAAACTCCCCGTTCGCCGCGTTGTGCTCTACAAGAACGGCGTCGGATACTTCGAGCATCTGGGACGCGTGCGCGGCAGCCAGGACGTGCACATCGACTTCACGAGCGCTCAACTCAACGACGTGCTGAAATCGCTCACCGTGCTGGACCTGTCCGGCGGACGAATCACCGGAGTCGATTACAACTCCGAAGCGCCATTGGCGCGCAGGCTGGGAACGTTGCGTCTAGCCCTGGGAGAAAAACCCAGTGTATCGGAATTTCTGGGAGCTCTACGCGGCGCGCGTTTGGAAGTGCGTACTGCAGCCGGTCCGGCGCTTACGGGAAAGCTCCTCAGCGTCGAGCGCAAGACGCGCAACGCCGCGAACTGGACGGTAGAAACCGACGAGATTTCGCTGATCACCGACAGCGGCGAAGTCCGCACTGTTGACCTGAGTCCCACGACGAGTGTGCGCATCATCGATCACGATTTGCAGGCAGAAGTCGGAAAATATCTAGGCCTGGTCGCTTCCGCCCGCGAACAAGACGTCCGCCGCATGACGGTATCAACCGCAGGCACCGGCGAACGCAATCTCTTCGTCAGCTACATTAGCGAAGTTCCCATCTGGAAGACCACCTACCGCATCGTGCTGCCCTCGAAGCCCGAGAAAAAGCCGCTGCTGCAAGGCTGGGCCATCGTGGACAACACCGTAGGCGAAGACTGGAATGATGTAGAGCTGTCGCTGGTAGCTGGCGCGCCGCACTCCTTCATCCAACAGCTGTCCGAGCCATACTACGGCCGCAGGCCTGTCGTCCCGTTGCCGGAAAGTGTCGAACTCTCTCCGCAAACGCATGCAGCCACGCTGGCGGGCGGGAACGGAACCCTCACCGGAGCCGTGACGGACGCGTCGGGTGCGGTGGTTGCTGGAGCCGTCGTGCGGTTGCTCAACGACAACGGCATGATTGCGCAAACTACCAGCGACAGCAACGGGCAGTATTCGTTCTCGGAGCTTTCCACAGCTCAGAGTTATCGCGTGGAAGTCGAACACCTTGGGTTTCAGAAGGTGGTGACTACGAACGTGAACGTTGGACCAGGCGACAACCGACTGAGTTCGCAGTTGCAAGTGGGATCTGCCGCGCAGTCGATCATGGTCACTGCCGACAGCTCAACATTGCAGACGTCGAGTGCAGAAATTTCGGCAAAAGCCAGCAGCGGGAAACTTCAGGTGGCACGGCGACTGCACGCGGAACTCGGTGCTGGAGTAGGAGGGGGCGTCGCGGGAGGAACCCTCGGCGGACTTAACGGCCGCAACGTGATGCCACTGGCACCTCCGCCACCGGCGCCCCCGTCACGCGGCGTCGTGGATGCCTCGCTGGAGGCGGCGAACGCCGCTGCCAGCGGACAAGGGCTGGGCGACCTATTCGAGTACAAGCTGAAAGACAAGGTGACCCTGAAGAAGAACCAGTCGGCGCTGGTACCGATCGCACAGACCGAGATCGAAGCAGAGAAAGTATCGTTGTGGAGCGGCATGTCCGGATCCGGGCGCCCCCTACGCGGTCTGTGGCTAAAAAATACCAGCCCGTTGACGCTTGATGGTGGGAGCTTCAGCGTCCTCGAAAGCGAGGTTTTCGCCGGCGAAGGGTTGACCGATCCAATCAAACCGGGCGAGCGACGCATCGTGTCCTATGCAACCGATTTGGGCCTGCTGGTGGAAGCGCAGACAAACAGCCAGCCCCAGCACGTACGGCGAGCCAAGATTTTGCATGGGGTGATGACGCAGACCAGCGAACTCCACGAGCGCACGTTGTACACCGTACGGAACCAGGACGACGCGACGCGAACTCTCGTCGTCGAGCATCCTGCGCGACCCGAGTGGAAGCTCGCAAAGGGCGCGAAAGAGCCGGACGAACGAGCGCCCGGGACCTACCGCTTCCGCGTCGAAGCGCCGCCGAAGGCGACCGCCTCGCTTCCCGTCGAAGAGGTTCGCACACTGGACACCACCTACGAGCTCTCCAATCTGAATGACGATCAGATCGCGCTATTCCTCAAGCAAGGGACCATCACACCGGATATGGCGCAGGCCCTGCAAAAGATTACCGCACAAAAGGGAATCGTCGCGAAACTTGAGGAAGAAATGGAGAACCGACAAAAAGACATCGACCGCATCGTCGATGACCAAGGCCGGCTACGTGAGAATATGAAAGCCCTGCGAGGTAGCGCCGAAGAAAAAGCTCTGCTACAGCGCTACACCCGGCAACTCGACGAACAGGAGACCCAGCTCGAAGGGCTGCGCAAGAGGATTGGGGACACCGAAGCGCGCCGCGATAAAGCCAACGAAGAGCTTGAAAAGATGATTGACGAACTACAGATCGAGGCGGCGCTGTAGCGCCGCGGCGGTCGAGACCCTGCGCGCGAGTGTGATCCACTTCACGATCGTCGTACAGCGTCCAGGGCTTACAAAAGATTCTTGCGGCGGTACAACGCAAGGCCCGCGGAGGTCAGCTTCCCTAATTCGCGGAACAGAATGGGTTCCGGCCCCGTGAAGTTGAAGCAAGAGAGTCCTTGCATGCGCTTCTTGAGTTCCGGAGATACTTTCTTGCGCAGCGACGCATCCCAGTACAGCGGCATAAGGTGGAAACTCACGTAGGCCCTGCCAGAGATCACCGCGCCAAAGAAAAGCGGCTTGCCTTTATACGTGGGTGCCTTCGTCTCCAGATAGAAGCGGCTGCGCGTGTCCGCGTTGACATTCAGATGCTTCACGTGCGGCGCGAAAATCCTCTTCAGCGCAAAAAACGCGGCGGCAAAATTGTCGGCGCGGTCCACCACTTCCGGCGCCCCGGCGCGTAAGGTATTTTTCTGTGTCAAGACGACTCTCCTTCATGCAACTGCTCAACGGCGGGCCTCACAACATTGGGCACAACAACTCTTGCGTGCGAGTATAAGGGTTACAGGGGACTTGGCAAAGCAAGGATGCCACGAAGCGCGCGTTTGAGTTACGCGGCAAATTTTGCCCACGTCATTTCGATCCTCGCGAGCCGCAAATAGTTACCTGAGTACCTGCACTTCAGTCGATTCCGCATTCGTATGGCCTTAGGTGCAGATCGACTCGAAAGCTAGGTCGAGTGCGGCATTTCTTCAGGCGAGCGGCGAGCGAGTCGCGAATGCCGGTATCTGGGCAGCTCTAGCCGCGTTCACCCAGATGACCGGTTTCGCGACAAAGCGTCCCATAAGCGGTCGATTCTGACACGGGCGCGACCTCCTGCCGTTTTCTCTATAACCCGTATTTTCTTATACATACGTTCGATCACACGGTGGCGATTGGCCTGCGATTTAGCTCCTCGCTATGAGCGCAGCACCCGTAGCCTTTTACTCAGATTACTCAGACTTGAGCTTGCTCGATGGTGCCGCGCAC
>Ga0210401_10002489_pt1 | contig 20406 bp, 17 predicted proteins | sample IncBWH32MmetaG_FD_150866 | JGI IMG/M metagenome (GOLD analysis project Ga0210401, IMG submission 150866) | Forest soil microbial communities from Barre Woods Harvard Forest LTER site, Petersham, Massachusetts, United States - Inc-BW-H-32-M | ecosystem: Environmental > Terrestrial > Soil >... | reverse complement strand
GATTCTGAATTGCCCTTTGACGACGCTGATCTCAAGACGCTAAAGGCCAGATGGCGAGACTCGGTTGCCCGCTCGCGCGTGTCTGTCACTACTCGACCGCGGGTGCCGAAACCGCCATCGTGGCAACAGCAATTCAGCGAGATTGTCGCCCCCGGATCGCGGCCGGCCGCGCCAGAGTCCACGTGGCCGGCTAAGCGGGAGGTTCTATACATCGTGGACATTGCAACGGGTCTCTCGGGCGGCGGACTGTGCCTCACGCTGGAATCTCGTGATCGCAAGAAAGACGGCAGCTGGACACGCCCCAAGGCGCTCGCGATGAAGCGCAGCCAGATTCAGCGTCTCCCTGTAACCGAAGACCAACAAGTACTGTCGATGCTCGCTGGAACACAGACGTACGACTATGGATACCTGGATCCTTATGAACGTCTTCCCGAATTGTCAATGCTTCCGCCTGCACTGAGCGCTATGCTCGTGCCTCTCATAGTCCGAACCGGCCGCTGCTACTTGCGGCCTCAGAACGAGCCCGAAGCTTTGCTACCGCTGTCCTGGGATGACGGCGAGGCTTGGAGTTTTGGGCTTGAGTTGGGCAAGGCGGAGGACGGACAGTGTGCGCTCACCGGATTTTTCCACCGTGGTGAAGAGCGAATGAAACTGACGGCCCCGGTTCTCGTCGCACCTGGCCTTCTACTTACCCGGGACCGAGTGGCACGATGCGCCCAGGAAGCTTCGTTTGAGTGGATTTTAGCTCTTCGCAAGAAATGCTCGATTGTGGCCCCCGAGAGCGAAAAAGATCAATTCCTGGCCGCCTTGCTCTGCTCGCGGAACCTGCCGCCACTGACTGTGCCGAAGGAAATGCGGTACGAGGAATTGGCGTCAATTCCCGCTCCGCGTCTGAAAATTTCCCAAGCGCCGACCCGCTATGGACCAGGGCGCCTGCAAGCGGAGCTCTCGTTTGCCTACGAGGACCGGATTGTGCCGGAGTTCGATCCCTCGCGGGGCGTCTTTGATGCTGCCAGCCGGCGGTTTCTGAGCCGCGATTTCGACGCCGAAGCAGCGGCTAATGCATTGCTCGATCAACTGGGCGTGAAACGAGGCCAAGCGAGTTACTGGGAACCCGAACCTGCCCGCGGGTTTGCGGCGAGTAAGCTGCCACGGGTCGTGCGGTCGCTGGTCGAGGCGGGATGGCACATTGACGCCGAGGGAAAAATCTTCCGTCGGCCGGGATCGTACCGGCTCGAAGTGTCCAGCGGTGTGGACTGGTTCGAATTACACGGCGAAGTGGATTACGGCAACACCAAGGCGCGACTGCCAGAATTGCTCGCGGCCCTGCGTCGCGGCAACAACATGGTACAGCTCGATGACGGAACCTACGGAATGCTGCCAGAGGAATGGCTGCGCCGGATCGGTCCCCTAGCCGGAATGGGTTCTCCCGAGAACGGACACATTCACTTTACCCGTTCCCAGGCAGGACTTCTCGACGCCCTGCTGGCCACACAGCCCGAAGCACAATGGGACCAGACGTTCGCGCGCGTCCGGGCCGAACTGCACCAATTCAGCACGGTGGAGACCACTGCACAGCCTGAGGGATTCGTGGGTCGTTTGCGCGATTATCAGTGCGAAGGATTGGCGTGGATCCTTTTTCTGCAACGATTCTCTTTCGGCGGTTGCCTGGCCGATGATATGGGTGTGGGCAAGACGGCGCAGGTGCTGGCTCTTCTCGAAATGCGTCGCGAGTTGCGGTGCGCCGGCCAGCCAGTCGCACCGTCCCTCATCGTGGTGCCGAAATCCCTGGTGTTTAACTGGAAGCAAGAGGCGGAGCGCTTCACGCCTCAACTGCGGGTTCTGGACCACACCGGTATGGCCCGCGATCGCAACGACTTCGCGGCTTGTGACGTGGTTCTCACCACCTATGGTACGCTGCGCCGGGATATCCTTTCTCTTAAGGATCTCGAATTTGATTACGTCATCCTCGACGAGGCCCAGGCGGTCAAGAATGCCGACACTGAATCCTCGAAGGCAGTACGCCTTTTGCGTGGACGATATCGTCTGGGGCTGAGTGGCACTCCGGTCGAGAATCATCTCGGCGACCTCTGGAGCTTATTTGAGTTTCTCAATCCCGGAATGCTTGGCGCCGCCAGCATTTTCAAGGTTGCAGGCAGCACATGGCGCAATCCCACGGAAGACACGCGCCGCTTGCTGGCTCAGGCCCTGCGGCCATTCATTCTGCGCCGGACCAAGCAGCAAGTGGCGCAGGAACTACCGCCCAAGAGCGAGCAGACGATTTACTGTGAGATGGAGACTGCCCAGCGCAAGCTTTACGACGAGTTGCGCCAGCACTATCGCGAGTCACTGCTGAAGCGAATCGAAACGGACGGTCTGACTAAATCGAAGATCCAGGTTCTGGAAGCCTTGTTGCGTCTGCGCCAGGCCGCTTGCCATCCCGCACTGCTCGACCCCAAACGCATTGGAGATCCCAGCGCCAAACTCGAAGCGCTGCTCGCGCAATTGCGCGAAGTCCTCGACGAAGGACACAAGGCATTGGTGTTCTCGCAGTTTACCAGCCTGCTGGAAATTGTTCGCGAGCGGCTGAATGAAAGTGGCATCGTTTACGAATACCTCGATGGCGCGACTCGCGACCGCCAGGCCAGAGTCGAGCGTTTCCAAACTGACCCAAGCTGCAGAATCTTCTTGATCAGCTTAAAGGCAGGCGGAGTCGGGCTGAACCTTACCGCCGCCGAGTATGTATTCATCCTCGATCCCTGGTGGAACCCGGCCGTCGAAGCGCAGGCGGTGGATCGCACGCACCGCATCGGACAACAGCGTCCGGTCTTCGCGTATCGGCTGATCGCCCGTGACACCGTCGAGGAGAAGATCCTCGAGTTGCAAACTAGCAAGCGCGACCTGGCCGCCGAAATCATCGGCGCCGAGAGCAGCGTCATGTGGAACCTGAAGCCCGAGGACCTCGCGCTTCTACTTTCGTAGCGTTCTTGTGACAATAACAAGGAAGTAAGAAATGAATTGCGCGAAAGTTGAGGCAGGGTACGGAAAAGTGCAGCTTCCGTCCCAATCGGTCGTAGGATCGGCGTAACCGAAAATTGTGTCGAGGGGGCTTGTGAACTCAGTGCGTCGCGTCTGCGTCCCAATCGACTCTCCCGCCACTGCCACTCGTTGAAAGCAAAAGTTTGTGGCAGCCGGACCTATAAGCCGAATTCGCTGGGCTGCATTGCAAATAGACAACTTATTTGAAATCAGTCCCCGTGAAGTGTCGATGAAGTCAAGCCGCGCAAATGGCTTGGAAACCCAGGCAAAACCAGAGTTTTCGAGTGATTCAGACTCAGTCGACCACTCAGATGAAAGCGAGAAGAACCGTCAACTGGAGATCGAGAGGGTGTATTTCTCGGGCTGGCGGTCGAAGGCCTGTTTGCATCCGGCACAGCAGAAGTAGACCTCGCTTCGATTATGCTCTGATTTGTACTTCGCTCCACTGACGTTCACGAGCATGCCGCAGACCGGATCGCGCGCTTCGTTGTTCAAAACGGGTAGGTTCAAAACCGGCAGCGCGCTTTTCTTGGACTCTGCAACGGGCTTCGCTCGATTACTCCTTAGCTGGATAATCTCGGCAAGAATGCTCACCGCGATCTCTTCGGGTGTGGAGGCGTGGATGTCGAGGCCGGCTGGCGCCCGAATCTGGCTCACTCGCTCGGACGGCACACCCGCTTTGCGCAGATATTCGAAGACCTTCTGCGCCTTGACCTTGCTGGCCACAAAAGCGACGTAGGCCGCATTGGTCCTGGCCGCCTGTTCGAGTGCTTCCTCGTCCCCTTCGCCCTGGGTCGACACCACGATAAAAGTCTCGCGCCCAATCTTGAGTTCACCCAAATTCGAGTCTGCCCGCAGCAGGTCAACGTCTGGGAACTGCTCCTGGTCCGCGCCGGAGGCGACTACGGAGATCCGGTAGCCCACAGTTTTGCCCAGACGAGCTAGCGTCTGAGCGAGAGGAGAGCGTCCAAAAATCAGGATGTGCGGCTTTGGCAGGACGGGCTCGATGTAGATATCCAAGGTGCCTCCGCTATGGCAAGTCATGGTGTAATCAACGATCCCACCCTCCGGCGATGCCGTGGGACTGATCCGCACCAGCCGCGGCTTTCCGTCGGCCAGCGCCTTCAACGCCTCCTTGATGACCACTGGTTGAGCGCAGCCACCGCCGATCCAGCCCCACATCTTTCCGTCGGCGAAGATGATTGCCTTGTCTCCCGGCTTGCCGGAAATGGGAGCCTGGAAGCGCACCACGGAGGCAGTGACGAACGTCTCACCCTTCGCCAGTAACTCCGCCGCTTTGTTCAGAAACCGATCAAACATGGTGGCCACCTATAAATGCTTTTCCAGCGCCAGCAGGCTGTCCAGGTTGTGAGCTGGAGCGAAAACATCAACGTGCGGCAGAGCAGCACTCATCCCGCTCGCGATTGGCTCGTAGTCCTTTAAGCCAAGCAGCGGGTTTAACCAGATGAGCTGGCGGACCCGCCTTTTCACGGCGTACAATTCCTCGGCCAGGACGCCGGGGTCTCCGGTATCCCAACCGTCGCTCAGAATCACGAACAAGGTATCGCTGGACCGTAACTTCCTGCGATGGATGTGATTGAACTCCCGCAGCGATCCACCGATATTGGTGCCACCAGACCATCCGGCAGGCTGCTGCGAGAGGGCTCGCAGCGCGTCCTGCAGGCGTTGGGCTCGGAATAGGCTGGTGATCTCCACAAGACCAGTGCTGAAAAGAAAAGTATCTGCGCGCCGAAAATGTTTCTGCAGAGCGTACAGAAACTGCACCAGAAACAAACTATAAGGGCTCATCGAGCCGCTGATGTCAAGCAGGGTGACAAGCCGGTGCGGGCGGGGCTTTCGCTCCCGATATCGCAAGTTCATTGGATCACCGCCACGGCTGATGGCCCGATGGATCGTCCGGCGCAAGTCCACCTGCCCTCGCGAGGTTGCGATGCGTCTTCTCCTGGCAAGCCGCCGGCTCATTTGGTTGAAGAGGCGAAGCGAAATCTGCTCCAGCGTTGCCAGGTCACTGTGAGAAAGAGTCGACAAATCCGCCTGAGTAAGGCGATCGCGAGCGCTCGCGCCAGTAATCGCCTGAGCCCCATCCTTCTCGGATGAAACGTCGTCGCCCGAACCTGTCGACATCAGAGACGTCGGAGTTCGTTCATCTACAGGAGACGTGAGATCCTTTCGGGGAGCTTTCGCTCGGCTCGACCGCGCCTTGGGCGCCGACTCCCGCCAAAACGTCTCAAAACATTCTTCGAATCGATCCCAACTGTCTTTTGACGAACACAAGATCGAACGCAAACCATACTTCATCTCATCCGAATTGCGCACGCCGAGGGCCGCAGCAGCGTTCAGCGCGTCGAGAGTCTCTTGAACGCCAGCAGACAGACCTCTCTCGCGCGCAAACCGGCAGAACTCCACGATTGTTCTGGCCGCGCCACTCGATTGTTCCACTGACCCGAGCATTGAAACTTTCCCATTCACCCAGCGAGAAGTCTTTCCACGCCGGCAGTCCTGATCTTGGCGCCATCTTCGACCGACTTAGAAATACAACCAAGCGTTTGTTCGATCGCTTCCTCATCCAATTCCGGCATTCCCAGAGTGAGCAGGGCTTCGGCACAATCCAGCGTTTCCGCCACCCCGGGCGGCTTGCTCAAGTTGAGCTGTCTTACCGCTTGCACATAACCGACGACTTGGCGGGCTAACTCCTCCTCGATGTGCGGCAGTCTGGTGCGCACGATTCTCATTTCTTTTTCCAGACTTGGATAGTCAATCCACTGGTACAGGCACCTTCTCTTGAGAGCATCGCCCAGATCCCGACTGCGGTTCGAGGTCAGAACCACGTAAGGCAAATGCTTCGCGTGGATCGTGCCCATTTCCGGAATGGTGATCTGGTAATCGGAAAGCAGCTCGAGGAGGAACGCCTCGAAGGCTTCGTCAGCACGATCGATTTCGTCGATCAGCAACACGGGCGAAGTGTCCTCGACAAGAATGGACTGCAGCAAAGGCCGCTCCAGGAGAAATTCCCGGCTGAAGATGTGCCTCTCTTTTTCTTCGACAGTCTTGTCGGATCCTTCTTCGATCTTGATGGCGAGCAACTGCTTCTGGTAATTCCATTCGTACACAGCGGAGTTGATGTCCAGCCCCTCGTAACATTGCAGTCGGATCAGACGAGTGCCGAGGAATGAGGCCAGCACTTTGGCCACTTCCGTCTTCCCGAGACCGGCATGACCTTCGACGAGAATGGGTTTGTGAAGCTTGGTGACAAGGTAAACCGCAGTGGCCAGCGATCGGTCGGTAATGTATCCGAGGCGCTCAAAGCCGGAGACAATTGCATCGACACCTTGATTCCCCGCATCGGAAGGAGAAGCTTGGGATTCACCCATGATGTGCTGACCTGGTGTGCTGAACATCGCCTGCACGCGAACTCATCCTGGAAAGATTCAGGACTTCCCGCGAAACAACCCCTTTGTGGCCTGCCAAGCCAACGCACTGGCCTTGATAGGCGTGACCTCCGCTCCGGCCGAGTGCTCAACGGGATCGACAGAGGGTTCGTGCAAGCGAGCCTGAAAGTTCTTTGTGAACTCTCCAAACATGATATTTGAGACTTCCGTAATGACCCGCGAGCCCATCTGCGCGAGAATTCCAACGACGTTGATTTCGGACACGCTTATCACTTCTGTGCCGCCATTCGGCAGAGCACGCAACTTCCCGGTCATCTTCATCGACGCGCTACCACGGCCGCGCACGTCCTGACCCTTTCCCAGAATCTCGATCTCATGGTTCTGAGCGTCCAACCGGATAATTTGCACTTCACCTGTATAGTCGGTGACGCTGGGTCCCACTTTGACCCTGATCGCGCCTTTGTACGTCTTTTCGTCCACCTGTGCTGTGATTTGCGCCCCAGGTACGCAGGTGGCCACCTTTCGGGGGTCACTCAGGACATCCCACACTTTGTCGATGGGTTCCTGCACCTCGAAAGTCTTTTCAATCTTCAGCGCCATCTATGCTGCCACACCTTTCTCCTGCAAAACCTTCCATACCTTCCACGGTGTGATGGGCATGTCGATGTGCTTCACACCGAGATGGGAAAGGGCGTCAACGACCGCGTTCACGAAGGCGGCCGGAGAACCCACGTTGGGAGATTCCCCCACTCCCTTTGCCCCGAACGGGTGGTGGGGAGAAGGCGTGCAGGTCTTGTCGGTCTCCCAGTGCGGAGTCTCGACGGCGGTGGGAAGCAGGTAATCCATGAAGCTTCCGCCCTGAATGTTGCCGCTCTCGTCGTAATCAATCTGCTGCATGAAGGCGATGGCCAGTCCCTCGGTCAGTCCGCCGTGAATCTGGCCCTCGACAATCATCGGATTGATGATATTTCCGCAGTCATCCACGGCCACGAACCGCCGGACTTTCACTTCGCCGGTACCCTTGTCGATGTCCACCACGCAGACGTAGGTGCCGAACGGGAACGTCAGATTGGGTGGGTCGTAATAGTCGACCGCCTCCAACCCCGCCTCAAGACCCGGTGGAATGTTGGTATAGGCGGCGAAAGCAATTTCCTGGATCGTCTTCGCCTTGCTGGGAGTGCCTTTGACGTAAAACTTGCCAGGCTCCCACTCCATGTCGGCCTCGTTGCATTCAAGCAAGTATGCCGCGATCTTTTTCGCTTTATCGCGAATCTTGCGGGCGGCGATTGCGGTCGCCGCCCCCGAGGTCGGCGTGCTTCGACTGGCATAGGTTCCCAAACCGTAAGGTGCGGTATCGGTGTCGCCCTCCTCAATGGTTACGTCGGCAGCGGGGATCCCCAGTTCCTGCGCGACGATTTGCGCATAGGTGGTCTCGTGCCCCTGCCCCTGGCTCTTGGTCCCCATGCGTGCCATTGCCTTGCCCGTGGGGTGAATGCGGATTTCGCAGCTGTCGAACATCTTGATGCCGAGGATATCGAAGGAGTGCGCCGGACCTGCGCCCACGATTTCCGTGAAGCTCGATATCCCGATCCCCATCAGCTCGCCTTTCTTCCGTTTCTCTTCCTGTTCCTTGCGCAGCTGCTGATAGCCGATCTTATCCAGCGCAACCTTCATCGCAGCTTCATAGTTGCCGCTGTCGTAGGTCCAGCCGAGCGACGACTTGTAAGGGAACTTCGAGGTCGGGATGAAATTCTTGCGGCGAAGCTCGGCCGGGTCCATCTTCAAGTCCAGCGCCAGCACGTCCACGGCTCGCTCGATCAGGTACGCTGCCTCAGTCACGCGAAACGAGCAGCGGTAAGCGATCCCGCCCGGAGCCTTATTGGTGTAAACGCCGTCTACCTCACAGAACGCCGTCGGGTAATCGTAGGAACCGGTGCAAATGCTGAACAATCCAGCGGGGAACTTGGTGGGCTGAGCCGCCGCGTTGAACGCCCCATGGTCGGCGAGTGTCTTGACGCGCAGTGCCTGCATCTTGCCGTCACGGTCGGCGGCAATCTCGGCCGTCATGTGATAGTCGCGAGCAAAACCCGTCGACTGCAGGTTCTCCGAGCGCGTCTCAATCCACTTCACTGGCACACCAAGCGTCAGGGATGCCACGATCGCGCAAACGTAGCCGGGATACACCGGAACCTTATTGCCAAAGCCGCCCCCAATATCCGGGGAGATCACACGAATGTTGTTCTCCGGAATGCCACCGACCAAAGCAAAGACAGTGCGGTGAGCGTGAGGAGCCTGCGAGGTCATGTAGATGGTGAGCCGCCCGGTGGCGCGATTAAAGTCTGCGACACAGCCGCAAGTCTCCAGCGGTGCGGGATGACAGCGTGGGAAGAACGCGTGCACGCTGGCTTTTACGGGCGCCTTCTGAAAAACCTGCTCGGTCGCCTGCCGGTCGCCGACCTCCCAGTGGAAGATATGGTTATTCTTTTGCTCGCGGTCTTCGCGAAGCAAGGGCGCGTCGGGATCGAGAGCTTTGTGTGGATCGACGAGCACCGGCAGTTCTTCATATTCCACTTGCACTAGCTCTGCAGCATCGGCGGCAGTGTAGCGATCTTCCGCCACTACGAACGCGACCTCCTGTGATTGGAACAATACTTTTCCGGTGGCCAGCACCATCTGTTTGTCATAGGACAGGGTGGGCATCCACGCCAGATTGGCTTTGGCGAGGTCTTCTCCGGTGATGACCGCCAGGACGCCCGGAAGTTTCTTGGCTTTTTCGGTGTTCACACTCTTGAGGCGGGCGTGGGCGTATGGGCTGCGAACGAGTTGCCCATAGACCATGCCGGGCAGATTTACGTCGTCCACGTAGTTGCCCTTGCCCTGGATGAATCGCAGATCCTCTTTGCGCTTGATGGAATGGCCCATACCGCCGATTTCAGGAGACGTTTTGTGGATCACCTTGCTCCTCCCGCCATTTCTGGTTTTGCAGTTTTGGCTTCGGCCATTTTGGCCGAAGCATATTGCACGGCACACACGATGTTCTGGTACCCGGTGCAGCGGCACAGGTTGCCGGATATTCCCCGGCGAATCTCGTCCTCGCTTGGCGTGGGATTGTAATGCAGAAGCGCGTATGACGACATTAGCATTCCGGGCGTGCAGAAGCCACACTGCAAACCGTGCTCCTGCTTGAACCCTTCTTGCAAAGGATGCAACTGGCCGTCCTTCATCAGGCCCTCGACGGTCAGGATCTCGCCGCCATCGGCTTGCACGGCGAACATCGTGCACGATTTCACCGTCTTTCCATTGAGCACTACCGTACACGCGCCGCAGTGGCTGGTGTCGCAGCCAATGTGAGTGCCCGTCAGTTGCAAGCTTTCGCGGATGAAGTGGACCAGCAAAAGCCGCGGCTCAACCACAGCCTCTCGCTCACGTCCGTTGACTTTCATGCTGACCAACTGTTTCTTTGCCATAGCCAGCTCCTTGCCTCAGTTTCAGAATCTATTTGCCCGCCCGCTCGGCGGCGCGGGACAGAGCCCGCTTCGCCAGTTCCTTGACCAGTCCTTTTTTATACTCCGCAGGACCCCGCAAGTCAGAACTCGGCTGTGCGTCATCGGCGGCCAACTGCGCCGCCTGTCGCATGTTGGTCTCGTCGAGTTTCTTGCCGCGGAGAAAATTCTCGGCCTTCTTCGCTTTAATCGGCGTAGGACCGACATTGGTCAATGCAATGCCTACGTTCTGAGCGGCGCCGTTAGCATCCGCCGTCACCTGAGCAGCGACGGCGGCCGTGGCAAAATCTCCTACCTTGCGCTCCAGCTTGAAATACGCACCGCCGCTCCGTGCCGGCGGGACCGGGATGCGAATCTCCGTCAGGATCTCCCCCGGCTGCAACGCGGTACTGAACAACGACAGGAAGAATTCTTCGATCGGTATGATTCTTTCGCCGTGGGCTCCAGTTGCTACAACTTGCGCGCCCAAGGCCAGCATGGTTGCGGGGTGATCGTTGGCGGGGTCGCCATGCGCCAGATTCCCGGCCACAGTCGCCAGGTTTCGAACCTGCGGATCAGCAATCACGTGAGCGGTATCCAGCAGAATGGGATATTTGGCGCGAATCACAGGGGAAGATTCAAGTTGTGCTTCGCGCGTCAGCCCGCCAATCTTCAGAAAGCCGCCTTCTTCCTTGATATACGACAACCCGGAGATGCGGTTGATGTCGATCAGATAACCCGGGCGAGCGATCCGAAGCTTCATCATGGGGATCAGGCTCTGTCCGCCGCTGAGAATCTTAGCGTCCTCTCCGTGCCGTTGCAGGAGGGCAATCGCTTCAGGAATTGTGTTGGGTCTCAGGTATTCGAAGGCTGGTGGGATCATGGCTTACCCTCGTCGTCCGAAATGCAGTCTGTTGCACCGAGTGGAAATATGGGGAGTGGTCGAACCCCAAGAACGACCGCACCGAAAAGGCGACTAGTACGTTACCACACTGGCGATGCTTCCATAAAATCAGGCAAAGCCCAAGAAGGCCCAAGACCCGGGGAAACCCGGGTCGGTCCGACGGGCCAGTCCAGGGCTCAGTCAAACGCAGCCTGATATTTACTTATACGCCTCCGCCGACCCGCGTGACTTCCAATCCTCGATGGCTTTCCGGATCGCTTGCGGAGCCAGGTTACTGCACCTCATTTTGTAATCCGGGATACCGCCCAGCGCGTCGGCCACCGCCTGCTCCGATATTTTCAAGGCCTCATCGACGGGCTTGCCCTTAGCCATTTCCGTGGCGATCGAGGAGCAGGCGATGGCCACAGCGCAGCCCATACATTTAAACTTCACATCCTGGACAATGCCCTGCTCGATCCGCAGCGTGATCAAGACGGTGTCGCTGTCCACCGGGCTCTTCACGATGGCTTTGCCCGAGGGATCAGCGATGCTGCCCACGTTGCGCGGCGCGGCATAATGGGCGCGGATTTGTTCGCTGTACACCCTGAAATCCCCTGATCTGGATTGCACCCCGCATTTCGGAGAACTATGATACCCGATGAGGTCCCCTTGGATTTCTACTCCAAAGCTGCCGAGCTCACGGACCAGGGGAAAGCCTTTGCCGTAGCTACGGTAGTTCGAGTAGACGGTTCTTCCTCGGCGCGGCGCGGGTCCAAAGCCATTATTGACGCCGAGGGCAAGCTAGTTCTCGGCTGGGTGGGCGGAGGATGCGCCGAAAGCGCCGTTCGAAATGAAGCCTTGCGATGCCTCGAGCTGGAGCAGCCGCTGGTGATCACCCTGGACATGACCGACGAACTCCTGGGCGTGGGGATGCCGTGTGGAGGAAAGATGGATGTCTACATCGAGCCGGTCCTGCCCAAGCCCGATCTCCTCATCGCTGGCCACGGCCGGATCGCCGAAACCCTGGCTGCGCTTGCTCACCTGCTTGGCTTTCATGTGATTGTGAACGACCCTGGGGCCGACCGTTCCTCATTCCCGCAGGCCGAGCGAGTGATTGCCGAAGACTTCGACCTCAACGAGGCCCCCATCGGCCCCAACTCTTATGTCGTAATTGCCACGCAACACAAGAATGACCATCTGTGGCTGCGAAAGGCTCTCGAAGGCGAGGCCGCTTATGTAGCCCTGATCGCCAGTCAGCATCGGGCACGACTCGTGCTTGACTACCTTGCTGCAGAGCGCGTGGCGACTGACAAGATTGCAAGAATCTTCGCGCCGGCGGGCCTCGATCTGGGTGCGGTAACTCCCGAGGAGATCGCGCTCAGCATCGTGAGCCAGATCGTGGCTTTGCGCCGCGGAGGAACCACCCGGCCCTTGAACCTGAAAGCAGCAATCCTCGACTTGCAGACGAACGATCGGCCCGAAGGCCGCGCGCCTGACAAGGTGATTACCCAATGCGACGCGCCCACTGCGGGCTGAACGCCAGTCTCCTATTGTCCAGAACGTTCCCGATCAGTGTTCCTTGATTCCGGGACCGACCTCGGAATCTCACGCGCACGCTTCCGCCGTTCAGAAACGATTTCCGCCATGATGCTGAGCGCGATTTCCTCCGGCGTGTCTGCGCCGATTTCGAGACCGGCGGGCACCCGCACTTGAGCCAGCTTTTCCGTCGCAATCCCCTTCATTCGCAGACTGCGAAGAACTTCTTCTCCTCTTTTCTTGTTGGCGAGGAGCGCGACGTAGGCGCTTTTCACGGCGAGCGCCTGCTCGATCGCTTCCTCGTCGCAAGTGCCGCGGCTCGCCACCAGTACGTGGCGATCGGGATTCGGCGCAAGCATCGAGAAGTCGAGGAAACGAAGCATCCGATCCGCCTCAGGAAATTCTACAGTAGCCAGCAACGGGTCCACCACGGTGATCGTGAATCGCAATAGCTTTCCCAGTTTCGCCAGGGCCACGGCCACTTCGTCTCGACCGACAATAATCATCTCTGGTTGCGTCGTGGATGCGTCCGCAAGCGTTCGTCCCTGAAGGTCCACCGTCTCAAGAAGTGTTCTCTCCCTCCCGACGCGATTGCCCGTGTGGCGCAGCGCTTCGAAATCGCTCTGCCGATCAATATCCAGCAGGATCCCCACATCGTCGACTGGCACTTTCACTATGCCTTCCAAGTGGTTCCCGAAGATCGCGCGGCAGCCCATATCGCCATTGAGGGTCATGATTTCGGGAAAGACCGAACGGTCGAGGAGCACGGGGTTACCGCGAAAGCCCCGGTAGGTGGGGATCACAATCTGTGCCTTGCACTCGTGATGCTCTGTGATCAATCGGTCCAAAGTCGCAGGGCGCACAAACGGCTGGTCCGCCAGAACAACGATCGCCGCCTCGGCTTGCGGGTCCACGGCGGAAAGTCCTGCCTTCAGCGACGTTCCCATACCCTGCTGATAGCCATCGTTGATGACCATGCGCACATTCTGCGCGTCAATCTCCCGCCGGATAGCGTCCGCAGCGCATCCCAGCACAAGAATGATTTCGGTAACTGCGGACGCCCGAACGTTGTCCATCACGTGTTGCAACAGCGGACGATCGTCCAGCCGCAACAGTTGTTTGACCGTGCCCATTCGCGTTGAAGTTCCGGCCGCCAGGATTACGGCCGACGTGGGTGAACCGAATTTCATCATCTAGATTTAACAGAAAACTTTGTAGGGGAAGCGGCCTTACCTCTGGGGCTGCGATTCGTGTGGCCTCTGCGAACAGTAACACGCTTCCGGCTGCCGGTCCTTGCCTGAAGACTGGTCGCGGGGCGCGACCACCGGTGAACAGCCGCGACGCCAGTGCGTCGCATCCGCGTTACAACGGAAACCTGCGTTCTGTAAGTGATTGAAAGTAATAGCTTGTGGCAGCCGGACCTGTAAGCCGAATTCTGTCTGCTGGATTGCTCCCGCAGGACGGTCATTCCTCTGGGCCACGCATTACTGCGAGGCTCAAGCGACCTACCCGGAGGTTGTGACGCGCCGAGCCGGCACGTTCTCCCAGGCGAAGCTCTCACTCCGAACCGGGTCCCTCCCTATTTGGTCTTGCTCCGTGTGGGGTTTGCCCTGCCCGCTGCATTGCTGCAACGGCGGTGCGCTCTTACCGCACCTTTTCACCCTTACCTCGTTGCCGAGGCGGTATGTTCTCTGTGGCACTAGCCGTCAACCGGGCTTGAACCCGGCTTCCCGGACGTTATCCGGCACACTGCTCTGCGGAGTTCGGACTTTCCTCTCTCGTCGCCGAAGCGCCGAGAGCGACCGTCCGGTCCAGCTGCCTACAACACCATTATATGCGATGTGCAAGCGTAACCCTTCTCCAAGAGACGGCCTTGATGCGAAACGAGCGTCAAAACTCAACGCGGGTTTTTGCTCGACCCGGACTCGTTGACTGTTGCCGCGCCTCGCAGACTCTTCCATCTTGACAAATCTCCCGGTGGGACGAAAATTGCAAGCGCACGTACGGCAAATAAGGAGGACAAAATGATATCCAAACTGGTCCGCTTAACTCTCTTCGGTCTGTCGAGCGTTGTGCTAGGCACGATTCTCTGGGCACAGCCCGTGCCTCCTGCTGCTTGCTCGAATGGCAGTTTGGCTGAGAGGTACGGATTCGCAATCAACGGCACGGCCAATGGCAATCCAATCACCGCTGTGGGTCAGATCGCAACGAACGGGAACGGAACCCTCGCCGGAAACGAGACCATCAGCCAGAACGGCGCGTTAGGCAATCTTCTCGAGGTGTTGGGCACATACTCCATCAAGTCCAACTGTACTGGCACCATGACCATTCAGGCAGCGGGCCACTCGAAACAGAATTTCAGCGTGACCGTTATCTCTGGTGGCCAGCAGATCGACATGGTTCAGGCGGACAGCGGCACAACCGAATTGGGAACCGCCCAGGCACAAGGTTCGACGTCCTGCTCTTCCGCCGGGGCCAAGGGTGTTTACGGCTTGCAGGGCGCGGGTACGGAAATTGGCGTCGGGCCTCTGGCCTTAGGCGGGCAGATTACGTTACGCGGAGATGGAACCCTGACGGGAACTGAGACCGTGAGCATCAACGGTACCGTCGCCTCGAAACAAAAAATTTCAGGTGCCTTCAAGGTGATCCGTATATGCCAAGGCGCCGCGGTCATTCAGGTCGGCAACCAGGGACCAATCCATTTGAACCTGGTGGTGGTGAACGGCGGGCGCGGAATCCTTTTTATTCAGGGAGACTCGAACACCCTGGTATCAGGCTCCTTGCAGCGGTAAATTGGCCCGGCTCCGCCCTTTGATAGACTGAAGTTCGACACGGCCGGTGCCGCTATCCGAAGGTGGCAGCCCGAAGCCCGATCGCTGACGATTTTCGAGGCAAGCCGCTTCAAGCCATTCATGGTTCACCAGGCCCTCAAGATCATTGAAACTTTGGCTGTGGCTGGCGCCGTTTCCGGCGTCGCTTACTACGCCCTGTGCCTGTGGAGCGCGGTGCGGTTTCTGCAAGCGCGAAAGGCGGCGGACAAGAGTGTCCGCCCCACACAACCTGTCTCCATCCTTAAGCCGCTGCGAGGCACCGATCCCGAGATGTATGAAAGCTTCCGCAGCCATTGCTTGCAGGACTATCCGGAATACGAGATTGTCTTCGGAGTCAGCGATGCGAACGATCCAGCGATTCAACTAATCGAGCAACTGAAAACAGAGTTTCCGCAACGCGCCATCACCCTGATGGTTTGCCGTGAGAACCTAGGGGCGAATACCAAGGTGAGCAATCTGGCCCAGATGGTGCGAGAGGCTCGCCACGAGTACCTGATGGTGAATGACAGCGACATTCGGGTCGAGCCTGATTACCTCCGCCGGGTGCTGGCCCCGCTCGCCGATCCTAAGGTTGGTCTAGTCACTTGCCTCTACTGCGGCATTGCCAATGCGACTCTGGGCGCGCGTCTGGAGTCACTCGGGATTAGCACCGATTTCTGTGCCGGTGTTCTGGTCGCGCAAACCGTCGAGAACGGAATCCGCTTTGGATTAGGCTCCACGCTCGCTTTTCGCCGCCGCGATCTCCAGGCGATTGGCGGGTTTGAAGCTCTCGTCGACTATCTGGCCGACGATTATCAGATTGGCAGCCGGATCGCCACGCTGGGACTGAAGGTAAAGTTATCCGACGTCGTGGTCGACACATTTCTGCCGCGCTACACGCTTCGCGGCTTCTTCGATCACCAATTGCGCTGGGCGCGTACGGTGCGCGATTCCCGCTTCTGGGGATACGTCGGACTGGGGCTGACGTTCGGTTTGCCCTGGGCGGCGCTGGCCTTGATTTTCAGCCGTGGCGCAGCCTGGGCGTGGGCGTTGTTGGCCTGTACCGCGGCGATTCGTCTCGTGGTAGCGATTGTCGTTGGGAAGTCCGTGCTGCAGGATCGCCAAGTCGTGCGCTCCCTCGCATTGATTCCCGTCCGCGACGTACTTGCACTGTTGGTCTGGATCGTGAGCTTTGCCGGCCACAGGATAGTGTGGCGCGGAGATCACTTCAGTCTAGAAAACGGCAAACTGAAAAGGATCTCTAGTTAGCTAACGTAGGCGCGGGCGTACTCGCCCGTGCGACGCCAATTTGAGTCTCACTCTTAACCAGACCCTCCCGAACCGCGAGAAGATGAAGCCAACGCAGCTGCCTCACTCGCCTCGAGAACCTTGCGGACTTTTCTTGCCAGCGTCTTCAGCGAAAAAGGTTTCTGCAGGAAACGAGTGGCGACATCAATCGTTCCTTGCTTCAGAACGGTGTTTTCGGCATAGCCGGAGACGAACAGCACTTTCAGGTCCGGTCGCTCATCCGTCAATCGCTCCGCCAGCGTCGGTCCACCCATTCTGGGCATCACCACATCCGTGACCAGCAAGTGAATCGGGCCGCGGGGCTCGTGCGACGCGCGGATCGCGTCTTCTCCAGGGTGGCTCCGAGCACCCTGTGACCGCTGCGAATAAGAAATTGCCGGGAGGCTTGACGCACGGACGCTTCGTCTTCCACCAGCAGCAGGGTCTCGCAACCGCGAGGAGAGCTTTCGACCGGCTTTGTGATATCTCGCAACGTAGCGACTGAACCTGGGGCAGGTAGACCTTGAAAGTGGTTCCAACCAAGTCCGGGTTCGCTGTACACCCAGACAAAACCGCCGTTCTGCTTCACGATGCCATAAACGGTTGCCAGTCCCAACCCCGTCCCTTTGCCGGCCTCTTTCGTCGTGTAAAAGGGTTCAAAGATGTGTGCCAAGTGTTTCGCCGCGATGCCCTGGCCCGTGTCGGTGACGGTCAGCAATACATAATTGCCGGGAAGCACTATCGAATGACGCTGGATGTAGGATTCATCGACTCGAACGGTGGCAGTTTCGATGGTGAGCGTGCCGCCACCCAGCCTTGCGTCGCGCGCATTCGCCGCCAGCTTCATCACCACTTGCTCGATTTGTACGGGATCCGCTTAGATCCTCCGCAGGGACGAAAATAAGCTCAATATCTTCACCAATCAGGCGCGGCAGCATGATAGTGATCTCCCCAATCACAGTATTCAGGTCGAGGATTTGCAACAATTGCATTTGTTTGCGGCCAAACGCCAGCAACCGGCGAGTCAGGTCGGCGGCCCGGCGGGACGCGGTCATGATTTCAGCCACGTTTCGCCGCAGAGGGTCTTCGGCGGCCAGGGAGTCCAGCATGAGCTCGGCATAAGCGCTGATCACCAAAAGCAGGTTGTTGAAATCGTGGGCCACCCCGCCGGCCAGTCTGCCAATGGCATCCATTTTCTGTGCTTGTTGCAGTTCCGACTCCAGCCTGCGTCGCTCGGTTGATGTTGCGGAAGGTGGAGATGAAATGCGTGATTTCCCCGCTGCTGTCTCGTAGCGGGGTGAGGACGTTCTCGATAATTAAGTTTCCCCGTTCTTTTTCCGGTTCATCATGATTCCCCGGAACACTTTCCCGGAGCGAACCGTGTTCCACATCTCATCGTAGAGGTCGCCTGCCTGCTGTTCCGACTTCAGCATTCTCAGTGTTTGGCTGATCGCTTCCTGCCGCGATATCCGATCAAAGACTCAAATGCTGGATTCACATATTCCATGACACAGGATCAATCCATAATGACTCAAGCGTCCGCCATTTGTTCCACCGAGCGCCAAAGTTTCCCCAGGGTTTCCTCGGACTCCACGTGCTGGCGTTCGGGGAGTGCGCATCAAAGGCGCTGGCATGGGTTGCGTAAGCGTCCCAACGCTGGCTCTGGGCTGCCTCCTCACCAGCGATAGTTTGAATGGGAACCTCGATCACGTCCTTGTTGACGCGATCACTTAGAAAAATGATCGGAACGCCAGAAACATGTTGGCGCACCTGGGTAACACCTGAAATGCAACCTTATCAGTCGATTGGTTACTGCAGAGCAAAAGGTGATAGTCTTCTTTCCCAAATTGAGCACGTCCTCAGGCGAGGCAGCGTGTTCGAGGCGTAGGGGCCATTGCTCGTCCCGACGAGTAACTCATGTAGACTGGCGAACTCTTCCTCGCTACCTCCGACCAGTAGCAACTGCAGTTGTCGTCTGACAGCGTCGGTAGTTTCTGGTTGCCCCATTCTTAGATACGTCCCTATAGTTGCTTCATCAGAGGCTGAGCCGTGGAGCATCTCTGCCTGAGGCCGGGTTTTGAAAAGATTAAGCGACTAAAGTTCCAATTCAGGAAGAATAAATACGGGCGCAGGCGTCCCCGCCTGCGCGGGCGGTCTGATTGTTGCGGCCTCGCTAGCACTTTCCATAACCACCCAGCTTGGAGGACAATAGAACAAATAGTTTCGGGTGAGGTGACCTATGCGGCATAGTTTTTCTGGATTTCTCTGGGTTGCACTCTTATTTCTTTCTACAGCGGCTCTCGGGCAACAGATTCGCGGCGATTACATCGAGACCCGCAGCGCCGACGTATACACCGGACAGTGTTTCGCCAACGGCGAAGTCAATCTCGTAGGCGACGAGGCCATCCTGGCGTGGCACGTCCAAAGCGGAAGCTGGGACGGGGTTTCGCTGGACGGCCTGACGGTGGCCGCCGCCGTGCATGCCCACGCCACTCTAGGTGATCCGTATGCGAATCCATATCCTGCGCAGGCCGTTCTTTTCGTGGACGACCAGGCAACTCCGCAGCAGAGTTCGGCGCTGGTCGCTTTCGCGCACCAAATGGGAGGTGAACTTCTGCGTCACGCGCAGCGAGTAATTCCTGCTCCCATGGAACTAGTGGTCAATCCTGAGCATCACGGAGTAGCACTGCTGCGCGCCGGACAGTTCGCAACCGTGCAAACCCGCCCCGTCAACGACAAAGACCACCTCTGCGGGAACGAAGCGACCTTTTATCCGCCGCTGACCCAACTCACGCACTCAATGCCAGCCGTAGCGCTGACCGATTCCTATCGCGGTCCGGGACTGGACGTAGATTGGGAGTCGCACGGAAGGCGTAGTGCGTTCGTAGGCACTTTCGTGCGCTAGCCTCATCCATTCACGGCCCACGTGTCGGTTTCTCAGCGCAGACGTGGGCCATCCTGTCCGCAATTCACGCTAGCAAACTCTCTTCATACCAAAGTAATAGCTCGAATTACGAAAGCGCATGCACGTGGGACATCTGTTAGTCCGTGGTCGCGGATGAGATGTTGAGGTTGTATTTTCTCGATCGAGGAAGCCGGCGACCCATGGAAAAAGGTGATTTTCTGGACGAAGTTCATGTTCGAATTCTGCGGGTGACCGAAGACTTGCGGGCAATTCAGCAGACGTTGAACTGCGCGGCCATGCAAGCGCCCGGCGATCCCGAGCTGATGGAAGCTCTCTGTCAGTTGCCGGAGATTGAGTCACTTCACGTGTTGAGGTCAGCGCTCGACCAGATGCGCCACTTCCTCTGGTTTTATATGCAGGTGATGACCAACGAATCCGAGGACGGTGAGCGGCTACGGCAGAGCTTTGGCCCCAAGCCAGTCGAAGAGGGCATTGTTAGCCCCAGGGTAGCGGCCGCGGAGAAGTTCAAGCGCGCCGCTGATACCGCATTGCTCCAATATCTCTCCGACGGCAAGGTTCGCAAACCAAACTAATCCTTCCGCAAGGCTCCTCCATCTGGTTTCAGGGGAGGAGTGCGTTCATCTGCCAGAATCATTTCCCTAGATATATCCCGGACGCGATACAAATCTTTACAATCTAAAACTCTGCATCTCCGGGCAACAAACTAAATCCGATAGAATATTATTAATGATCCGGCGTCGGCTGCGCCGGAACAATGCACGAATGTCCGCGAGTACAGCCCGCTTTGCACCTACTCTCATGTTTAGATCTGAGGATTGACTTTCGCAATTGAGTTGAAAGCAAGAATCAGAGTGCGGCGGAGTGACGACGATGTTAGGTTGCTCGCTGGGCGGTAGCTTCTGTAAAAGCCTGAGGAAATTATGTGGATTGTCCGACTTGCACTGCGACGGCCTTACACGTTTGTAGTCGTCGCTTTGTTGCTGTTGATTCTGGGTCCGATCGTCATTCTAAACACGCCCACGGATATCTTCCC
>Ga0210401_10002488_pt1 | contig 20406 bp, 13 predicted proteins | sample IncBWH32MmetaG_FD_150866 | JGI IMG/M metagenome (GOLD analysis project Ga0210401, IMG submission 150866) | Forest soil microbial communities from Barre Woods Harvard Forest LTER site, Petersham, Massachusetts, United States - Inc-BW-H-32-M | ecosystem: Environmental > Terrestrial > Soil >... | reverse complement strand
GCCAAGGACTCGCTGGAGCACGGCGCTGTTTCCGATAATCGCCCGGGTCGCGTCCTCGATTTCGAAGCACTCCGCTCTCGGGCACTGCGAATTCATACTTCCCATAAATGTTTCCTTTCGACTTAGTGTTCAGCTGCTGATTGAATAGCCTTGAGCAAAACCTCCCGGCGAACAGGTTTACTCAAAAAGTCGATCGCTCCGCCCTTTAACGCTCGCTGGCGCGAAACTTCATCCGAATGGGCGGTGATAAAGATGATCGGGATGGTGCGCCCTTCGGCCTTCAAATGATTCTGAAGCTCAAAGCCATTCATCCCGGGCATGTAGACGTCGAGGATAAGACACGCAGTATCGTTGATACGCTCGGAAGCCAGGAATTCTTCCGCCGATCCGTAAGCGTCCGCACTGAATCGAACCGATCTCATAAGACCCTTCAGTGCCTCGCGTATCGACGCATCGTCATCCACGATCGAGATGTGGCAGGGCCGGCTGTTCTCTTTAGCTGCCCCCGCCGTGTCATGGTCGCCAATCTTCATCTGGCTCTATCGTAAGCGGTCGGCGAGCCGTAGACTATCCTGCTTTGGTAGCAGCCGCTCTCCTGCTTTAGTAGGAGATGGCTATGGTTTTCTGTCGCCGGGCTTTAGTTTTTCGAACATCTTTACCAGGTCAGCCAGCGATTGTGCCCCCATCTTTTGCATGACATGTCCACGGTGGGTTTTGATAGTTAATTCACTCGTTCCCAACTCGGCGCCGATCTGCTTGTTGAGAAACCCGGAAGCAACCAATCCCAACACTTCCTTCTCCCGGACTGTCAGGGAGCCGTAACGAGCCCGTAACTCATTCATCTGCGCGCGCTCGCTACACGCTACACGATCTCTCGCAATTGCCTCCTGAATTGCGCACAATAGCTCTCGACCCCGGAACGGTTTGGTGAGGAACTCAACCGCGCCGGCCTTCATGGCGCGCACGCTCATGGGGATATCGCCGTGGCCGGTAATAAAAATGATGGGGATGCAAATGTTGGCTTCGGCCAGAGCGCGCTGAAATTCGAGTCCGTCCAAATCCGGCAGCCGCACGTCGAGCACCAGGCATCCCGGGCCGTCGGAACGCTTGTGGTTGAGGAACTCGTGCGCCGACCCGAATGTCTCGACCCGCAAGCCTACCGACGCGATGAGCCTCTTAACGGCGTCACGGACCGACGCGTCGTCATCAACCACAAATACAATCGGATTGGGGTCCGTCATGACACTGTTTCACGGTTGGCCGGCAGCGTGAATTGAAGCGTCGCGCCGTGGTCGCTGTTGGTGCTGGCCCACAACCGGCCTCCGTGAGCCTCGATTATGGAATGGCAGATGGATAAGCCCATACCCATCCCTTGGGCCTTAGTCGTAAAAAATGCGTCGAAAATTCGCCTGACGTCCTTCGCGTCGATTCCGACACCGGAGTCTCGCACCGCAACGAGCACTTGATCCGAGTCCTGCCTCTCCGACCGTATCACGAGGCGTCGTGGCCGATCAGTAACCGCGCTCATGGCTTCGATGCCATTCAGGACCAGATTCACGATCACTTGTTGCAATTGGACTCGGTCGCCTATAGTAGCCGGGAGATCGGCGGCCAGCTCGGTCTGCAGCGCGACCTGGTTTCTGGATGCCTCCGCCTGCATCAGACCGTCAATCTCACGAATGAGTTCATTTACGTGCACCGTCGTTCTTTCAGGATTAGCCTTCGTGAACATGGCGCGAATATGCCGGAGTACCTCGCTGGCGCGTGTTCCATCTTGCGCTATGCAGTCCACCGCCGCGCGCGCCTCTTCTAGATTCGGTGGTTCGCTCGAGAGCCACTCCATGCAGGCGTCGGCGTTGGTGACAACTGCGGCCAGGGGTTGGTTTATCTCGTGGGCGATAGAAGCGGCCAATTCGCCCATGGTCATCACACGTGTGATGTGCGCCAGATCTGCGTTTGCCTTACGCAGTGCTTCTTCGGCTCGCTTTCGGTCCTCGATGTCCGTCATGGTTCCGTACCACTTGACGATGTTGCCTCTTTCATCGCGTAACGGCAGGCCGCGGATCAAGAACCAGCGGTATTCCCCATCGGCTGCTCGCCGCACGCGCGCTTCATTCTCAAACGGCTCACCAGTAGCCAGGGCTGACCGCCACTTGTCCAGGTGCTCGCCAATGTCCTCCGGATGAAACGGCGTTGTCCACCCTGCGCCCTGCATCTGTTCCAGAGAAATGCCCATGTATTCCAACAAACGTTGATTGCTGAAGTCGTTTGATCCATCCGCCAGACTGGTCCAGGCCAGCGCCGGAATGGTTTCAATCAAAACCCGCAGCCGGTCTTCTGACTTCTTGAGTTCCTCGACCACGTTCTCCAACTGTCGCTTGAGGAGTTCGCTTTCGGTCAGCGCCCTCGTCTGAGCGGCGAAACGCCGATCTACGAACGCGCTGATAGAGACGAGGCCCAGGACCAACAGGGTTACGGAAGTGATCCCTGCGATGCCCAGTGGCGAGATATGGACCGCGTGCGACAGATCGGGCGGCATCGTCGAAGGAGTAAATGTGGCGGCAGCCATGCCGGTGTAATGCATGGCCGCTACGCCGGCTCCCATCACGAATGCGCTTGCACCTTTCTGCGGCCAACTCGTCTTAGCGTGGTCCCGAAGATGAAACGAGAGCCAAAGCGCCACAAGTGACATCACAATCGCTACAAGAACGGACAAAATCACGAGCGGCAAGTCATAGTGGTGCATTGCGGGCAAGCGCATGGCCGCCATGCCGATGTAGTGCATCGTTGCGATGCCGCCTCCCATGATGACGCTGCCGGCTAGTGCATCACTCCAGTCCATTCTCCGGCGGCTCACGACGAAGAGGGCTACACCGGATGCGAAAATGGCAGCGAAAAGTGACACCACCACCGTCGGCCAGTCATAAAACACCGGTACCGGCAACAGGAAAGCCAGCATCCCGATGTAGTGCATGGACCATATGCCGAGTCCCATTGCCGCCGCCCCACCTGCTAGCCAAACGAGACGAACTCGCCCGCGTGAGGCCGTCGTCCGCCCCGCAAGGTCGAGTGCAGCGTAAGCTGCACACACCGCCATCACTACCGAAAGGGTAACCAGGCGATAGTCGTAGGAACCAGTCATGAGACCTTTGCGCCGTTGATACAATTCTAGCCAGGAAGCTCACATTGGCAGGTCGGGCCCGCCCCACAACTCCAGGTCAATGACTGGCTCTACACGTGGCGCAGTTCTCCGACCTGCGAGAGACTTTTCAGCAACCTTTTAGAGGCGGGTCCGAAAGCCGTGCCCTGGTTTACGTTTGGTTGTGTCGCGCCTGTCCTTGGGATGAGCGCGAGGCGCAACCCCACGCGCGTTCAATTCTTCGGTTTAGAGTTCAGATCTCGGGACACCATCAACTTGAACGTCAATCTATCGGCCCCACCGGTCACTCCTATTCCGACGCCAGCTTCGATACTCACGAACTTGCTGGGATGATCCACCACGGCCCACACTTCATGGAATTGATCGTGCACGGCATAGAAATTGTGCAGCGGTCCGAAATCGGAATACTCCTCGGCTGCAACGGCCCATTTGCTGTTGATGTTGTACGCGATCCGAGTGGCCGGAACGAATTCGAGGTTTCCGAAGCCGCCCCTGTACTGGGTGTCCACAATCGGGTTGAAGATAATGTCCACCGGATGCAGATGCACACCCACGATAGGCCTGACCTCGGAGGTCACGCGCCTCGGTTCCCAATAATGATAATTGACGCTGAACTCGAAATTTACGCCATAAAAGAACGTGTGGTCAGCAGCGTGCGGCCGCACGAAAAGCTCCCGGAGCTTGAAGCCGTCGATCGATCCACCCCGCCCCTGGGAGTAAGCACTCTCGACCGGTAGATAGAGACCCTGCTCGAACCAGTCGGTGACGCCGTAGGCCCATTCGAGCGCGCCGTTGACCGAGTGGTTGGGAATGATGGCGCCGGGGTAGTCGGGAGTCTTCCGGCCGATGGGCGTGTAATTAGTGTGTAGCATCAGATTGAAAATACCCGGCTCCGCAATCTCGGCATCGTAGACCTGGATCTCGTCTGTCTGAGCCACGGCCAGCACCGGTACCGTAAGCAGAACGAAAGCCAACACAGCACGGGTGCGGCCACACCGGTTGTTCAACCCGAACTCCATTTTTCCTCCACGTTCACAACTTATTCACGGAAATTTCAGAGCGCGCATTCGAACCAGGAGGCCAGGCTCTCGCTCGGCTCGACGGGCTCAAAGAGGCAATTAGATAAGGTACCAACTTTCCGTTAACGGTTCTTTTGTGAAAACTTGCGGTTGAAATCAGGCCGAACAAACTCTCACTTACTTAATCTGAACGAACTGCCACCCAAATCGCCCCTTGATACAGAGATTGCCATGAGTCACGGAATGATCCAGCGGCGAATTCACCCGCACGATCTTGCCATCCTGCTCGTGAACTGTGAGGGTGCATCCCACGCCGCAGTAGGGACAAATCGTGTCGGCATGTGTCTGGCGGGATTCGTCCCACGTGCCCGCCCCTCGCATATCGTATTCGCTCTTGAACATCAGCGCGCCCGTGGGGCAGACCGCGATGCAGTTGCCGCAGTAAACGCAGGCGGACTCGGGCAGCGGAACATCATATTCGGTGGCGATGCGCGCGGAAAAGCCGCGCCCAGCGACAGCGATAGCGAACGTATTCTGCGCATCCACGCCGCACGCCTCCACGCACTTGTAGCAGAGGATGCACTTCGAATAGTCGCGAACGTAAAGATCGTTATCGATTTTGGGCGGCTGCGCCACCGTCTCGGCGTGATCTCCGAAACGTTCAGGCCGGGCGTCATAGCGCTGCATGTACGCTTGGAAGGACGGCGCGGTCGAGACGTCTACGGCCGATGCCAGAAACTCGAGCACCAGACGGCGGCTGAGGCGGACCCGCTCGGAATCGGTGTGGATCACCATGCCGGGCTCCACTTTCCGTGAGCAGGCCGGGACCAGTGTGCGGGAGCCTTCCAGCTCCACTACGCATACGCGGCAAACGTTCACCGGCGCTAGGGTCTCCAGATAACAAAGCGTGGGCGTATCGATGCCCAAGCTTTTGGCGGCATCGAGGATAGTGGAACCCTCCGGCGCCGAGACAGATTTTCCATCGACGCGAATTTCGATCGAGCGGCGGGCCGGTGCGGGCGGAACCTCGGGTACCGGTCCGCGTGGAATCGGAGTCAATGCCGAAGGCGCGGCGGCAGGCTCACTCATGAGAAGAGGCTCCAACGATTCAATGCCGATTCGAGTGCGCTGGAAGCAGTCTGTCCCAGCCCGCAAATGGAAGCATCCCTCATCGCCTGCCCCATTTCTCGCAAAGTATGGATCTCTTCGCTCACCGAACCTGGCGACAGGTTGTGAATCAGGCGCTCCAGAGCCTCCTCCTGACGAACCGCGCCGACCCGGCAAGGAACGCATTGCCCACAGCTCTCCTCGCGGAAGAAGGACGCAATTCTCAGGAGAATCCGCTTCAGGTCCACACTGTCGTCGAGCGGCATGATGACCCCGGAGCCGAGGGTTGCGCCAATCGCCCGCGTACCCTCGAACGTTAGCGGCGTATCAAGTTCTGCTGGAGATACAAAAGCGCCCGCTGCCCCGCCGAGCAGTACCGCTCGCAGACCCCTGGTGCCGCTGAGGCCGCCGGCCAGTTCGATCATCTCGCGCAGCGTGGGGCCGAAAGGCACCTCATAAACACCGGGACGAACCACGTGCCCGCACAGGCAGAAGAGGCGGTATCCGGTTGAGTTCGCCGTACCGATCCTCGCGTAGGCTGCGCCGCCATTCAGGATGATCTCCGGGATGTTAATCAGCGTTTCAACGTTGTTCACTACGGTCGGCTGGCGGAACAGGCCGGCCTGCGTCGGGAAAGGAGGCTTGTTGCGTGGTTCGCCACGGTAGCCTTCGATGGAGTTGAAGAGCGCGGTTTCTTCACCGCAAATGTAGGCGCCGGCACCCCGCCGCAACTCGATGTCAAAGCAAAGGGCGCGACCGAGGATGTCATCGCCTAAGAATCCCGCGGCGCGCGCCGATTGGATTGCCTGTTGGATTCTACGAGCAGCGAGCGGATACTCGCCTCGAACGTACAGGTAGCCCTTTTGTGCGCCAGTCGCGAAAGCTGCGATAGTCATGCCCTCGATTACTGCGAAGGGATCACCCTCCATAACAACTCGATCCTTGAACGTGCCCGGCTCCGATTCATCGGCATTACAGATGACGTAATGGGGCTTGCCAAGAGCGCGCTGATTGAGGAGCGCCTCCCACTTCTTGCCGGTCGGGAAAGCCGCGCCACCCCGGCCGAGAAGCCGGGACTCGATCACTTCACGAACCACGCCCTCGGGTCCTAATTCGATCGCCCGGCGCAACGCTTCATAACCGCCCAGCCGGCGATAGTCGTCAAGGTTCGATGGATCTGCCTGCCCGATCCGGCGGAGCAATCGTAGCTGCGGCTGCCCGGCCTGGGGAACAGATAGCGCTGGACTGAAGACGTCTGCTTCAACAGGCAACCCATTCTCCAGGGCATCGCCCACCAAAGATTTCAGTGCGCCCGCACTTGCTGGAGCCAGCACGCGTGCCCGAGGAGTCTCGCCCGCGGCGATGACCAAAGCGGCCGGCGCCCTTTCACACAAACCCAGGCAAGGGCTGCGTTGCCAGATCGCATTCATCGGCATCGGGACCTTCTCGAGTTCGGCACATAGTGTCGCCGCGCCACGCGCGAGACAAGCGATGTCGTCGCAAACGTGGGCCACCACTGGAGCGCGCGGGGTCAGCGAAAACATTCCATAGAACGAAGCCACGCCGTGAATCTCCGCGGGCGCGACATCCAATCGTTGCGCCAGGTAGTTCACCGCTCCAGCTGTGATGTATCCGATCCGCGCCTGAATCGCATGTAGTGCGGGCAGCAGCCGTTCGCGTTGCGAACGCGCATCCTCAGTCTCTGGCTCGCCATTGTCAGCACCCAACTCGCCGTCAACCGCCGACCTCTCGGACAAAGTCGGTTGGTCGGTGGTCAAGTGTAAGTCCAATTAATTCTCCTGGTATTTCTCGATGCGGATCGCCGTGGCCTTGAACTCGGACGTTCCCGACTTTGGATCGACCGCTTCGATCGTCAACTCATTGGTGGCCACTTGGTCGTGAAAATGCACCGTCAGAAATGCCAATCCGCGGTGCAGTCCCGGATCGAATCGAACCGGTGCAACCACGGAACCGCGCCGCGAATGCACGCGCACCTTCTCGCCTTCATGCAGCCCGTAGCTGGCCCCGTCTTCGGGTGAGAGATCGAGCGTCTCCTCACGCCGAAGGGGCGACTGGTAGCGATCGGTCTGCACGCCGGTGTTGTAGGAATCCAGGCGCCGTCCTGTCGTCAAACGGATCGGATACTCTTCGTCGAGTGTGTCCACCGGCGGCTCGAACTCCACCACACTGAAGGGCGCCCGCGGACCGATCAAAGGTTCTTGCCAGAGGCGGCCGTGCAGAAATATCTCACCCGGATGCGATTCGTCGTAGCAGGGCCACTGGATTCCACCTAACTCCTCCAGACGTCGATAGCTCATGCCGGTGTGCATCGGACTCAACGCCCGCACCTCGTCCCAGATGCATTCCGAGCGCGGCTCGCCCCATTCGTGGCCCAGACGGCGCGCCAGCTCATAAACCACCTCGATGTCATCGCGAACTCCCGGCGGAGCGGGAACCGCGCGGCGGACGCGTTGCACGCGGCGCTCGCTGGATGTGACCGTGCCCTCGGATTCGCACCAGCCTGCCGCCGCCGGCAGAACTACATCGGCCAGCGCGGCTGTATTCGTATAAAACAAATCCTGAACCACCAGAAATTCGAGCCCGCCCAGCAGCTTCAATGCATGATGACGATCAGCCTCGGAATCCGCGGGGTTTTCTCCGAGCACATATAGAGTCGTTAGCTCGCCGCGCCCCATCGCCTGAAACATCTCACTCAAGTGCCAACCCTTTTTCGGATGGATCCTGCAATTCCACGCCCGCTCGAACTTGCCTCGCAACTCGTCGTTCTCCACATGCTGGAAGCCGGGCAAACGGTCCGGAATGGCCCCCATGTCGCCGCCGCCCTGCACATTATTCTGCCCTCGTAAAGGGTTCAGCCCGCTGCCGTAGCGGCCGACGTGGCCGGTAAGCAGCGCTAGATTGATGAGCGCCAGAACATTGTCGACGGCATTGTGATGCTCGGTGATGCCCAGAGTCCAGCAGATGACCGCGCGCTCCGCCTTGGCGTAGGCGTGCGCTGCTGCGCGAATCGTCCCGGCCGGTACACCGGTCTCGCGCTCGGCTCGTTCAAGTGTGTACTTTTCCACGCACTCGCGATAAGCCTCGAATCCACTCGTGGCATGCTGGATGAACTTCTCATTCGTCAACCCCGCAACGATGATCTCGCGGGCCATCGCGTTGGCCAACGAAATATCGGATCCGACCTCCAGGCCCAGCCAGGCGTCCGCCCACTGCGCCGAACTGGTGCGTCGCGGATCGACCACATAGAGCTTCGCTCCATTCCGCACGCCTTTCAACACGTGGTGGAAAAAGATCGGATGCGTCTCGCGCGCGTTCGATCCCCATAGAAAGATCGCGTTCGTCTCTTCCACCTCGGTATACGAACTCGTACCACCACCCGCGCCAAAAACCGTCGCCAGACCGACGACGCTGGGGGCGTGTCAAGTCCGGTTGCAACTGTCGATATTGTTGCTCCCGATCACTGAGCGGACAAATTTCTGCGTAATGTAATTCAGCTCGTTGGTTGTCTTGGAGCAACTGAACATGCCGAACGCCCGCGGGTCGTGCTTTTCGATGGTGCGCCCGAAAGCCTCGGCCACGCGGTCCAGCGCCTCGTCCCAGGACGCCTCGCGATGCCCTCCATTCTCACGGATCAGCGGTGTACTCAGCCTGGCCTTCGACGGAGTTGCCATAGATGATGATTCCTCTCTTAGTCTCAGGATAGCGGTGTCAACTGCCGAATAGGCTGCCCGCCCCGATGCCGCCGGCCTGCGCGATTTCGCCGCCGCTCGCTTTCTTACCGTCCTCGAACTTCGCCTTTAGAACTTCGATCAGCCCTCCCTGAGCAGTAACCTTGAAGCCTTGCGGAGTGACATCGGTCACTTCGCCGATCTTACCTGGCACATCCGCAAAACGCCGGAAGAGGGTTTTGCGAGCGTCAAAAATCTGCAGCTTTTTGCCGTTGAAAGTGGTCCACGCCCCCGGCGCCGGATTGCATCCCCGAATCAGGTTATAGACCTGATCGATGGGTTTGGCCCAGTCGATTTTGGCCTCCGCCGTGCGGCACCAACCCTCGTAACTCGCGCTCGACTCATCCTGCACCGTCTCCGTGTGTTTACCGGCCATCACCAGATCGGCAGCCTCCAGCATCGCTTTCACGCCCATCGGGAACAGGCGATCGAAATAGACGCTGCCCAGCGTGTCGTCGGGGCCGATCGGCGTCTTCTGCTGGAGAATCACAGCGCCTTCGTCCAGTCCGTCCGACGGACGGAATATGCTCAACCCGGTCTCGGTATCGCCCCTGATGATCGGCCAGTTGATCGAACTCGGGCCGCGGTACTTGGGCAACAGCGACGGATGATATTGGATCGTGCCAAGTTTCGGAATCGTCGCGAATTCCTGCGATACGAACTGGAGCACGAAAGCCATGATGCCGAGATCGGCGCCGGACGACCGCATGGCCCGCGCGGCTTCCGGATCCTTTAGAGATTTGAACTGATGAACTGTCAGGCCTTTCTGCTGCGCCGCAGCCCGGAGCGCATCCGGCTTGGCGCCTTCCTTTTCAGGCGCGCAGAAAACTGCCGCGACATCGTCCCCACGAGCAAGAAACGCTTCGAGCACCGCTTTGCCGAAATCCTGCTGCCCGATAATCGCGATCTTCATAGTTGCCCCGCCCTACTTGGTCTTCGGCGGCATCGAAAAGGCACCCGCCTCCTTGCTAGCCGCAATCTGAGCATCGCTCCAACCCAGCACTTCTTTGAGTATCTCGTCCGTATGCTCGCCCAATAATGGCGACCGCTTGATCTCAGCGTGAGACGCCGAAAGCTTGATCGGCATGCCGACGTTGTACCACTTGCCGCGCTGCGGATGATCGACCTCCACCCACATCTCGCGCCCGCGCACGTGCTCGTCGTTGGCTAGATCATCCGTAGACATGATCGGGCCGCAGGGCACATCCAGCTCATTCATGACCCCCATAAACTCGCGCTTGGTGTAATTCGACGCGAATTCGTCGATCAACGGCCACATCACGTTCTGGTTTTTGCGGCGGTCGGCGATCTTGGCGAAGCGGGGATCGTTTACCAGGTCCGGGCAACCCAACTCAGGCCCCATGCGTTTGGCGAGCGGTTCCCACACCGCCTCCTGCACCACGATATATACATAATCGTTGGGACCGCCGGGCTTGCATTTGATGGCGTATCCGAGCTGGCCGCCTCCCGAATCGTTGCCGGCTCGTGGAGTAGCGGTCAAACCTTTGGTCGGCACCGAATATTCCGACAGTTCCTGGCGTCGCAGTCGCTGATGATCCCGAAACTTGACCCGGCACAGGTTCATCACGCCGTCCATCATCGCCACTTCCACGTATTGCCCCTGCCCCGTTCGGTCGCGCTGATGGAGTGCCGCGAGCAGTCCGATCGCCAGGTGCAGGCCGGTGCCCGAATCGCCGATCTGGGCGCCTGTGACATAAGGCGGCCCTTCTGGTGTTCCCGTGGTGCTCATTGCGCCGCCCATCGCCTGAGCCACGTTCTCATACGCTTTGAAATCGGCATAGGGGCCGGAGGAGCCGAAGCCCTTGATCGAACCCATCACAATACGCGGATTAATCTCGTGGACCTTCTCCCAGGAAAACCCGAGCCGGTCAAGTACTCCGGGACCAAAGTTCTCCATGAGGATATCGCTCTTCTTCAGCAGCTCGACGAACGCCGCCTTGCCATCCGGCGACTTCATGTTGACCGTAATTGAGCGCTTGTTGCAGTTCAACATGGTGAAATACAGGCTGTCCGCGTTCGGTACGTCTCGCAACTGCCCGCGCGTCGCATCGCCCACGGGCGATTCCAGCTTAATTACATCCGCTCCCATCCATGCCAGCAACTGCGAGCAGGTTGGTCCCGCCTGCACATGTGTCATATCGAGAATGCGGATTCCCTTCAGTGCTTCCATCGATCTTTACTCTCCTTTAAATGCGCGGCGGAAAATGCGCGGCGGACTACTTGTACATGGTCTGGTTAGAGGTGCCCGACGAATATACGTCGCGGTTGATCACGACGTCGACCAGCGCGGGCATGCCCGAGTCACGGGCCTTCTCGAGCGCCGGCCGGATTTCCTCGGGCTTGGTCACGCGGACGCCAAAACCGCCCATCGCTTCCGCCAGCCGGTCGAATCGCACGTCGCCCACGATGTTGCCTATATCGCCGCGGCCCGGATACTTGCGCTCCTGGCCGAACCGAATCTGGTTCCACGAGGAGTTGTTCCCGATGACGCCGACGAACGGCAGTTTCCGATGCACCATGGTAAGGAAATCAAAGCCCGTCAATGTAAAAGAGCAATCGCCGAAAAGCACCACCACGTCGCGCTCCGGCTGCGCCAGCTTGGACGCCATGGCAAATCCGGTGCCGACGCCCAGCGTCCCGAGCGGGCCAGGATCCATCCATCCGCCCGGTTTATGCGGTCGCACGATTGATCCCGAAAACGTGACTATATCGCCGCCGTCGCCGATATAGACGGTGTCCTCCTGCAAAAACTGGTCGATCTCGTGACACAGGCGCACGGGATGAATCGGCACCTCATTGGCCGCGATGATTTTGTCGTCCTTGCTCTTGCTTCTTTCCTCATCCTCACGCAGCATCTTCAGGAACGGATCGTGCTTCTTCGCCGTATCGCCGCTCGAAGCCTCGCACATGGCGTTCACGATGGTTTTCAGATTGCCGACCAGCCCGAAATCGAAGTCGCGGTTGTTGCCGACATTCTTGTAGTCCATGTCCATGATCACGATCTTCGCCTTGGGATTGAGGCGCCGGCCGTAGCCCATGCGGAAATCCAGTGGCGTCCCGGCCAGCAGGATGACATCGGCATTATCGAACGCCGTCTTGCGCGAAGGCATGAAATTGTAGGGATGATTGCGCGGCAGCGTCCCGCGTGCCGAACCATTGACGTAGATCGGAATGTTGAAATGGCGGGCAAAGCGGTCGATGGCATCATGCGCGCGGCAAGTGCGCGCCTGCGTTCCGAACAATGCCACGGGGCGCTCTGCGTTCGCGAGCAAATCGGCAACCTGCTGCACGATTTTGGGATCGCCAATGAATTCCGGTATGCCGCCGTCCGCGCCGCGCACCCGGAAATTCTTGGGATAGCGTACCTTGGAAGCCTCGACCTTTCCGTCCATGATGTCGTGCGGAATCTCGAGATACCCGGGCCCCGGTGCGCCATTGTACATCTCGCGCAGCGCGATGCCCATCATTTCGGCGACACGCTCCGTGGTCATCACCATCGATGCAAATTTGCTGATGGGCGTCATCATTTCGGTATGACGCAATTCCTGCAACCCGCCCATGCGGTATTGCTTGAGCGCCGAATTGCCGCCGATCAGCAGCATCGGGCTCTCGGCGCGAAACGCGTTCGCCATTCCGGTCACGGCGTCCGTGGTACCCGGACCAGCGGTCACGACCGCACAACCGAGGCCGGTGATGCGCGCGTAGGCATCGGCCGCGTGAGCCGCCACCTGCTCGTGGCGTACGTCGATGATGTCAATCCCCTCGTCGATACATCCGTTATAGATATCGACAATGTGGCCACCGGAAATGGTAAAGATGTGCCGGATGCCTTCCTGCTTCAGCATTTTGGCGACGATCTGGCCGCTCGAAATCATCTCTGCGCCGGCGGCGGTTTTGGCATCGGCAACGGTATCAACAGCGGTTCCCATATGACTCCCTGTGTGGAAATTCTCGAACTGCGAAAATACCCATTGTATACGATGGCTATTGGACGCCGGGCTCGGCGCAAGTTATCGAGCCGCCCGATTCGCATGCGGTCAACTAAGAAACACCCTCTGCGGTTAGTCTTACACTTCCCAAGCCGACTGTGACATAATTAGCCGACATATATCAAGGAGACAACCATGTTGATTTTCGCCACTCGGCTAAGACTTCTGTCTTTCGCCGGTGGGACAGCCGTACTTGCGACCGCGATTTCTCTCCCGGCTGTTGCCGCCCAACTTTGCGTCAACCCGGCCGGCTCCGGCGGGTGTTATTCCACCATTCAATCCGCGGTCAACAACGCCAAGGCCAAGGATGTGATCAACGTCGGTCCGGGCACGTACAAGGAGGGCGTTGTGATCGGCATACCGCTCTCGCTGATCGGCGCGGGCGCCGGCCAGACCACCATCGATGCGACCAACCAGCCCAACGGCGTCCTGGTCGATGGCTTCAACCATGCCGGTCTCCACAACGTGGCTGTCGCCGGATTCACGGTTGAGAATGCGCAATTCGAAGGAATTTTAGCTGTCAGCGCCGCCAACGTCACCATCAGCAACAACAGCGTGATCAACAACGATAAGAGCCCAGGACTCAATTTCACCGGCGCTGCTACGGGCTGCCCCGGCCAGCCTGCCTACGAGATGGATGAAACCGGCGACTGCGGCGGCGCTATTCACCTGATTGGCGTTTCCAACAGCACTGTTTCAAGTAATTACGTAACCGGCAACGCGGACGGCCTCCTGATCAGCGACGAAACCGGCATCAGCAAGGGGAATCTGGTAACTCAGAATAACTTTATCAACAACCCGCTTGAGTGCGGCATCGTGCTTGCTTCCCACCCTCCGGTGGGCTCCTCGGGTCCTTATTTCGCGCCCCACTATGGCGTTGTCGGCAACACCATCACCGAGAATGTCTCCACCGGCAACGGCGTGGCAATCGGTGGATCCGGCATAGGACTCTTCTCCGACGGCAACGGCCCGGGCCGCGTCTCGGAGAACGTCATCAGCCATAACACGCTGATCGGCAACGGCATCGGGGGTGTTAACCTCCACACTCATGTCGGTCCCGCCTTCGGGGCGCCGGCCGACAATATGGACAACAACACTATCACCGGGAATTACATCGCGAGCAACCTCGCGGATACCTTCGACACTGCCACTCCCGGCCGCGTTGGCATCAACATCAACAGCGGCGGCGGCGGCTCTCCCGTCACAGGCACCTCAATCACATTCAACATCATCAGCGACGAGGACGTGGATGTCGCCATCAACACGCCCGCGACCGTGGAGGTTCATATGAACAGTCTGCTGGGCGGAAATATTGGCGTCGCCAATATCTGTGGCTTTGACCAGGCCGTCTGCGGAGGAGTCGTCGACGCCGCCCGGAATTACTGGGGCTGCGCGGGCGGTCCTGGCGCCGGCGCGACGTGCAGTTCTATCCCTCCGATCTATGGGGCGAATGTTCTCTTCATGCCTTCGCTTCCGCAGCCTGTCGCGAACGGCCACAATTGATCGGCATTAGCTGCCTGGTAAGGCCGAACACCGCCGAAAATCACGACAGCCCAATCACCCGCCCGGTTGCGGTGTCCAGATCGACATCATAGTAGCCCGGCCGAGTCGACAGTCCCGGCATCGTGCTCATGGTTCCAAGCAGCGGGTACAGAAACCCGGCGCCTACGCTGGCACGGATATCGCGTACCGGCACGATGAAGCCGCTCGGCGCGCCCTTCAGGTTCGGGTCGTGACTCAAGCTCAGGTGCGTCTTCGCCATGCAAATGGGCAGTTTGTCGAAACCCTGACGCGTATACAATTCGATCCTTTTCTCGGCTTCCGGCGAATACTCGACGCCCGAGCCGCCGTACACTTCGCGTACAATAGTCTCGATTTTATCCTTAATACTCATTTCCAGTGGATAAAGGAAGTGGAAACTAGCGGGTTTCTCGCAGGCCGCAACCACCGCCTTGGCCAGGTTCACCGCGCCCGCTCCGCCTTCCGCCCAATGGTTGGTCATCACTGCGTCTTCCGCCCCAGCCGCGATCGCCAGACGCCGCACCAGATCGATCTCAGCGTTGGTATCGTCCTTGAAGCGGTTGATCGCCACCACCACCGGAATGCCGAAGGCACGCGCGTTCCCGATCATCCGGACAAGATTGCTGCAACCCTTCTCCAGCAGCCCCAAATCTTCCTGAGTATAGGCGTGGGCCAGCGGTTTCCCGGCCACTACTTTGGGACCGCCGCCGTGCATCTTCAACGCCCGGATCGTCGCCACCAGGACAACGCAATTGGGCGCCAGGCCGCTGACGCGACACTTGATATTGCAAAACTTTTCCATGCCCATGTCCGCGCCGAATCCCGCCTCAGTCAGGACGTACCCATCGGGTCCCACCAGTTTGAGCGCGATCTGATCCGCCACAATCGAAGAATTGCCGTGCGCGATATTGGCGAAAGGACCGGCATGCACGAAAGCCGGCGTCCCCTCGATCGTCTGCATCAGATTGGGCATGATCGTGTCCTTCATGAGGACGGTCAGCGCGCCGCTCACACCTATGTCGTCGGCAGTGATGGGCTCACCCGCGCGATTGCTGCCGATGACCATCCGGCCCAGCCGGTCGCGCATATCCGCCAGACTTGTGCTCAGCGCCAGGATCGCCATGATCTCACTCGCCACCGTTATGTCGAAACCGGTTACGCGCGTGAACCCCTTTTCTTCCGGACCCTGGCCGATGGTGATCTGGCGCAGCATGCGGTCATTCGTGTCCAGTACACGCCGCCAGGTGATGCTACCTAGATCGATGTCCAAGCGGGCGAACCGGCTCTGCTCCTGCGGCGTTAGTTCGGCGGGGTTCGTCTTGTCGATTCCCAGCTTCTTCATCCTTCGCAACATCACTGGAGAGAAGCGCCGGCTCCCGCCCTTCCCTGGCGGGCACAGGCGGTCGAACAGCACAGCATCGTCCTGCGTTTGCTGCTCATGAAAACAGCGAGTGTCGATTGCCGCTGCCAGCAGATTGTTGGCGGCTGTGATCGCGTGGATGTCTCCCGTCAGATGGAGGTTAAATTCCTCCATCGGGATAATTTGGCTGTAGCCGCCGCCCGCCGCGCCGCCTTTGATCCCGAACGTCGGGCCCTGGCTAGGCTGGCGAATGCAAGTGAACACTTTCTTGCCGAGAAACGCCCCCAGGCCCTGGCTGAGCCCGACGGTGGTGGTCGTTTTACCCTCACCCAGAGGCGTGGGCGTGATCGCGGTCACGACGATATACTTGCCGTTGCCGACGTCCTTAAGCCGGTCTCTAATCGAAAGGTGCACTTTGGCCTTGCTTTTGCCGTATAGTTCCAACTCCTCCGGAAGAATGCCGGCGTCGAACGCTATCCGGTCAATGGGAATCGCCGTCGCTGCCTGGGCGATTTCGATATCACTGGGAACAGGGGTAAGGAGATTCGTTAATTTATGGGGCACAGAGATGATCTTAGCGAAACAGGACCCCGCCACCTAGGGTACTCCCTAAGTTGTTAAAAAAACTTGTAACAGCTTGAATTAGATAAAGTCTAACATTGACTACAGAACTGTATTATTACTAGCATAGTATTGTGTATTACATTGCGCGGGGAGTGTACGAATGAAAGCTGTGCAAGCAGAAAAAAATGGATCTAAGACCCGTGAAACCAACGTGTTACTCAAAGCGCTGGTCGCTTTTAAACGCGGGAACTTCTCAGTTCGGATGCCGGTTCATGAAACCGGCCTGCCAGGTAAAATAGCCGACACGCTGAACGAGATTCTCGACCTGAACGAGAAAATGGTCAGCGAATTCGCGCGCATTAGCAAAGCCGTCGGCAAGGATGGACGAATTACCCAACGTGCGTCCATTGGGTCCGTTACCGGCGCATGGGCCGACTGCGTGGAATCGGTCAACAGCCTTATTGGCGATCTCGTCCAGCCCTCCACTGAAGTTGCCCGCGTGATCGGCGGCGTGGCCAAAGGCGATCTGTCGCAGACCATGTCGCTCGAAGTGGATGGCCGCCCGCTGCGCGGCGAATTCCTGCACACCGCTCGCGTCGTGAACACGATGGTGCAGCAGTTGAATTCGTTCGCGTCCGAAGTGACGCGCGTGGCGCGCGAAGTCGGTACGGAAGGCAAGCTCGGCGGACAAGCGGTTGTTACCGGCGTCGCTGGAACCTGGAAGGATCTCACCGAAAGCGTCAACTCGATGGCCAGCAACCTGACCAACCAGGTTCGGAACATTGCCGGTGTCACCACCGCTGTCGCGAAAGGCGACTTGACCACCAAGATCACTGTCGATGCGCGCGGCGAAATTCTCGAGCTGAAGAATACCATCAACACCATGGTCGACCAGCTCAGCTCGTTCGCGGCCGAAGTGACCCGCGTAGCCCGCGAAGTCGGCACCGAAGGCAAGCTCGGCGGCCAGGCAGAAGTGAAAGGCGTCGCCGGTACGTGGAAGGATTTGACGGACAGCGTCAACTACATGGCCAGCAACCTGACCAACCAGGTTCGTAATATCGCCGAAGTTACCACCGCCGTCGCGAAGGGCGACTTGTCCACTCGCATCACGGTCGATGCGCGCGGCGAAATTCTGCAGCTTAAGAACACCATCAACACGATGGTCGACCAGCTCAGTTCGTTCGCGGCCGAAGTGACCCGCGTAGCCCGCGAAGTCGGTACCGAAGGCAAGCTCGGCGGTCAGGCCGACGTGCCCGGAGTCGGCGGCACCTGGAAAGATCTCACGGATTCGGTCAACTCGATGGCCGGCAACCTGACTGCTCAGGTCCGCAACATCGCCGAAGTCACTACCGCCGTCGCCAAGGGCGACCTCTCGCGCAAGATCACCGTGCAAGTGCGAGGCGAAATTCTCGAGCTCAAGAACACCATCAACACCATGGTGGATCAGCTCAGCTCGTTCGCATCCGAAGTTACGCGCGTGGCGCGCGAAGTCGGAACCGAAGGAAAGCTCGGCGGCCAGGCGGAAGTCGAAGGCGTGGCCGGCACCTGGCGCGATCTTACCGAAAGCGTCAACTCCATGGCCGGGAACCTGACCAACCAGGTCCGCAATATCGCTGGCGTGACGACGGCCGTTGCCAAAGGCGACCTTTCGACCAAGATCACCGTGGACGCGCGCGGCGAAATTCTCGAGCTGAAAAACACCATCAACACCATGGTGGACCAGCTCAATTCGTTCGCCTCGGAAGTCACGCGCGTGGCGCGCGAAGTCGGTACCGAAGGCAAGCTGGGCGGCCAGGCTCAAGTGCGAGGCGTCGGCGGCGTCTGGAAAGATCTTACCGATTCAGTGAACTCCATGGCCGGCAACCTGACCGCTCAGGTCCGCAACATCGCCGAAGTGACCACCGCTGTCGCCAATGGCGACCTCTCGCGCAAAATCACCGTGGACGTGCGCGGCGAAATTCTCGAGCTGAAGAACACCATCAATACCATGGTGGACCAGCTTAATTCATTCGCCAGTGAAGTGACCCGCGTCGCTCGCGAAGTCGGAACCGACGGCAAGCTCGGCGGCCAGGCGCAGGTCAAAGGCGTCGGTGGCGTCTGGAAAGATCTTACGGATTCAGTCAACTCGATGGCCGGCAACCTGACTGCTCAGGTCCGCAACATCGCCGAAGTTACGACCGCTGTCGCTAATGGCGACCTGTCGCGCAAAATCACGGTCGACGTGCGCGGCGAAATTCTCGAGCTCAAGAACACCATCAACATCATGGTCGACCAGCTCAATGCGTTCGCGGGCGAAGTGACCCGCGTGGCGCGCGAAGTCGGTACCGAAGGCAAGCTCGGCGGACAGGCCGTCGTGAAGGGTGTCGCCGGAACCTGGAAGGATCTTACCGACAGCGTCAACTCGATGGCCAGCAACCTGACCAACCAGGTGCGTAACATCGCCGAAGTAACTACTGCAGTCGCAACCGGCGACCTGTCGCGCAAAATTACGGTCGAAGTGCGCGGCGAAATCCTGGAGCTGAAGAACACCATCAACACCATGGTCGATCAGCTCAGCTCGTTTGCATCTGAAGTTACGCGCGTGGCGCGCGAAGTCGGTACCGAAGGCAAGCTCGGTGGCCAGGCCGACGTGCACGGCGTGGCCGGAACCTGGAAGGATCTTACCGACTCCGTCAATTCGATGGCCAGCAACCTGACCAGCCAGGTCCGCAACATCGCCGAAGTGACCACCGCCGTCGCCAAGGGCGACCTGTCGCGCAAGATCACCGTGGACGTGCGCGGCGAAATCCTGGAGCTGAAGAACACCATCAACACCATGGTCGACCAGCTCAATGGGTTCGCAGGCGAAGTGACTCGCGTGGCGCGCGAGGTCGGCACCGAAGGCAAGCTGGGCGGCCAGGCCGAAGTGAAGGGCGTCGGCGGCGTTTGGAAGGATCTCACCGACAGCGTAAACTTCATGGCCGGCAACCTGACGTCGCAGGTCCGTAACATCGCGCAAGTCACGACCGCGGTTGCCAAGGGACGCCTTTCCAATCAGATCACCGTCGACGCGCGCGGGGAAATTCTGGAGCTGAAGAACACCATCAACACCATGGTCGACCAGCTCAATGCGTTCGCCAGCGAAGTCACGCGCGTGGCGCGGGAAGTCGGCACCGAAGGCAAGCTCGGCGGCCAGGCTGACGTGCGCGGAGTCGCCGGCACTTGGAAAGATCTCACCGATAGCGTCAATTACATGGCCAGCAACCTGACGAATCAGGTTCGCAACATCGCCGGTGTAACCACTGCAGTGGCTCGCGGCGACTTAACCACCAAGATCACCGTCGACGCGCGCGGCGAAATTCTGGAGCTGAAGAACACCATCAATACGATGGTTGACCAGCTCAGTTCGTTCGCTTCCGAAGTTACGCGCGTAGCTCGCGAAGTCGGCACCGAAGGCAAGCTCGGCGGCCAGGCAGAAGTGAAGGGCGTCGCGGGAACATGGAAAGATCTCACCGAGAGCGTCAATTCCATGGCCGGAAATCTGACCAATCAGGTCCGCAACATCGCCGAAGTCACCACTGCGGTGGCCAAAGGCGACCTTTCGCGCAAGATCACCGTCGACGTGCGCGGCGAAATCTTGGAGCTGAAAAACACCATCAACACCATGGTTGACCAGCTCAGCTCGTTCGCCAGCGAAGTTACTCGCGTGGCGCGGGAAGTCGGCACGGAAGGAAAGCTCGGCGGCCAAGCCAATGTCCGCGGCGTCGCTGGAACCTGGAAGGATCTCACCGAGAGCGTCAACTCCATGGCCGGCAACCTTACCGCGCAGGTCCGCAACATCGCGCAGGTCACCACCGCCGTCGCGAATGGAAATCTGTCGCGCAAAATCACCGTCGACGTTCAAGGCGAAATTCTCGAGCTCAAGAACACCATCAAC
>Ga0210401_10002486_pt1 | contig 20413 bp, 17 predicted proteins | sample IncBWH32MmetaG_FD_150866 | JGI IMG/M metagenome (GOLD analysis project Ga0210401, IMG submission 150866) | Forest soil microbial communities from Barre Woods Harvard Forest LTER site, Petersham, Massachusetts, United States - Inc-BW-H-32-M | ecosystem: Environmental > Terrestrial > Soil >... | reverse complement strand
AGCTTGCTGAGAGTGGAGAGATCGTTGTTTCGGATAGCGAGATAGAATGAGCTGTTCTCGGCGGCCCGGCCGAGAAGTGCAAACATCAGAGCGAGGAATGCGACTCTTGGTTTCATGGATTTCCGCTGATGCCGGATGGTACCACAGCAGCTGTTCTGGAAGAACGCTGTCGCGAAGGAACGCACGAAGAGAATCGGCTCAGGGCGGAACAAGAATTGACCGCGAACCGAAACAGCGCCGTTTATACCCAACGAACTTAGTCGTCGTATCGGCACGCGCGCGCCGTACCTCGCCGCATGGGTTTAGAGAAAAGCGGGCTATCCCTTTTATAGGCGACAAAATCCGGCCGCTGGACCGAGCAACGCCAGACTCGTTACGTAAGGGTTCACCTAAGGACATTTTAGCCGACCTCAATTCGCCTCCTACACCCCTCACTTCAACTTGTCGACAACTCTAGCGATGCCGGCCATTGCGCAGGCCTCATCCTTATCACCTCCGACTGCGCCGCTCACGCCGACGGCGCCAATAGTCTCGCTACCTACTTTGATCGGCACTCCGCCGGCCACGCCAGCTGTGCCCTCGATGTTAGGCATCGGCGATCCCAAGGTTGATCCCCAAGCCTTCGCCGCTTCCCCGGACGTTTTCCATCGCGAGGCGAATGTGAGTGCTGTATAGGCTTTGCGTCGGCTCAAATCAATCGTGTGCGGCCCGGTTCCTTCATCTCGCATGAATACTTTCAATAAGCCACTTCCGTCGATCACAGACACACTCACGTGAAATCCATCAGAGCGGCATCTATCAACAGCCCCCTGAGCAATGGTCTGGGCCATCTCGAGCGAGAGCGCCTTTTGCGTGATGAGGCCTTGCGCAAATGGCATCGATGATCCCGCAGCAAGAAAGACGGCAGCGGTGGCCGTCAAAATGATAAACCGAATATGCGACACGTTGAGAACCTCCTGAAAGATATTCTTGCAGGACTTACGGAGTCTCGCTCCCCCAGCTACTTGATGCGCCAGATGTTCGACGTGCAGCAAGGCTTCTGCAAAGGAACGTGGACTGATCTGATGAAACCCGTGGTCGCCAACTTAACGACCGAAGACATGATGAATGTCGTGGCGTACACGGCGTCCCAGATGCCGTAAGCGCCACGTAACGGTCACAAGTAAGGAAGCAGAATTCAGAACAGGCTGCTCCGAAATGTAGCAGAACGCCCAAATCCCGTGTTACGGCCCATCCGGACACTACTTTTTCAAATTCGGGCTATTTACGGCGCAACGTCAACTGGTTCTATCCGGAGGAGCGCGCCGGCCTCCTCGTCGGTCAGCAGATACAATAGCCCATCCGGCCCTTGCTGCACCTCACGGATTCGCTGTTTGAGTTCGACGAGCAGCGCCTCACGCCGGATCGGCAGTCCATCCCCACTCAGCACAATGCGATGGAGCTGAGTACCCACCAGTCCACCCACGAAAATGTTGCCCTTCCACGCGGGAAACCGGTTCCCTGTATAAAACGTGATCGCGGCAGTCGAAATCGAGGGCGACCAGAATAACCAGGGCTGTTCCATGCCAGGGGCGACTGGCTGTTCCAAAGTAGGACCAGTTCCTCCGGTAAGTTCGCCCGAATAAGCGCGGCCATAAGAAATCACGGGCCAGCCGTAGTTCTTTCCGGCTTTAATGATGTTGATTTCGTCGCCGCCCTGGGGCCCATTCTCGGTCTCCCACAGTTCGCCGGTCTCCGGATGGACGTAAAGACCCATGGCATTCCGAACGCCCAGGGCATACAGCTCCGGTTTGTGGCCGGCGCGGCCCGAGAACGGATTGTCCGTCGGTGCGCTTCCATCGTCGTTCAAGCGGAGCACTTTGCCATAGTAACTGTTCGGATCTTGCGCATCGGTAACAGTAGCGCTCGTTGTATCGTTAGCTGCGCGGGGAATGGGGATGCCGATCGCCAGGTAGATCTTGCCATCGCGCCCGAATGCGATCTTCGCGGCAGAAGGCCCGGAGACCGCTGTGTCGGTAGAGAAGATGTCGCGGAAATCTTTGAGCGCATGGCCTCCTTCGTAGCGGGCGCGCGCCAACGTCGCTCTGGCGTTGGTCGTTCCGGCGACAGGCTTGTAATAGGTGAAGTAAATCCAGTGGTTTTCTGCGAACCCTGGATGCAAGGCGAGGTCGTTCAGGCCCCTTAGCCGCGTGTTGAGGACTTCCGGTATCCCTGCAATTGGTTCTGGATCCAGCTTGCCGTCACGGACGAGTCGCAACCGGCCTGCGCGTTCCGTTACCAGGATGTTGCCATTCGGAAGGAAGGCGAGAGCGTACGGGTAGTTGAAACCTCGCAACGGGACGACCCGGAATTTCGGACCGGGGATTCTGTTGCCGCTTGATCCACGAGTGGTGCTATCGAAAATCACTGGCCGGTCCAGGGGCGGGGCCTCTACAGTGAACTCCCGCGGCTGTTTCTGTGCGGCGAGCGGGGCACTCGTTGGTAGGGTTACGATCGTTAAAACTCCGAAAAGTGCGATCAGAAACAACGCTCGCATAAGTTATCCCATCATACTCCCCATCCTTGCGGTTTCTGATGGCGTCAACATTAGGTCAGCTACCGGGTTTCGAAGCCTTCCTAGTCTTGGGCTGTCTCCTCTTGCGGCCCGCCTTAGGCTTCCGCGCCACGTTGGGCTTGTCGCGGCTAACAGCCGTCCAGATCCGCGTTACCGCCATATCGCGCGATTCAAACTTCTTGACCGGCTTTACACCCGGCAGCCCGTTATAATAGGCCGCGATTTCCGCCATGGTTTGATCATTCGCCCATTCGGTAAGGGCAGCTTCGTTTTGAATCCCATCGTGTACCGCCCTCCAGTGGCGGTGACACATGAATCCCTCTGAAGCGGAACGATTGCAAGTCGGAGAATGCCTTACAAGATTCGAACAGGGCGCTAGAACGCTGGCGCTGTACCGCCATGCGGCAAGGTGACGGGAAAAGGAGTCGGGACCAATCCTGAAACATCCGTTTTCGGCCCGCGCGTCAGATTTGTGGTGACATGGGCTGTTATCGCCATAAATCGGGACCCGCGCTTTGTGCCCGTTAAGGGAACAGAATATCGCGCATAACCGTCAGAAACTAGTATCATCGTTAGAATCTCAGAACGTATGAGTTGGGTGGACGATCGATGAAATTTGGCATCTTTGACCACATGGACAGAAGCGGTGCACCATGTGGCGAGCAGTACGAGAGCCGACTCCACCTCATTGAGGCGTATGATCGGGGCGGATTTTACGCCTATCACGTGGCCGAGCACCACGGAACGCCATTAGGTTATTCGCCTTCGCCGAGCGTTTTCTTGGCGGCCGTAGCCCAACGTACGAGGAGACTCCGCTTCGGGCCTCTGGTCTATCTGCTCCCGCTTTATCATCCTCTGCGACTCATTGAAGAGATCTGCATGCTCGACCAAATGAGCGGCGGCCGCTTTGAACTCGGGGTGGGAAGGGGCGTTTCTCCCATCGAGGTTGGCTTTTATGGCGCCGATCCTGTAAAGGGACCCAAACAGTTTGCGGAAGCTCTGGAAGTAATCAAGAAGGGACTGACGTCAGACATTTTGAACCATCAAGGCGAGTTCTATTACTTCGATAACGTTCCGATCGTAATACAGCCGGTGCAACGGCCGCATCCACCGCTTTGGTACGGAGTCAGGAGTCCAGAAACGACAATCTGGACCGCGGCGAACGACGCCAACATCGTTACGCTCCAGCCGGCACAGGAGGTGCGGGACATCACTGATCGCTATCGCGCCGAATGGCAAAAGCTTGGAAAACCGGCGGCGGAACTGCCGTTGCTGGGCGTGGCTCGTCACATAGTCCTGGCCGAAAACGATAACGAAGCAAAGCACGCAGCACAGCGCGCATATCGGCCATGGCGGAAGCATTTGGAACTTCTTTGGAAACAGCATGGCGTACCGTTTCGACTGACGATGTTCCCGTTGGAGTTTGACGAGTTGCAAGACGCTGGGGGAGCATTTGCCGGTACGGCGGGGGGAGCTAGAAATTACATTGAGAGGCAGATGGAGATGTCGGGCGCGAATTATTTTGTATGCGATATTTCGTTTGGAGATCTCACACTGGCGGAAGCGATGCAAACTGTGCAACTCCTCGTCCGCGACGTATTGCCAGCCTTCGCAGATCGGGCAGGTGCCGAGGCTTTGGGTTGAACATGCACCCAGCGAGCCCTTGCCCATTCGGGTGGACCGATGGCGATGGAATCTGCCGGGGCCAGTCGTACTTGGGACTATCGATTAGCTGTTGCGAAATCCCCTTCGCAACATAAAATCCGAACGCCCAGGATGTCTTATTGGAGGAAGTTTGCTGGCCACTTCCTCCAGCGCCATATTTGGATTGCGACCGGCTCATGTCCGGCATCAAACGCGGCCGATCTTGCCTGGCCATCCAATGATTGCGACGTTCATCCTCACAGTTCTCGGCTCGGGCGCGGGCACGCAGAGCCTATATGCCGTGAGTATAATGATTCGCGAATGATCCATCGCCGTTCCTTTCTCGCCTCCATGGCGTCCACACTGGCAGCGCGCCTTGCCGCTGCTCCGTCGAAACCACCCAACATCGTCTTCATCCTTTGCGACGATCTGGGTTACGGCGATCTAGGCTGCTACGGCTCGAAGATTCCGACGCCCAATCTCGATCGCATGGCCGCTGCGGGCGTGCGCTTCACCAATTTTTCCTCTGCCGATCCGGTTTGCTCGCCGTCGCGTGCGGCCCTGCTGACCGGCCGCTATCCCACCCGCGTCGGCGTTCCGCACGTGTTTTTTCCGCAGGATAAAGGCGGCATGAATCTGGACGAAGTCACGCTCGCTAATGTGCTCAAGAATCGCGGCTACCGGACAATCTGCATCGGCAAGTGGCATCTGGGGCGTCCAGTCGAGTACCTGCCCACCAGCCGCGGTTTTGACGAATACTTCGGCATCCCCTATAGCAACGACATGAACCCGCGTGTGCTGATGCACAACACCGAGGTCATCGAACAGGAGATCTCTCCACGCTGACGCCGCGCTATACCGAGCAGGCTATCCGATTCATCCGCGAAAACCGAGGCTCGCCGATGTTTCTTTTTTTGCCGCAGACCTACCCGCACATTCCCCTGGGCGTCTCCGAACGCTTCCGTGGAAAATCGTCGGAAGGCCTGTACGGGGACGTAGTCCAGGAAATCGACTGGAGCGTCGGAGAAATCCGCCGCGCGCTCAAGGAAAACAGCCTTGAACAAAACACGCTCGTCGTTTTTACCAGCGACAACGGCCCCTGGTATCAGGGCAGCCCTGGAAAACTGCGCGGACGCAAGAACACCACCTACGAAGGTGGTGTGCGCGAGCCGTTCATCGCCGCGTGGCCAGGCAAGATTCTCGCCAATCGCGTGTGCGACGGCCTGGCGTCGATGCTCGATATTTTTCCGACTGTCACGCGGCTGTGTGGAGCCGCGCTGCCCACGAAACCCCTCGACGGCATCGATATCTGGCCTCTGTTGACGGGACAGAAAGCATCCATCGATCGGGAGGTCTTACTGTATTTCGATGGCTGGGATCTGCAATGCGCGCGATGGATGAATTGGAAATTGCACGTAGCACGGCACAACACCGCCGCTTACACGCCGGCGCCGCCCGAAGGACGCCTTAACTACTCGCTCGCGCGTCCTGAGCTTTACAACCTCGCATCCGACGCGGATGAAAGCTACGATGTCGCGCCTCAGAATCCGCAAATCGTCGCCGAAATGCAGCGCAGAATCAACTCGCTGCTCCCGAGTTTCCCCGAGGAGGTGCAGAAATCCTGGGCCGAGGCGCAAAAGCGCCGCTCGAATCCCAGCGTACCCGCCGGAGGGTATCCTCGACCGAATCTTTGATCAAGTAGTTGTGGACGTCGAGCAGCGGCGACGTCGTCGGCCGGCTGTACACACCGGGCGCAAATCCCCCGCCCCTCGCGCTAGGGGAAACGTTGGCGCTCCAGTCTGGAGCGGTGGATCGGGCGGGTTGCAGGGCGAACGGTTGGACAGTCCGACCGCTCTAATCGAGCGATGGTTGTCCGTACGTGATTGGTGACTCTTCCATTAATTCTGTTTATGGAAGGGTTGCCGATCACTCGGAAGTTATTTCGCCTTCGCTACTGGACACGGCTGCTGGAAGTCATATCCAGGTGGGCGTAAGCTGGCAGCGAACTGGGCTGCCCGGACCACGTTCTCCATCAAAGCGGCCACCGTCACTGGACCCACGCCCTTGGGCACCGGGGTGATGAACGAGGCGATGTCCTTCACGCGTTCAAAATCGACATCGCCATGCAGCTTGCCGTCTGTGCCCACCCGTGTCGCAACGTCGATTACCGCCGCGCCCGGCTTGACCAGGTCCGCTGTAATCAGGTAGCGCTCACTACCAACTGAGCTGATGATGATATCTGCGGACCGCAGGAAGAAGTCATGGTCTGTGCGATGCGTGTAACGATGGCACCACACGGCGGTAGCGTTGCACATGCGCCCGCCGAGCATGTGATGAATGGGTTTGGCAGTAATGTCATTGCGTCCGACAATGACCGCGACTTTGCCTTCGGTTTCGATTCCATAGAAGGCAATCATGCGCCGGACAGCCAGTGCCGTGGCCGGCAGGTGAAGCATGTTTTCACTCTGCGTGCGATACAGTTCAGGAACGGTAGCGCGAGAGACCCCATCCACGTCTTTTTCGCCAGGAATAGCGTCAAATACGTCAAACTTGTTGAGGCCGGTGGGCGGCTCTTCAATGTGGCGGGGCAACGGCAGTTGCACAAGAATGGCGTGGACGGCGGGTTCGTCGCCGAGACGGCGCACGTAGTCGCGCAGTGCCAGAGCGCTGATGTCGGCATCCAGGTTATGCAACTCGGCATGCATGCCCATGTGCTGGCACGATTCCATTTTTTTTCCGACATAACGCTGCGAGGCCGTGTTCTTACCCACAAGCACCACGTCCAAGCGGGGGATGACGTTGTGGCCTCGCCGCAGTTCCTCTAGCTCGGCCCGGACGCATTGCTCAATCTGGTCGGCAACCGGCTTGCCGTACATTATTTGTGCCATGTGCATCGATTATAAGGCGTGAGCTTGAAAGCTCCCAAGGAGCGAGCGCTTAGCACGTGTGGCGCGGCGCCTCAGGCAGTTCGCTCCCCTACCACGGGCCGTTGCTGCTGCTCGCAGCCTGATATTTCCGCATAGCTCCTGGATCAAGGCGCGCTCGGTAGCTACTTTTTCAAATTCGACGTATGGCGTCGAATCGAGCGATCAAGAAAAATCATGGAGTGTGCCCGACCAACATGCGGGCACATTTGGGGCCAGTTATACAATGTAGGTGAAGTCGATCACCCCACGAAATCTCGCGCGGGAGTTGCCTTGTTTCACGAAATCATCGACCGATTGGCGCTGAGCGCTCCCGGCCACACGGTTGCCGTTTACGGCGACCGACGGCTTACCGCTGGGGAATTGCGCTCCTGGATGGACAACCTGTATCCGCCTCAAGCGGCTGTGGAGGGGTATTGTAGTAGCTAGATTTTGATGTTTGATTCGATCACCATCCACCTCGGTGGATCAGACCCCCCGGATTTTGGCCTTTTGGCTGAGTCACTCTTGTTCTACGGGCACGTCACTCTGGTCGTAAATTCTGGACATCTCAAAACATTATTGCGTGTCTGTGGATACGAGGTAATCCGTGATTTGCTCAACATGGGCACCCTCTCGATCAATTATCTAGAGAACGGCGTTGGAGTTAGGACAACTGACACAGGTCATCCAAACGAGCGGCACGATTTCATAATGTACGATGTTGCAAGACTTCATCTCCAAAACTGCTTGCCGGAAACCTTGCGAGAGCTTATCGGAAAGAATGGGAAAGCCCGGCGTGTCGCCGAACAATTGAAGCGTAACATCTCTGCGTCTAGCTACACGGCCGCAGCGAATGATCTGAGCATTGAAGACATTATAAGCGGTTCCCAAGTCAAAACAATCGTTGCCAGAACGGTTCATTACCTTGCGCCGGAATATAGTCCCCCGGACCCCTTCGTCTTCGACGTCGTCCGCGATGGGCCTTGCGTACGTGTGTCAACCAACCTCGATTTCAACGCGCTGAACAGCGTATATCATAGGCGAGTGGATCCGCAGCACTCTATTGTTTCAGTTGCGTATCTGCTATCCATGATTCACCAAGCGACAGCGGACTTGCAGATGGCTGCAGCCTCAACGTCCGAAATGGCGCTATCACCCATCAACACATTGATAGCGACTATTCGTCTCAATGGCGTCCTGCAGAGCCGATTGCGAAGTGAAGAAGCCTTGCAACTGTTCCAGGATTTTGCGTTTGATGATGCTCGTGCAGTCAGGGAAGCCATTAATGAACGGCATCGGAACATGGCCGAATTAGCTACTCTCGTTGCGGATGCCCAAAAATTCAAGAAATGGGTCAACGGGCAACCGGAAAATGCTGATCTACGCAAAGCCTATCTGTCTGAAGTAGCCAAGCTCGGTTGGTCTGAGAAGCTACCCCGAAAGACAGTGCGGTGGGCAATCTTCACGACGACAGGTATAGTGCTATCGGCATTGACGACACCCGCAGTTGGCCTAATAACTGGCGCCGCACTTAACACGGTTGACTACTTTCTAATCGACAAGCTCACCCAAGGATGGAAACCCAACCAGTTTGTTGGGGGCACGCTGAGGGAATTTCTCGAAAAAGAGTCCGGCCAAGGCTGAGCGGTCCGGCTTCGAGAGTGGTTCTAACCTCCGACAATTGAAACTTGCCGCTACAGAGACAGAGTAGTCGCACCGGGATTAGGTTTCACCGGGCAAGTAACATTGTGCCGAAAAGTTGTCTTTCTTGCATGGCCCGAGACACTCGGTTTGCGGCGATTGGAATCAGCAAATTTGAACCCTCGTAAACAGAGGCCTTTCGGCACGGCCTGAACTCACTCTCCGAAATCCCGACTTTTCAGTCTCGATTTGGCGAACTCATGTCAAATCAAACTCTTGCCAGCAGTTGGTTACTCTTTGCAAGTTTGCACGTCATGCCGCCCAAGCAGAGTTAGGGTTGTTCCGATCACTCCAGAATTCTCGCGGTCGAACAAACCGCCGATAAGGGCTATCGACCTGTCCGCGTCAGCGCTGTAGCTCCGCAGTCCAGTTCAAGACGACGTTGACCTTCGAGGCTGGGGGCTCTCCGGCAGGCTCAACGAACAAAAAGCGGCGGCCATCGGCGAGAGGCGTAAAGCCGCTCCCCGCGAACTGCACCAAGCTGCTCCCCACAAAGTCACCCTCAAATAAAGTCTTCGGAGTGCCAATCTCCGGCGTCCGACCGAGCTTGACATCCACGGCCATCAGCTTGTTGCCGACGGCGTAGAATAGCTCCCGACCATCTCTGCGCCACTCGGGATAGATGCCGCCTCCGGTGGAAACGCGCACTTTGGAGCCCGCCGGTCCGTCCGGCGTGCCGGGCAGGAATGGACGCAGATAGATTTCGGCTCGTCCCGTCTCATTCGAGTTGTACGCCATCCACCGGTGCCCCTGGCTGTCAGGAACGGGCGATAGCATACCCCAGGTCTCATTGAACTCGGTCTTCAGAAAGGGGAATGGCTTGCGGTCCCCTTCGAGCGGCAACACCCAAATGTCAAACCCAGTCGTGGGATCGATTTCCATATATACCAGGAAACGCCCGTCCGTCGACCAGCTTGTCGGTATCTTCGCATGGAGTGACTTGACCAACAGTTCTTCTTCTTCGCTACGACCGTTTGCGAGCTTTCCGTAGAGATCGTAGACACCGTTTCGATTGGAACGGAACGCGACGCGAAGCCCGTCGGGCGACCAGACAGAATACTGGTTGGAGCCGTGAATTGCAGTGAGGCGCATGGATGCGGCGCGTTCCAGATCGACGACCCAAAGGTCCTCTAATGTGTTTTCGTCCACCCCCGTAACGGCGATGCGCTTCTCGTCGGGCGTGAGCGAGAGCGGGGCGTCTTCACTCCCCTTGGGAGCTTCAATAGAGCGAAGTTGCTTCCCCGCACGATCCCTCCAAATAAATCGTGCTTCTGGCTGCGGCACTGCTTCTTGGTACGCTAACACACCTCGCGCTGAAACCGAGAACATGGCCCGTCCGGTATTTCCCCAATGCAACCCGACAAGTTCGGATAAGGAAACTTGTTCGGCGGTCAGCTGCAGGCGTGCTGTGTCGAAGCGCTGTGCCACCAGCCTCGATCCTTGTAGGAACAGCAGGTAACCCGGTTCCACGAAGCGCGCCTCCCGCCACGTGCGCACCAGCGGGCCTTCCGGCAGCTTTTCCTTCAGGTCGAGCGAACCAGCGTAAATTCCCGTGTTCTCCTCCAACGCGCTCCAGACCCAATAGATGAAGTGGCGCCCATCGGAGAGAAACTGCGGGAACCGGTGTGCTATTTCATGGCGTGCGGAACTGAGTTTAGTCACCGGGACTGGCGCTCCACCGTTGGGAGAGATCCTATAGAGCCCGCTACCCGTCGCCTCGGGCGAATACAGGAGGCCCTCGGGGCTCCACGCGCCGCCGCTAAATCCAGCAGTGGAAGTGAGCGTTTGCACGGGACTCTGTCGATTGCTGGCTTCCACTTTTCTTAGTCTGCCTCTGCTGAAGAAACCGAGAGAGCGCCCATCCGGGGACCAGAATGGCCGCATGGCCCCGTCGGTGCCTGGAACTTGCTCAGCATTAAAGGAGTCCACCGAGCGCAGCCACAGCGCCGACCCTCCGTCCGCATCCGCAAACGCGATGCGCCTGCCATCGGGTGACACAGACACGTCGAGGGCATCCGCCTTAAAGGGCGGTGCGAACGAAAACCGGGCTGCTGCGACGTCTGGACCCTTATGCGCGAAGTAGGGGAACGCGAAGACACTTGCTATCAAGCCCAGGATGGTCGCAACGATCCAACCCCACGTGCTGCGGCTGTTGATAAGTGGTGTAGGGGTTGACGGTTGCTCCAGCGCCCAGGCGAGCGCGGCTTTGAGATCACGGGCGGTTTGGAATCGCTGGTCGGGATCTTTCGCCAGAGACCGTCTCACTATTCGGTCGAGCGGTCGAGCGACTTCCAGCGGCGCGGGCTCCCGCTCCAGGATCGCCGCGATCACGCTCGCCTTGTTGCTTCCGTCGAAGGCTCGTTTGCCCGTGAGCAGTTCGTACAGCACACAGCCGAAGCTGAACAGATCGCTGCGCGCATCGACCTCCTTGCCCTGCAATTGCTCGGGAGACATGTACTGCAATGTGCCCACAATCTGCCCTTGATCAGTGAGTGCTCGCGTTGCGTCCGTCTCTTTGACAGGGGCGTGCTTCGCCAAACCGAAATCAAGCAGCTTGATGCCCTGCTTGGTGACCAGGATGTTGGCGGGCTTCAGATCCCGATGCGTGATGCCTTTCTGATGCGCCGCGTCGAGAGCATCGAGAACCTGCACTGCGTATTCGACGGCCTTGTCGAGGTTCAGAGGACCTTTCAGCGGCTCGCCCTCGACCAACTCCATCACCAGATAATTAGGTCCGACGTCATAAAGTTGGCAGATGCGCGGATGGTTCAATGCGGCGACAGCGCGAGCTTCTCGCTCGAAACGCTCGCTGAACTGTTCTTTGGAAACTTTGATTGCGACGTCGCGGCCCAGCCTTGTGTCACGGGCGCGGTAGACCTCCCCCATGCCGCCTGCGCCGATAGGCTCAACGATCTCGTAGGGCCCCAAACGAGTCCCAGGAGCCAGAGACATACTTTGTTAGCTGATTCTATCTCATTGGGTATCGTGGACAGGATTGGGAATTAAAAACGCCCTACCCTTCGGCGATCCGGCCAGGGATGGCCCACGACCCCAATAGACGGTACCCGACTTCCCGGGCGGAATCCGTGGAACACTACTCGCCGGCCGGCGCGCGTCGCCGGTCGCACTTTTTTCACTACTCTTATGGACGCGGTGCGATTTTCCCGGCGGCCTCATTCGATGTGACTACCGCATATACCTCGAAATCAAAAGCGCAAGCGACAAACTGTACGGAAGCAAGGCTCCGTCATTAACCGGGAGAGCGTGGATAGCGTGTCACCGCGAATGGCGCGCGGGACGTGAAATGCCCGGGACGCGCTCAGCGAGCATCAAGTTGGAGGTTTGTTCGGCGAAGGATATGGTGATATGGGAACCGTTCGGCGAAATGCCGAAAGATTCGGGCAGCATGTCCGGGTCGAAACCAACCAACGGACGGACGGTTTTGCTCGTGTCCTGGCCTGGAACAAAATCCTGGAGGAAGACTCCCCTAACCCCTTTTTCATCCCGCCCATTAAAAGCGATCGCCTTCCCATTCGGCATCCACCGTCCCCTCAAGCCAAAGACCCCGACGGTGAGAAAAAACTGGAGGTCGATTTTGATGGGGACGGATTCACCGTCGGCGATTCGGACCATTGCCATAGGTTCCTGGGGTAGTGCGGGAAAATAAAGCGCGTACTGCCCATCAGGTGAGACCTCCGGAGTGTATGAGCGGGCCGAGACAAGCCTGGTGGCTCCTGAGCCATCGGAATGGATCTTCCAAATGCCCAGTTTCGTTGGATTGCCCGAGGTGTACACGATCCAGCTCCCGTCGCGGGTCATAGTGGGGTTCTCTGCGTCGGCTCCGTCATCGGTTACTTGCCTTGCGCCACTACCATCTGCGTTGGCCATCCATATTTCAAGGTGGCCGCTACGGTTCGAGCTCCAGAGGATGTTCTTGCCATCAGGAGTAAAAGCCGGATCCCAATCATCGGCCGGATTGTCGGTGATTCGGCGAAGCGCGTTGGTCTTGGTAGAGATCTCCCATAAATCGAGGCTGCCGCTGCGATTCGACGTGAAGAGAACCCACTCGCCGTCAGGGGAATAAACCGGCTGGCGGTCCTGGCTATTGCCCTGCGTTAGCCAGCGAGAAGAGGACTGAGTGGACTTCTGGCGAAGCGAGATTTCCTGGAGATTCTGGCGATTCGAGAAGACATCAAACGCGATTCGACCGGGGCCGACGATATCGAGGCCCAGGCTGTTGTTGGGACTGCGAAGAAGTGTGATGGTAGCACCGGACCTCACGTTCTGGCGGATCACTCGCGAAGTGCCTGCGCCCGGGGTTGCGGCGGCCACAGATTCCCCTTGGGAATAGACGACCTCGTTGTCGCCGGACCAAGCGAGGGAAGAAGCCATGAATCCCCCAGGAGCCATGGGAAGTGTGCGTGAATCTTTACCGTCTGCTCCTACCAGCAGGACTGTCCCCGGAAGTCCGGCGATTCCCGATACTTGCAGGATCGCGATGGTGAGGCCGTCGGGCGACCAACGCGGTGAGGTGGTTATCAGTCCAGCCTTAGCAATTTCACGCTCTCCGGACCCATCTGCGCCCACAAGTGCGATGGCTCGATCTGTGGCTCTTTGCCGCAGAAAAACGATCTGGCGACCGTCAGGAGACCAGTCGCCCCCCGAAACCACATCGTCTGCCAGTTTGCGCGGCTCTCCTCCCATCATTGCCATGCGGAATAGCGACCTGTGGCCCGCGTCCGCTCGCGAAAAGAGGATCATCGATCCGTCTCGGGAAAAGCGGGGAAAAGCGTCGTTAGGGCCCGAACTAAGGGCTACCTCCGCGGCGCTGGCCAAATCCTTCAGCCAGATTCGTCTCCTTCCGTCGCGATCCGAACTGAAAGCGATGGTCTTGCTATCAGGTGAAGCTGCGGGCGAAGAGTCGTGACCGGAATAAGTAAGGAATCGGACCTCGGGAGTTTCGGCAGTCCTCGTGCGGCCCCACCACAGGGCCACGGCGGCAGCAATCGACATCAAGGCTATCGTGGCAAAAACAGCCACGGGAAATATCCGTCGTTTTGGTCGTCCCTCGGCGACAGTAGTATCTTTCGAACTAGTCAATTCTGATAGGTGAGTTTTGATAGTCTCCAGTTCGCGGGCAAGATCGCGTGTCGAAGCAAACCGATCGTCGGCGTCTTTGGACAAGCAGCGCTCGATGAGCCAGCGAAAAGGTCCAGGTGTTTGGGGACTCACGGAGCCAAGCGGTTCCGGGTCTTCGCGGATGATTGCGGTGAGAGTCTCAGGAGGAGTAGCGCGTTGGAATGCCCGCTTGCCTGAGACCATCTCATAGACGAGCACACCGAACGAAAATTGATCGGACCGAAAATCGACCTGTCGTCCGCTGGCTTGCTCGGGAGACATATAACCCACAGTGCCCAAAAGCGTATTGGGCAGGGTATGCCTGGTCTTGGTGGGAGTAGCAGTTTGATTCTCGGCTGCGTTCCGGGATTCGATTAACTTCGCCAACCCGAAATCGAGAATCTTGATGCGGCCATCGGTGGTCAAAAAAACATTCTCCGGTTTCAGATCTCGGTGAACGATGCCTTTCTCGTGGGCGGCAGCAAGGCCTTGAGCCGTCTGCAAAGCGTAGTCAAGGGCTTTGTTCGACGATAGGACGGAGCCGTTCTGCAGCCGCTCCCGTAGTGTTGTGCCCTCAAGAAGTTCAGAGACCAGATAAGGTGAGCCGTCGGAGGCACCGATGTCGTAAATCACCAGGATATTGGGATGATTGAGTGCACTGGCGGCCTGGGCTTCCTGCTCGAAGCGGCGGAGGCGATCGGGATCCTTCGAGAAATCCGCCGACAGAATTTTTAACGCAACCTCACGTCCCAGCCTCGCATCCCTGGCTCGGTAGACCTCGCCCATGCCGCCGGCGCCGATGGGCGCAAGGATCTCATAAGGCCCCAAACGAGTTCCGGGAGCCAGAGGCATATACTGTCTAACGATTCTACGCTAGCAAGAGGTACTGCCTAACAGATTGGGACTGAAAATACGCTCTACCCTTCGGCGATCCTGCCAAGCGCTGCCCTACTGCCCCAGTAGACGGGAACCCGACTTTTCGTTCCAAATCTGGCGAAACCTATCTGGGTTCCACCAGTGCACGACTCGCGGTTATTCGACGAACTTCAGCAGGAAAAGTGCCGTGGACATGCGCTTCTCTTCAACTAAAGCCTTCAACTCAAGAAATATTGCAAACCGGCTGTCGTCCGCTGCCAAGTCGAAGTTTCAGAAATGTATTGAGGTTGTGGAGTTGCTGATCAGGTGTGGCTTGCCCCAACCATTTCAGTGCTGCATTCCCGGTTCACGACTGTGTTCAACGTCAGCGCAGCCGTTGTGACTCAGGCAATGGTATTGACCAGGAATCACCTAGGTTGATGAGACAAATGCCGGTTAGAATAGAACATTTCGAAGCTTGGCTGTGGCCTCGTACTTGAAATAGTTGCCAGGATAAGACTCCTATTCCATGGATCTCGGCCTGCCTCCGAACGGCAGGATGACGGTGTTTATGCCTTGGTCGTTGACTGTGCCTTGTCCAAGGATTAGTGTGCCGGTTACGCCATTGCCGACAACTACGCTAGGCACTGACGCGTCGAAGTCACTGACGCGATTGAGAACGAACGCGATGTTATCCGGCGTGCCACCGTTGAAGACATCGACGGCGACCGCGGTTCTCGCGCGGCCTCGAATGATGTTATTCACTACTACATTGCCGGAAGCGAAGCCGCGTACGTCGATCCCTGCGCTGTAATTGCCGAATTGCACGCCATCAGGCGGCAACACCGACGCCTATGTCGCGCTAGGCATTCTCCATGCGCGGGAGGCGCAATGGGAGATGTCGGAAAAGAGTTTCCGTCGCGCCCTCGAACTGGACCCGAACCAGTCGTTAACGCGCGAGCTGTTAGCCATGTACTTGCTGCTTCCGCTCGGCCGGGTCGAGGAGGCCATCGAGCAGGATCGTCTAGCGGAAAAAAGCGACCCGCTGGGATCCGACGTTCACGCCAACCTCGCCTACGTGCTCATTTCGGCTCACCGGTTCGACGAAGCGGCTCCGCATTGCGCAAAGGTAGCACCCAGTGAAAAGGTCCTGGGCCAATGTGTCGGCCGGATCATGTTAGGCCAGGGAAGGATCCGGGAAGCCATCCAGTTCTTCACCGCAAATCCCGATCCGGCAGATCCCGGCGGCTTCCTCGGCCACGCTTTGGGGCGCGCAGGCCCCCGCGAGGACGCTGAGAAACTGGCGGCCGGCACCAAAGACCCGTTCACTCAGGCTCTGATCTTTGCGGGCCTGGGCGACAAGGAGCGCACGCTCGAAGCGCTGGATCGCATGACGGTGTTGGGCCCCGTTAAGGTCGGCAGAATCCTCACTTTTCCGGAACTCGATCTGATTCGCGGCGATCCGCGCGTGAAAGCTATTCGAAAGAAGGTCGGTTTAACGGAATAGCGCCGCAAGGCTACCTTTACGCGCCGGTCGGTCGGCGGATGAATCCAACTTTGGATTTGCCTGGCGCCTCGAAAGTAGTGCTCGAAACCCGGGCCATCGGGAGACACGATCCTCGTCTTCTTATCGGCTCCTTGGACATCACCCAGGCGCTCCCGCCGGGCTTGACGACTCGGGTCGCTTTTGTAAAAGCCCTACGAATGCTGTTCGTAGAAGTCACACTAGGGAGCATATCACTGACTTGAGGGATGCTTGCGCCTGATTCCCGATTCCGCCTGATAAACGCGCTACCCTTCGGCCAAGTGCTGGCCCACGACGCCAATAGACGAGAACCCGACTTTTCATTCCTGATCCGAGCTTTGATCTGACCCAACTTCCGGATGGCCGACCATCCTGGCGCTATCTGAACACCACATTTCTAATGACTTGCTTACGCGGGAGTTCCGCCATTAGTGGCGTGTGACGCTATTTTCCGACCGGCACTTTCCGCCGCAGTTCGTCGAAAAAGTTCAACAAAAAGACGACGTGCGTTTGCGGCTTGACTTCCGCATCCGCTGAAGGCACCAGAACTGCGATACGCTTGCCGTCGGGCATCACGTCAAGTGATTGGGGACCTACTGGGGGCACGCCCGTCTCCGACCACTGTCGGGGAGGATTTGCCGCGAACGAGTCTCCCTTGCCGCTAAAGTCGACAACCCATATTAGTCCGTCGGGGGCCCGATAGGTAAGCTCGCGGCCGTTCATAAGCCATCGGAGGGAGCTGGCACCTCTGGAAGAAACTTGCCATTTGCCGCCTAGGCCGGGGAACGGCTGCACAAAAGCTTCCAACCGGACCGACTCATAGGAGTCGTATCCAATCCATCGACCGTCCCGTGAGAACGAAGGACCTCGCACCTCCACCTTGGACTTGAGGAGAGACTCCGGCTTGCCGGGCACTGGGTGATCTGGGTCAGCTAGATCGAGCGTCAACGTCCAGAGCCCGTACGGAGGAGCGGCGCTCCAATAGCCCAGTAGTTTTCCGTCAGGCGAAGTTGATCCAAATACCCAGTTTGCGCCACCCAATAGCTTTTGCGGCTCGCCCGCGCCGTCGGCGCGTACCCAGTAGAGGCCTGGGCCCGCCAATTGATCTGCCGTCATGCGCAAAACCAGGTGCCGACTGTCTGAAGCCCATCCTAAACCGAAAATCCGGCCCTTAAACGATCCGATTTTCGACATGCGGGCCTGGGCCACGTCGTAAACCGAAAGGCTGGTACCCGCGGCCTCATTCGCTACTAGTGCTAACTTGGTACCGTCGGGTGATGCTTGGAGGGTCCTGTAGTTAGACGGCGGCACTCCTTGCACCGGAGTTAGCTTTCCCGAATTGTCCACCCAGGATAGCGAGCGCTCGCCGTTCGTCGCGGGAACATAGGTAAGAATTCCGAAGGGCGTGAAATCATAGTGCGCGTATCCATTGACCCCAACGCGCATGTCCTCTACAATCGGCAATGCCGGTCCCGTCAGTTCCAGGCGCTTGAGGTCCATGGGAGCGGCGTACAATTCGCGAAGGTGCATATAGACTAGGTGGCCGCTTGGAAGATAGTGTGCGTATGAGCCGCCCTCGACGAGCGTCTTGCGCTGCCCCGTCTTGATGGACTGAGCGTAAATCGTCGCTTCCCCGTTTGAGCCTAGGGCTGTCCGAGACTGAAAGAGGATTGCCTCGCCGCCCGGCAGAACTTGCGGGTAGCGGTTACTGATTTCGCCGTTCTTCACGTCAAGCTCCGTCGCCGGTTTCGGATCGCCGCCAGAGGAGGAAACACGGGACAGGGGCACTCGGTTCTCTGCGGCAAACACGATATTGCCATCTTCGCCCCACGACGCTCCGCGGGGATTACGGGCTTCGCACAGGGTTGTTGGCTTGCCTCCTTCCACTGATATCTTCTTGAGTTTTCCACCGGCGAAAAACGCGACCCATCGACTATCCGGCGAGAAGAACGGAATAGCCGCTCCTTCCGTGTCCGGGATGACGGTCGACAGACCGCTATCGAGAAGCTGCAGCGCGAGGTGATCCTTCCCATCGGAACTCCGAGTAACGAATGCGAGTCGCGAGCCATTGGGCGCGATGGCCAACACGGAGCCCTCCCCGGCACCAGGAGAAACGTCGACGCCGAGGTCGGCGTCTAGCCGCATTAGAGGTTTGAGTTCCCCGGGCTGCGTTGCGCGGTAAGCGACGAACGCTACCCCAGCCAACGCCGCAGCTAACACGGCTGCAGCAGCAACGGCAACCTTTCCGAGCCGCGACAGTGATGGAGCGGAGATCACTGACGCGCTTCCAGACTCGGGGGCGCTCGCGATCCATTCCAGCTCGCGCTTCAGATCGCGCGCTGTTTGCCAGCGTTCATCGGGGTCCTTCGCAAGGCAAGTCTTCAACACGCGATCCAGCACCGGAGGCGCGATGTCCGCAATCGAAGGCGCAGGACGCTCGATGATCGCCGCAATCACGCTCGCCGGAGACGAGCCCTGAAACGCGCGCTTGCCCGTCAACATTTCATACAGCACCAAGCCAAAGGAGAAGATGTCGCTTCGGGCATCGATTTCCTGGCCTGTCCCCTGCGCCTGCAACTGCTCGGGCGACATATAGTAGAGCGTGCCGACAATCTCATTCTTGCCGGTGAGCGCCATGGTCATCGTGGCTTCGCTGACAGGGTTCGCCATGGCGCTGTTTAGCTTGGCGAGTCCAAAGTCGAGCAGTTTGATGCCTTGCCTGGTGACGAGGATATTGGCGGGCTTGAGGTCGCGGTGCGTGATGCCCTTCCGGTGCGCGGCGTCGAGGGCATCGCAGATCTGTGCGGCATATTTCAACGTCTGGTCGAGCGGCAGAGGGCCTTTGAGCGGCATGCCGTCGATGAACTCCATCACCAGATAATTTGGTCCGACATCGTACAGCTGGCAGATGTTAGGGTGATTCAGTGCCGCAATGGCCTGCGCCTCGCGCTCGAAGCGTTCGCTGAACTGAGCAGTGGAGACCTTGATCGCTACGTCGCGCTTCAGGCGCGGATCGTGCGCTTTCCAGACCTCCCCCATACCGCCTTTTCCGATGGGCTCGATGATTTCGTATGGTCCGAGTTTGTCGCCTGGAGAGAGTGCCATCTAAGCGTTAGAGCCAAGTTTATCCGATCAGGAAGCACCCAAGTCCTGAGTCACGGCGTATCCGGACAGAATCCGATGATCACAGCGGCATCGTCGCCGCTGTGGTCATCACCTTCACGAATTGCAGTTGTGGCTACTTCCCGTATTTTTTGACAGCCTTGCCAATCGATGGACCCGCCTTGCCAAGATCTTCCGGGGACATGACCGGCCGCAGCGAGACTTTTGCGTTGAAGGCGAGAAACCAAGGCTCAGCGACCGCCGGAATCTGCGATGTGTCCTTCATGTCGAAAACGATGGAGCCCGACCGATTGCCGCTGTCGTCCGCTAAGAAATAGGCTGCTTCCGGTTTGAGATCAGCCAGGATTTCCTCGATCGTGGAACCCAGGGTTCCAGCCTTGGCGGCGGCATTTCCGGCCTCCACGGGAATCGATACTCTCAGCAACATTCGCATATGAATTTCCTCCTTTAAGGAAAGGCAGCCGATGATAAGGAAGGGCAGCCGAACGATTATACCCGACTGGCGTGTGGGAGGTCGATCAGGAAGCGCCCAATTCCTGACGGCCCACTCGGAAGCTATCTGCCTTTCGCATCAGGTCAGCCACGTGGCCAGAAGTCTGGAAAGCGGTCCGAAGTTCTGGCACTGGGTGGGTTGGTCCAAAGAATTGATCGGCCGGCCAGAGACTCACATCTTGATAAACGCGCTACACTTTGGCGATCTTGCCAAGCCCGGCCCGCCACCCCAATAGACGGGAACCCGACTTCCCAAGCCGTGGCATCAAGCGGATCAGCAAAAGAGAATGGCTTCGGCGGCGGGGCCGTAGCGAACGTCGCTTATGCAGCTACTCTGGCCGGCCAAACGGATTACTGGACTTGAATGGTCACGGCCGGCCCCGTGATCCAGGCTGCACTCAGCTGAACCGTGGCCGGTCCCTTGGCGGTCCCTGGCGGAACTTGAAAATTCACCTGGTAGGCGTCGACCGCACCTGGAAATCCGACTGCCGCCAA
>Ga0210401_10002485_pt1 | contig 20427 bp, 17 predicted proteins | sample IncBWH32MmetaG_FD_150866 | JGI IMG/M metagenome (GOLD analysis project Ga0210401, IMG submission 150866) | Forest soil microbial communities from Barre Woods Harvard Forest LTER site, Petersham, Massachusetts, United States - Inc-BW-H-32-M | ecosystem: Environmental > Terrestrial > Soil >... | reverse complement strand
CATTCTCAGCGTTGAGAATGTGCTCATAAGGATTCCAGCGAGCCATGTTGGGGCGATGGAACTCGGACCAAGTGGTAAGCGACGTATCGGCCGCAGAAATGGCCGAACCCGCAGGCCGGCCGAAGCAGAATCCCGCGAGCACTAATAATGCAATAGGCTTCCACCCAGCTCGTCGAATCATCTCGCTCGGCATTTCCCGGTAGATTGACTGCATTGTCTTACCCCAAACTCTCGCGGAACTGCGTTTCCGGGGTTCACAATACCATGGCAGCCGGAGCGATTTGTCACTTCGAGAGATCAGGACATGAAGTAATGCACTCTTGACAGTGCGGGCGCGTCGGGCAATACTTTCCGGCTCGACAGCAAGTGCTAGAACCGAGACTGGCTGCGACTGAGGAGAAGCTTAATGAAATCGCGATTCGATATTGTCCTTGCGTCCGTTGCACTCATGATTTGTAGTTCAGCGATGGCATCCATAATTAAGGTACCGGCCGATCAGCCCACGATTCAAGATGGCATCAATGCCGCAGTGAATGGCGACACGGTGTTGGTAGCTCCTGGGACCTACAACGAGGACATCAATTTCAGCGGAAAAGCGATCGTGGTGAGGAGTTCGGGTGGGCCGAGGGTAACAATTATTGACGGAGGGAGTCTAGGGGCGGTGGTCACGTTTTCGTCCGGCGAGACGAATGCGTCGGTGCTAAGTGGATTCACCCTTCAGCATGGGAGCAACAGCGGCGTGTATATGAACTTTGCGTCCCCGGTGCTCAAAGACAACATAATTGCGAACAACAAAGCGGAGTGGGGCGCCGGGATTTACATCGGCGGCGCTTCGACGGCGCAGGTCTTACACAATACGTTCATTGGCAACGTTGCTTCCTCTGGGGGAGGAGCCATTGGGCTGTTCTCCGCGGGAAGCGTTCGCATCGAAAACAACCGAATCACAAAGAACAACGGAGGCGGCCAAGGTGGCGCGTTCTGGATGGTGGGCGAGGGGGACGAGATCATCGTGCAGAACCTAATGTACAACGATGTCGCGTCGTCGGGGACAGAGTTTTACAGTTTGATTCCACAGAGCACCACCGGGTACCGCCTGATTAACAATACGATTGTCAGCAGGAATCCAAATGCGGACGCGGCCGTGGTCGCTGACGGATTCAACACGAATGCTGAGATCATCAATAACGTGATCGTCGCACCAGGGACGTCAGGGGCGCTGATTTGCAACCCGATCTATTATGATGGCCCGCCGATCGTGAAATTCAATGATGCCTGGAGCCCGAAAGGGATTTGGTACGGGGGAATGTGCGCGGAAGATGGGGGAACCAAGGGCAACATTTCCGCAAACCCAGATTTCGTAAGCTCGACAGATTTCGAGTTGAAGAACAATTCCCCGGCAGTAAATGCCGGCACAACTTCGGCGCCCGATTTGCCTAAGAAAGACTTTGCGGGCAAGCCGCGAATTGTGCACGGGAAGATCGACATGGGAGCTTACGAGAATCAAAAAGTCTCGGGCCCAAAGCTTGTAATTGGAACGCCCACCGCTGTCCCTTTCGCACAATAAGGAGTCCGAATAAAAAAGAGACTTACGGTTGAGTCCCTAGAAGATCATTGATCGTGAAGGGCGAACCTCCTCCATCCTCTTGAGTCGCACCATCGGGACCGACCACGAAGAACTCGTTTGCCGACGTGACGGTCACGTAACCGTAGTTGTCAGCCGTGATTGAAGTTGGGGTCTGCGAGATGATCGTAAGTGGAGTGATCACGTACGTACGCTTATTAATCTCGACCGGGACGCTACTGTTGCTGGTTCCAATCACAAGGTACCCTTTGTTCGCAGCCAAGAATACAGTAGCTTGATTCCCACCAACCAATTGGAGCGAGATCGTCTTTTTCAGTGTAAACGTGGTGTGATCGTTTTCCGACGCTATAGTATCTATTCTCTGATAGACATAGAGCGCCACGCCGTTTTGACCTGATCCATAAGCTTGATCAACTACATAGAGAAATCGCGTGACCGTACCCTCTCTGATGTCGATCACCTTGGCGCTCTCAACAATCGAACCGATTTGGCCGAACGGTCCAAGCTGTCCCGAACCATAGCAACCGTTCCCCTTCCCGATCGAACCGCATACGACCCAAGACAGCGTAGTCTTGCCGCCGTCAGTCGTGTAAGTCGTGAACAAGCCGGAGTCAATGGTCGCTGCCCAGCAGAACGTGGCACCAATTAGCAGCAAAACCGAAGTCATAATCAGTCGTCGGACGGACATCAAAGTTCTCCTCTTTCGCAGAAATTTCGTTCAACTTCGTTGCTCTGTTGCAGCCCGCTTTTTGCAACAAGGAGGGTATCAGAAGTTGTCTCAGACTACCTCCCATTTCGACACTCTGGAACGGATGTCTTAAACCGAGCGTCTGAGGTTACGCTGACGCCGTTGTACAGTGCATAGCCGCATGCAAATTTCTTCACCTATGAGGCCGGCAAAAACAGGTGTATAGTTGGCCGTTCTTGAAGTCAAGAAAAGCGGGTACCAGGAGATTTTCTATGGATTTGTCAACCACCAGGATTTCAAAGTGCGCGGTCGCGCTCGTTTTTCTTTCTGTAGGGATGCTCATCGCAGCATTGCCAGCGCAAGCACAAACTGAAACCGTACTCTATCGCTTTTCCGGAGTGGCGGACGGTATCTATCCTTGGTCGAATCTCATCCTGGATTCGCATGGCAATCTGTACGGCACCACGGGCAACGGTGGTCCATCAGGCGCCGGTACTGTATTCGAGCTTTCTTCACGTAAGAAGAAGATCTTCCACAGTTTCAGCGGCCAACCGGACGGAGCTCTTCCGGAATCGGGGGTGGTTCGCGACAAAGAGGGGAATCTTTACGGTACAACTTGTTGTGGTGGGGTTACGAACCACGGCACCGTATATAAATTGAATTCTGAGGGCGTAGAAACGGTGCTTCACAATTTTGGAGGCCCACCTGACGGGTGGGGTCCGGTGGGAGGGCTGGTCCGAGATCGTGAAGGAAACCTCTACGGCACAACCTCGATGGGCGGCACTGGTAACTGCGGGAACGGATATGGCTGCGGCACGATATTTGAGGTGACTGCGAGCGGCAAGGAACGGGTTCTCTACAGCTTTACCGGTCAAAGCGACGGGTATACTCCGCTGGCTGGTTTGCATCGCGACGAAAAAGGTAATTTGTATGGTACTACAGTGATCGGCGGTATTTACAGCGTCGGCACGGTCTACAAGCTCACGCGGAGTGGATCGCTCACCGTGCTTCACAGCTTTGCTGGCCCCGACGGCGCTAATCCGACTGCGGTCCTTGTGCGTGATAAGGCGGGCAACCTGTATGGAACAACTGGAGACGGCGGCGCCCAGAACATGGGAACCGTATTTGAGATAACAACGGCCGGCGCCGAAAAAGTGTTGTACAGCTTCACCGGCGGAAGTTCGGACGGTTCTTACCCGCGGGCCGGCGTAGCGCGGGACGCGAACGGCAATCTCTATGGCACAACTTACTCGGGAGGATCTGCCAACAAGGGCACAGTGTTTAAGGTAACTCCCGCCGGCGCAGAAACTATTCTTCATAGCTTCACAGACTCCCCAGACGGAGCTAATCCCGTAAACAAAGTAACTCTGGATGCGAAGGGCAATATTTATGGCATGACTTTCTATGGCGGCAACACGGCTTGCAGCAGCGGCTGCGGAATAGTGTTTAAAGTAACTCCCTGAAGGGGGAGTTGGCTCCCGCTATTTGAGGTTCCGCCGCGCTGACAGCGCGCGCGACCCTACCCGAGTTTGACCGCGTTTTCCACGCGCCTGTAATATCAAAGATCACCAGCTTTCAGCTCTCGGCAGTCTGCACTCAGCCCCAAATTTGTTTCTCTGCACTTGAAATCAAAGCCGCGACGGCTGATAGCTGAAGGCCGATAGCTGAAGGCTGATTTTTAAACATGGCCCACGATCTTCCCAAAATTTACGAACCGGGCGCGATTGAAACGCGTTGGGCCGACTATTGGGTCACGGAAAAACTATTCTCCGTCCCTACGCCTCCGCCAGGAGAGACGCGTCCGGTTTTCACGCTGCTGTTGCCGCCTCCGAATGTTACCGGGCGGTTGCACATGGGGCACATGCTCAACCATACGCAGATGGACATCATCGTGCGTTGGCATCGCATGCGCGGCTTTCTGACTTTGTGGCTCCCCGGCACGGACCACGCGGGCATCGCGACCCAGATGATGGTGGAGCGCCAACTCGCAACCGAAGGCAAAAAACGCCGCGACATGGGGCGCGAGGCATTTATCGAACGCGTGTGGGAATGGAAAAAGCTCTACGGCGGCGCCATTCTCGAGCAGATGAAGCGCCTCGGCGACTCGGTGGATTGGGATCGCGAGTACTTCACCATGGACGAGAATCTTTCGCGCGCGGTGCGCGAAGTTTTCGTCCGCTTGTATGAAGAAGGATTGATCTATCGCGGCAAGTACATCGTCAACTGGTGTCCGGGCTGTGGAACTGCGATTTCCGATCTTGAAGTGAAGCACGAAGAAATTGCCGGCAAGCTCTACGAAATTCGCTATCCGGTGGTCGGCGCGAATGAATTTATTACCGTGGCGACCACGCGCCCGGAGACCATGCTGGGCGACACGGCTGTCGCCGTGAATGAGAAAGACGTGCGCTACAAGCATTTGCATGGCAAGAAAGTTCTGTTGCCCCTGATGAATCGCGAAATTCCGATCATCACGGACGACCTGGCCCAGCCCGAGTTCGGAACCGGCGCCGTAAAAGTGACTCCGGCACACGATCCCAATGACTTTCAGGCAGGACTGCGCCACAACCTTCCGCAAATTGAAGTGATCGATGAACAAGCTCGCATGAGTCAGAATGCAGGGCCGTATGCTGGCTTGGACCGGTATGCGGCTCGTAAGCGCGTGCTGGAAGATCTGCGCCAGCAAGGGTTTCTGGTGGGTGAGAAGGACTACACGATTTCGATAGGGAAGTGCGACCGCTGTGGCACCGTGGTTGAGCCGAGGCTTTCGACGCAGTGGTTCATCAAGATCGCGCCCCTTGCGCAGCGCGCTACCCAGGCCGTGGAGCAAGGCGAAATCACCATTGTTCCGGAAAACTACCAGCAGATTTACCTGAACTGGATGCATAACATCCACGACTGGTGCATCTCGCGGCAACTGTGGTGGGGGCATCGAATTCCGGCGTGGCATTGCTCGTGTGGCGAAATCATTGTGGCTCGCGAGGCTCCGGCGAAGTGCACGAAATGCGGTGGTTCGGAAGTTAAACAAGATACTGATGTGCTGGATACATGGTTCTCGTCCGGACTGTTGCCGTTTACTACTCTGGGCTGGCCGGAGAAGACGCGCGATCAGGAAGTGTTTTATCCAACCACGCTGCTGATCACGGCGTACGAGATTCTGTTTTTCTGGGTCGCTCGTATGATCATGTTTGGCTGCCATTTCATGCAGGGACATCAGCAGGATCCGAAAGTGAAGCGGGCAAGTGGCTGGGGTGACAAAAAAGATGACAGCGTTCCGTTTCGACAGGTCTATATTCACGCGCTGGTGCGTGACGCCGAGCGGCAGAAGATGTCGAAGACTAAAGGGAATGTGGTTGATCCGCTCGATGTGATCGCGCGCTTTGGAACTGACGCTACGCGATTCACGCTGGCGGCCATGGCTGCGCCGGGGACGGATATTGCTTTCAACGAAAGCCGGACTGAGGGCTATCGCAACTTTGCGAACAAGATTTGGAATGCGGCACGGTTCATGTTCATGAACATTGACCGTGTGGCGCCAGGGCTGAAACCCGACTTGGCTGGTGCCCAGGGTGGCGTCGGTGTTGTGGGGGTTAACGCAGCTACCCTCGAAGACCGTTGGATTCTTTCGCGTTTCAATCGCGTGACCAAGAATGTCAACGAGGCGCTGGAGACTTACCGCTTCCACGAAGCCGCGAATCAGATTTATGACTTTTTCTGGGGCGAATTTTGCGACTGGTACATTGAACTGATTAAGCCGCGGCTATTGGACGAGGCTGATCCGCAATCAGCTCGCACGGCCGGTGCCAACTTGTTGGGCATTTTCGAAGCTGCTCTGCGTTTGTTGCACCCCGTGATGCCGTTTATCACCGAAGAAATCTGGCAGGCAATTTACGATGGGAATCCGCAGCTGAAGTCGATCGCGCTGGCGCCATATCCGCAAGCTGATGAGAAGCAATTAAACCTGGCTGCTGAGACGGAGATGGCTATTTTGCAAGACCTGATCGTGAACGTGCGGAATGTGCGGGCAGAGTTGAAAGTCGAACCGAAACAACGCGTGCCAATCCAGCTCTTTGTCGAAGACGCGGACATTCGCAAGCTGATTGAACAAAACCAGAGCTCCGTGCAGCGATTGGCCGGCGTCGACAAGATTGAATTTGTCGATAATTCACTAGCAAAGTTGTCAGGCGCCCGACACACCGCGCGTTTCGACGTGCACGTGATCTACGAAAGAAAGATCGACGTCGCTGTGGAGCGGCTGCAGTTGAATAAGGAATTGGAACAGATTGAAAAGGAAATCGGCAACGGCCAACGTCAGTTGAACAACGAACAATTTCTGGCTAAAGCGCCGGCGAAAGTCGTTGAGGGAATTCGGAAGCGGGCGCAGGAGTTGACCGTCTTGCAGCAGAAAGTAAAGAGTAAGCTGGATGAAATGAGATAACGCCGGACAGGCGAGACGCCCGTGCTCAAGTAACGAATATGGACTGGAATAGCCGCCGAATCACCGCTGTGATTCAGAATGCGCTGTTGGAGGATCGCGCCACCCGCGATGCCACCAGCTACGCCTGCATCGACCCAAACCAGCGTGCTTCGGCAACGATTCTGGCGAAGGAGGACTGCATTCTCGCGGGTATCGGTTGCGTTTCGCGCATTCTGGACATATACGCTGCTCTTGACGGGGCGGTGACCTCACATTATGAGGTCACGACACATCCTGAGATATTTGACGGCATTCGCCTGCACAAAGGGCAATCGGTCGCTGTGGTTCGCCATAACGCGCGCGTCATCCTTTCCTGTGAACGTGTGATTTTGAATTTCATGCAGCGGCTGAGCGGGATTGCCACCTTGACACGGCAGTTCGTCGAGGCTGTTTCTGGTACGAAGGCGCGAATTTTGGACACGCGTAAAACCGCCCCCGGATTGCGCATGCTCGATAAGTACGCCGTGCGCTGCGGCGGCGCGCAGAACCATCGCCTGGATCTCTCAGATGGTGTTCTGATCAAACAAAATCATATTGCTCTGGCCGGAGGCATAGTGCCAGCCCTCGAACGCGCTCATAAAAATCGTCGCGGCGAGCAGATTATCGAAGTCGAGGTTCGTTCTCTCGACGAGTTGGAGCAGGCGTTGGAACATGGCGGCGAGGCCATCCTGCTGGACAACATGTCGGTGGGAGATGTGAAGCGCGCCGTAGAACGCTGTTTACAGACAAACTGTAGAATTCCCTTGGAAGTCTCCGGCGGAATCACATTGGAGAACGTGCGCGCCTACGCCGAAACTGGAGTGAATTTTATTTCAGTCGGGACGATAACTCACTCGGCGAAGGCAGCGGATATGAGCATGCGCCTGGCGCCGGTGTAACCTAACTCGCTTAGTCAGGCCGTGATTGCTGTTTCTCGCCCCATCCTTCATAATTCCCGCATCAAGCGATCGTCGACAATCCGAAGCTCACGCCCACGAACGATTACGTCGCATAAACTCGCGCCGCAAAGTGATGCCCGTCTGGGCCGAATTGTGCGTCTTCTTATTGCTCATGCCACCGTCGTTGTGAGTGGAACCAAAATAGCAGATGAGATCGGTAGCAGCCGTTCCGAAGTGTGGCGACTCATTCAGCAACTGCGCGAGCTTGGAGTCGATATTGCCGGTCATCCATCAACCGGATATAGTCTGAAGTCCATGCCCGATCTGCTGCTGCCGGATATGCTTGCTCCGCAATTGCAAGGCACAATTTTCGGCAAGCACATCCATCACTACTACAAAGTAGGATCGACCAACACCGCGGCAATGGAAGCAGCGAGCACCGGTGCTCCTGAGGGCAGCGTTTTTCTGGCCGAGCAACAGACCGCCGGACGAGGCCGGGGCTCTAATCAATGGCATTCAGAATGCTCGACAGGGATTTATTGCTCGGTAGTTTTGCGACCCGCCCTGCCGCCATCGGATGTACTGGTTATCACGCTTGCTACTGGGTTGGCTGTGCACGCGGCGATTCAGGAGATTGATTCTCGGGTCGTACCCGACCTGAAGTGGCCGAACGACGTTCTTATCGACAAAAAAAAGGTTTGCGGCATTCTCACGGAGATGAATGCCGAAGTCACACGCGTACGCTACATAGTGATCGGAATTGGAATCAACGTGAATCAGTCGGCCTTTCCCGCGGACTTGCAGGCAATCGCTACTTCTCTGCGATTAGTTTCCGGAACCGAGTGGTCTCGCGTGGAATTGTGCGCGGCTTTGCTAAAATCGCTCGACCGAGAATATCGCAGCTTGCTCGAAAGCCGGAATAACGTTGACTCAATCCTGCGCCGCTTTCAGGAGCGGTCAGCCTCGGCTAGAGGACAGCAGGTCGAGGTCGAAGAAGATGCCAGCCTCCAGGGCATAACGGATGGCCTCGACGAGCGGGGCTTTCTGAAAGTGCGAACTGCCCAAGGCGTACGTACGGTGTTGAGCGGCACAGTAAGATTGAAATAGTTTTTCCAAGATATGCTTCTGGTTCTAGATGTCGGCAATACCAACACGGTGCTGGGTGTTTTTGCCTCGGCGAAAAAAGTTACTCCGGGCGGGGATCACGCGCACAAAGCCGCATCGGCGCGCTACGAATTGCTGGTGGCGAACTGGAGGGTCGCAACTGTCGCCACCCAAACGGTCGATGAATATGGCGTTCTTTTCCGCAACCTGTTCGCCATGGACAATCTCGAAGCCAAAAGGATTGAGGGCATCGTTATCTCGTCGGTCGTACCGCCGCTCGATTCCACTCTCGCGCAAGTGTGCGAGCGCTACTTCAATACGAAACCTCTTTTCATTGAGCCCGGAATAAAGACAGGTATGCCGGTGCACTACGACAACCCCGCGGAAGTCGGTGCCGACCGCATCGTGAACTCGGTGGCTGCATTCGAGAAATATGGTGGGCCCTGCATCATCGTTGATTTCGGAACTGCGACTACATTTGACTGCGTCTCCGCCAAAGGAGAATACATGGGCGGCGTGATTTGCCCCGGAATTGGAATCTCCGCCGACGCTCTCTTCGAACGTACTGCGCGGCTCACTCGTGTTGACATCCGCAAGCCCGCTCATGTGATCGGCAGCAATACTGTCAGCAGTCTGCAGTCCGGGCTTTACTATGGCTATCTCGGATTGGTCGATGGACTCCTGGAGTTGCTGGTCGCAGAACTCGGCCCTCAAACCACAGTGGTTGCGACTGGTGGCTTGGCTTCACTGATGGGCGGGGGCTCGAAGCATATCAAGCAAGTGGATGAATTCTTAACCTTGGAAGGCCTTCGCATTATCTGGGAGCGTAACGTGACAGCCAAAGCACACGAAACTGCGACGGCCGGCTCCAAAGTTCCTGCCGGAAACAAGCCCCTTAGCCGCTGACCGTCGTGGAAAACTATTTCAACTACTTTACCGAAATCGAAGAACATTTTCAGCGCCGCCGCGGACGCATCTATCTATCTCCGCTGGATTGGGCATTGATTGAGACCTGGAAAGATGCGAGCGTTCCGCTGCAAGCGGTTTTGCGGGGCATCGACGCAGCTTTCGATAAATATGATGAGAGACCGTCGAAGTCACAAAAGGTCAACAGCCTCGCGTATTGCGCGCAAGCCGTGCTGACCGCGGCGGAAGAAATGAAGGAGGCTGCTGTCGGCGCGACCCAGAGCGAGACGCCGGGCACTAAGCACGCCGGATTTCATGCATCGGAAATTGCGGCTTTCCTCCGGCTCAATGCGAAACAGTTGGGAACTGCGAAGCTTCCCGAAGCAAAAGGAATTTCAGCAAAGCCGCTGGCCGAAGAGACTGCAAACACCCTTCGCGAAATTGCCGCCGAACTGGAGACAAAGACGGCCCCGCTGCGATTGGAAGAACTTGAACGTCGGCTTACGGTGGCCGAAGAGAAACTATTTGCCATTCTGCTGGCAGCAACACCCGATGAGCAGATCGTCGCAGTGCGATCCGAAGCAGATCGCGAGTTGGCACCTTACCGCAGCAAAATGCCCTCAGCACAGATCGAGCAATTGCAAAAGCAATATGTACATAAGCGGTTGCTGGAAAAATATGGGCTGCCGCGCCTGAGTCTGTTTTATATGTGAAGCGTCGTTTATGATTTCCAATTGTCAATTTCCAATTGCCGATTGGAAATAACCTCCAGAAGTTTCTCACGTGGCTTAAAATCCTGACTTGCAACTTAGCGTAGAAAAACTCGTTTATGGCGGCGATGGCCTCGCCCGGCTGCCTTCCGATGAACGAGGTCCCGGAAAAGCTGTGTTTTTGCCCTTCGTGCTCGAAGGCGAAACGATCGAAGCGTCGATTGTTGAACAGAAGCGCGGCTTTGCGCGGGGGCGTGTGGAGAAGATTTTGCAACCTTCTCCACAGCGGGTAGAACCGGCCTGTCCCTATTTCGGACGCTGCGGCGGCTGCCACTACCAGCATAGTAGCTATGAGCATCAAGTGGAGATCAAGGCCGACATCCTGAAAGAAACTCTTCGCCGCACCGCCAAGCTAGAACTGGAAACCGAGATCAAAATTCATCCGTCACCACCCTGGAATTATCGCAATCGTGCCCGGCTGCAAGTTCGAACTGTGCCCGATTTCGCCCTCGGCTATTACAACTTCAACTCACACGAAGTCCTTCCAGTTGAACAGTGTCCGATAAGTTCGCCGCTGATCAATCGCGCCATCTCAGCATTCTGGCGAATGGGTCGTGAACGCAAAATGCCCGATGGGATTCGTGAGATCGAGTTTTTCGTAAATGCGGAAGACACCGAACTCCTGATCGAGGTTTCCTGCGACCCCGGAACGGCGAGCACGCCGATCAGGGAATGGGCGGACGCCGCTCGGAGCGCCATGCCCGAGATCGTAGGCATCGTGGCTGACAAGACGGACGCAGCCGCCGGCAAGCGGGCGGAACCGAAGAGAATCGCGACATCCGGCTCCGGGGAGATCAATTATAGGGTTGAGGGCGTCTCCTATCGGGTCAGCGCGGGATCGTTCTTTCAGATTAACCGTTACCTCATCAATGAGTTGGTTTCTATTGTTCGCCGACAAGGTGGCGGCGACATTGCACTCGATCTCTATGCGGGCGTGGGACTTTTCTCGACATTCCTCTCCAGAAGTTTTGCACAGGTGATCGCGGTTGAACCGTCACAGACTTCCCATCTTGATTTGCTGCACAATTCCCCATCAAACGTGAAGGCAGTTCGGGCGGCTACCGCCGATTTCTTGCTGAGCGCTACCGGAAAGTTGCGGCCTGACCTGGTGGTGGTGGACCCGCCACGAAACGGTCTGGGGGAAACTGTGGTGCAAAGTCTCGTCGGATTGGGAGCGCACCGGATGACCTACATCTCTTGCGATCCGGCGACTGCGTCGCGTGACCTGGTTGGCCTGTTGAGCGCCGGATATCGCATTGAACAGGTGCACCTGGTGGATCTGTTCCCCCAGACCTTTCACCTTGAGAGCGTTTTTCATCTCGCTCAGTAGAGCTCTCAACAATCGCGCTGTCTTTCTAAATTGAAAGCCGATATCCCAGTTGTTCCACGCGACCTTGCCTTCTCCATTAAGGCTGACCAGTGAAGCCGGCGGCCACAGCTCCCCCGACTATTCCTGCGAAGCCGCTCTCGCGACAACCTATGCTGTGGGCAGCCTCGGTGTATTCCTGTGGAATCGTGACTGGCGTTTACGTTTGGCGCCCCGCTGTGTGGTGGCTGACGGGAGGGGTCGCGTTCTGCTCGGCAGGCACCTATTTCTTACGGCGCCGTTCCTATGTTTCTTTTGCGCTTGCGCTCTCCGCGCTGTTCGTAACGAGTGCATTGATGCTGCAGGTTCGCGTTCCCGAAAGCGCCGGCGGCGAGGATATTCTCGCCTTCGCGGACGGCCGCGAAGTCATCGTTACCGGCCACGTGGTTAAAGAAGGAAGCTCGCGCGAGCAATCCTCCGGCGACGCGCAACAACGGCTAGACCTTCAGACCGAGCAGATCACCGCCAGAGATGACACGGGAACCCGAAGCTTTAGTATCGACTCCGGTTTGCGCGTCACTGTTTACGGCCGCGAGGCGAAGAATGAGGACGAACGGGCAGAATCCATTTCGGTACCGAATCGCCCATTCCGCTACGGTGAGCGCTTGCGATTTCGCGCCAAACTTCTTCCGCCGCACAATTTCCGCAACCCCGGAGCTTTCGATTACGCGGGTTTTCTGGCACAAGACGGAATCGTTGCTTTGGGATCCACGAAGTCGGAGGCGGTTGAATTGCTGCCAGGGTTCGCCGGGAACCGCTTTGAACTCTGGCGGACACGCGTACGCAGAGATCTTATCGAGAGAATCCATGCTTTATGGAGACCGGACGATGCTGCGCTAATCGATGCCATACTTATCGGGGAGAATTCCTTCCTGGGGCGCGAAACGTTGACCGACTTCCAGCGAACTGGCACCTACCATGTGCTGGTGATTTCCGGATTGAAAGTCGCGGTGCTCGCACTTGTAACGTTTTGGCTGTTACGCCACATGCGAGTCGGCGATGTTTCGGCAAGCGCTATCACCATTCTGCTGACCGTCGCGTATGCCTTGCTGACCGACGTTGGTGCTCCAGTGTGGCGGGCCACGCTGATGCTTGCGCTGTACCTTGGCGCGAGGCTGCTTTACCGGCGGAAATCGGCTCTCAACACCATTGGCGCAGCAGCACTGGCCTTGTTGATTGTCGATCCGACAGCGCTGCTCGGAGCAAGTTCTCAACTCAGCTTCCTCTGCGTGCTGGTTATCGCAGGAGTTGGCGCTCCACTGCTTGAGCGGACGACGCAACCCTTGTCTCGCGCACTCAGGAGTTTGAACGCGACGAGCTACGACGCGGCGTTGAGCCCGTTGCTCGCGCAATTCCGGCTCGACTTGCGGATGGTTGCCGGCAGATTGCAACGCTTTTTCGGGAAGCGCTTTCCCTTGATCGCGCTGGGAGCAACTGCCCGACTGTTAGTGCTGGGTTGCGAGTTCTTTGTGATTTCGACGGTTTTACAGGCGGGATTCGCAATACCCATGGCTTATTACTTCCATCGTGCGACGCTAGTTTCATTGCCAGCGAACGTACTTGCTGTTCCTTTGACTGAACTCATTATGGTCGCAGCCATCGTAGCTGTAAGCGCGAGTTATTTCACCTTCACCTTCGCAAAACTCCCGGCGCTCATCGCTGCAATTGCTTTGCACGCTATGAACGGCTCGGTGCGCTGGCTTGGGGCTTTGCGGATCGCCGACACCCGCGTGCCCACACCGCAACTCACCCTTATTTTGGTTGGGGCCTGCGCGCTTGTTTTAGCCATGGTGCTGAGCCGCCGCAAGCGTTGGTTGCTGGTCGTAGCCGGATGGGCTGCGTTGGTCCTGAGCGCATTCTGGGTATGCGCCATTCCTCCGCACCCGCAAGTCACTGCCAGGGTACTGGAACTTACTGCGATTGATGTCGGTCAGGGCGATTCAATTCTTCTGGTCTCACCGCAGGGTCACACTCTCCTGGTCGATGCTGGCGGAATACCTTTCTGGATGCATTCAGAATTGGACATCGGGGAAGATGTCGTCTCGCCTTACCTCTGGTCGCGAGGCTTCCATCAACTCGATGTGGTCGCGCTCACGCACGCCCACGCCGATCACATGGGAGGCATGGCGGCGGTGCTGGCGAATTTTCATCCGCGCGAATTGTGGCTGAGCGTGAACTCGCCAAGCCCCGAACTGCAAACCCTGCTGCGCGAAGCCAGAACGCTCAAGATTCCCATCGTTCTTCATAAGGCAGGAGACATTCTTGCAATGGATGATGCAAAGATTACCGTGCTGGCGCCGCCACGGGATGCCGAGTCGCATCCATCGCGCCCAAACGACGAGTCTCTGGTAATAAAAATCAGCTATGGCGCGACCGCTGCTTTGCTGGAGGGAGACGCAGAGAAAAAAACCGAAAAGCAAGTCGCGCAAGAGGACCCGCAGGCTGATCTTCTAAAAGTGGCTCATCACGGAAGTTCAACATCGACAATTCCAGAGTTGCTAGCGGCAGTGCATCCGAGATTCGCGGTGATATCCGTGGGAGCGCGCAACGTCTATGGGCATCCGCGGCAAGAAGTTTTGGACCGGTTGGGAGAAGCTCGCGTTCGCACTTACCGGACTGATATGAACGGAGCGGTCACATTCTATCTTGATGGCAAAACGGTTACTTTTCCGTTGGCGGCTCTTCATTGAGAGCATACTCCGCAGTCTCGAGTTCGTCAGGCGTTTGACGGTACTCCTCGATCATGCGGCGAGCTTTGTCGGCATCCTCCTCGCGAACCAATATCACGGTTCCGCCTACACCCGGGAGAATGTCCTGTTGCGCGTCGAGCGAAGTCAGGTCAGACTCAATGCCCGCAGAGTCAAGCAATCCCCGCACCACCATCGCCTCCGACTCCTGTTCGGTATCAAACACCCGAACCAGCTTTTCATTCGGATTAGGATGGTCTGCTCCGGGCGTGGACTTCGAATCTGCCATTACTTCCTCCGGCAGGATGATCTCCTGCTTCAATTCGCGCCGTGACGTGCGCTCGTCTGATTCTAACTCCATCAAGCGGCATTGGGCACGCATTTGAGGAAGATTCCGTTCATCTCAAGCCGACGACTATTTGAGGTAACCGAAGGCGTACACCATCAGGCCATTGCACCCTGCACCTCTTGCCGAGACAATGGGTAAAACAGCGGGGCGCAACGCGCTCCACCCGAGGAACATCTAACCTTGGATACGTGGTGTCGGGGGCCTAATGAGCAGTTTAGAACGGCACGGGCATAAGCCAAACCTAAGCGAAAGAGAACAGGAAGCGAAAAACATCCGGCGCCTGCAGATCATGATCAGCATGGTAATGTCTGTGATCGGTCAAGACGCGAACCTCACCGTCGAAGAAGCCTCCGAGTTGGTGGCCGGCGCCAAACGTGCCGCGCTAGCTATGTTTCCCGACAAAGAATTCGCTTACGATATTCTCTACAAACCTCGCCTCCAGCGCTTAATGAACGAGCGCTTCCGCCTGCAGTAAGAAGCCAGTCCGGTTGGGTTGAGCTCAATGAGTGCAGTGGCGATTTATCGCTAGCCAACTGTTACTTGCCACCTACCGCTCTCGTTGTATGCGAGACGCTCGGCCCGGATTTAAAGGATCGTAGCGGATCAAAATCCGTGTGCTCTCGGAAGAGGCACCCGCCTTGATTCCAGCATCCGAGTTCACTCTATCGTGACCACCGTAACGTTCGCCGCGAACTTCAAAGTCATAGGCGATCATCCAGCGCGAAGCAGATTTCTGTTGGACTGAATCTACTTGGCCCTCGGCAGTTGGCCATTCCTCAAACAACTTGCTCAAGTGGTAAGCAAGGTTCGGCCAGCAAAGGAAAGCTAGCCCCGCAAAATACGAAAAGACACGAAACCAACCGACATTCGCACCGGGCACCGACGCGAGCGCGAAACAGATAAGAACGACAGCCCACCGGATAGCCCTCCCCCGTGTGCTGAGCTTGTAATCGACACCCGCGTTGTAACGTATTGCCCAGACGCCCAGCCACAAACCTAACGACTTCTGAAGCGCATAGCCAACCTGTGGGAAAGGATTCAGGATGTCCATAGCCGCGGCCGGGTGATGACACTAGAGAGCACTGCAAGATTCTAGCGCACCGCTCCGCAGGGCCCTCGCCGATAGTTCATGAAACCAAACTATTTCTCTCATTGACTCGCGCACGCCAAGCCGAGAGAGGGAAAGCAGGGAACTAACTCGTTTCTCCTCCGACCCGCTCTGGTTGACCCTCTGAAGCGTGACGGGCTAGACTCGCCTTTCAGGCGAGGTTTTCCATGAAGCGATTTGCGCTGGCTCTTGCCATTTTCCTGCTGTGCTCATATAGCGCCCTGGCCGACGAAGGCCATCATCACGAAGATCTGACGACGGGCCAGCTAGGAACAGTGCATTTTCCCGTATCGTGCGCACCCGCCGTGCAGAAACCATTCGAGCGTGGAGTGGCGTTGCTGCATTCGTTTTGGTACGAAGAGGCAGAAAAAGAATTTCAAGACATAGCGAAGAATGATCCGCAGTGCGCCATGGCGCATTGGGGAATCGCCATGAGCATCTGGCATCAACTGTGGAACCATCCGGACACGGCCACGATCAAGCGCGGACAGGCAGAAGTCAAAGCAGCAAAATCGCTGCACCCCAAAACCAATCGGGAACGTGACTACGTTGCTGCGATGAATGCGTTTTACCGAGGCAAGAATCGGGATTATTACGATCGAGCCAATGCCTACTCGGTGGCGATGGACACGGCTTACCAGCGTTATCCGGATGATCGCGAGGCCGCCGCCTTCTACGCGCTGTCACTGCTCGCTTCCGAGCCGGACAATGATACGACCTTTGCCAATCGAAAGCAGGCAGCTGCAATCCTCGAAAAATTGTTTGCCGTAGAGCCCGATCACCCTGGCATTGCTCATTACCTGATTCACAGCTATGACAAGCCGCAACTGGCAGAACTTGGACTGCCAGCGGCCCGGCGTTACGCGGCAATCGCTCCCGCCGCTCCGCATGCGTTACATATGCCGTCGCACATCTTTGCAAGGCTTGGCCTTTGGCAGGACGATATCGACTCTAACCTCGCTTCCATTGCCGCCACGCGGAAAAGCGCAGCCATGCACATGGGCGGCGAAGGCCACCAGTTCCACGCCATGGATTTCCTGGTCTACGCTTATTTGCAATCCGGGAGAGAGGCGGAGGCGCAGCAAGTGATCGATGAGGTGAAGGCCATGCCCGCGAAGAAGGACGATATGTACGGAATGGACTTCGACCCGCGCACAAGCGCACTCGTAACTTTTTCCGCACGGTATGCGCTGGAAATGCATCACTGGACGGATGCTGCTTCTCTGGCGCCGGTTCCAGGAGCAGAGACCGGAGACAGTTCGATTACATATTGGGCGCGGGCGATTGGCGCGGCCCGCACTGGCAACGTGGCTGAGGCACGCAAAGATGTAGCCGAGATCGAAACCATTCACAGCACCTTGCTGAAGGAGAAGAAAACGAGCTTCGCCGAGGCGGTCGACCAGGACCATCAGGAGGCCTCCGCATGGTTGGCTCACGCCGAAGGAAACAACGACGAAGCCATCAAGACATTGCGCACGATCGCGGAAAAGGAAGAAGCCGAGGGCGACGAACCGTTGGCAATTCCCGCGCGCGAAATGCTCGCGGACATGATGCTCGATATGAACCGCCCCGAACAAGCCCTGGCAGAGTATGAAGCAGACTTGAAGTTCAATCCTAATCGCTTCAATGGCCTTTACGGCGCTGCGCTGGCAGCAGAAAAGGCGGGCAAGAGCGACAAGTCGAACAACTACTACGCCCGGTTAGTGAAGATATGTAGTGGGTCGAATTCGGATCGGCCGGAACTCAGTCACGCCAAAGCGCTAGTGGCGCAAAAATAGGATCGTCATTGCCTTTCTATTCGCTGCAGTCGAAATAAAAGCGTTCCCCACCCTAATTTCGATCGCATTTGCACTGGAGTGTGGTTGGCGTCATCGGTGAACCAGGCCCACACCGTTCCTTTACCCTGCAGAGCGCCAGAAAGCGCTTCAGCTTTTACCCGCACCGTCCGAAATGTGCCCGCGGGAACTTTCACTTCATCATTGGCTTCTACGCGCGCCCTCACTTCGGTCGTTTTGTTTCCGTCGTTGACGGGAAATGTGTAGGTATTGCCGGGCTGCAAGGGCAATGAAGCCACATAGTAGAAGCCAGTGACTACATCAGAAACGCAACCGGGCAGGTCGTTTTCTACGTGTTTTTGTTCGCCCGTCTTCAAGTTCTTCTCATCGAGCACACTCTTGTTGCGGGAATAATCGAAACGCAGATCCGTTTGGCGCGCGCGAGAACCTTCTTCTGTGTGCCTTGAAACACGCAGAGAGCAGAATGTGCGCGGATCAAAGAACGCTTCGAAATGATCCTGCACTTTGAACAGCGCGTTAGCCACGCCTGCAGAGTTTGCAGTCGCAGTTACATGCTGCTGGCCAGCGTCGACTCCCAGCGCCACACGGGCGGTTCCTGCATTAAAAAGATGCCATTCCACGCCATAAACGTAAGTCTGCCCATTCGGATAAGCGTAGTTTGCCGGCGGAGGAACAACTCGCGTGGAGGGAGCCGCGCTTATGGTAGCTAGGGGAGTTGCATTAGACGGCGCAGCAGGATGAGTTTGGCCTTGTGACAAGGCGACCGAAAGTATCGCGAACAAAAACCATAACGTTTTCAGTTTTGAGAGATTACTCATGTCGCCTGGATGAGTGATTCCAATATTACTGAGATACCGAATACTACGTGAGAGATGTATCGAAACCCGCTATCGGCTCCAGAATAATTTTGCTACCAGTGCGGCCGTCAGCGCCGCCGCACCCAAACTCGCATTGTATTCGCGATGCTTCCAGTAAAGGTCCCAGGAAAACGTGCCGGCAGGGCTGCCCAAGGAGCGAATCCGAGGCACAAGCCGAGGTACGTGCCGTGCGTATTGTGAGAATTCGGGAAAGCGTTCTTTAAGAAAAACTTCTTCTCCATGAATTACTGGTAAATAGACGGCCAGAAAAATCAGAACCAGACCCGCTCCAATCCACCAGCTCCGGGCACTAATGGCAAAGCCCGCGGTCAGAATCAGTGAGCCAAGATAAAGCGGATTTCGTGTGTACGCGTAGGGTCCTGTCGTGGTGAGCTCTTCATTTTTCTTTACGTGTCCCGATGCCAAAGCCCGAATCGCGAGTCCGGGAATGATGAGTGCAGACCCAATTAGCATTGACCTTGGAGTTGGCCTTGCAAGCCACAAAAAAAACGCTGTGAAAACGAATCCCAAAGGCACGCGGATCCGGCGCGCAATTCTTGTCCAGATGATTCTAGCCACGGGCCCCACTCCCTAACAGCGTCCGAGCGGCGGCAACCACCTCATCAACGCGGATTTCCAGCAATCCGGGGTCGGGTTGCACACGGCGGGAGTGCGAGGTCGGGCTGATCGGACTACGCAAAACGATACTGCGCGTGGCAGAAGGCCCGTTGCGCGCGGGATCGGTGGGACCAAAGATCGCAACTACCGGGATCCCGAGAGCCGCAGCCAGGTGCATGGGCCCGGTATCGCCCCCAACGAAGACGCGGGCGCGCCGCATGAGCGCGATCAATTCTGTGAGCGAGGAAGCAACCCCTGTTGCCGAACCCCCACTAGCCGATTCCACCTCTCGCATCAAAGGTTCTTCGCCCGGACCAAAATTGACCAGCGATTTCACGCCCTCGGTTGCCAACGCCTTGGCCACCTGCCCATAGCGTTCTGGAGGCCATCTCTTGGCGCCCCAACCCGCACCCGGGTTCAGAACTGCGAAATTGCCGAACTTCTTGCCAAAGCGTTCTTCGCATTTTTCTTCGACGGCCTGGTCCACTGGTAATTCTATCTTCGGTAACTCCAAAGGACTACGCGCGACTTCCTCCGCCAGCGAAAGGTTCTGCTGGACAATGTGGCTCCCGTGCGCGCTCACCTGACTTGTATAGAACATGCTGGCAACGTTTTCGCGTGGCTGCGCGAATCCGTAAATGACCGGTGCTCTTGACCAACGGGTAATCAGCGCCGACCTGACAGCGCCTTGGAAATCGATTGCTACTTGGTACCGCTGCGCTCGCAATTCGCTCAACCCCGCCGCAATTTGCTCCCATGTCTGCGTGGAAAACGGAGAAGCGCGCCACGCTTTCGTGTTTACCGTATGGACTCGGTCCACAAGCGGTCTGCGCAGCGAAAGACGGCCCGAGCGCGGCTCAGGCAGTGTGCACAGCAACTCCGCCCAGCACTCTTCCACCACCCAACCCAGGATTGCCTCAGGGAATGCGCGACGCAATGCGGTGACGGCGGGGAGCGTATGAATGATATCGCCCATCGAGCCCAGTCGCACGATCAGCAATCTTCGTGCAGGCTGGCGAGGCGATTGAACTTGCGAGTGCATGCTCAGGAGCGGCGCCTGATTCGCTCGCGAATAATTTCGCTGGCGGAATGATCCTTGGGATCGCCTACGATTTCCACCCGGCCGCCGCACTCAGCGACCACATCCCGCTCCGGCACGGTGTCGGGAGCGTAATCGGTTCCCTTGGCATGAACATCTGGCCGAAGCTCTCGAATTAAAGCACGCACGTCGCGCTCGGGAAAAA
>Ga0210401_10002484_pt1 | contig 20429 bp, 17 predicted proteins | sample IncBWH32MmetaG_FD_150866 | JGI IMG/M metagenome (GOLD analysis project Ga0210401, IMG submission 150866) | Forest soil microbial communities from Barre Woods Harvard Forest LTER site, Petersham, Massachusetts, United States - Inc-BW-H-32-M | ecosystem: Environmental > Terrestrial > Soil >... | reverse complement strand
ACCAGTTGATAATACTGGACCATCCTGCCAAACAAGCCCGACCCAACCGATGTACACAATGGCACACCGCTTGCTTCAAAAAATGAAAAATTCCCGCACCTCCAGAGTATCATCGGATATGGCGCCCTCACCTTTCAGGAATCAATCGACGCGCGCGCGGGATGGCCTTCTCGCGGATCGAGGTGGCGCGTGAGCGAGACCGTTGCCGCCATTGTCGCGGCGCATCGCGCCGGCCAGCAGTCGCCTGCGCAAACCGTCGCGCGCAGTTTCAAGCGCATCCGCGAGCACAACGATCCCGCCATCTTCATTTCCTTGCGCGACGAAAAGGGTGCGATTGCGGAAGCCGAAGCGCTTGCCGCCAACAAAGACGCGAGCGCGCTGCCGCTCTACGGCATTCCGGTGGCGGTGAAGGACAATATCGATGTGGCGGGGTTGCCGACCACGGCCGCCTGCCCGGCCTATTCCTACACACCGACCGGCGATGCCATCGCGGTCGCACGGCTGCGCCGGGCGGGCGCCATCATCATTGGCAAGACCAATCTCGACCAGTTCGCGACCGGCCTCGTCGGCGTTCGTTCGCCCTACGGCATTCCGACCAATCCGATGCGCGCCGATCTCATTCCGGGCGGATCAAGCTCGGGATCAGCGGTGGCTGTTTCGGCCGGACTGGTGCCGCTGTCGCTCGGCACCGATACCGCCGGAAGCGGACGCGTACCGGCGATGCTCAACAATATCGTCGGATTGAAGCCGAGCCTTGGTCTCATTCCGACCGCGGGCGTGGTGCCGGCCTGCCGCACGCTCGATTGCGTCTCGGTGTTCTCGCTCACCGTCGACGATGCCGTGACCGCGCTTGACGCCATGGCCGGCCCCGACAGGTCAGATCCGTTTTCGCGCGACCGAACATTATCGAGACTGAGCCCGTTTCCAACAGGCTTACGACTCGGCGTGCCACGCGACGGGCAACTCATCTTCTTCGGCGACAAGAAACAGGAGGCAGCCTACGCGGCGGCACTGGAGAAATGGCGCGCGTTGGGCGCCACGCTCGTCAACTTCGATCTCGAGCCGCTCTACGAAACCGCGCGGCTGCTCTATGAAGGTCCATGGGTCGCGGAACGTTATCTCGTGATCCGCAACATGCTGGCGTCATCGCCCGACGCCATCCATCCCGTCACCCGCGAGATCACGATTGCCGGCAGCCGGCTCTCGGCTGCGGACACCTTTGCCGCGCTCTACCGGCTGCAGTCGTTGCGGCGCACGGCCGAGCATGCCTTCGCCGATATCGACGCGCTGGTGCTGCCGACCGCGCCGACCGCCTATTCGACCGCGCAAGTGCTGGCCAACCCGATCGAACTCAACTCACGGCTTGGGACCTACACCAACTTCGTCAACCTGCTCGATCTCTGCGGTCTCGCGCTGCCGTCCGCGATCCGGCCCGATGAAATTCCCTTTGGCATCACGCTGCTCGCGCCGGCCGGCCAGGATGCGCTGCTCGCGAGCATCGGCCGTGTCTACCAGGCGCAAACGAAGCTAACCCTGGGCGCCAAGGGCGTGACGATGCCGCCATTGGCCGATCTCGATCTCGCTCTGACGGGCGACGAAATCCCGATCGCCGTGGTCGGCGCGCACCTTTCCGGCATGGCGCTCAACAGCGAATTGAAGGCGCATGGCGGCCGCCTGCTGGAAGCGACCTCGACCGCGCCCGACTATCGCCTCTATGCGCTTCCGACCACGCCACCGAAGCCCGGAATGCTGCGCGTCGAGGCGGGCGGCGGCACATCGATCGAGATTGAACTCTGGGCGCTGCCGGCGACGGCCTTCGCCAAATTCGTTGCCGCAATCCCGCCGCCACTGTCGATCGGCACGGTGCGACTGAAAGACGGCCGCGGCATCAAGGGCTTTATCGTGGAAGCCGCCGACATCGGTAGCGCAAAGGACATTTCAGCTTTTGGCGGCTGGCGCGCTTTCGTGACCAAAGCGACTGCTACAGTTTAGGTCGTCACACCGACACCGCATAAAGCGCGTATTCGCCGTGCACCCGCTCGATATGCGCGCGCATCGCGTTGGCGGCGCCGTTGCGGTCACCGCGCATGATGGCCACCACCACGCGATCATGCTCGGCATGCGATTGCGCGAGCCGCCCGAGATTGCGGAACTGGGCGCGTCGGAACGGTTGCACGCGCTTGCGCGTCGCCAGCGTGATTTCGGCGATATGGGCGTTTTGCGAGCCGGTGTAGATCGAGCTGTGGAAACGCTCGTTGACTTCGTGGAAACGATCGGGATCGCCGGCATGGCTCAGCACCCGCAATTCCTCGTGGATGGCTTCCAGCCGGTAGCGCTCGGCTGGCATCATCCGCTCCGCGGCCAGCCCCGCGCACAGAGCTTCCAGTTCCGCCATCGCCTCGAACATTCCGCTCAGGCGCTCGATCGAGGGCTGCGCCACCACCGCGCCGCGATGGGCGCGCGCCTCGACGAGGCCTGAGGCCGCGAGCTGCCGCAAGGCCTCGCGCACCGGCGTGCGCGACACGCTGAAGCGCCGCGCGATGTCGGTCTCATCCAGTGCGGACCCCGGCGCCAGCGCACCGCTCACGATCTCGTCGGCCAGTTGCAGGCGCAGTTCTTCGGCGCGGGTTAGCTTGTCGGCGCGCGGGCCGCGACGAACGATCGCCTTGGCCTCCCGAACGGCGCGAAGCGATGCCAGCTCTGGGAGGTCGTCAAGGCTCATGCTTTTTGATCCCGCGGCTCGTCGATCACGCTGACATGCGCGGCCACGATTCTCCACCCCTCGGTAAACCGCACCCATGTCTGCATCTGCCGTCCGACCTTGCCGGGCGCGGAATCGCGATAAAACAGCGTCGATGCCACCGCCGCGTCGCGACCGTAGGTCGTGATCACCGTGCGGTCGGTCCGGCGCATCAGGCCGACAGCCGGGCGCGCCGCGCGAAACGCCATGATCTCGTGATAGCCGTAGAGATTTTCTCCCCCGCCATAACGCAGCGTGAGCGGGTCGTCGCGGAACAACTCATCGAGCACCGCAACGTCGTTGGTCACCAGCGCCTGCTCGTATCGCGCAAATTGCGCGGTCACCTCGGCAAGGACATCAGGAAGATCGATCTGCATTTTCAAATTCCCACTCAAATTGCTCTTGGCCGTGGCGCGGACACGACCCCTTCGCGCTCCAGCGCAGCCGCCACACGAAGCGCAATATCCTCGCGCCAGGGCGCGGCGATGATCTGCACGCCGATCGGCATCGGCTCCAGTGGCACCGGAACGGCCACCACCGGCAAACCGATAAAGGAGATCGGCTGGGTGTGGACGCCGATATTGGCGCGCACCGGGAGTTCGACGCCGTCGAGCAGGAAATTCACCTGCCCCAATTTCGGGGCGACGCAAGGCGTCGCCGGCGCCAGGATGACGTCGACCGATTTGAACAGCTCGATGACCTGCGCACGGTACCAGCGGCGGAATTTTTGCGCGCGGTCGACCATCGGCGCCGGAATCATTGCGCCCGCGATCAGACGATCGCGCACCGCGGGATCGAAATCGTCCGGCCGCGTACGCAACCGATCGAGATGAAGCGAAGCGCCCTCGCAAGTCGAGATGACGTAAGCGGCGGCGCGGGCGCGCGCTGCTTCCGGAATTTCGACCGTGCGGCTGACGCCAAGCGCCTTGGCGACGCGCCCGACCGCCTCGATGGCCTCCGGGAAGACGTTCTTCTGGAAATAGCCGCCGGCAACAGCAATTCGCAGGTCGCCGATTCCCTGGGCGAGCGACGGCAATGCCGGCTGGATCGGCCGTGTCGTGCAGGCCGCATCGCCGGCATCCGGTCCCTGCATCGCGTCATAAGCGAGCGCGAGGTCGCCGACCGAGCGCGCGAGCGGGCCGACGTGATCGAATGAGAAGACGAACGGAAACGAACGCGCACGGGAGAGCCGGCCGTAGGTCGGCTTCAGTCCAAAGATTCCACAGAACGACGACGGCACCCGGATCGAGCCGTTGGTGTCCGAGCCGAGCGCCAGCGGCACCAGCGCGCCGCCGACGGCGCTGCCCGAGCCGCCCGAGGAACCGCCGGTCATCCGCGTCGGATCGTGCGGGTTGCGCGACGGGCCATCGTGAATGTTTTCACCGGTGAAGTCGTAGGCGTATTCGCCCATGTTGAGCGCGCCGACCAGCACGGCGCCGGCGGCCTCCAGCCGCTCGACGAGTGTGGCATCGCGCGGTGCTGCGGGAAGATCGCGGTTGATCTTCGATCCGGCGCGGGTTGGCAGACCCTTGACGTCGAACAGGTTCTTCACCGCAAAGGGCACGCCGGCAAGCGATCCCGGATTTTTCCCGGCCGCGATTGCGGCATCGACGGCGCGCGCTTTTTCGCGCGCCCGTTCCGCGGTGACGTCCGTAAAGGAGTTCAGAACCGAATCGTGCCTGGCGATCCGCGCTAGTGCTGCTTCGATGGCGCTGAGCGCCGAGAATTTCCTGTCCCTAACGGCCTGCGCAATATCGAGCGCAGACATTCCGTCTCCAGCCCCGGTCATGGCGTCACGCTGTGAAGACACTGGCGGGCTCGGCTTCGTCAGAGAAAGCAAATTCGTCGACCAGTCGCGCCAGCCGCATGGAGACTTCGAGATTGGCCCGCACGGCGGGTTTCCAGGCTTCCTTGACCGGAAGCCTCAGGAGTTTGGAGGCAGCGTCGATATAATCGTCCAGCGTATCTTCAGCCATTATCGTCGAATTCCATCAACTGACGGGTAATGGTGGGTGGGGGATCGCCGTCAGCAACTCCCTTGTATAGGCATTTTGTGGATCACCCAAGACCTGGTCGGAGGTCCCCTGCTCGACGATTCGCCCGGTCCGCATCACAATGACGCGGTCACACAATAGCCGCACCACGTTCAAATCGTGCGAGACGAACAAATAACTCATGCCAAGCGACTGCTTGAGATCATGGAGCAGATTCAAGACCACCGCCTGCACCGAAACGTCGAGGGCCGCGGTCGGCTCGTCGAGGATGACGAGTTTCGGATTGAGCGCCATCGCGCGCGCAATGCCGACGCGGGCCTTCTGCCCACCCGACAATTGATGTGGAAAGCGATCGAGCAGATTGACCGGTAGACCGACCAACGTCGCCAGTTCCTCGCAGCGGGCCCGCAGCGCATCGCGTCCACTGACGTTGCCCAGCCGCAAAATCGGATCGGCGATTGCCCGCACAGCCGTAAAGCGCGGGTTGAGGCTGTCGGTCGGGTCCTGAAACACCATCTGGATGCTCTTGCGTTGCGGCAATCGCGCAAAGGCATTCGGCAGGATGCCGCCGATCTCCTCGCCGTCGAACATGATGCGGCCAGACGTTTGATCCAACAGCCGCATCACCATCATCGAAGTGGTGGATTTGCCGCAACCGGATTCGCCGACGAGGCCGACGCTTTCGCCATGGCCGACCGTAAAGCTGATACCGTCGACCGCGCGGAAAATCTCAGGCTCGACCGGCGGCTTGCGCGCGAACAATTTGGCGAGCAGCGCCGGCGCGCCCTGGCGCGGATATTCCTTCACCAGCTTTTCGACCACGAGAAGTGGTTTCGGATTGGCGTCACCCCCGGGCTTGACCCGGGGGTCCATCGTCTTTGAAACAGAATCTGACGAAGCAGGATGGGTGGGTTGAGAATCTTCCTCCGGCAACAGATCGCGCAAGGAGACGCCGATCCGCGGCGTCGCGCGCATCAATTTGCGCGTATAGGGATGTTCGGGCTTGGCAAAAATATTGGCCGAGAGCGCGGTTTCGACCACGCGCCCTTTTTCCATCACCACGACACGATCGCAATAGGCCGCCGCGAGTCCCAGATCATGCGTGATCAGGATGGTCGACATGTTTCGCTGTTTGGTGAGTTCGACGACGAGGTCCATCACCGCCTTCTGGGTCGTGACGTCGAGACCGGTGGTGGGCTCGTCGGCGATCAGCAGGCGCGGACCGCAGGCCAGCGCCAGCGCGATCACCACCCGCTGACACATGCCCCCCGAGAGTTCGAATGGATAAGCATGATAGCGCTCGCGGGGGCGGGCGATCTTGACCTGCTCGAGCGCTGCAATTGCCCGATCCGTCACCTGCGAGCGGTCGACCTGGACGTGCTGCAAGAGCACATCCTCGATCTGATGGCCGATCTTGCGGATCGGGTTGAGCGCTAACCGCGGGCTTTGGAAGATCATCGACATTTCGCGGCCGCGCATGTCGCGCATCTGATCTTCGGTCGCCGCCCGGACATCGACGCCGGAGAATTGAACCGAGCCTTCAGCGATCTTGCCCGCGCGATCGAGAATCCGCATCACCGCGTAAGACGTCACCGATTTACCGGAGCCTGACTCGCCGACGATACCGAGCGTCTCGCCCTTGGCCACCGCGATGTTGACGTGCTGCACGGCCTTGACGATGCCGCGCCGGGTGGCGAACTCCACCGTGAGATCGGTGACATCGAGCAGCGGCAGCGCGGTCATCGGTTCAAGTCCTCCGCTGCGGATCGACCAGATCACGTAGACCATCGCCGAGCAGGTTGAAGCAGAACACCGCAATCATCAGCGCCCCGCCGGGAAAGAAAGCCACCCACCATTCGCCGGAAATGATGTTAGTCGCACCTTCCGCGACCATGATTCCCCACTCGGGCGTCGGCGGCTTGACGCCGAGCCCGATGAACGACAGGCCGGCGGCATTGAGGATGGCGTAACCCATCGTCAGCGACACCTGCACCATCATGATCGGCATGATGTTGGGCAGGATATGCGTCAGCAGAATCCGCATATCGCTGTTGCCGGAAAGCCGCGCGGCCTGCACGAAGCCGGCATCGCGCCGCACATTGGCTTCGGCGCGCGCAACGCGGACGTAAAGCGGAAAATTGATAATTGCCGTCGCGATTATGATATTGGTGACGGTATTGCCCAGCGCCGCGACGATGCCCATCGCCAGCACAAACAGCGGAAACGCCATGATGGTATCGGAGATGCGCCCGATGATGCGGTCGGTCCATCCGCCGAAAAAACCGGCGGCGATACCGGCGAGCCCGCCGATCGCGAGCACCAAGGCAACCGAGGCAATCGCGATCACGAAATCCAGACGGGTGGCGACCACGACCCGACTGAAAATATCACGCCCGACCAGATCGGTGCCGAACCAATGCTGCCACGACGGCGACTGCAATGTCGCCGAGGTGTCGCTCGCAAGCGGATCGTAGGGAACGACATAGGGACCGACCAAAGCGCACAGCGCGATCAGAATGAACAGACCGAACGACAACCCGGTGACGGGATTGTCCGCCACCACGTAGATGGCATGACGGAGAAGTGAGTTGGTCGGCGGCTTCGCTGGAAGGTTTGCGGCCGGCGCGCTCGTCAGGCTGGCTTCGGTCATGCATCAACCCTCACGCGTGGATCGATCACGCCATAGAGCATGTCGATGATCAGGTTGAGCGCGACGTAAAGCACCGCCATGGTCAGCACGAAGCCCTGCACCGGCGCGAAGTCCGACTGCAACAGCGCCTCGACCGCGTAGGAGCCGATGCCGGGCCAGGCGAAGACCTTCTCCACCAGCACATTGGCGCCAAGCAGAAACGAAAACACCATGCCGAGCGTGGTCACGACCGGCAGCATCGCATTACGAAATGCGTAGGTCAGGATCACCGTACGGCGATTGAGGCCGCTGGCGCAGGCGGTCCGGATGAATTCGGACGCCAGTACCGCCAGCATCGAGGCACGGGTCATGCGGGTGATCGGCGCCAGCGAAAAGACCGCCAGCGTCACCGCGGGCAGGATCAATTGACTGAACGCGGCGCGAAACGTTTCGAAGTTGCCCGTGATCAGGCTGTCGATCAGGAAGAAGCCGGTGATGTCGGGCGGGCTTGTCGCAAAGGCATCAAGCCGGCCGAGCGGCGCGGGTGACCAGCCCAGACGGAAGTAGAACACGTAAACCAACAGAAGCCCGGTAAAGAACACAGGCAGCGAGACGCCTGCGGTGGCAATCACCCGGCATAGATGATCGATCAGAGAACCTTGCTTGACCGCGGCAAAGATGCCGAGCGGGACTGCGATGGCGATCGCTAGAAACAAGCCCGACAGCGTCAGCTCGGCGGACGCCGGCAGCCGGCTTGAGATTTCAGCGGCGACGGGACGCCCCGTTGACAGCGAGTTGCCGAAATTGCCGTGGGCGAGATCGTTGACATAGCGCAGGAACTGATCCGGCAGCGACCGGTCGAGCCCGAGGCTTTTGCGGATTTCGGCGATCGATTCCGGCGTCGCCGCGGGGCCTGCGAAATACACCGCGGGATCACCGGGCAGGACCCGCGTCAGCAGAAACGTCACGACGATCACGCCGATCAGGGTCGGGATGACGGTTGCGAGCCGTTTGAGGATCACCATGTTCGACCTCCCGGCGGCGGCGCCGCGTTTTCCCGGCCTAGTGGAGTGGATTTGGCATTCGCTCCCCACCCGGCCGCGCATTCCTAAGCGAATGTCAAATCCAAAACTCCACTAGAAACTGTATTTGCTAGTGGTCCTTTGATTCTAACATTCGCAACAGTGTCTGCTGCGAAGGGATGCAAATGTTAGAATCGGACCACTAGCCCTTTACGATCGAGCGGTAATCGAGCTGACGGTGGAACCAGTAGGTGTAACCGGAGATGTTCTTCTGCGTCGCGACGTTGAGGAACGGCTGAAACAGCGGAATGCGAGGGGCTTCGTCGTAGGCCTTGGCGATGAAGCCTTCGACGTCCTTGGCATATTTATCCTTGTCGCCAACGGCCGCGGCGGCGCGCGCGCCGTCGATCAGCACGTCCATGTCCGGATTCACGTAACTCGACGTGTTGAAGATCGCGTTCTGGCCGGAATAGGCCCAGAAGAAGAAGTATTCGGGATAGTCGAGCCAGCCGGAGAAGAAGTTGATCATCAGCGGCATGGTTTTCTTGGCCATCTCGCTGCGCCAGTTGGCGCCCGGCACCTTGTTGATCGAGGTCTTGATGCCGATCTGGCCAAGGCTCTCCTGCACCAATACCGAGATCGGCTCGCAAATGTCGCCGGCGCCGAGGTCGTAGGAAATCGTCGTCTCGATGTCTGAGACGCCGCTTTCGGCCATCAACGCCTTGGCCTTCGCCATGTCGTTGACGTAACCGGTCTTCGCCGGCCAGGCGATATCGGCGACCTTGTTGGAGGGACCGCCAAACAACGGATTGGCGAGACCGAACATCGCCGCATCCATGATCTTCTGGTACGGCAGCGCATAGGCCACCGCCTGACGAACCCTGGGATTATCGAACGGCGGATTCTTCACATTCAGATCGACCGAGTACATGCCATTGCCGATCGGATGGGAAAGGATGACGAGCTTGCCGTCCTTCTTCATCTCGAACGTATCCTTGCTCGATAGATCGAACGAGATGTCGGCGTCGCCGCGTTCCATCAAAGCGCGGCGGTTGCCCTGTGAGGGAACGGTGCGCCAGATCACCTTCTTGAGCTGAGGCAGCTTGCCGCCGACCCAGTCGTCGTTGCGCTCGTAGACGACCTCAACGCCGGGCTTCCAGCTCGTCACCTTGTAGGCGCCGCTGCCGGCGGTGTTGCTCTTGGTATAGTCCATCGCCCACGGGTCTTTTTCCGTGGCCTTCTTCTTCAGGAGTTCGGAATTGTAGACGCTCGGCACGATCACCGCGAGATCAGGCAGCGTGAGGCGGTCCTTTTTGGCGAAATCGACGCGAACGGTGCTGTCGTCGACAAGAACAAACTGCTCCTTGTCGGACAGTGAACCGGCTTTCATCTGCACCGTCGGAAATCCCCCGACCGTGACCGACCGGTCGAGCGACCATTTGACATCCTTCGCCGTGACCGGCGTGCCGTCGTGGAATTTGGCGTTCTTCTTCAATTTGAACGTCACCGACATGTCGCCGACATTCATGTCCTCAGCCAATTCCAGCTTGAACTTGTCGCGGTCGTAGGATTGCGAGCCGTCCGGCAACGTCTTGGTTTCATGACTGATGAGCCGGTCGTAGCAATTCCACGACGTCTCGTAGCCCGGCCGGTTAGTACCGACCCCATGAATGTCGAGATTGTTGGGGCCGCCTTCGGTCACCACCAGCAATGTTTCCGATCGCGCGTCAGCTTTCGCCGGCGACCAGATCGCCGGCGCCTGCACCGCAGCACCGACGGCGATGCCGGAAACTGATTTAAGAAAATCACGGCGCTTCATCGGCTGCTCCAGCACAAAAGGGATCGGTTCTGGAGCCAGCTTCGCAAGGTTCGTGCCAAGGCTTAACGATTGGTTAACCAATCGTTAAATCCCTGATTTGGCTTGCCGATCGTGAACCGGCGGCGACTGCGGCGGCGGCGCGGCCGCAAAAATCCATTGCATACAGAGAAATAAACTTGCTGAATAAATGGGCAGGGACGTCCGGCCCATTATGATCTCCGAGGGCTGGCCATCGCACCCCCCGCAACCAGCGGGGATTGCGCGGATTTGCGCTTTAAAAATCAGGCGTGAGAATGCGTTGAACCTTTTTTCCCGGTTATCGACCTTACTACGGGGGGACAAACTGCCCGTGTACACCCGCGCCGGCCTTTCGCGGACCGTCATCATGTTCGCTGCATTGTTTCTGACGGCCGTCCTGACGAGCGCGCCAGCGCGCGAGTTTCGCGCCGCCGACACCCAGAGCGAAGATTATCCGACCGTCCAAGCACTGCGCTTCATGGGCCGTCTGATCGAGGAGAAAACCAACGGCAGGCTGCAGATCCGCGTGTTTCATTCGCGCCAGCTCGGCGAAGAAAAGGAAACCATCGAACAGACCCGCGCCGGCGCCATCGATCTCAACCGCACCAACGTGGCGCTGATCGGGACTTTCGTGCCGGCCATGAACGTTCTGGCGATGCCATTTCTGTTTCGGTCCATCGAACACTTGCAGAAAGTGTTGGATGGCCCGATCGGCGACGAAATCCTCGGCAGCTTCGAACCCTATGGTTTCGTTGGGCTCGCCTTCTACGATTCGGGCGCGAGGTCGATCTACAACAGCGTCAGGCCGATCCGCACGATCGCTGACATGAAAGGTTTGAGGCTTCGCGTGCAGCAATCCGAACTGATGTCCGACATGATCAGGGCACTCGGCGCCGAGCCGATTGAGCTGCCTTATGGGCAGGTGCGCACCGGCCTTGCCACCAAGCTGATCGATGGTGCGGAAAACAACTGGCCGTCCTTTGTCACCACCGATCATTATAAATATGCCGGCTTCTACACGCTGACCGAGCATACGATGAGCCCCGAGGTGCTGGTGATGTCGCACAAGGCCTGGAGGAGCCTGTCGGCTGAAGATCAGGCGATCTTTCGCGACGCCGCCCGGCAGTCGAGCCGCTTCATGCGCGAGCGGTGGAAAGACCTCGAGGAGCAATCGCGCCGGCAGGCGCAGGCTGCCGGCGTGACGATCGTGAGTGACTTCGACCGCAAGCCGTTCGAAGCGGCGATGGACGGCCTTTACGCCAAGGCCAGGCGCGATCCGGCCGCCGAGGCGCTGATCGAACGAATTCGCAAGGTCGACTGAATTGCATCAGGAAGCTCACCAGCACGCGACGTTGGAATCGCCCGCGACTTTCGCAGGGCGGGGCCATTCGCGGCTGGTCGCGCTGGTGCGCGCGGTGCCGATCCGCTGGCGCATTCTGTCGATCGCGGCGCTGAATTCGGCGGTCGTCGTGGTGCTGGTCGCGCTGATCTGGAACGGCGTCCAGGTTCTGGGGTCGGCCTGGGACGATGTGCGGCAGGCGCGAGAATCCGACAACATTCTGGCGCGGCTCGAAAGCGAAACCGGCCATCTGCAAAACCTGATCCATCGCTACATCAACCAGCCGAGCCCGGAAATGTTCGCCGAGATCTCGCATGTACGCGAGACGGTGCTGGGCACGCTGACGACGCGGGCCTCGACCGATCCGATGCTTTCCGGTTCGGTCGAGCGGCTCGAGCACGTCACCGAACGCTTCCTCAATGGCTTCAGCCAATTGAGCGCGGTGCAAGCGACGATCACGAAGACCTATGAGGATGAGGTCCTGACGCCGGCCCGTGACATGGCCGGGCTTTATTCGATCATCGAGGGCGCCACCGGTCACCGCGATGCGCTGATCTGGCCCTCGCTCGGCAAATCGCGCGAGGCCTTCACGGCCATGCTGGTGGCCGCCAATTCCTATTATCTTTCCCTCGCGACGGCTTCCGCCGAAGAAGCGAGCCGCAATACCGAGACCATCCAGCAGACCATCCCGGTGATGATTGACCTCGCCGACAACGATCTGCAACGGATGGCATTGCAACGGCTGAACGCGCGGAGCAAGGCGCTCGGCGACGGACTTGCGAAACTGTCGGCGCAATTGACCAACCGCACCGAACTTCTGCGCGACACGATCGACGCGAGCCAGGCCGAGGCTTCCGGCGTCGTCGACGAGTTGTCGGTCAAGATGCGCCAGCGCGAGCAGAGGGCGCAGGAAACCTTCGACCAGACACTCGCCGACATCTCCCGAAAAGTGCTCTCGATCGCCGTGATCTTCCTAGGCATCATCATCACCGCCGGGGTTTTGATCGCGCTGTCGATCCGCCTGCCGTTGCGGCAGATCATGACGGCGATGCACGCGATCACCTCGGGCGACTACAATCGTAAAGTTCAAGGCACCGGCGCCAACGACGAGGTCGGCGAGATGGCGCGCGCGGTGGAAGTGTTCCGCGAAAACGCCATTGCCAAGCGGAAGACCGAAGACGAATTGCGCGCCTCCAAGGAAAAGGCGGAGAACGCGCTGCACGAGCTCAATGCCGCGCAACAGAACCTGATTGACGCCGAACGCCTGGCCGCGCTTGGCGGCCTAGTCGCGGGTGTTGCCCATGAAGTGAACAATCCGATCGGCATCAGCCTGACGGTCGCCTCGAGCTTCGCGCGCCGCGCCGAGGCGTTCGAGGACGAATTGAAAGCCGGCAGCGGATTACGGCGCTCGCAGCTCGACGAATTCGTCAAGACCTCGCGCGATGCTGCCCAGCAGCTGGTGGGCAACCTTCACCGCGCCGGCGAACTCATTCAGTCCTTCAAGCAGGTCGCCGTTGACCGCTCGCATGCCGAGCGCCGCACCTTCAATCTGAACGAGGCGACCGACCAGATCATCGCGAGCCTGCGGCCTGCGCTGAAGAAGGCGTCGATCGCGCTGTCGGTCGAGGTGCCCGAAAACCTCGTCATCGACGGCTATCCCGGCTCTTATGGCCAGATACTGACCAACCTGTTCCTTAACGCGGCGACCCATGCCTTTCCCGACGGGCGCTCGGGGACCATCACGATCTCGGCCAAGCCCCGTGGCAGCGACGATGTCGAGATCATCTTTGCCGATGACGGCGCCGGCATGACGCCGGACGTGCAGCGCCAGGCGTTCGACCCCTTCTTCACCACACGCCGCAACGAAGGCGGCACCGGACTTGGCCTGCATATCGTCTACAATCTCGTCACCCAGCAGCTGGGCGGGCGGATGATGCTGGATTCAAGGGTGGGACAAGGCACCACATTTCGCATTATCATGCCCAAGACCGCCAAAGGCGGTCAGCCAACCGGAAACCAGGATCGCGACAGGACCACTGCATGGCCGAACAGGACGATGTCCTCCACCTGATCGACGATTCCGGCGCCGATCCGGAAATCTCCGGCGCGCGCAAATGGAAGATCGCGGTCATCGACGACGATCAGGCGGTGCACGAAGGCACCCGCTTTGCGCTGAGCGATTACAGCCTCAACGGACAGGGCCTCGAGATCCTGTCGGCCTATTCGGGCAGCGAGGGGCGGACGCTGATGCGCGCTCATCCGGACATCGCCGCCGTGCTGCTCGACGTCATCATGGAAACCGACGCCGCAGGCCTCGATCTCGTCGAATATATCCGCAATGAGCTTCGCAACGAGACGGTCCGCATCATCCTGCGCACCGGACAGCCCGGACAGGCGCCCGAGCGCCGCGTGATCGTCCAGTACGACATCAACGACTACAAGGCGAAGACGGAACTCACCGCCGACAAGCTGTTCACTTCACTTACCGCGGCGCTACGCAGCTATCAGCAGCTCGAACGCATGGTTCAGACCCGGCGCGGGCTCGAAATCATCATCGACGCGGCCTCGACACTTTACGACTTCAAATCGATGCAGCGACTGGCCGAAGGCGTGCTGACGCAGATCGCCTCACTCCTCAATGTCGATTGCGCCGGCATCCTGGTGCTGCGCGATGGCGGCGACGCCAACGATGATTTTTCGGTGCTGGCGGGCTCCGGCTGCTATAGCCGTTTCATCGGCACCACAAGCGCCAAGTCGCTCGATGCTGATTTGCGCACGATGGTCGAAGCCGCCTTCAGGCGCCGCAAGCATGAATTCGTCGATCAGCGCACCGTGCTCTACGTCCGCACCGGCAGCGGGCGCGAGGTCGTGGTGCTGTTGCAAGCCGAGCGGCAGTTGTCGGAAACCGACCGCTCGCTGGTCGAGATCTTCGGCAGCCGGCTTTCGATCGCCTTCGACAACGTCATCCTCTACCAGCAGCTCCAGCAGGCCAATACCCAACTCGAGGACCGCGTTACCCAACGTACCCGCGCGCTGATGCAGGCCAATCGCCGGCTGTCGGCGCAATGGCTGCGGCTGCAACGCGCCAACGGCTTCAAGAACGAAATTCTCGGCACCGTCGCCCACGACCTGAAGAATCCGCTGAGCGTCATTCTCGGCCGAACCGAAATGCTGACCGAACTGATCGCTGCCGGCTCTTCCCGCGACAACGTCACGTCGCAGGTCGAGCATATCCGCGACGCCACCAAGCGTCTGACCTCGATGGTCGATCACCTGATCTCGGATGCGATGGCGGATGCATTCGACATCACGATCCGCCGCGAGCCGGTCGATATCGCCGCGCTGGTCGGCGAAGTGGCCGATGCCAATCAACCGCTCGCCGTCAACAAGCAGCAATCGATTTCCGTTTCCGCCTCGCCCAACCTCACGACGACCTGCGACGCGGACCGAATTCGCGAAGCCATCGACAATCTCATCAGCAACGCCATCAAATATAGCCCGATCGGCGGCAAGATTTCGGTACAGGTCGGCCAGGATTCGAAAATGACCGTTATCCGTGTCTTCGACGAAGGCGCCGGTCTGTCGCCGGAGGACCTCGGCCGGCTGTTCGGGCGTTTCCAGCGGTTGTCCGCCAAGCCCACCGGCGGCGAAAGCTCGACCGGCCTCGGCCTATCGATCGTCAAGCGCATTATCGATATGCATGGCGGCGAGGTTACGGCCAACAGCGCCGGGCCTGGACAAGGCTCGACATTCACCATCACATTGCCGGCAGCAGACGTGTAATCCCATGAGTCAAAGTCAGCACATCATCATTGTCGATGACGAGGCACCGGCCCGCGAAATGGTCGGCGATTACCTCAAAATGCACGGTTTTACCGTGACGCTTTGCGACGGCGGCAAGAGCCTGCGCGGGGTGATCGAAAACAGCGTGCCCGATCTGGTGGTGCTCGACCTGAACATGCCGGAAGAAGACGGGCTTTCGATCATTCGCGACTTGAAAAGCCGTACCAACGTACCAGTGATCATGCTGACGGCCACCGCAAGTCCGATCGATCGCGTGGTCGGATTGGAGCTTGGCGCCGACGACTACGTCGCCAAACCCTGCGAACTGCGCGAACTGATGGCGCGGATCCGCTCGGTGTTGCGGCGAAGCACACCGGCCCGGGCGCAGGCCGCTGGCGACGCCAATGGAGCGAAAGCCGACAAGGATTCGCTGGTGCGGTTCGGCACCAAGTGGCTCGACCTTCAGGCGCAGGCGCTCCGCGACGATGAAGGCAACGAACATCCGTTGACGGCCTCCGAATTCGGACTGCTCAAGGTCTTTGCCGCCAATCCGAAGCGCGTGCTGTCGCGCGAGCGGTTGCTGGAGCTCGCCAATGCCCGCGACAGCGAAGCTTTCGATCGCGCCGTTGACCTGCGCATCATGCGCATTCGCCGCAAGATCGAGATCGATCCCACCAAGCCCGCGGTGATCAGGACGATTCGCGGCGGCGGATATCTGTTCTCACCCGCCGGTGACAAGACCTGAAGCGGCGCCGCCCGATCCAGCGGCTCCTGTGCGGCAACGGAACAACAGCCTTCTTCAAACTGCCGCAAGCCGAGCGCCCGTTCTGGATTTCAGCGCGCCGATGCAGTAGTCATGCGGACGTGATCCGGGCCGTCTGCGGTCCGCGCGAGCGTCCAGCCGGTGAGCGGTTTTACCTGCCGGGCGCGTTCGCGCCAGGATCATGCTTGAACAACAGAACAAAAACGCGATGGCGATTCGGCCTTGAGCCACCGTGGCTTTGGCTTTTCGGCGGCGTCAGGCGCCGTGTCGTATCTCTAGGGATGACCGTTCCGATGCTCTCTCTTTTCCGCGCGATGTTTCGATTGACGAGTGCGTCTTTGCTGACGGCCCTGATGTCGGCGGGCATATCGCCGGCTTCCGCCGCGCAGGGTCTTGCCATGCACAAGAAGGTCTACCTGTTGCGCGGCCTGACCAACGTTCTGTCGCCGGGAATCGACCAACTCAACGAGGACCTGCAGCGGCGAAACGTCGACGTCACGATCGCCAATCATGTGTTTTCAGATTCGCTGGCTCTCGATGCCATTGACGGCTGCAAGAGCGGCCGGATCAATTCCATCGTGCTGGTCGGACATTCGCTTGGCGCCAGCGCAGCCGTCAGCATGGCCGAGCAATTGCAAAGGGCCGGCCTTCACGTCGCGTTGATCGTGACGATCGACCCCGTCGTCAAAGTCGTCGTCCCGAATAACGTCCGCACCTTGAGGAATTTCTATCTCTCCAGCGGTGTCGGCACGGCGGTGGAGCCGAGCGGGCACTTCCACGGCACGCTGCAAAACGTCGATATGGGAAAAACCGACTACGGACATGTGTCGCTGACAACGGCGCCGACGATCCAGAACCAGGCGATGCGCGATATTCTCGCCGCCAATTCGAGCTGCCGCTGAAATTAGCCGCTTGAGAGGTCCGCCACCGGCCCCGTCATCATCGACGGTCTTTGTTCCCTTCAGGCCGCCCTCGCCGCGGTCAGGACCACCTAAAATTTTATCTTGTTAGATTTGCTGGCTTTTTCCTCCCAATTGTTTCGTCGCGGCGTCCCCCACGAAACAATTCTCCCGCCCATGAAACCATTTTCCCTTTTTCGTGCAGACGTCCCGAAACCTTCGCTGACTACCAATAGCTCAACGAAGCGCCGCCACAGGGCGTCACCGGGAGACTGTCATGCAGAACGTCGTAGCCATCAGTGCCGCAGCCCGCCAAGGCATCATTGCCGCTCAGGCGACGTCCGACGAAGCGCTGCTTGACAGCATTGCCGAAGGCGGCCGCCACGCGATGCATATTCTCTATTCGCGCCACAATGTGCGGGTTTACCGGTTCATCCTGCGAATGGTGCGCGACACGACCACGGCCGAGGATTTGACCAGTCAGGTTTTCCTCGACGTGTGGCGTACCGCGGGCCAATTCCAGGGGCGTTCCCAGGTCTCCACGTGGCTTTTGTCCATCGCCCGCTTCAAGGCCCTGACTGCCTTGCGCCAGCGGCGGCACGAGGACATCGATCAGGAGGAGATCCTCGAGATCGCCGATGGAGCCGAGACGCCGGAAGCCTGTCTCGACCGCAGTTCAACTAGCGAGATCCTGCGCGCCTGCGTCGCCAAACTGTCGCCGGCGCATCGCGAGATCATCAACCTCGTCTATTATCATGAGAAGTCGGTGGAAGAGGTCGGCCTCATCATCGGCATTCCCCAGAGCACGGTGAAGACGCGGATGTTCTATGCGCGCAAACAGCTCGCGGATCTGCTCAAGGTCGCCGGCATCGAGAGCCTGGCCGCCTGAGCCGGTAGTACCCTCGTAACATTCGACGTGATAGAATCCATCACCGCAGTGATGATGGATTCTTTTCATGTTCGAAAGCTGGGATGCCGTCGGCTTGGCCCGGGCGCAGTTCGCGTTCACGATGTCGTTTCACATCGTGTTTCCCGCTTTCTCGATCGGATTAGCCAGCTACCTCGCGGTTCTCGAAGCGCTCTGGTTGTGGACCGGCCGTGAGGTCTTCATCAACCTGTTCAATTACTGGCTGAAGATTTTCGCCGTTGCCTTCGGCATGGGCGTGGTGTCCGGCATCGTGATGTCCTACCAGTTCGGTACCAACTGGTCGGTCTTCTCCGACAAGACCGGCCCGGTGATCGGCCCGCTGATGGCCTATGAGGTGCTCACGGCCTTCTTCCTCGAAGCCGGCTTCCTTGGCGTCATGCTGTTCGGCCTCGAACGGGTGGGCCATCGCTTGCACTTTCTCGCAACCTTGATGGTGGCCATCGGGACCTTGATCTCGGCCTTCTGGATCCTCTCGGCCAATTCCTGGATGCAAACGCCGGCCGGTTATGCCGTCAACGCCGACGGACAGTTCGTTCCCGCCGACTGGCTGAAGCTGATCTTCAACCCGTCGTTCCCCTATCGCATCGTGCATATGGTGCTTGCGGCCTATCTCACCACCGCGCTGGTCGTCAGCGCCGTCGGCGCCTTTCATCTTTGGCGCGACTCCCATCAGGCGGGCGCCCGCGTGATGTTTTCGATGGCGATGTGGATGGCGACGCTGGTGGGACCGATCCAGATTCTCGCCGGCGATCAGCATGGCCTCAATACGCTGGAGCACCAGCCGGCCAAGGTGATGGCGATGGAAGGCCATTACCAAAGCCACAATGACGGCGCGCCGCTAATCCTGTTCGGACTACCCGATCAGCAAGCAGGCCAGGTTCGCTATCCGATCGAAATCCCCAAGCTGAGCTCGCTGATCCTCAAACATGCGCTCGATGCGCCGCTCAAAGGCCTCGACACCGTTCCGCGGCAGGATTGGCCGCCGGTTCCGATCACGTTCTGGTCGTTCCGGATCATGGTCGGGCTGGGATTTCTGATCTTCGGCCTCGGCCTGCTTAGCCTGTGGGAACGCTGGCGCGGCCGGCTGTACGAGTCCCGCCTGCTGCATGCCTTCGCGGTCGCAATGGGACCGGCCGGCTTCGTGGCCGTGCTCGCGGGCTGGATCACCACCGAGACCGGGCGCCAGCCGTTCACGGTCTATGGGCTGCTGCGAACGGCGGATGCAGCTTCGCCATTGGCTGCGCCCGCGGTTTCCTCCTCGCTGATCGCCTTCGTGGTGGTCTATTTCACCGTGTTTGCCGCCGGCGTGACCTATATCCTGCGCCTGATGGCCCATCCGCCGCTTCACGGCGAACAAGGCCCGCCAGGCGACATCCCGGCGCGCGCCGCGGGCATCACGCCCGCCGTCGCCGCGGTGACGAAAGGAGAGACCGAATGAGCGTGTCTTTCGACGTGGCAACGATCTGGGCGTTCATCATCGCGTTTGCGGTCTTCGTCTATGTGGTGATGGACGGCTTCGACCTCGGGCTTGGCATTCTGTTTCCGCTTTTTCCTGAAAAGTCCGATCGCGACGTCATCATGAACAGCGTCGCGCCGGTGTGGGACGGCAACGAGACCTGGCTTGTGCTGGGCGGCGGCGGCCTGATGGCCGCCTTTCCGCTCGCTTATTCCGTTTTGATGCCGGCTCTTTATACGCCCATCATTGCGATGTTGATCGGCCTCGTCTTTCGCGGCGTCGCCTTCGAATTTCGCTGGCGCACGACACAGGTCGAACGAAATCGCTGGGATCTCGCCTTCGCCGGCGGATCGTCAGTGGCGGCCTTGGCGCAAGGGATAGCGCTCGGCGCCATTCTGCAAGGCATTCACGTCGAGGGACGGCACTATGCCGGCGGGTGGTGGGACTGGCTGACGCCGTTCACCGTTCTGACCGGCGTTTCGCTGGTCGCCGGTTACGCGCTGCTCGGCGCCACTTGGCTCGTGATGAAGACCGAGGGCGGCCTTCGCGACAAGGCCTATCGCCTGAGCTGGCTGCTGTTGTTTGCGATGCTGGGCGCGATCGGGGCGGTCAGCATCGCCACGCCATTTCTTCATGTGCAATATGCGCAGCGCTGGTTCACCTGGCCGAACCTGATCCTGACCGCACCGGTCCCGATCGCGGTCGCTGCCGTGACCATCATGCTGCTGCGCAGTCTCGCCGCCAGACAGGATTATCGGCCGTTTTTCCTGTCGCTCGCCTTGTTTGCGCTGTCCTATGCGGGCCTCGGCATCAGCATGTATCCCTACATCGTGCCGCAAAGCATCACGATCTGGCAGGCGGCCTCGCCCGAGCGGAGCCAGATCTTCATGCTGTTTGGCGTCGCAGTGCTGGTGCCTTTGATCCTTGGCTATACTGCCTGGGCGTATTGGGTCTTCCGCGGCAAGGTCAAACCTGAAAGCGGCTATCATTGATGACTGCCAAACCCCAAACGCGGCCACTCGCCCTGCGCCTGGCGTGG
>Ga0210401_10002481_pt1 | contig 20433 bp, 17 predicted proteins | sample IncBWH32MmetaG_FD_150866 | JGI IMG/M metagenome (GOLD analysis project Ga0210401, IMG submission 150866) | Forest soil microbial communities from Barre Woods Harvard Forest LTER site, Petersham, Massachusetts, United States - Inc-BW-H-32-M | ecosystem: Environmental > Terrestrial > Soil >... | reverse complement strand
TAGCATGCGGTCGAGTGTTTTCAGCGCGAAGGTCCGGCAATTGTCTCCGAGCGAACCGTCCAGAACGCGCGCGGCCTCGAGATAGGCGGAGACGAACATAGCGTTCCAACTCACGTACATCGTGGTATCGACATAGGGAGTCGGCCGCGGCAACCGCGCCGCCAGCATTTTTTGTTTCGCGACTGCGATTGTCAGGCGCACGGTCGCTTCGTCCAGATTCAAGGTTTTCGCGATGGTGGCTGCGTCTCGCGCGATCCACAGCACGTTCTTTGCCGGATTGTGGTGCATTTCGCCGTGCGCTTCAACGTCGTAGTACAGTTCCATGACCCGCGCTTCTTCCGGCGGCAGCGCCGAGCGAAGTTCCTCCAAAGTCCAGGTGAAGTAGTCGCCGTCATCGTCGAGCGAGTAGTCCGCGTCCTGGCTGGCATAAAAACCGCCATTCACCTGGTCGGAAAGCACTTCGTTGACCCAGCCGATGATGCCCTCTGCTGTTTCGCGAAGCAGTGGATTCAGAGTGACCTGCCAGCCGTGCAGATAGTTCCGCAGCAACTCGGAATTGTCGTAGCTCATTTTCTCGAAATGCGGAACCAGCCAGCGCTCGTCAACCGAATAGCGATGAAAACCGCCGGCGAGCTGGTCGTAGACCCCGCCCCGCGCCATTTTTTCGAGCGTGGTTTCCGCGATCGCAAGCAGGTGCTGTTCTTTTCCACGAGCTGCGGCGGTCTGCTGGTAGCGCTCCAGTACCAGATCGATGGCCGAGGCGTGAGGAAACTTCGGCGCATTGCCGAAGCCACCGTTCTTGATGTCGAACTGTTGTGTGACCGAGCGAATTTGCGTATCGACCACACTGGGATCAAAGTCCGCTCGCGCGCCAGCGAAGACTTCGGCTTGGGCGACGGCATCGGCGATTGAGTTGGCGGCGCGTTCGAGGTCGGCGCGCTTGTTCTTGTAGGCATCGGCGACGGAGAGAAGCACGCGGCGAAAACCGGGCCGCCCCATTTGATCTTCGGGCGGGAAATAGGTGCCGCCGAAGAACGGCTTCCCATCCGGGAGAAGAAAGCCAGTCAGCGGCCAGCCGCCCTGCCCAGAGAGCGCGCTGATCGCGGCTTGATAGCGCGAATCCACATCGGGGCGCTCGTCGCGGTCTACTTTCACCGGCACGAAATGCTCGTTGATGATTTTAGCGATCTCGACGTTCTCGTAGCTTTCGCGGTCGATTACGTGGCACCAGTGGCACCAGACCGCGCCGATGTCGAGCAGGATGGGTTTGTCTTCCGATTTGGCGCGCGCGAAAACCCCGTCGTTCCATTCGTGCCAGTCGATGGGCTGATGTGAGGCAGAGCGGAGGTACGGACTGGCGGAATCTTTCAGACGATTTTGTGAATGATCGGACAAAGTGAATCCTTTCGCGATGAGAATTAGTGGGCGGGTCTAGGGCAATGCCGAAATACGGGTCGTAACTTTGATGCGCGTTCGCACCATCGATCGTGCCTTATCTTGAAGCGGCACAGGCAGGAGTGCCTGTGCTACTCACTGCACGATGTCGCCAGAGCCGAGGTCGCGCGGGTCGAGCGGCTTGCGCCCGGCAAAACCTTCATCCTGGCGGTGATAGAAGCGGATGCGGTCTTCGCCAAGCCTCCAGCAGAGATACACTTCTTCATCGTTGATGCGCGATGGAAAATCGAGCAGGCCGACGTCCAAGTCCTTGATCACGCATCCGGTTTCGAGGATGCGATTCAGCGCCGATTTCATTGTTTCCGCAAGCTGAGTGTGCTCCGCGCGCAACGTAGCCAGCTTTTCATAAGGCACAATAACGCCGCCCATCATGGTGATCCGCGCGGCTACGGCGGAGAGATCGGTCTCGAGACCTGCCAGCTTCTTGCGGCAGTCCATGGCCTCAAGCAGAAACGGCTCAAGTTCCTGGCGGGCGCGCTCAGCTTCGGTCAAGGTAAACAAGCGCGGCTCAGGCTCCGGATCTGGCGGCTCATCCTGGTCGTGCTGCGGCTCAGGCTCCGGATCTGGCGGCTCATCCTGGTCGTGCTCGTCGTCTTCATCTGCCATTCTGTATCCGATCTGCGGGGCGCGGCTAAAGGTCGATGCTAGCGCAAAGTGAGCATCCGGTCGAGCGCAACTCGCGCAAAGTGTCGGGTTCGTTCATCGACCGAAATGCGGTTGACGATGTTGCCGGCGACCAGGTTGTCCAGCGCCCAGAGAAGATGCTGTGGGGTGATGCGGAACATCGTGGTGCAAACGCACACGCTGGAATCGAGCGACACCACTTTGTGATTGGGCAGTTCCTTGCTGAGCCGATTGACCAAGTGAATTTCGGTGCCGACCGCCCATTGCGAGCCCGCCGGCGATGCGGCGATGGCCTTGATGATGCCTTCGGTCGAGCCGATCTGGTCGGCGGCTTGAGTAACCTCGAAGCGGCACTCCGGATGAACGATTACGCGGATGCCCGGATGCTCGCGGCGCACGCGTTCGATGTGGCGCGGGGTGAAACGCTGGTGGACGGAGCAGTAGCCCTTCCACAGAATTACGCGTGCGGCGCGAATCGCATCCGGGGAATTCCCGCCGAATTCCTCGTACGGATCCCACACAATCATCTGATCCAGTGGAATCCCCTTGCGGAACGCGGTGTTGCGGCCGAGGTGCTCATCGGGGAGAAACAGTACTTTTTCGCTGCGCTCGTATGCCCATTTCATCACCACCGCGGCATTGGAGCTGGTGCAGACCGCGCCGCCATGCTCGCCCGTGAACGACTTGATCGCGGCAGTCGAATTCATGTACGTGATGGGAATCACTTTCAGGCCGCCGACGGAAGAAAGCTCGCTCCAGCAAGCTTCCACCTGGCCGATATCGGCCATCTCCGCCATCGAGCAGCCGGCATTCAGGTCCGGCAAAATTACCGCTTGATGTTCGCGGCGCAGAATGTCCGCGCTTTCCGCCATGAAATGCACGCCGCAGAAAACGATGTATCGGCCGTCAGCTTCGGCGGCCTGATAGGAAAGCTTCAGCGAATCGCCGCGGAAATCGGCGAATTTCACGACTTCGTCACGCTGGTAGTGATGTCCCAAAATCACAACATCACGCCCCAAGCGCGCTTTCGCCCTGGCGATGCGCTCGTCCAGAGAATTGTCCGGGACCAGCAGGTAGGAATCGAAATCGCAGCCGACTCCCGGCTCGATTTCGGGCGCTCTCAGCGTCGCGGGTTGCGGTGCGCCAACTACGAGAGACGGGTTCGTTATGGAGATAAGAGTGCTCATGGCCTTATGCGATGGTTGCTGTCCGGTAAGGTGGTCTTAGAACGTCCCTGGGGATTGGATGAATTCTCTCAGGTTTGGGTGCAATTCTCCACTATCCCCCAATAAACACCATGGTACGGGAGGGTGGCACGAAATCGGGGGCATTGATCCGGTGGCCCTCCTCTTTTTCCATCACCACAGAGCGAATATAGATGACCAAATCGTCGTCCGAAGCGCCTTCTCGTAGCAACGCTCGCAAGTCATGATCGTCCTTGCTGAAAAGGCAGGTGCGTAGCTTGCCGTCCGCCGTCAGCCGAATGCGCGAGCAGTGTCCGCAGAAAGGTTGGGTGACCGGAGCAATCAAGCCGATTTCGCCCGGAGCGCCGTCGGCGAAACGGTACTTGCGCGCGGTCTCGCTGCGCTCGTGGGGAATCTGTTCTAGCGGCCAGCGTGAGTGAATGCGCTGATAAATCTCGGCTGCGGGAACCATCAGACCGCGGGTCCAGTGGCCGTCCGCGTCCAGCGGCATGAATTCGATGAACCGCATGATCACGCCACGTTCCCGCGCAAAGGCCGCGAATGCTTCGACTTCGTCGTCATTCGTACCACGCACCAGTACAGCGTTGATTTTCGCGGGCGCCAGCTTTGAATTTTGCGCCGCATCGATGCCGCGCATGACGGCGGCGAAAGACTTTGTGCGCGTGATTTTCTCGAATTTCATGGGATCGAGCGAATCCAAGCTGATGTTAATTCGTCGCAAACCCGCTTGGATCAGGCGCTCGCAACGGTCCGCCAATAGGTGGCCATTGGTGGTCATCGACAGGTCTTCGACGCGCAGCGCATGTAACCGCTCGATGTAGTCTTCCACGCCTTCGCGCACCAGCGGCTCGCCGCCGGTGATGCGAATCTTGCGGATACCCAAGTTCAGGAATACCCGTGCCAAGCGATCCAGCTCCGGCCAGCTCAGGATTTCATCGTGGTCGCGGTAATTCTCCGGATCGGCCGAGCGGCAATACACGCAGCGAAAATTGCATCGATCCGTGATCGAAATTCGCAGATCCGTAATCTGTCGCCCGAATTTGTCGTGAAGCATCATCGCCACCGTTTGCCCGCTCAAAAAACCAAAAAAGCCCGAATCCGTTGGTTGGATGTCGGGCACAGACGAAAAAGCACATATTTTCGTCGACCCTCCTTTCCAAACACGGGAGGCCTGGACGTTTCCGCCCAAACCCTCATCCCCGGCTGCCCAAAAAACGCGGCCGCCGAAGCATCGCCCCCACCGCCTTAGGCTGTCTGTCCCGTAGGCGTTAGGGGTTCAGAGTGACCTCCAGTGTACGCCCCTGAAAACCATGCTGCAATTGAGGGCATGGGCTTGGCAGGCTCGGGCAAGCCGTGGGGGGTGTTTATGATAGAGTTTTCGCCAAGCCATGCGGATCTTCGTTCTCGGCGCCGGTGCCACCGGCTCCCTACTCGCGCAATTACTGGAACGTCAAGGACATACGGTCTGGTGCGGTGACCGCGATCTCGAACGTGGGCGCCGCTTCTTGGGCGAGCGCAGCACTATCGCCGTCACCAGGGTGAACGCACGAAACCTGCGCGGCATCGTCCGCGCGGCACGTGGCTGCAACCTCATCGTTAATGCGTCAGCCTCGGTCTTCAATCAAATCGTCATGCGTGCAGCGTTGCGCTTGCGCGCTCACTATGTAGACCTCAGCTCCCACCTGACACGCAATCCGTTCAAGGCCGAACAGTTTGCCTTTACAACGCGCTTCGAGGAAAAGAACCGCACCGCCCTGATTAATGCTGGTGCCGCCCCCGGTCTAACCAACCTGCTCGTCAAGCGCGCAGCGGAAATGCTCGATGATGTGGAGTCGGTGCATATCCGCCTGTACGAGAGCACCGAGAGCGAAGACCCCATCTCGCAATGGTCTCCCGAAGTGACCTTCGACGAGGCTATTTCGAACCCGCGCGTCTACCGCGACGGAAAATTTCGTATGGAAAAGCGCTTCGCTGAACTTGAGAAATTCCGCTTCGCGGATCCCATCGGAAATGCCCACGTGGTGCTTGCCGCGCAGGACGAAGTGGCCACGATTCCGTACGTTATCCCGCTGCGAAATATGGACGTGAAAATCGGAGGCAACGAATTCGATCGTCTGCGGCGCTGGTACAAACAGGGAAAATTGTCGAAGTCGCGCGGCATCGTGCGCCAGCGCTTTCCGCAAACATCATCCCCACGAGTGATTGCGAAGCTCATCCGGCAAGGCGCGCTGCAAAATGCGCGGTTCGCAGCGGCCATAATGGTGCGCGGCGTGAAGCGTGGCAAAGGCAAGAAAGAGGATCAGCACCTGATGGTTCGCACCGACTGCACTTTTCCTACCCTCTATCAAATTCGCCAGCAAGGCCTTTACACGACGCCGGTCGCCTACGCCACGGCGCACGTAGCCGCACTCTTTATAAAGTTTTTTCCGCGCGACCTGGCCGGGGTATTTGCCCCTGAAGCTCTGCCGCTGGAAACGCGGCGCGCCATCATCGAGGGAATTCGCAACAACAAAGTGAAGATTACCCACAAAACGATGGCATTGAAGCACGACGACCCAGACGAGATCCAGTAGCCGTGTTCACCGAGACCGCGGGGCTTAACGATAACTATGCGCAAGACTCGTTACGACGAGTTGAGCTTCGCCGCTCCACCCGCATGTGGCCACATCTAAAACCCGCCCTCTGAAAGGACCGAGGGCGGCTACAGGTTTTTCCTAAGGCCGCGCCTCGAAAATCAGATTGAAGGGCGTTTGCGTCGCGCGGCGGAATCGTGTAAATCCTCCGCTGGTCACCACTTCACGCAGGCGCTTCTCTCCCGCCTGCGCGCCCAGCGCCAGACCTACCTCTTGATCCAGGGAAGCCGGCGTGCACAACAGCGTGGACGCTCCATAAAACGCCCGCCCGATCGGATTCAAATTATCTTCCAATTTATCGCCGGCGTTCGGCTCGACGATCATCCAGGTCCCATCTTTCTTCAAGGTGCTGCGCACATGCGCCGATGCCCCCGCGGGATCACCCATGTCGTGCAAACAATCGAAAAATGTAACGAAGTCGTAATCCTTGCCCGGATAATCCTTCGCTTTCGCAACCTCAAACCGAATCCGGTCGCTCACGCCCGCATCTTTCGCTCGCTGTTTCGCACTCTCAATTGACTTGTCGTGATAGTCGAAGCCCACAAACTCCGATTTCGGGTAAGACTCCGCCATTAAGATCGTCGACGCGCCAAGGCCGCACCCGATATCCGCCACCCGCCCGCCACTTTTCAGCTTTTGATCTACGCCCTCAAGTGAAGGAATCCACGTGGCAACCAGATTTGCAGCATATCCCGGCCGGAAGAATCGCTCCGTGCCCTCAAAAAGCTCATGATGATGCTCGTGCCAGCCCAATCCCTTACCCGTCTTGAATCTTTCCGTAAGCAGCTCTTCCGCTTTCACCGCCGCGAGAGCGACCTGGAACGCACCGGGCAGAAAGACCGGACTGCTCTCGTCCGCCATCGCGAAAGCTTGTTCCTCGCTGAGGTGAAATTTCCCAGCGCCAGGATCGTATGTGACGTACCCGCCGGCTGCCTGAGCGCTTAGCCACTCACGAACGTAACGTTCGGCGGTCCCCGTTTTCTTCGCCAGCCCCGTGGATGTCTGGGGTCCACCGGCGGCCAGCGCCTTGTACAAACCCAACTTGTCGCCGATGCGAATCAGCGCTGCGTTAAAAGTCGCACCAAAATCGACAATAGCCTTAACAAGAAATTCGTGCAATTTGTCTTGATCGATCGCCATAAGTGCCTCCGTCGGAAATAATCAGGTGGGCCGGAAGATTGAGGGGATTCTAGGCCGGTGCCGCGATCAAAGCAAGCGCCTCGAAGAATCAGCAGCAGCGGTTGGGGCGCGAGTACCGTCGATTCAACTGATCGATGTAAAACTGCTCTTTGGTTAAAATGCGAGGCGATGCAGCTTTTGTTGCTGAAGCGCGGAGATACCGTTCGTAAGCGGAGTCGCCGCACCAATCGCGAAGCCCGCGCCAGAAACTCCTCAATGTTCTCCGCCCGATTTTGAAAACGCCAGCCATGAGAATCAATCGTCTCCGTGTGCCACGCCGGAAAAACCGGGCGCCCACTGCGTTGGCACGTATGGCGACTCATGCAGTACCGACGCGGTACGCCGCGCTAAGATCGCGTACCACTGGATCAGCGCCTCAACAATCAACACCAGTACCATTAGTGCCAGCACGATCGTCACACCGGCGTCCAGCCGCTGATTAAAAATTAGCTGCTGCGTATCGACCAGCTTCGCCGCCGGAACTCTCCCCGCCGCAATCTGCGCCGCCAGCAGGTTCGCATAGGAGAGAAACCCAATCCGTGGATCCACCGAAAAAATCTTCTGGTAACTCGCAGTCATGGTGATAATCACCAGCCACGCCATCGGCACCAGCGTCACCCAAACCCACCGCAATTGCTCCATTTTGAGCAATATGGTCGTAGCGACAACCAGCGCGACCGCCGCGAGCAACTGATTCGAGATCCCGAACAGGGGCCACAGCGAATTGATGCCACCCAACGGATCGACGACGCCCTGGTAAAGAAAATAGCCCCACATCCCAACGATGATAGCGCTCGAAAGTAAAATCCCCGGCATCCATCCCGTCCGCCCGAACGGCTTCCACACGCGGCCACCAAGCTCCTGAATCATGAAACGCCCGACGCGCGTCCCGGCATCCAGCACCGTCAAAATAAACAGCGCCTCGAACATGATCGCGAAGTGATACCAGATGCTGAGCAAGCGATCGCCGCCGATGGTGCTCGAAAAAATCTGTGCCATGCCGACCGCAAGAGAAGGGGCGCCGCCCGCGCGATTCAGCAGCGTGATCTCTCCCACTTTGTGCGCCAGATCCGTCATCGTTTGCACCGTCAACGGAAATCCCCAGCCGGAGATCGTCGTTGCCGCCGCCTCTGCCGATCCGCCCACGATGCTCGACGGACTATTGATCGCAAAATAGACGCCAGGAGGCATCGCGCAAGCTGCCACCATCGCCATAATCCCGACGAATGATTCCAGCAGCATCGCGCCATACCCAATGAACCGCGCATGGCTCTCGCGCAAAATCATCTTCGGCGTAGTTCCCGAAGAAATAAGCGAATGAAATCCGCTGATCGCTCCGCAAGCGATGGTGATGAAGCAAAACGGAAAGATTTTGCCCGCAAAAACCGGCCCGCTTCCATCATTGAATCGTGTGAGCGGCGGCATCAAAACATGCGGCCGTACCACCAAAATCCCCGCCGCCAGCGAAAAAATCGCCCCCGCCTTGATGAACGCGCTCAGATAGTCCCGCGGCGCCAGCAGCAACCACACCGGCAGCGCCGAAGCCGCGCAGCAGCAACCACACCGGCAGCGCCGAAGCCGCGAACGCGTACACAATCAGCGCGCCCGCCAGCGGGATTCCACCGATCGTAAATGCCCGCGCCCAGGACGGCGAAGCCGCCACCCATTGCCCCGCGACCACCGCAAACAAAACCAGTCCCACCCCGATCAGCGAAGCTTCCAGCACGCGCCCTGGCCGCAAGAACCGCAAGTACAGGCCGAGCAGCAAAGCGATCGGAATGGTCATCGCCAAGGTAAACGTAGCCCAAGGGGAAGACTTCAGGGCGTTAACGATCACCAAGGCTACGACGCCCAGCAAGATCACCATGATGGCCAGCACCGCGATCTGCGCGATAAACCCTCCGCGGCGGCTGACCTCCTCTCGCGCCATTTCCCCCAGCGACTTCCCGTCGCGCCGGATCGAGCAAAACAAAATGATGAAATCCTGGATGCATCCCGCCAGCACCGCGCCAGCGATCAGCCAAAGCGTCCCTGGCAAATAACCGAACTGTGCCGCCAACGTAGGTCCCACCAGCGGCCCAGGCCCCGCAATCGCGGCGAAATGATGACCGAACAAAACCCATTTGTTTGTCGGCACAAAATCTCGTCCATCATCGTGCCGTTCGGCAGGTGTCGCTCGCGTGTCATCCAGCGCTAAAATCTTCGCCGCCACAAACGCCGAGTACAACCGGTAAGCCACCATATAGATGCACACCGCCGCAAGCACAAACCAGATCGCGCTCAGCGACTCGCCGCGCTGCAAAGCAATCTTCGCGAGCGCCCCAGCTCCCAGCAGCGAAATTACGATCCAGATCAATGTTTTCAGAAATTTGTTCATGATGGGCGCTTCGAAGACGCCCTGACGTCGGCAGATTGTTGCATCAGGCGTTGAACGTTTGGCCATCACGATTTGTGAAACACGCGGACTCAAATTTAATTCCCAACCTGTCCGGGAACCGACGCGCAGCGATATTGTTTGTCTACAGCCTCAAGAATTCGCTCCAACTGGTCGTGCTTATGCTTTTCCGAAGACGGCAGGATATCCCATCCCGTGAAAACCACAATCAAATCGTACTCCGGCACGAGAATCAGTTGCTGGCCGCCGAATCCGTGCGCCGCCCACGCCAGTTTTTCGCCAGCTTGTCCGTAGGGGATGAGCCACCACTGAAATCCATACTTCCAACCGCCGTCTCCTGTGGAAATCGCGGGCGCTACAGACTCTTTGATCCAGTCCGCCGGAACGATCCGCTTCCCTTCCCAAAGTCCGCCCTGCAGGACAAGCAGACCAATTCTCGCCAAGTCGCGCGAAGCGAGGTACAGTCCGCCCTCGGTGTCCGGTAATCCCAGCGGCGTATGCTTCCAGAAATAGTGTATGCCCAGTGGCCGGAAGAGGTATTCCGCCGCATAGTCATCCACGTTCCTCCCGGTCACTTTCTTGAAGATATACGCCAGTAGCTCGGTGACGCCACTGTTGTAAACGAATATCTTGCCGGGTTCGCTGACCATCGGCTGGTCGATCACATACTGCACCCAGTCGCGCGTCGCCTCCATCACGTCCGCGGAATTCTTCGGATCGTCGTAAGCTAGGTCTTCATGCCACTCCAAACCCGAGCTCATCGTCAAGAGATGCCGCAACGTAATCCGCCGCTTGCGATCGTCGACGTTCGCGATCTTGTACCCATCGAAAAATTTCAGGATCGGCGCATCCAGATCGACTTGGAACTCCCCGCGTTGCATCGCCACTCCCATCGTGATGGAAGTGACGGTCTTCGACACCGACTGCATCGTGTGCAGATCGCTGTGCTTGTAGTACGGATGAAATTCCGTACTGAAATAATTGTATGGCCCGTGCAAATCGTGATTCAGCGGACCCGTCTTCTTCGCGCGCTCGCCATAGATCTCGTCGTAATCGCGCGCGTAAGAATGCTCCAACGCCTGCTTTCCACACCGGATCACCAGCATGCTGTCCACGAGACCGTACTTGCCGCTCGCTAGATCGGCGTCCAGAACAGCCAGCTTCGTAGGTTCCAGGCCGATTGCATGCGGCGCCGCCACGGGCCATGGTTTGGCCTTCGCCGGCGCGTCTTGCCCAGCCGAACGTGAAGCACACGCGAGCAATATCAGCATTATTGCCAGCGCGAGCCATCTGTTATTCCTCATCAGCCCTCAATTCCTATATGTACATGTCTGCTGCATTCCAACGGGCTGCGCTGGCCCCCTGAGAAAACAAAGGGCATCCCCATTGACGGTTCTTGGATTCCACAAACTGCGCCCCTGTCTGGCGTTATTCGGGCAAAGACGTAAATCGCAGCAGCGGATACACATCGCGAAAAATCTTTCCAAGTTCGTCGGGGAACGACGCCCGAATCGCAACCCCCAGCGGCAGATTGCGCCGGACAACCCACGCCCGCATTCTCTTCCAGTCGTCCGCTGAAGCCGGCCAGCCCGATTGCTGCGTCCATTCCCCCTTTTCGACCGCGTACCAATAACTCTCGTAACGCCTGCCGAGCCGCTTCCTCTGCCGCGCTGGCCAGCCCGGTTCCGCAATGAAGCGAGGAGACGCGAGTATAGCCAGCGCAGATTCCTTGTATTTCGATCCCGCGTAGATCCGGAATCCAGCCGTAACGCTTTTTGCCGAAACACCCGCGTACAGTTCCCCGGTTTCACCATCGCCTGGAAATGGGGCGCAAAACTTGAGATACATCTGTGTCTTGTAAGGGGTCTTGTCTTTCGCAAAACGAATGTCGCGGTTGATCCGCGATATATTCCTGCCTCCGCGCGCCGCGGTGTCGATCCTCGAATCCAATGCCAGCACCGCCGGAGAGGTAGCCTCCAACAACCGGCGGAATGGCCGAATCACACACTCCTGGTAACGCTCACGATTTGCATCCATCCACGTCTTTTGATTGTGGCGCGCCAGATCGCGAAAAAATTGGAAGATGTCGCGTGTGAAGATGGGTTCGGGTTTCGCCATATCTCTGCCTTGATGGTGGACGGACGCCATTGCACTTGCGCCGCGTCGCTTAGCCTACACGATTCCCAATCAGCGTCAATTCGACTATGCTGTGCGGCGGCTCATTTAGATGCATTTTTAGTTTCTGCAAGAGTCGGCTGCCCGCTGGCTGCAAAGCAAATCGACCGCTTCGTGGTCGCACAATACTAAGGATGGGAATGATGCGACGTCAGTTTTCCGCTGCAGGTCTGCTTCTGGTTGGATGCATGGTATGTCTCGGAGTTCCGCGGTCACTCGAAACGGTTCGCGCCGACGAAGCCAAACCCGCCGCGAAGAAAGAACCCTGGAAGCCGGAAGATTTCATCTTCAGCGAAAGCTTCGGACAATATCGCATCTCGCCGGACGCGAAATGGCTCGTCTGGGTAAAATCAGCCGGTGACAAGGACAAGGACGCGCGCTTCTCCAACCTCTATCTTTCCAGCCTCACCGAAACTCGCGAAATCGCTTTGACCCGCGGCACCGACCAGATCAATCAACCACGCTGGTCACCCGATGGCGAAAAAATTGCCTTCATCAGCACGCGCGCGCGGCCGAAAGCCAAGCCGGACACCGCGCCGATGCAGATCTGGCTGATCAACGCGCACGGCGGTGAACCATGGCCACTCACCGAACTCGCGCACGCGCCGAAGCAAATCGAATGGCTCGACAAAGACACGCTGGTCTACAGCGCCGAAGAAGACCCTGCGCTCTACGAACAGGAAATGAAGAAAAAGAAGGACGACTCCGAAGTCGTGGACGACGCCGACCACGAGCCACCCGTGCGTCTTTACAAAATCAACGTAAGAGACAACAAGATCACGCGGCTGACGACGAACACCGACTGGATCGAGAGCTTCGAGCTTTCGCACGACATGAAGTACGCGGTCGCATCCCACGCGAAAAGCCTGCATTACACCTTCGACCAGAAAGTTCGCCCGGTCGTGATTCTCCACGACCTTGGCAACGGCCAGGAAAAGCAAGTCCTCGCAGATCTTCGGATTCGACCCGAGGGATTCGAGTGGGCCTTCGACAATTCCGGTTTTTACATTGCCACTCCGTTTTCCACCGACGCGCGCTTCATGACCGCGGGAATCACCATCGTCTATTTCTATGATCTAGCCAGCGGCAAAGCCACGCAGGTCAATCTCGACTGGGAGAATGGCCTGGGTTTTGACCTCCAAACGGTGCCCGGCGGATTTGTAGCCCTGCTTGCGGCCGGCAGTCACGACGAGCCCGCCTTCTATTCCAAAGAAGGCACAACGTGGAAACGCCAGCCGATTGCGGGCGACCATGTGAGGAACATCGAAACATTCAACGCAAGTGAAGACGGAAAAACCATCGCCTACGTTTCTTCGACCGCCAGCAAACTTCCGCAACTCTATCGCGCGCAACTCGACGGCGGCAAAATCGTGTCGCCGGTTCAGGTCACCAAACTCAACGAAGGCCTCATCACCGGCCGCGCCTATTCAAAAACAGAAATCATCCATTGGAAGGGCGCGAACGACGAAACCGTTGAGGGCATCCTCTACTACCCGACAAACTACGAAGAAGGAAAGAAATATCCGCTGATCACCGCGATTCACGGCGGTCCGCAAGGCTCCGACAAGGATTTGTGGGGCGAGAGCTGGGCGTATCCGATTCAGCTGTTGACCCAGCGCGGATCGTTCGTCCTCCGCCCGAACTATCACGGCAGCAACAACTACGGACTGAAGTGGTCGGAGTCTATTTGCTGCGGCAAGTATTACGACCTGGAAACGCCGGACATCAATGCCGGCGTCGACTACCTGATCGGCAAAGGCGTGGTTGATGCCGACAAGATTGCCACCATGGGCTGGTCGAACGGCTCGATTCTCTCCACCAGCCTGATCACCACGTACCCCGAGCGCTACAAGGTAGCGAGCGTGGGCGCAGGCGACGTCGAGTGGATCAGCGACTGGGGCAATGTCATCTTCGGCGAATCCTTCGATGCCTACTATTTCGGCAAATCACCAATGCAGGATCCGCAACTCTACATCAACAAATCGCCCTTCTTCAAAATGGATAAAGTGCAAGCTCCCGTGCTGATTTTCCACGGCACCGCCGACACCAACGTTCCTCCCGCGCAAAGCTGGTCGTACTTCCGCGTGCTCCAGTATTACGGCAAGGTGCCGGTCAAATTCGTCGTCTTCCCCGGCGAGCCGCACGGCCCGCGCAAGCTGACGCACCAGATGCGCAAAGTCGATGAAGAAGTCGCCTGGTTCGACAAATATTTCTTCAAGACCGCGAAACCCGACAGCGAAGCCGTGAAGGAAGGCTCGCCGCTGGAGGCGCTGTTTCGCACAAAAGATGTCGTCAAGTCCGGCGCCAACTATGGAACGCCGTTTGCCGTTAAAGGCAAGAGCGTGCTGGTTCCCGAAGTCGTGCTGCGCGGCGACCTGGAAATTGGCCGGTTCGAGGTGACCCGCGCGCAATTCGCCGAGTTCGACAAAAATTACAAGATTGAGCCAGGAACCGAAAACTATCCCGCAAGCGGCATCACGTTCGATCAGGCGAAGGCCTACACCGTGTGGCTCTCGCGAACAACCGGGCAAACCTGGCGGGTCCCGAACGAGGCCGAAGTCTCCGCCCTGCACGAGAAAAAAGACGGCGAGAACACGCTCGACTACTGGGTTGGATATTCGCTAAATCCCGACGACGACGCCCGCGTGCAGAAAAAGCTCGCAGAGCTTCCCGGTAGCACTCCATTGCTGAAACCGGTAGGCAGCTTCCCAGGCCAAGGAAAAGATAACGAAGAGCTGATCTTCGACCTGGGCGGCAACGTGGCCGAATGGGCGGTCGCGCCAGACGGCAAAGGCAAAGCCCTGGGCGGCAGTGCCGACCAGCCAATCGACCCGCGCGCGTCTCACGAGCCCAACACCGCGTACGTCGGTGTCCGCGTGGTGCGCGGCACGGTCAAACCGGCATCCGAGTCACATTAGGAAACCATCGCCACAATTAGTTTCCAGATTGGCTCTTGCGCCTGCGCGGAGCGCAAGCTAGTCTGCCGCCATGAGCAACTTCCCTCCAACCGAACGAACCAAAGTTAAGCGCAAGCCAGATCGTGGCTCCTACGATCGCGAATTAATCTACGCCATTCTCGATCAAGCCTTTGTGTGCACGGTTGGTTTTATCGTCGACGGTTTACCTTACGTCGTGCCGACGAACTACGTGCGCGTGGGCGATAAGCTGTTTTTGCACGGATCGACGGCGAGCCGCCTGATGCGTACTCTGTCGAGTGGCGCGCCATTTTGCCTGAGCGTAACCCTGCTCGACGGCATAGTTTTTTCGCCAACAGCAACAGGCCACTCGGTGAACTATCGTTCCGTGGTCGTAATGGGCAAGGCCGATGTAATTGAGTCGCCGGAAGCCAAACTCGCGGCGATGCGCGATTTCGTCGACTACGTACTCCGCGGACGCTGGGCCACGGTGCGTCCACCAAGTGAACAGGAATTGAAGGCGACGATGGTGCTGGCCGTACCGCTTGTGGAGGCATCCGCAAAAGTGCGCATAGGTTTCGCGGTCGATGACGACAAGGAATACGCGGGTTCAGCGTGGACCGGGGTCCTACCGTTCAAATGGACCCCGGGTGAACCCCTCCCCGACCCGCGCGGCAAGCCAGACATCCCAGTACCGCCGAACGTCCAGCGCTACACCCGGCCGCAATAGCCCGCCCACCCGCGATCCGGCTGCAAGGTAAAACACATTGCGAGAGCACGCCAGAAGAAATTTATCGGGCTGCGGTCACGTGCTCTTCCCAGTTCTCTCGCCTCTCGTTTTCTTCCTCCGTTTCTTCGCCCGCTGCAGCATGCGCCGCACCACCAATTGCACGCGCTTCTCGCGCGTCCGCGCTTGCTTGGCGGCGTCCACGTACTGCGCAATCTGCCGCCGCAAGGCCACCGTCAGCGCGTTGAAGACGGCAAGCGCTCGCGGCACATCCGCCAGCCCCGCCGCAAGGTCCGGCGGCAAGACCGCCTGCCGGGGTTCCGTATCGACCAGCAGCGTGACCTCCACCGCCGCCCCTGCATCAATGCGCAGTTTCCGCCAGATCCGGCTATGTACATGAAGCCGGTAAGATCCTCCACCCCGTGGCACCAACGTGCTCTTGAACGGCAGCCCCTCAATCCACCCATGCACCGGAACATGCAGAGGATCGCCGTCAGCAACGCTGCGGATGGCCTTCGAGACGTCACGCGGAATGTCGACGCACCGCATGATCCAGATCTTTTGGATCTTGGCAGGAAACACGTGCGGTCGCTCGGCGGTAGCCACGATGCCAGCAGCATAGTCCGCCCGCTTCAAGTAGAAAAGGGGCTTGGTTTAGGGTTTCCTCGTCGAACCCGCTAATGCGGTGGCCACTCCCAACGAAATGAGCATGCCGCCGCTGATGTATCGTTGCGAACGCATGGCGCGAGCGTTGCGCCGGAAAAGATTGGCCACCGTGCCCGCCGAGATAGCCCAAAATGTGTCGGTCGTGAGCCCGAGCAGCGCGAACAAAACGCCCAAAAAGAGTATTTGCAAGGCCACGTGACCCCGGGAGACATCCACGAATTGCGGGAGAAAGGCGAAGAAGAACAGCGCCGCCTTCGGATTCAACACGTTGACGACGATGCCTTGGCCGAAGATGCGGCCGATCTTCGCGCGCGCGGCGTCACCGGATAGCTCGAAGGGCTCCTCACGGCGAATTTTCTGGATACCGAGATAGATCAAATACGCCGCTCCGAGATACTTCACCGTTGCGAAAGCCACCGCCGAGGACATGAGCAGCGCCGACAATCCCACAGCCGCAGCAGCGGTATGGACCAGCGATCCTACGCTGATCCCCAGCGCGGAAACCAGGCCAGCGCTGCGGCCATGGCCGATGCTTCGTCCCACAATGTAAAACACCGCCGGCCCCGGGATTAGCAACAGCACCAACGCAGCGGTGACAAAGAGAAAGAGCGAAGATGGGTGAGGGAGCATCGGCACTTCCTAAATTGTTAATTGGGAAGCAGCTTGTTCGAAGCGCCTGTAGTGGCGGGTCTTTAGACCCGCCAATCCACAACTAGTTGCAGCCGCAACCGCCGCCGCAACAGCCTCCGCCAACAGAGGAGGGCGTAAAAGATTTGGAGGACGCGCCGTTGGCCGCTCCGTTCGCGGAGCTGAAAACGGACAGCTGGATCGAGTTCTTCTTACTCGCGCAGCTCGGGCAGGCAATTTCCTGCGTCTTGTTGAAGACGATCTTCTCAAAGTGGGTCTGGCAGTCGTCGCAGACGTATTCGTAGATGGGCATTCTATCGCTCCGTTGAGTTCCCTCTCATTATAACAAAAGACAGCAAAAGCACTCATTCCCAGTAGATCGGAAATCTCCTCGCACGACATTCAACTCATGTGGCGACCGGCGTTGATGTTGTAGGTTTGGCCGGTGATGGTCTTGTTTTCGGCGAAGAGGACGGCGATGCGGGCGACTTCGTCGGCCGAGCCAACGGTCTCGGCAGGAATTTTATCGCGAATTTCCTTGGGAACGCTGGCGGCCATGTCCGTATCGATAAGTCCGGGAGCTATGGCGTTGGCGGTGATCCCGTCTTTAGCCAATTGGGAGGCATGGGAGCGCGTTAGGCCCAGGATGCCGGCCTTGGAGGCGGCGTAGTGCGGGCCGATGATGCCTCCGGTTTGGGCAGCAATGGAGGAGAGATTGACGATGCGGCCCCAGCGGGCGACCCGCATGCCCGGAAGGACGCGCTGGGTCACCAGGAAGACCGAGGTCAAATTTACGCGGAGGAAGTGTTCAAAGACTTCCTCGGTGACCTGATCTGGAGGCAGCACTTGCGCGATCCCTGCGTTGTTCACCAGGATGGAGACCGGCCCCAGTTTCTCTTCCACGGTATTTACCAGGCGGTCTATGTCCGCGGTTTTTGAGACGTCGCCTTGGACTGTTATGCATTTCCGGCCCCCGCCGCGGATTGTTTGGCACACCGCCTCTGCGGCGTCAGCTTGGGAGTTGTAGTTCACGGCGATGTCGGCGCCGGCATTGGCCAAAGCCACCGCAATAGCTTTGCCTATTCCTCGGCTCGCGCCGGTGACCAGAGCGATCCGTCCAGAAAGTGTGACCATCGGAGAGGCTCTTTCTAAAGGAATGTAGACAGAAACAATCTCACGACAACAAGAATCGCGCAAATTGGTTGTCGCAAGAAGCGGATGCAGGGGATGAGAGGTAAAACACAGGCAGTTCAGACAGGCTGCGGAAAAGTCTTTTTCTTCAGGAAGTCGGTGCTTTAGCGCCGACGTAAACTGCTCTCAATGGGCTTCAGCCCCCTGAAGGAAGCTTTTTCCTCGTTTTGTTGCATTTTTCCGCAGCCAGTAGCCCCGGCCTCTCGAAGAAAGGGGGTACAGCGTGCCGAATTTTGCGTCTGTGCGGATGCAAGCGCAGAGCAAAAAGATGGCTCCGGGTTTGCCGGAGCCATTTGAGGAACAAGACTAGAGTCGGGTTAGTCGCCGGCTACCGCTTCGGTCGCTTTTTCAGCGGCGTGGGGCGCGGACGCACCGCCATTCCCGTGGCCGTTGCCGTTCGAATGGCCGTTACCATTTCCGTTGCCCGCAGCTGGGGCGATGTGGACCGGCTTGCCGGCATTGGCAAAGTTGGCTGGGACGGCTTTGGCTATGTCAGAGACCGTGCCGATTTGGACCACCGTCGGCTGGGGCTTCTTCAGGACGAGTTCTTCGTAGATGGCGCGGACCTTGGCCTGCTCTTCGAACGCCTTTTTGCGGCGCGCGCGATCTTCTTCCGCCGCAGTCAGTGGGATGTCGTGCTCGAGGTGGCGCACGCGGGCGGCATCATCAGAGTCAATCCGGAGCGAGTGCTCGAAACTCTCGAGATTGACCTTCTTGCCTTTGGCGTAAATCTCGTGCTTCCCGTGGTTCTTGTACCACTCCGCCACGGTCGCGTTCTTGTGCATGTTCTCGATGATCTGGCGCCAGCCCACCCCGGTGTTGTACGCGCAGAAGCTTGTATGCGCAGAAGCTGATTTCGCCCTGCTGGGTCGCGTACGGGATGATGCACATTTCGGTGCGGCGGAAGTCGTAGTTGAACAGATCCTGGAACCACATGCCGGCGATGAACAGGAAGTTCCATGGGTCAGTCTGGCGGCGCTTCATGGCGTCTTCGTAGGTGCGGTCCGGAGACGTGCGGCCATACTTCACAGTGGACCTCTTGGTGAGCGCCCAGGTCTTGTCGAACTTCTTGAAGAGCGCGCTTAGCGTCAGACCCTTTGGCCCTTGGAACGGCTTGTAGTTCTTGAGGAGGGCCATAGCCATCATGAAGTTTGAGAATTTCTTGCCGCGGGCCGCGTCGGTGATGGCCGTCACGTCCTTGGTGAGCTGCACGGCGTCCAGGAAGCGCGGGACCGGTGCCCACTCCTTGGTGTCTTTGTTGATCATCATCGCGGTGCCGACGCCGCAATTGGGGTGGCAGCCGCAGGAGAGCGAACCCCACTGCGATTCGTTGCCCTTGACCATGTCGGCAAAGCCAGCAAAGGTGCTGATGAACGAGATCGGGAACCAGTCGCGGGTAGGTTCAACCTTGCCGACCTGTGCGCTTACATCCTTCGCAAGGTGCGAAAGCGTATAACGCTGGCGGAGGCGGCGTTCCGGAGTGATGTCTTCGTCCCGGCCGGTGAACGAAACCGGCTGGAAACTGACGAACGCGATCTTCTTGGGGTTCTCCATCGCGAACTTCACGACGCTGCCAACCTGGTCGTTGTTCACGTTGTTGACGATGGTTACGACCAGCACGATTTCGATGCCAGCTTCATGCATATTCTCGATGGCGCGCAGCTTCACGTCAAAGAGGTTGCCGATCTGGCGATGACTGTTCGCGTCGTTGCCGATGCCGTCGAACTGCAGGTAGGCGTAGCGCATGCCTGCTTCGAAGGCCTTCTTGCAGAATTCCTTGCTCTTGGCGAACTCGATGCCGTTGGTAGCGGCCTGCACGCTGTTGTAGCCGATTTTGCGGGCGTAGGATACCGCCTCGAGGAACAGTGGGCTCATGGTCGGTTCGCCGCCGGAGAACTGTACGGACATCTGGCGGCGTGGCTTGATCTTCAGCGCGTTGTCTAAGATTTCCTTAACTTCGTCCCAGCCGAGTTCGTGGACGTAGCCAACCTGGTTGGCGTCCATGAAGCAGGGATCGCACATCATATTGCAGCGATTGGTGAGGTCGACAGTGAGAACCGAGCCGCGGCCGTAGCGGACCGTGCTGGAGCCGTGCTTGTGGAGATCTTCGTCGTTGTGCGCCGGAATATCGCGCCCAGGGAACTGTTTCTCGATCCAATCGAGGAACTTTGCGTCGATGGCCATCATGTCTTCGTAGTGGCCGTGCTGCGGGCAATCCTTAATCATCCAGATTTCGCCATCGCGCTCGACGATCTGAGCCTTAATCTCGCCTACCTTCTCGTGCATCAGGTCGCGCCAATCCTTCTTACCGGCGATAATCGACTCGCGCGCTTCCTTGACGCACGCGGGACACAGTGAATCGGTCTGCCGCGGGAAGCCAAGCGTTGGCTTGGTCTTTTCCCACGACTTCAGCAGCGGCTTGTCAGACCACTGCGGAGTCACGGAAGGGTTCGGATTGCGCTTGTTGAAGTGCTGAACGCTATTGAACGTTGCTGCTGCGGCCTTGCAAAGTACCCAATCGATAGTTCTCAACACCTGCGTGCCTACTTGATTCGGCATAAACTTCCACCCTCCAGCTTTCGAAAATGCGAGCTACCGTGACCCACGCCTTTGATGCTGCCCGTTCAATCGTTGGAACAAA
>Ga0210401_10002480_pt1 | contig 20438 bp, 18 predicted proteins | sample IncBWH32MmetaG_FD_150866 | JGI IMG/M metagenome (GOLD analysis project Ga0210401, IMG submission 150866) | Forest soil microbial communities from Barre Woods Harvard Forest LTER site, Petersham, Massachusetts, United States - Inc-BW-H-32-M | ecosystem: Environmental > Terrestrial > Soil >... | reverse complement strand
GACGTCACTTACTCACGCACGAAAGCAGGAACGCCGCCCCTGACGCGAAGCCGAGGCGGCGTTTGGACGACGAGTTGCTTGAAGCTATTTCCCGATCTTGTACGTCCGTTCGCCAGCGGCGTTCTTCAACGACTCGATCTTCTCCCCTCCCTTGCTGCCCAGGATGCTGACGAAGCCCCGGACCGTGTGCGGCTGCCAATTCGTGGGTTTCATGATCTCGGGCAACGTCGCGCCCTTGGCGCGATTCATCATGGCGATGACCTCGGCCTTCTTGTTAGCGCGATCCGACTTGGGTTTGGCGGCCGCCTTCTTGGCCCGGCCCGCCTTCTTCGTGGCCTTGGCTTTCTTGGAAGCTTTGCGCGCGCCTTTGGGCTTCGGCGGATCGCGTGTTCGTTTACGATGAAAACAATCACGTGGAAGAAAAGAAACGTCGAGCCGCGAGGGCACCATTTCGTTCCGGCATGTTGGCTCGCAGGCTTCACAGCGTCGGGTGAGATAGATGGTCGGATCTGGGTTACTGATTTTTCACGACGAAACCAGTGGAAGAGCAAGCCGGGAAAAGCGGGACGCATCAGGGACTTCTACCGAATTGATCATCCAAACTTAGATCCAGTGATCGTCGAGAAATCGCTTTCACAAATTGAAGCCCCTATCGCTCCGTTGCTGAGGGCCTTGGACCGTGAGCAGAGGGAGCCGAACAGCGATGAGCTGGATGAGTTAATGCAATTCATCGCGATCCAGTTTGTGCGCATACCGCCGTTTCGGCCGTTCGCGCTGGGTGTACTCGAGTCTGTAAACCGAGAGGAGCTTGCCGCTGCTCTGAGGACCCCAGAAACTTGGGCTGCAACACTGAAAAACGCGGGTATTGCTGCCGACACTCCTGGTGCCGAGTACGAGCGTGTTCGCGAGGCGCAGCGCTCCGGTGAGTATTTGTTGAGCGTCAATACTGCGTGGTACATGAAGCAAGCTTTTGAGGGTGTCAGTAGGATACTTCCTTGTCTTCGGGCTCGCCACTGGCACACAGCTTTCAGTACCACCGGAAGTTTCATCGCATGCGACAGTCCCGTTATTATGGAGGGCCCCAAGGATCAAGGGATCGGTTTTGAAAATGCGGATTTCATCGCTTACGCCGTGAGCCGGCATGTAACTCTCTTTGGGACTGCAACGAGGTGTGCTCCAGTATTCGCGACCCGAAGAGAAATCGCAGAAATGAATACGCTGGCCATGAGAAGAGCCGATAAGCAGATTTACTCACATGTGTCGGATTTCTGTTGGCTTGATGAAAAGCTTAAGCATCAGACCGACTGGACCTTGTTCTCGAAAGACAAGTTTTAGCCGGGATGCGACGCGTACTCGGAAACCGGGCTCGCTACCGATATTACGAATTAACAGGTTTCATAAACGAGCAGTACCGTTTAGCATCCTGAGCGCGGAGATGGAGGGAACATCGATCGTGTCCCTGCTGACATGAAGATAGTCTCGGATTTCCGAAGAACCTCCGCAATCGCCTCAGCGCTTCTGGAGACGCACCATGACTCGCTAGGCACGTGGAGTCACGTTCTACGCCAGGTTCATTCGCTGGAGCAGCGCCCGGAAAGCGCAAATCAGCGCGGTACGGGTCGAAGGACGGCAAGCTTTGAATTGAAAGAAGGCTGGCATCGCGCTGCCGGTGGGCAGCGTCAAGCGTTTCAAACATCGCGTCCACGTTGCGTGTTCTGGCGTAATAGTCCGCAGCCCCAAGAGTGTGACCGTGCGAGTTGGCGAGCTTACGCACCCATTCCTCGCTATGCTCGTGATCGCCAACTTGATGGTAGGCCGCCGCTAGAGCCCACCCACCCGTGTACCACCAGGGCGCAAGCTCCACACTGCGTTTCAAGCTGGTAATCGCCTCCCGGTGATTTGGAGAGCCAGCTTCACTGCTTCGTCCACTCGCAGCGGACCCGATAGCGGTTTGCCTTCGAGGTACTCCATGACGAGGTAATCTGGACCGACGTCATAAAGCGTGCAAATATTCGGATGATTCAGGGCGGCGATCGCGTGAGCTTCCTGCTGGAAACGCGCCGAGTGCTTGCCCTTCAGCCGTTTGATCGCGACGATGCGGTTAAGACGCGTGTCACGTGCCTTCCACACCTCGCCCATTCCGCCGGTACCAATGGGCGCAAGAATTTCATATGGTCCCAATCGAGTCCCTACGGAGAGAGGCATATGATCGGTTTCTAGCTAAGTTTAGCCGATCAAAGAGCGGATTATGCCTGGAAGAAGCCTTCCCAGGAGCTATCTGCGCAATTTCCTAACGAACCAACGGCCACAAGCGTCGCGGGGTGCTGCAGCCGCTGTCCCATGGGACCGTAGCGGACGATAATGTGCGTTAACGTTTCTGTCGGCAACTGCCCTTCCAACGCCGGACGCGCGTCAACGGCGGATGGACGAGGAAGATATTCGGCAATGACCAGCGGCATCGTAAGAATGATAATCTTCATTCGTGAAGCCCTCAGATTGGAGTTGAGATGCCATTATCTGCAACTGCCTACCTTGACTTCGGTTACCCGTGGTGGCTCAGCTATGGCCATTTGCCCATCCTGGCCCTCGTTGCGTCGATGTTGCTGCTTGGATATGCCCGCAAGTGGTCTAGGTGGCCGATGCTCATGTTGAGCGTTGCTGCTCTCTGGTCCGGTACTGCATTGCTAGTGGAGCGCTTTGTCATCGACGTTAATGGGCTACCTGCATTGCCGACGCAAAGCTTTCTTCGGTCTGGGGCGGGGCGAGTGCTTGATATCGGCGCAGGAACTGGTAGATCGTCCATTATGGTGCTCCAAGCTCGTCCTCAAGCCAAGCTTGTTGCGCTGGATCTCTTCGGTGAGTCTTTCGAACAGCACTTCGGGCGTGGGGAGAGTCCACAGCAGAGACTGCTCGCAAACTTGAAGGCGGCCGGGGTCGAGCAGCGCACGACGATCACGACTGCTGACATGCGCCAGCTACCCTTCGAACCCGCCGCCTTCGATGCCATCGTCAGTGCCTATGCCATGGATCACCTCAATCGCCAGGGGAGCGATCAATCGCTCGCCGAAGCCGCCCGTGTGATTAAGCCCGGCGGAGACTTTCTACTGATGTTGATCGCCAACGAGCCATGGGCAAAGTTCACCTTCGGACCGCTGATGGCGCATGGTGGTACTCGCGGAACGGACTGGTGGAGCGGACACGTGCAACGAGCGGGGTTTGAAATTGTCGAGGAAGGAACGCGTCCGCTGACTCTTTACCTTCTCGCGCGGCGATTATAAGTTGGATTGAGAAACGACGCCGGTTTGTCCTGATAACTTCGTTCAAGGTTTGTTCGGCATCGCAAACTGCGATGGGCGGTTCCCGGTACGAACGCATCGGGCCGATTATGAAGCTACATTCGACGCGATGACTTCCTCATCCTTAAAAACGTTTACCCAACGAAGTACTTGCAGTGTGACACCTCGAGTCAGGCCAGAATGGTCTTTTCGCGTGAGGCCGGGCCATTGAAGATCGCCACTTTCAATATCAACAACATCAACAAGCGTCTGCATAATCTCCCTTGGAATCTGTGAGAAAGGCGAGTCGGGATGCTCTCAGCCGTTCGGAGGAAGACCGGCCAAGCGCATTTTTCCCCGGCCCGCCAATCTGACGCGCCGGACTACGAGGCGGTTGAAAAGAAGAATACTCCCTTGAAATCTGGCGTTTTCTGGGGTTTTTGAGCAATGGCAAAACAGGCGATCAGGCAGAGCGACTGGCTGTAACAAAGGCGCACTGATCTGCTCGGCGCCGTCGCATCCCATGCGAAATCGCCAGCTTTCGCTCAACAGGGTGCGGACGTTCAGGACCGCGGCGCGTGCGCCAATCCGAAGGAATTTTGTTCTGGTCAACGTTTCCCCAGCCCATTTCTATCATGGCGTCCAACTCGGCGTCATGGTCGGAATCGATCAGGCCCTGAAGGAGTGACAGGTCGTTGGAAATCGCATACAAGAGAATCTCTTCCAACGAAGGAGGGCACGCTCCTGCGGGAGAGAAACAGCAACCGCGGCCATTCGCCGAGATTATAGCGACCAGGCCAACGATTGGCTAGTTGGCGTCGAATTTTTATCCCATAAGTTTTGCCGCTGAGAGATCCGGAGGCATCTAACAAGTGGGACACGTCAGGAAGGCTGTCCAGCAGCCTGGCCCACTTGGATCCTCAGAGCCCGCAAACCTGACGTGTCCTGCGTGCACATCTATCCGGGCAACCGTGGCGTCTCCAAGACTCAGCAGACTGGGATGCCCCTCCGTGTGCCCATCCAAACTTTTTAAGCCCAAACGCCTTGTATTAGCATCTTCATTCCGTCGTTCATCGCGTGACGCGTCGGGAGCCGCGGGAATTACGCTCGCGCCTAGTGGCTCTCGGCGCGGCGCTCCAAAAAACGCCCCGCGCGATAAGAATGCCGAGGAGGATTTCATGCTCCATGTCCAGCAAGGCCAATGCGGCCTATGTTCTCATTTCGGTGAAGGTCACGCGGACTCAATCGTGATTAGAATTCGGACTTCTCATGAGGCGAAGGAGGACCTGATTGAGGATTGCGGCCATCCGAAACACGCGCCTTTGCATTTGAAGGTCACTGCAGTCAGTAAGTGCGACGGGTTCGAGCCAGCGAAGGCCTAAACCCTTTAAGATACTGGAGGCTTGCAATCGGCACGGGTTACGTAGGCTGCATTCGGGCGCTTGCAAACCATACCTTCCAGGTCCTGCTCGCACACGAGACGGAACAGGTCGATACCATGCGCTTGAACGTGACGCGCGTAGAGAATTCGCGGCTGATTGCGCACCAGGTCTTTGAGTATCCGCTTGCGCTCCAGAGTCGGGTGCTCGCGCAGGTCTTCGCCGTCCAGCCATAGAACATCGAAAGCGTAGAAAATCGGCTCACCGCGGCGCAGCATTAGGTCGTAAAACTGAGGCTTGCCGGTCGCGTCCAAGCAAACAATTTCACCATCCAGTATCGCGAGCCGGCCTAGTTTGGTCAGTTCTGAGCGCAGCGCCGCGAAGGATTTGAACGTATTCCCTGAACGTATTCCCTTTGCGTGAGACGAGTTCGCACTGATCGGGTTGAATGTAGGCCAGCGCGCGCCAGCCATCGTACTTCAACTCAAAGAGAAAGTCTGGATGATCGAACGGTTGACGGGCCCGCTCGGGCGTCGCTGATGAGATTCGGGGAAGTCGCAATGTGCTCTCATTGTAGCGACCTCAGGTCTTGATCCTGACTGATCACCCACAACGCTACTTCTAAGCGGTCTTTTGCTCCGATCTTGTGAAAAACTCGGTTCAAGTGGTTCTTGACGGTCTGTTCCGTGATAGAGAGATTGTCAGCGATCTCTTTGTTATTGAGCCCTGTCGCCACGCATTGGGCTACTTGCTCTTCACGTTCGCTCAAGCTAATGGCGCCCGGAGGATCCTGTTGACCGTTCGAGTCCATCAAACAACATAATACGCTCTTTCCTGCTTCGGTTCGAACCTTCCGAGCCGACAAATATTCGCGGGAAACACTGTCTTTCCGCGCAACAGCTACAAAGGGATCGTGCTGTTCGATGGAACCTGTGGAGCGAGGGACATGCGCTTGGTTACAATTCGCCTCGGCAATGTAACCTTCGACTACCTGTTATAGGCGACTGATGATCGTCATCGCAATGGCCCAGATTCCCCAATCGCTACCGATATGGCCGGATAACAGGCGCGTCGGGTTGTTGAGCAGAAAGCTTTTATCGCTCGCGTCGGCGTTGGTGCTGAGTTGTCTACTTGAAAGTTTGCTTTTCGAAGTGCGGCCCACAGATCCGGCCATCCTCGGCGCAGCAACGGCCGTTCTCGTTACAGCAGATATTCTTTGCGAGTTACATGCCAGCCCGCCATGCACGTGTCGATCCAATGACGGCCACGCTACTGCTCGGGAGAGATAGTTCGCCCGATTTAGCGTGCCAACCTTCCTCGTCCGACGGCCACTACCAACAATCCGCTGCCGAAAAGAATGAAGCTGCCCGGTTCCGGGACAGTTGGTTCAAATGTCGCCAGCGGCCCGGAACTATCGACCATAGTAGTGCCCAGCCCAAAATACAAGGCGTTCGTGGAAACTATGACCACTCGCGATCGCTCGTTGGGTGGCACTCCGCTGAAGTTGAATTCCACAGTTGATCCAGACGCGTCCCGATCCGCCGAAGAGGGCGGAATATTACCGTTTACGAAACCCGGCACATTCGAGCCATCGGAACGGAAGGCGACTGACGTGGCCCAACCAGAGAAATTTAGGTCCGTCTCACGCATTACCGAAGTTGCTGAGTCAGGAGCATTGAAAATAATGTAATAGAAATCGAGCGTTCCGGCCGTCTCGCGGAATACTTCTGTTTTGATTGCGCCATGTGTGATGCCACCGCTCGTGGTGAAACTAAACGGATCCAGTTGTGTCGCTAACAACGTCCCCGGCATATCTCCCATGTCATCAGGTGGAAGACAGGAAGTTCCAGGCGCCAGCGCGCAAGAAGCGAGCAGGCCGGCGGTAGCCTGCGGGACTACGATCAAGGCCGCGGTGAACGCCAGGATAGGAAAGATATGGAGCCGGGCGGCGGTGCCCTCTCTATTTGATACTCGTCGCATAGTCCTTGTCATATTTACTCCTCCAGCAATGCCGCAATTCTTTTCTTCATCGAGTTAGTGCCACTTGCAATGTCACTCCTTACCGCTCTCCGGCCTGAAGCGGTAGCTCCCGTCCCAACGGCATCCGGACCTGCAGTCGACATCAACACGGGCCCTGAAACCCGTGAATTGCCCCGTGCCGTCTGAGAATGTGCACAGTCCGAGAGAGGTTGTGAAATCGAGTGTGCAACGCCCGACGGCCCGATTCCCGTCTCCGGCATCGAGGACGACGTTGCTGTCTAGCAAGCCGGTTGGAATGCCGGCGGCCTGATCATAGTAGACCTTCGAACCTACTTTGATCTCGGCGAGGTTCGAAGACGTGATCGTGCAGTAATCACCAGCCTTGCCGTGATCCTGAGAGCACTCCTTAGTCACATGGAGATCTCCACTTCGCCCAGACGACGCTGATACCGAAGGCAGTAGCGCGAGCGTTGAGAAAAGCCCAGATACCAGCGCGACGCCGCAGATTGTTGTCATAATTTTGAATCTCATCGTTGTTTTCCTTCTTTCGTCCATGTATTTTATTTGCTGTGAACCGTGGAAGGAATCATACGCACGGGCCGCCGGTTCTAGCAATGGTCGAACGGTAACTTTGGAATAACCATGAGGTGACCGATTAATCCCTTTTGTTTGTTGAGTATGAATGCGCAGCTTCCTCGGTCTATAATTGAACGGTTATCCTGAGTCGGACAGACCGAATGAAAGTCCCAGCACCAAATGGCAGGGTTCATTTTGACCCTTTTGAACTCGACCTTGAAGTCGGCGAACTTCTGAGGAACGGTCAGCGCGTGCGGCTTCCGCCGCAAGCTATGCGACTCTTGGAGCTTCTTACGAGTCACCCCGGCGAATTGATTAGCCGCGAGCAAATCCAGCAGCATATCTGGAGCGGCGAAACCTTTGTCGATTTTGAGCATGGCATCAACAAATCAATCCGCCAGATTCGGGACGCGCTCCGCGACAATGCCGACGTCCCGAAGTTCATCGAGACTCACCCTCGGCGTGGCTATCGGTTCATCGCCCCTGTGGAGAACGACGACGGCTCGAAACACAAAGGGTTGATGGTCCCGCCTGTGGTTGAGGCCGTGACGCAACCAGTGCAATTTTCGACGGCCGAAGCGCGGCCCAAACCGCTCGTGTGGGTCTTATTCACCACAATCTTGGCCGTCATCGCCGTGGGTGCGGGATGGGTGGCGTGGCGTGCGACTCACGCCGCTACCCGTGCGATGATCCGCCTTAATGTAGATCTCGGTCCGGATGCGCTGCCGGGTCTGAACACGACAGTGGCGATATCGCCAGATGGGAGCCGCATCGTGTTTCCCGCACTTGGGCCGGGCGCGAAACAGCAGCTTGCCACGCGTCAGCTCGATCAGGTACATGCCACGTTGCTGCCTGGCACTGAGAATGCAAGCGATCCTTTCTTTTCTCCCGACGGGCAGTGGCTGGGATTCTTCGCCGATTTCCACCTGAAGAAAATCTCGATAAAGGGTGGAACGCCCATAACCTTATGCGCCGCCGCCAACGGACAAGGCGCCAGTTGGGGCAACGAAGGAGAGATCATTGCGGCCTTGAGCCAGGTTTCCGGTTTATCGCGCGTGCCGGATACCGGAGGCGCACCTCAGCTCCAGACAAAGTTGGCAGGCGTAGAGGCAACCCACCGCTGGCCTCAAATCCTGCCAGGGGGCAAAGCGGTCCTCTTTACCGCGTCTGCAGCAACAGTTGGTTTGGACGATGCAGCGATTGAAGTGATGCAATTGAAAACCGGAGAGCGAAAAACCTTGCTGCACGGTGGGTACTACGGCCGCTATTTGCCAGAAGGACATTTGCTGTATCTTCATCAAGGTGTCTTGTTCGCCGTAGGGTTCAATTTGACGCGCCTGGAACTTCTTGGTACGCCGGTTCCTGTGTTGGATGATGTGGCTGGTAATCCGGCTCGGGGGGGCGGACAGTTTGATTTCTCCGGGACCGGAACTTTCGTCTATCTCGCAGGTAAGACAGCGGCCAACAGCTGGCCGATCGTTTGGCTTGACAGTTCTGGAAAAATGGACCCTCTGGTCACCACTCCCGGCGTCTACGGCAATCCCCGCTTTTCGCCTGACGGACGGCGGCTAGCGGTAACGAACGGCGGCGACATCTCGATCTATGACATTGGATTCGCCACAATGACGCGGCTCACGTTTACCGGAAATGCGACGGTGCCAGTGTGGACGCCAGATGGAAACCATATCGCATTTCGGTCTGCCTCCAATGACGGTACGACCATTTCATGGATTCGAGCCGACGGAGCCGGAGAAATGCAACGGCTGCTCGTCAGTCGCGTCCCGATCACCCCATATTCTTTTTCGCCCGATGGCAGCCGCTTGGCATATTTCGATTCGAACTCCGAAACCGGTCAGGATCTATGGACACTCCCGTTGGACTTACATGATCCGGATCGTCCAAGAGCGCAGCCGCCAGAACTGTTCCTTCGCACAGCATCCAACGAATTGTTGCCGGCCTTTTCTCCTGACGGGCGGTGGGTCGCCTACCGCTCGGACGAATCGGGAGCGGTCGAGATCTACGTTCGGCCTTTTCCTGGACCTGGAGGCAAACGACAGATCTCAATCGGTGGAGGAATCTATCCGATTTGGTCCAGTAACCGCAGAGAACTACTCTATGAAACGCCAGACAATCGTATCATGACGGTAAATTACAGTGTCAACGGTGAATCGTTTTTGGCGACAACACCACGGTCGTGGTCTGAGAAACAGATCTTTTCACCCGGCGTTGTGAACCTGGCTCAGGCCCCAGACGGCAAGCGCTTCGCAGTTTTTCCAATGCCGGCGCCATTAGCGGGAGAGAACGAACCAGTGCGTGTGACCTTCTTGCTGAACTTTTCAGATGAACTGCGCCAGCGTATTCCCGTAAAGCGATAGACGTTGAGATTTCAACGGCCGGATTGTATACACGATAAGAAAAATTGGTTTGGCCACGGCTAATGCTGGCGGAAGCGGGGCCGTACCGAAAGCGAAATAGTATCCGTTAAGGCCGGATAACGGTCCGCCAGACGCATTCCAAAGCAAGGAAATCGTTCGGAAAACGCTCGGCGGGCCACATGACGAGATCCCGACTTCCGAGGCGGAATCCGTGGAACAATGTCAAATCATCTCGGCACGCGCGTTGCGAGCAGTGGCGTCGCCATCCTCATTTCTATCCACAGCGGAATGGATCGGGTAGTACGTCAATCCCTCGCTTGCTTCGCATCAGAGTCCAACCTACAGCGATACCCATTGTACTGAGGAGTCTGAAGTACAGCGAGCCGATGGTGCGCTATTTTGGATCCGACGGAATACAATACGCGCACGCATCAGTCCAACATGGATGTGCACGATTGCGTGCAGCCCGGCGATCTGATGCAAGGCGCAGCCATCATGGCGACCTTCGTCTATCACACCATCATGCGCGAGCAGATGATGCAGCCCATCCCGATGCGGAAGCCGCTGCCCAAGGAAAAGCAGCCACCGAATAGCACAAGCAAGAATGACCGTGAGAATGTTCTACTGTGGGGCGAATGTCTTTGGCCGGATTCGTACCCGCACTTCAACCTGTTGTCCATCCGGACGGATTAACACTAGCCGGTGCTCGCCAAGGAATCCCGGACCGAGTTGCCAGTAGAACACGCCGCGCTTCAGCGTCGATCCCACCGGCAATGCTTCGATTGCGCCGTTGACCAGCGAATGACCAGCTGTGGCGCCGGTGTGAAGTTCGATGCGTTCCATCTCCTCCACATCCACTGAGTACACACCGTTCTCGTCAAGCGGCAGCGTCTGCGGCAAATCGAATGGCGGCGCTTCCTCCGCCGGTACGTTCGCGGTTCCGCCATTGGCTACCGTAAAGTAGCGGCTGCCGAGCCCTTCTCCCCGGTTTGCGTTGTCATAGGCGTTCCACGAAATCGAATGCACGCCGTTGGTCAGCTTGGTCGTATCCAGGAAGAAGAAGCCGACGGCTCCCTGACTGTTCGTATAGCCTGGGAATTGTGACGCGATGTCGCTACGGAAGTTATTGTACGCCGGGCTTCCCAAGATCACGCCGTCAACCACCACCGTGATGGTCGAACCATTGATGGGGATCATGAAAGAGGCGCCGGGCGTCAGCGCCCAACCAAAATTGATGTAGCCGCTTCCGGAAATGGATTCGCCCTGTCCCGGCGTGTCGATGGTTCCGAACGGTTTTGCGGCACTGGCATTGGTGCAAATGATGGTTTTGCCGGTGCCGAGTTCGACAGTATTTCCGGCCGCATCGTAGGCAATCGCGTGCAACTTGAACGTGCCATTCCCGCTGCCGGGAAAGAAGTTGGTGAGCAGTTGATAGCCCCAGCCGGCGCGGTTGGCATTGGGATAATTCGGATAAAGCGACTGCACATCCGGACGGGCGCCTGCCACCAAGACGGCGGTACCGATAAAGACGAAACCGAAATTGCCCCTGGCTTCTCCACTCACCGCATCACGATAAACTTCCACCTTGGTGACGCCGACGTTGTCCAGCGCCCAACCGGTGACTCCCACCGCTCCCACTACGTTGTTGGTCCCGTCAATAGGAGTATCGAAAGATCCAAACGGTGGAGTCGTATCAGGCGGCCCAGCGGCTTCCATGATGGTGAGAGTCTGGCCTGCGATGGTGACTGTTCCGGTACGCGCGGCTCCGGTGTTGGGCGCCACGGTGTAATTCGCAGTTCCACTTCCGACACCAGACGACGTAACGTTCGAAATCCAAGGAACGTTGGGCGTTCCCGACCAGGCGCACCCGCTCTGCGTGGTCACGGTCACGGAACTCCTTCCACCAGTTCCGGCTGGCGACGCGCTGATCGGATTGATCTGAAACGTGCAAGTTGAAAGCGCCACGATGGTTGTAGGATCACTGGCGTTGGCGGTAGCCGATCCGCCGCCTGAAACACTGGCCTGATTGGTTACCTGCGATGGTGCATTGGACGCCACGTTCACTGTTGCGGTTATCGCCGGGTAACTCACCGCACCGTTCAGCGTGTCGCTGCGCGTGCAAGTGTTGGAGGAACAGATCCACCCGGTGCCCGCCATGCCTGTCAGGGTCAACCCGGCCGGGATCGTTTCGGTCACTGTTACAGCGGCTGAAGTTGGACCCGCGCTCGCCCCATTGCTAACTACAATCGAATAAGTCGCACCGATTTGTCCCACGCTAAAATTGCCGATGTGAGTTTTGCCGATACTCAGCGAGGGCGACGGCGGGAGGCCAATGAACGGTCCCATAACGGGGACAGTGCTGCTGGCTGGCGTCGCGATGCCAAACTGACCGAGCGAATTGGAACCCCAGGCCCAAACGACGCCGTCATTCTTCAGCGCCAGACTATGAGAAGTGCCTACCGCTACTGCCAAGCCTCCCGTGAATCCGGTCACCGGAATTGGAACCAACCGCTGCGTGATGCTGCCGTCGCCGAGTTCGCCGTCGCCGTTGTATCCCCAGGAGAAAACTGTTCCGTCGCTTTTTACAGCCGAGCTGTGATCGTCGACAGTGGCAATCGCAACGATGCTGGTGAGATCGCTCGCGCGCACGATGTTGAACCGAGTAGTGGTGCTTCCGTCACCAAGTTCGCCGTAGCCGTTGTACCCCCAGCCCCACACCGTGCCATCTGACTTCAGCGCCAGAGCGTGGGTGGCCGGACCCGCGGCGATGCTGATCACATTGGTCAAGCCGGCTACTTGAACGGGGCTGAGTCTCTGCGTGTTGGTTCCATCGCCCAATTGACCTGCGCCATTGGTTCCCCAGGCCCATACTGTGCCGTCACTCTTCAAAGCGACGCTAAACGCTACACCAGCACTGATTCCGACTACTCCGCTTAACTGAATTACCTGGACCGGGCTCGTTCTGGCTGTGTTGGTGCCGTCACCGAGCTGGCCGTTGCCATTACTTCCCCAGGCCCACACGGTTCCATCGCTCTTCAAAGCCAGACTATGCCTGTCGCCCCCGGCGACGGCGACGATTCCGGTCAAACCGGGGACTTGAATTGGAGTGGGTTTCGAGACGGTAGTGCCATCACCAAGTTGACCGTTGCCCCCAAAACCCCAGGCCCGCACGGTTCCATCGTTCTTCACAGCCAAAGCGTGGTACCAGCCGGCCGAAATTCCCACAATGCCGCTGAGTCCGGCCGCTGGAACCGCGGACAAGCGGTTAATGGTTGTTCCATCTCCCAGTTGTCCGTACGTATTGTCGCCTGACGCGACGACGGTGCCGTCGCCCTTCACTGCCAGGCTGTAGTTCTGAGTTGCGCTGAGACGATTGGCTACGGAGCTTTTCCCGGCGCCCATAAATGTCTCTGGACCGCAGGCCGACGAGGCAACTGGCAGCAGACTATTCGTCACCGTAGATCCGTTGCCGAGTTGACCATTCGAATTACTTCCCCAAGCCCACAGGCTGTTATCGGACTTGACAGCAAAGCTGTGGGCAGCCCCGGCGCCCACAGCAACGCCGCCGGTGAAATTGCTTACTTGTACGGGGGTCAACTTTCCGACATTAGTGGAGTCCCCAAGTTCGCCGTCGCCGTTGTATCCCCAAGCCCAGACGGTGCCGTCGCTTTTGACAGCCAAGCTATGGTTGTCGCCGCTGGCGATGCTGACTACGCCGGTTAGACTGCCCGCGCGCACGATGTTGATCCGCGTGGTGGTGCTTCCGTCACCAAGTTGGCCGTAGCCGTTGTACCCCCAGCCCCACACGGTGCCATCTGTCTTCAGCGCCAGAGTGTGGGACGCGCCCGCTACAATGTTCATCACACTGGTCAAGCCGGCTACTTGAACGGGGCTGAGTCTCTGCGTATTGGTTCCATCGCCCAATTGACCTGCACCATTAGTTCCCCAGCCCCATACCGTCCCGTCACTCTTCAAAGCGATGCTAAACGCTCCGCCAGCGCTGATGGAGACTACTCCAGTCAACTGGATTACCTGAACGGGAGTGGATTCAGCTGTCTGGGTGCCGTCGCCGAGCTGGCCGTTGCCATTACTTCCCCAGGACCACACGGTTCCGTCGTTCTTCAAAGCCAGACTATGCCTGTCGCCCGCAGCCACTGCGATGATTCCTGTCAATCCGGGAACCCGAATTGGAGTGGGTTTAGCGAAGGTAGAACTGTCCCCGAGTTGACCGTTGCCGTCGAAGCCCCACGCCCACACGGTTCCATCGCTCTTAACTGCGACGGTGTGGTAGTAACCAGCGGCAACTTGGACAGCGCCGATTATCCCTGCCGCTCTAACCGGAGTTTTCCGGTCAACGGCGGTACCGTCGCCAAGCATTCCATACGTGTTGTCCCCGGCCGCACATACCGATCCATCGGTCTGGAGGCTCAAGCCGTGGTTTTGCGACCCCGACAACGGGTTAACGGCCCCGGCCACAGTCGAGCTACCGGCCAGGGCTAGGATTGCGAATGGAATAATTAAAGCAGGTTTCGGCTGAAGAAAAGATGTTTTCATGGGCGTACCTTTCGCATTTGGGAGGACAGAGCTTGTTATGCCGGGCGTTGGGCAACACACTATAAATGGGGTTGGGTTGGAAAAACTTGCAAAAATCTTCGCCGGAGTTGCTGGTCAGAGGATCTGCTCTAGCGGAAGAGCGTAGCTACTAGCCGGGGATCGATCCCCGGAAAAACAATACGGTGACTGTCACCGCATAGTCTTGCTATGCGTGCTTACCGCAGAAACAACGCGGCCGGCAGCGGCCCCGGATCGCCCGACAGAATAACTGGAGCCCAATACAGGAAGCTGGCGGTCTCGGGTTTTCGCATCAACTGCAGCTTGGCCAACCGCAACGCATCCGCGCGACTGTGGCCCGCGCTCAGTTCCTTGTAAAAACGGGTCATGAGCGCCTCTTGCGCAGTATCCGCCACTCGCCAAAGGGGAGCAACGAACGTCTTGACACCCGCGATTGCCGCAGCCCGGCGGATGCCATACACGCCTTCGCCCGCAGACGGCACTCCGTCGGCCATGCGGCACTGCGAAAGGACCAACATCTCCGTCCCGTTCAGATCCAACCCCTGGAGTTCGAGAGCTGTCAGGAGCCCGTCCTCGGGCGAGCCGTGGCCACGTCCATAAGCCTCTTCCAACACAATTGCCGACAGGCTCATCGCGCGAGCGGCCGGGTCGAGATTCACCAGTTCACAGCCCAGGCTCTCCGGGCGAATTTTGCAATCTTCATTGCCGCGCACGATGCCGTGCCCCAGGATGTGCAGCAGAGCCGGGCTATGGAGCTTCTTCAGGGTTTGCTCGGTGGCCTCGCCCTCGGCCAATAATCGCGCTCGCGGAAGGCGCGCCTGCAAGCCACTGGCTTCTATTTCCGCGCCTGCCAATCTCTCCAGCCGGTCGGCACGAAACACGCTTGCAACCGTACTGCCGGCAGTGGACCCTCTGCCACCCGCACCGGGACTGAGCGCAATCAGCGGCACGCCCAACGCCTGGATTGGATGTTCCAATGAAACCAAATCGCGGCCAGCAGGAAGATAGCTAATGGCAAACCGCTCATCAAGAAATCGTCCGTCCGAGAGTGCGCCGAATGGAAGCAGAGTAAGCATCCCGTCCGGAGCGATGCGCAGACGTCGAGCTTGTTTTTCCCGAGCGAACCACGGATTGAGAGGCGTCAGAACTTCTTTGGATAGTTCGCCGATAGCATCATTCGCGGTGGTTAGCGTCGATTCAACAGCTTGCTTTTCGTGACTGCCGAGCGACGTGCTCCAGTCGTTAGCCGCCTGAATAAGGTCGCGTATGGCGGAGTCGATGGGCGCGGCCGCTCCAAGTTCTACCCAGCGCAAGTCTCCGCTGCGATCCAGCAGGAAAGCCCCGTAACAGCGGTCCGGACCGATTTTTCCATGGCTGTCTCGCGGCTGGTATTCGACAAACTCCAGAAAGAGTTCGTCCGCCGCGAGATGCGATCGGAGATCTTCCAGGCGTACAGCGTTTGCCGCCACTTCGAACTGCGGCAATTCGCGGCTGAGCACCGCTTCCAGTGTTTCCGTGCGCTGCTTCAGAAGCTGCAAGGCTTTGAGCGCTTCCTGGCCCAAGTCAGCGGTCCATTTCGTGCGCAGCTCGTGCAGCAGACGTTCGTATTGGCCTTCTAGCCCCGTGTCCTGCAGCGCGCAAGTGCCAACCGCGGCCGGCTTCAGGTCCCGATATCCCAGCGCAATGGTGAGCGAGGCCTCGCACTCCAACAGCGCCTCCCATGCGTCGAACCTTTGTCGAGTCCTGGTATCGGGGTTTTGCCGGAGCCTTTGACGCCAATCTCGTACCTGATCGAGAACACGGCCTTTTCTGCGGGCCACTGCCTCAAATGCCAGCGCTCTCGCCTCGGGAAGCCGATCACCCGCTCTCTGTTGGAAGGATAGGAGCACTGGAACCTGATCCTCCAAGTTTGCCAGGACTCCAACCTTGCTATTTTCCGACCCGACGTTGAGGATATCGGTCAGGAATCTATCGTTGATCTCAAAACTGCGCCGGTACAGGGGCAAGGCCGCGCGATAATCGCCCGTTTGTTCGTGCAACATCGCCAGAAGCTGGAGATGCTTCGCGAGATCCGGATGATTTACACCGTGTGTTTCGGTAACGATTGCGATTGCTTCGTTGAAGCGCCGCTCGGCGTTCGAGTAGTCGCCGGTCGCCTGATATACCAGTCCGGTTTCGCTCAGCGCTCCGGCATAAAGCGGATGCTTGGTTCCCAGGCCCCGGGCGGTAACGTCGAGGGATTTCTGAAGCGTTGGCAGGGCGCTCGCAAAATCCCCACGCCTCCTTTGCGCTTCACCCAGTCCCAGCAGCACGCTGGCGTAATCGAACGCCGCGGGGTTTGGAAGTTTCGTATAAAGATCGACGGCTTCCTGGAATAGCTTTTCACCTTCCGCCGGATTTTTCGTCAAGACCAGGCGCGCCAGGTTTCTCAATGATGCGCCTATCGAGATATTCCCCAACTCGAAGGTGTTTCTCTTGATCTCCAGCGATTTCCGGTAGTCGGCTTCGGCTGCTTCCGGATGGCCGATGGCGTTATAAAGGAACCCCCGATTGTTCAAGAAAGTGGCGTACATCGGATGCTGTTCTCCGATTTGCACCTTCAGCAGCGCATCCGCTTCGTTGTAGACTTTCTCGGCAGCCGAGTAGTTCCCCATATCCGTTTGCAGATACGCAAGACCGATCAGACTGATGGCGTAAGACGGGCTCTCTTTCCCAGGCACCTTCGCCAAAACCGCGAGGCCCTTTTGGAAAAGACTCTCCGCTCTGGAATACTTCCCCATGCGTTGATAGTTGCCGCCCATATTTATACAGAGAGTTCCATATTCGGGATCGGGATTGGCGGGATCCAGATGAGATTCGTGGATGGCGAGAGCCTCTTCGAATTTGGATGCGGCCTGCTCGTATTGCCCCTGATATGAATAAATGGTTCCGAGAGTGTTCAAGCTCTCAGCCAGCCTGGTGTCCGTCTTGCCGAGCACGCGCGCTCGTATTGCAACGGCTTCTTCCGCTAATCCAAAGGCCTCCGGGAAGCGAGCGGTGTCGCGGCAAACTATCGCGAGATCGTTCGCGGTCTCGGCATAGTCCGCGGTGTCGGGGCCTAGTTTGGTTTTGCGAAGCTCCAACGCCTGCCGCAGTAACGGTTCCCCATCCTTTACATTGCCCGACTCGTAATATAGGAAGCCCAACCGGCCCAGACTGTGCCCAGTCTGTTTTGGATCGGAAGCCGCCTCCAGGGCGAGCTTGGCGAGGCGAATCGATTCTCTGAAATCGCCCTTGAGGTAGGCTTGCTCGATCTGTTGGTTGAGGGACTCCCAATCTTGACAAGAGGCGAACGGAGAGGACAACAAAAAGAGAAAAACAGCCGTTCTCACTTCAAACCTTTAGCCCTCGTCAAATTCTCCTGGACCGATTTCCGTGATTCTACCGCGGATCCGTCCAACGCGCGCAACGCTTCGCCGTAGTACTGCGCGGCGCTTTGAGTATCGCCGCGCAGCTCGGCTGCTACTCCGAGGTTGTTCAGACTCTCCCCATCGGATTTGCCAGAGAGCAAGCCCTCCGCCCGCTGGTAATCCCCTCGCAGAAGCAAATAGAGCGACGCGAGACTGTTAAGCGACTGTATTTCCTGCGGCGCGGCGGCTTCATAATGTTGCAGAGCCGCATCCAGTGCTCCGGTTTGATACTCAAGCGCTGCGATTCGTTCCAAAAGCTGGCGGTTGGTCCCCAGCTGCGTCAGCGCTTTTTGTGCAACGTCGATCGCTTTCTTCGAGTCGCCGCGAGCGGTAAGGGCATCCACTTGCTGCATCACAGCCGACAAATATACCGAGCCATCGGTGCGAACCTGATCGCCCGCGCGAACCGTTTCTCCGGTGGCGATCCGGCCGCGTGCCCGATCGCGAAAGATGGTGGTAACAACGATCCGCCCGATGGGCTGACCGTCACGAAAAACACGCAGCTCGTTGCCCTTGGCTAAGCCGTCTAACGATCCCAGATTTACGGTCGGCAGGTTTTCGTCGATAGAAAGGATGGAGCCATGCTCGTGAGGCGGCCGGCTCCCCGGATCGGCACCGCGGAAGATCGTCGTATCGCTAGTTGTGGGATGCAGTTGGCTAGCGAGAAGGATTGGCTGTCCGGCGCTGGCGGAAGAATCGACCGTCGGCTTCAACCGGGCCCGAGTTGTGGTGGCAATGGTTGCCTTGCCATCCTGTTTTGACGCGGGGCGTTCTAAGTAGAACATGACCAGCGCGACGGCTGCGGCAATAGAACCCGCGATTGCGAATATCCTCACCTTCGATCTGGGTTTCCGCAACACGGCATCTCGAAACGCAGTATCTTTCAAGCCCTTTTCTACCGTGCCATGGACGGCCAACGCGTTAAACAATTGATCATCGCTCAGAGCTTCTCGCGCGAATTCTCGTTCTTCCATCGGCGAGAGCTGCCCGCTTACGTAGTGGGGCAGACGATCGATTTTTGTCGTCTGCCACTCTCCGTCTTCAAAAGCAGCCTTCGCCAAAGCCACGGCGTTGAGTTCCTCGAACAAGTCGGGCCGGTCGAGTGCTTGTTGCGCTAGTTCACGGGCTTCGGACGGGCTCAGCTCGCCTCGCATGTAGAGGTCTATTCGGCGTTCGAGATCGGGCTGTGTCGAGTCAGGCACGTCCACCTCGGCGCTCTGTTCTCCTGCGAACGCATTGTGCCAGAGTTCTGATCCCGCGGCTGACCCAACTAGCAACGGTATTCTCACTCACTCCCAATTGGAGCGCGATTTCACCGTACTTGAGTCCACTAGCGCGCATCTTCAAGACTTCGCGATATTCTGAATCCAATTCCGGCAGGCATTCCACTACGATCTCCTGCAGTTCCCGCTGAATCATCTTATCAAGTTGGCCGGGCGCGGGATCCGGCGAATCCAAGTAGCCATTCGTACCTGACAATACTTCCCGGCGATTGCTAACCCGATTATGCTCCTCCCGGACGACAAAGTGAAGCACCCCGTGCAACCAGGCAAATAGCCGATCCAACGGCCAATCCGGCGGTATCGAATTAGGCGGCAACTCGTCACTGAAATAGTACTCAATGGTCGATTGCGACCGTGGATCTTCGAGAGAACGCCGCAGCGTTTCTTGCGCAGCACTTTCCGGGTCCCTGGATCCCAGCCATCTTGCCCTTGACTCCAAAGTTCCGAGCAGGCGACGATATTCGATCCTTGCATCTCGCGTCTGCATGAATTGAGACGGTCCTCGTGGTCATCATATCAACCAGTGGCACTGGTATTCCTGTCTGTGTGGGTCTTTTTACAGCATGCGGAAGGGAACCGCCGGAGCATTCTGATACTTGGCGATGGCTTCGAGGTACGTATTCTAGATGAGGTATTTCGCACGGACGGCGTACACTCCGGAAGGATACAAGCCCGATGGCTGTTGACTGCAGGGAGGGTTGTTCATTCGGGTCCACGGGCTGTACGAGTTGCGAACCATCAGATTTGAGTTCGCCCGAACTTTCCGACGTTAGGTAATGTAGGCGAGAGGCGCCGCGGCAATCGCCTGGCTTGCTTGCATTAAGAAAGGGTTTTCGCTCAGGCGATAGATTTCCCGGTGAAAGGTGTAGTCCCACAAACCGATTCCGATGGCGGTCTTTCCGCCAGCGTCGACCAACGTGATTTCGTCCTGGAAGCCTCTTTGCTTTCGAAGCAGGGGAAGGGCTTCTTTCTCGATCAATTGCGTAAACTCCGCGGCTGTATTCGGTTTGAGGCGGATGGAGACACTACGAGCATACATGTCAGCCTCCTTAGGTTGGCGGTTAGCTAAGAGAAGAATTACTCAGATCACCTGACTTAGCTCAGACGATCTGCAGGTGGGCAGAAGTGCTCAGTCGCTACGACAGTAGGTCAATTTCCATTACTTATGAAAACCCCCAGCCCTCGTGTCATCTTGAGGTCATACATTTCGCGTGACTCACGTATCCGTCATAATCGCCACAGGCTCCAATGAGCCAAGAACGGCCCGGTTGCAATGAGCTTGGATGCCCTTTAGAATCAGGCGGTGCGCAGAAAGAACCCACAGCCTGAGTTCGTAAAGTTTTGGGCAGAAATTGCGCGCCCTCGCGGAAAGCCTGTCCCGGAATCGATGACGCCAAGAGGAGAGCCTAGGGGGAGAACCTCTCGCCGAATTTGAACTGTTGTTTATTGATTTTCAAGGCCTTGATCCGGGTCTCAAGGGTAGATGATGGAATTCCAAGCTTAGCCGCTGCTCCCGACGGTCCGGAAACCCGGCCTCTGGTCTCAGCGA
>Ga0210401_10002479_pt1 | contig 20442 bp, 18 predicted proteins | sample IncBWH32MmetaG_FD_150866 | JGI IMG/M metagenome (GOLD analysis project Ga0210401, IMG submission 150866) | Forest soil microbial communities from Barre Woods Harvard Forest LTER site, Petersham, Massachusetts, United States - Inc-BW-H-32-M | ecosystem: Environmental > Terrestrial > Soil >... | reverse complement strand
CGGCTTTCCGGTGGGCGTTAGAGGCTTTGCCTGGATGGTGTTTCCCGTGTTGAAAGTCGAGGTACTCTTTTTTCCGGACGCTTGTTGTTTTTGTTCAGCCTCTTTGTTTTTTGCGTTATTTGCCGCTTTTCTGGCTTTCGCACATGCCGCCGACGATTCACCGGTAGCACCAGCACAATTTTTTTCCTCGGATCGTTCTGCGATTAGTGCCTGGGCTGACGCTTTAAATTGCGCACACGCTGACCCTGCACCGCCGCTTTTATTGCATTGCTGACATTGTTTTACCTGCGCGGGAGTCGCGGGTTGTCCGTTGACCAGCCACCCCGCGCTGCCGCCCGTGGGGGAAGAAACCTCCTGCACAGCAATGCATTGGGACCAAGCGGTATCGATTGGAGCGATAGCAGCCAAGAAGCCGCAAATCGGGCCCGCAATCCTCATGGTCCTGAAATCAATTCTCATGACGCAATCCGCCAGTGGCAGTTGCATTCACTCCACGAAACGGTGTGGCGTTGTCAGGGTAGCGAAGGTCAGTTTCCGCGGCAATGACCAATGCGCATTCGCCGGCATGGTGAGCCTTTTGAGCCACACCCGCGCATAGTCCGGAAGAGTGGGCACGGTTTTTCCGAAAAAATCATGCTTAAACAAAAGGATATAGGGGGTGTCGATTCAAGGAAAAATGTGGTGCGGCGGTGTGGCCGGATCGGTCGCCGCGATGATCGAGCGGTTGGCTCACGTGCGCATCAGGAAATTGGGATCGATCTGCATTTCCGGAGGCGTTGCTTTGCTCATGAATACCGGCCGGAGTGTGTGCGATTTGAACCGCCACACGTTGTCTTTGTTCAATACGCACTCATTGATCAAATCTGCCACCATGGGGGGATTTGATTGGCGCTTCGATGGACCACCATAGAAAACGACCATACCCAGCACGGTCGCGCAGCGTTCGCTGCTTGAAGCTACATATAGATTGGTGACCAGGTGACGCACAGCTCTCACGCCGCTAATCCCCAGTTGACGCACTGCTTCCGTGGCGCTTTGACGAGCACGCCACTCATAAAATGCTCGGATCCGTTCACGCCCTTCAAACCGGTTGTGACCCACCATCTTCACGCCGTCCGGGGTAAAAAATTCATGGGCAGTGCGCCCATCGTTGACGTCAACGTCGTACCAATATGTCACTTCAAGACGATGAAGAGCGTGCCAGAGGAGGAGTTCGTCGCGAGTATTCATTGGCACGTCAGGCAGATCTGTCATCGAATGGGCCTTTCGATTTGTAACGGCGCCTCGTTGCGGCGATCGGGTTTGTATTTTTCCCTGCTAAACCCGGCTTCGCCCGCGAGTTCTTTGAGGCCATGCCGAATTTCTTGGCTTCCCTCGCGGATTGAGTACCGCTCTCGGGATTGCGGTGCTACATCCCGGCATAATCCCGATTTGGGTTTCGCAGGCCGCCAAGGACGATTAAATTCTGTTTTACAGTGACCTTTTTTTGCGATTGGCGTTTGGTCTCGACGCCGCACTCCCTACTTGCCCGCGCCGAGGAAGTGATCGAATAGCAATGTCGCCTATTGGCGCTTTGGGGAATGCCGCGGCTTCCGAGAATGTCCGTTCACCGGGCTGGACCGGAAGTGGATGGCCACGGTCGAAAGGTAGCGAATGACCCGGAACGGACCTGCAATGCTGGTCTGACGTGATAGTGGGCGCGCGCAGGTTGGCAACCGGTTCAAGCGGGGAATCCGGTGAAACACCGCGCTACTATTCCCGATGGCACGCTCCCCCCTACTTGCATGCAGCTTCAACTAGCAGGCTGGACAGGATTTCACCCGATGAGTGGCGTTTTCGCGAAGCTCAGTTTAGCGGCATGGTTGGAGCGATTCCGTTTACCGCTGGTTAACCAGCTAATTACTCCGCAGGGCATTTAACCAGCTGATTGGTCGCCTGAAGCCTTAACTCAAGATCATTCGCATCTTTGGTTCGAGGCCACATGTTTCTCCTTGAGTTGCCCGCGGTTTTTCGACCTCCGAAGATGTTCGGAAGGGAGTTATGGGGCCAGTCAAAGCACTTCCTGCCAATGCTTACGGCTTCCGCCATCGGCGTGGCTCTTTCGATCGGCGGCGGGTTGTTTGTTTCGCAATGGGAGGATCGGGTTGCGATACGGGAGTTCCAGTCCGCCGCCGAGAACCAATCCGGGATTCTGCAGAACGGAATCAACCAATATTTGAGCAAACTTGTCGCCTTGCGCGCCCTGTTTGAGTCGTCGCGTGAAGAGGTCAGCCGGAAACAGTTCGAGATCTTCGCGGAGCGGACCCTGCGCGACCAGACAGCCATCCAGAGCGTCAGCTGGATCCCACGCGTATCGCACGCGGAGCGCGCGGCGCGCGAACGCTCCGCAATCGACGATGGCGTGCCAGGCTATCACATCAAGGCCGTCGGTCCCGATGGAAGCTTGGCTCCATCTCCAGAACGAGATGAGTATTTCCCGATATTCTACTCGACCGAAAAACCAAAGACGTCTCCGGTATTCGGCATCGATCTCGCGTCCGAGCCGAAGCGCCGGGAAACGCTCGATCGCGCCTGGCGGAACAACCAGCCGGCCACGTTCGCGGACTTCACACTCCACACCGGCGATGGCGATCGATTGGGCTTTTTCGTCTTGCTGCCGATCTATCGACAAGATCTACCTTCCGACACCGAGGAGGAACGCCAACGCAATCTGACTGGCTTCGTCCAGGGCGCGTTTCAGACATCGGTGATGATCGAGACCATCTTGGCCGCCGCGCCAGAGCCGACAGGCCTTGACTTGTTTCTGTTCTCGCCCTCCGCCGGCCCGACCGCATCGCCGGTCTATATCTACGCCTCGCGCTTGCAGGTCGCGCCACCCCGGCCCGCGGCGCAGGCGGTTCTCATGGCAGGGACACACTGGTCCGGCGCGCTGCGAGCCGGCGATGCCAGCTGGACACTCGTGGCCATACCGGCCCCAAGCGGGAAGTTCGGCATCGGCCATGACCGCGCCTGGATAATTCTGACCGCCGGCCTGTTGGTCAGCGGGGTCGTCGTTGCTTATCTGTGGGCTTCGGGACGCTATGCCCGCCGGGTCGAGGTTCTCGCGTTGACGGACCCGCTCACGAATCTCGCGAACCGACGCGCCTTTCTGGAGCGGCTGAACATGGCCTTCGCCGCCAGCAAGCGCAGCGCCAGCCCGTTCGCCGTCCTTTTCGTCGATCTCGACGATTTCAAGGACGTCAACGATACGCTGGGTCACGCAATTGGCGATGCTCTCCTCCGACAGGTCGTACAGCGACTCAGGAATACCGTCAGACCGACCGACCTCGTTGCACGCTTTGGTGGCGACGAGTTTGCGATATTGCAGGCGGACTTAAGTGATCCCGTGGCCGCAGCAACGCTCGCGGCTAGGGTTGGGACAAGTATTGCCGCTCCGTTCGAGGTCCAAGGGCATGAGGTTCGCATCACCGCGAGTATTGGAATCTCACCCTTCTCGGCCGAAGTGGAGGGACCCGCCGCCATGATGATACAAGCCGATCTGGCGCTTTATCGCGCCAAAGCCGACGGACGCAACTGCTTCCGCTTCCATACCGGAGAGCTCGACCAAGAGGTAAATCTGCGCGTCACGCTTGCTGAGGAATTGCGCCTTGCGATCGGCGGTACCGAACTCGAACTCTACTATCAGCCGCTAGTAGAAATCAGCTCGGGTAGGATCGTCGGACTAGAGACACTGGTTCGCTGGAGCCATCCGACGCGCGGCCTCATTATGCCCTCCATTTTCATCCCGATCGCGGAGCGGACAGGGGCAATTGTCCCTCTCGGACATTGGGTGTTCGAGGGGGCCTGCCGCCAGCTCAAGCGGTGGCGCGATCAGGGAATCGCGCCGGAAATTCTCGCGGTGAATGTTTCCGGCGTCCAATTCAAACGGGCGCCAGACCTGCCACTTGAAATTGCCGCCAGTCTCGCAAGGTGGGACATTACGCCTGGCAACGTCGAAGTCGAGCTTACGGAAACTGTCTTGATGGAGATCACGAAGAAGCAGGGCGACACGTTCGAGCGCCTTAGGCAGCTCGGAGTCAGAATCGCAATCGACGATTTTGGAACCGGTTATTCCTCTCTGAAATATCTTACGATCTACCCGGTCGACCGGCTGAAAATCGCGCAAGAGCTCGTCTTCCGGGTCACAACTGATTCTCGCAATGCCACAGTGGTGCGCGCCGCTATTCGCCTTGCAAAGGAGCTTGGTATTGGGGTCATAGCCGAAGGCGTGGAGACCGAGGCTCAGGCGAGCTTTCTCCTCTCCGCCGGCTGCGCGTATGCCCAAGGATATTATTTCAGCCGTCCGGTGAATGCGGTGCGCGCCATGGAGCTGCTCCAGCATGGGAAAATCGAGGTCACCGGAATGCCAATACCGCTTCTCGACGTGTCGGTGGCCTAAAGAACACGAGCCTGCTGCATTAGCCGAGCTGAACAGTTTGGGAGCGAGATATAGTTGTGTGCGCCAACGCAAGAGAGCACTCCCCAAAAGGACAATGACGTCTTATGAGGACGCCACCAATCAACCCAATTGTCTGGAGCACGCGTCTAGGAGTCCACTTCGTGATGGCCAAAACCTTCGCTGGCGCCGGCCGTTCCGGGTGGAGGTCTGCCTGGTCACCAAAGAGGTTAATCAAGCAGCCGATGTTGCGGGCCGATTGTCAGAACTTCATCGATCGGCGCTCTCAAGTATGGCGTCGCGGAACCGTTTCGGGTGCAGCGGCTTGGTCCATATGAAAACATTCGAGACGATTGATCCAAAAGTCGCGAGACGCTGCCGTTATGACCAACATCGCAGCCAAATGACATCCTTGACGGTTGAGGGATCGCTCGTCACGGGGTTGGTCCATTCGGTCATGGAAGTTAAGTCCAGCAACCCGACGCGCTGGATCATCACGGTCATTGCCAAGCCGAGCATCGCTGCCTGACCGATCACGCTTTACTTAGTTGCCAGCCATCGGTTCAGCTCGGCAGCAATACGCAGTCGCCCCGCTTCCCTGAGTGCAGCACGTCGCCGTTCTCCGAGCGGCATCTTGCGGGCTTCCGCGATAACCTCCGTCGCCCGGTCATCCCAAACGCGACTATCAGGTGGATGTTGGGTTTCCTGTTCCATGATCTCCACCTCTGCCGGCCATAGATGACATTCCGAATGCGTCGGTCTCAACCATCACCTCGAGAACGTGTTCGCAGTTAGGGCACTCAAAGGTTTGGAGGTCGAAACCCATGCGTGCGGGCATGATGCGAGCGAGCATCATGTGAGTATCGCACTTCCGGCACGCCGGGCGATGGATGTAAAGGTTGACGTTGTCAGGCAAGAAATAGGATTTTTGCATGATGCTTCCCTCGTCGAAGAGGCGGGAGCGCAACACTCTCTGTCACCGGTAGATGCCCGTGGGGTAGCGCGGTGATAGGACAACGTTAGGTTTCAGCGTTCCGCGTCGCTGTTCAATATTGATCAGCTCGCGAAGCGCAATGAAGCTTTGCTAAACACGATCTTTCTGCGCTTTGCCGGATTTTCGACAAATTGACCTGAGTGGGCCCTTACAAGTTCACCCTGCGAACAAGCCGCCATTGACCGCGGTGAACAGGCTCAAGATCGGCTGTATCAGCTTCGCGCCATACTCGTCCTAGATCTGCCTCAGCACGCAGCCATGTTCGATCGACAAAGCCGCCCGTGAGGGTTTGGCAACTCGATCGTCGCCAACAAAAAGATACCGCCCGGTGGCGACTTACTTTGGCGCGACCAATTGGCCTTGGAGCCAGGCCATTGTCGCTTTGGACTGCATGGGGTCACCGAGCTTCACCGCCGTCTTAAGTTGATGCGAGCAACGAGGACATTCAAAGGTCCGAAGGTCATAACCTGACGGACCTTCTTGGATGCGTCCCAGGAACATTTCGGATTGGCACTTGGAACAAATTATCTGCCGCGATTGGGGCATGATGCTCATTCCCTAGGAATTGGGCGGGAGCACAACACTCTCTGTCACCGGTGGTGTACCCTTGAAGTAGCGGTGATGGGAGCCAGCATTGATTTTTGAAGTCCAATCAGCTGGTCAATATTGATCAGGCGTTGGCAGATCGTTGGGAATTGCCGAACACCACCTTTCAGCGGTCGTCGGGATTTTCGGCAAATTGACTTCAGCGATCTTAATTGCGCACGCAGATATGGAAATTGGGAGGCGGCAGTGACCTTCTCGCTGCAATTGCACAGGCTGCATTCAAAGGTGCGTATGTCGACACCGTCTTTCCCCGAAACCACACCTGTAAGTGTCATCGGTCCGTGGCATTTCGAGCATGGCGGCCGTTCAATTTCAATGTGACCGGGATGGGCGATGGGGGACTGTGCCATGTGTTGCGCGTCTAAGGTCAGGCGAGAGCACGACGCTCTCAGTCGCCGTTAGCGGCCAGATCGGGGGCGTAGATGCGGGAACAATTCCCCAAAGTGAATCTAGTTCCGAGAGCCAGGGGCAGCGGGTAATTTTAGGATGGCACACCCCTTCGCTATCATCGATGCTTCTATTTGTATTTGTGTTCTTTAAGCAGAGGCTTCTCATGCAGGACTGCGTTGAGCAAAGAGCTGTGAACCTCGATATGTCCGTTGTAACTAATGAGGCCCAGCTTGCGGAACTTGTTCATGAAATGACTGACCCGGGATCGGGTGGTGCCGACCATCTCGGCCAGCGTTTCCTGACTGATATTAGGACTGATCGGCTGTGGGCTGCCTTCCTTGCCAAAATTGGCGAGCAGCAAGAGCAGCCGCGCGAGCCGCCGTTCACTGGAATTGAACAGCTGATCGATCAGGTCCTCCTCGATCCGGCTGTTCCGAGTGAGGAGATAGGCCATGAACAATTCCGAGAATTTCGGCTGGTCGTGAATGGCTTTTATCATAGCTGGCTTGGTGATCGCGGTGACGACACTGTCTTCCATCGCCGTAGTCGTCGAAATCCGTAACTTGTGACCGTTCATGCAGCCTTCGCCGAAGAACTGGCCAGGTTCCAGAATCGCGACGACTGCTTCCTTACCTTGCTCTGACAGTACGGTAAGCTTGACCCTACCTTTTTGAATGTAAAACACCGTGTCGGCGGGTTCTCCCTGTTTAAATACGTTCTGGTTCTTTTGGAAATTGAGGATCGTCTTGCCGGTGCCGACCTTGGCGAGAAATACCTTTGCGTCGAACTCGTCGTTTCCCGGATCGACTGGCTTGTTCACTGGAATTTCCTCGTCGCTCGACCGGCTGCTCCGGCGGATCGTTTTGACGGGAATGGCGTTTCAGATGCTCGATACCGTGGGTGGACCCCACCTTGCTCTCCCGCATTGCGGGATATGTTATCAATATGCTCGTTTCAAGACAAGCACGGCGCCGACGAAGCATTCGGCCGAACTTCGCGGCGCGGGCGATAGCCTGGCCGGGCAGGTTTTCGCGGCGAGAGCTGCGACAACGTCATTTCAGATCCTAATTAGGCTTAGTCCCGGCCAAATACATTAATTTTCGAAAATGAGCAAATCGGAACATCGCCGGACAATGGGCGGTGCGATGGTGGTTCGATCACCGCCCCCGTATCGGTATCTACCGGTGACAGAGAGTTCTGTAACGCTCCCGCGTAATCCAAGGCGAAGCACCATGATCATCCTGCGGCCACTTTGCCCGGCGTGCCAAACAAGATCCATGCTGGCCCGCATCACTCCCGGTCCCTCTGGCTTTGACATTCGGACATTCGATTGCCCTGCTTGCGCTCACGTTCAACAGCGCGCGGTCGAACTTATCGATCCGATGAAATCTCCTGAAACTGCGCGATGGCTTCGGGGTGAATTACATGCGCCAACGTAGGCCATGCCTCCGCCCGACGATATCGCAAAGGCCGGATCGAAAACATTCGATCGCGCCCTTTCGCTGGTCGCGGCGCTCATTGTCGTCGCGATCATAATCGTTGCCCGATACTGAGTTGATCGTGCGCGTCAGAATCTCGCCTACCTGTTCACGCCCTGGGTAGTCGAAGTATCCGCCTTGGCGATTAAAATTGATACGCCAACGTTTGTCAGTGGCGCAGTAACCACAACAACTGTTCCTGGTAACAGGCACAAGGAACACTTTGGGTACATGGGGATTGTGAGTCCAGCACGGAGTTTTAATTGAAGCAAATACTCGGACTTAGTCTCGTTCTGCTGCTTCTTGGGAGCGGCATATGGGCGAACGTCAGCGGCGGCTCACTTTCCCAAAACAAAGATGCATGGGTGTCGCACGTTGGCCGATAAGGATTCCCTCTGGTCTTTTTGAACAACGTTATTCCCATGATTATGGATGAATAACTCAAATCACCAATTCGAACGCTCTTTTGGCAAAGCAGCTCTCGCATTGTGGTCCGACTTCTCCCGCGACGTAACAGGACACTCAGAGCCGCCTTCGGGCGACTTTTCTTTTGGCGACGTATGCGGCCGCTCCATGTCTGCTAATGGCCACATCTCGCCCCAGGGCTGGTGCATGGTTTACGCGAAGAAGCCGGCCTAGATCCGGAGACGATTGGATTCGCAGGATCGTTGTGGTCCACGTCTCCGCGCGCGAAACGCGTCAGCGGATGCTCGCTGAGCGAGAAACGATTCGGCAAGCAAACGGCTAATGTCCGCTTCGGGTCCAAAAAAGCTGACCTGACGGCCCGTAAGTCCGACTTCCGCTTCGCCCCCAAAATCGGACATCGCTGAATGCGGTCCGCATGTCCGAAAAGTCCCAATAGCAAAAATCGCAGATGGAAGCGCTCCGAGAAAATCTGCTCTTCGAGCAACTGTGGGTTAGACTTTGCTTGTTGGATCATCCCGCTCTATCTCGGGCTTTTCATGCAAAACGGCGCTTAACAGCGAATTATGAATCTCTATCTTTCCATTGTAGCTGATGAGTCCAAGCTTCCGGAATTTGTTCATAAAGTAGCTCACGCGAGATCGGGTCGTTCCAATCATCTCAGCCAATGTTTCCTGGCTGATATCCAACGGAATGGGCTGCGGTACGCCTTCCGTTCCGAAATGCGCGAGCAGAATGAGAAGGCGGGCGAGCCGCCTCTCGCTTGAATTAAAAAGCTGGTCGATCAGGTCCTCTTCAATTCGGCTGTTCCGTGTCAAGAGATACGTCATGAACAGCTCGGAAAATTTCGGCTCGGAACGAAGGGCGGCGATCATCGCCTCTTTGGTGATTGAGGTGAGCACACATTCTTCCAGCGTCGTCGTGGTCGCGATGCGCAATGAATGGCCATTGAGGCAGCCCTCGCCGAAGAACTGGCCCGGTTCTAAAATTCCGACCACCGCTTCCTTGCCCTGCTCGGATAGGACCGTGAGCTTGACCCGGCCCTTTTGAATGTAAAAAACCGTGCCCGCCACGTCTCCCTGCTCGAAGACGTGCTGATTCCTTTTAATTTCCAAAATCGTTTTGCCCGCCCCCACCTTGGCGAGAAAAGCTTGAGGATCGAACTCGGCTTTGGCTGGCTTTCTTCCCACAGGAGCCTCCCTTAGCTCTGACGAACGAGCGCGCCTGGTATAACGGTCCCAGCGCCGAAATGAAGCAGTCTGGATAGGTAATGAGGGGAATTTGACCGGCTAGAGGACCCAGCGCTGGTTGTTGTCCTAGGACACCCGCCCTGACAAACTAGGACACTCGCGCTGTCCAAAATGTAACCTGACGTGGTGCGTGTTTTTGCTAGGCTGGGATCCCCGCGCCTCTTCTACCCCCAAAACCTACCAACCTCGCGGGTGAACGGCCCCGGTCTACTAGACCACCGGGGCCGTTTTCTTTTGGCGCTCAGGGCCGCCAACTGAGGCGGCCTATAGCGTGAATGCTGCAAAGACACATGCGCCGATTAACACGGCGACGGCGACCGCAATAAGGACGAGGAAAAACTTGGCCATGTTAGCCAACGCCGAATTGGCTATTTCGTTTCGACTACCTTAACCAACTGAGGCGGCCTTACGTTGGCGCTTGCAATTCGCCCCGCAGCCAACCTGCCATTTCGATGGATTTCATCGGATCGACAACCGCGACGACCAGCTGATGAACGTGATCGCAGGCGGGGCACTCGAATGTTCGGATGTCAAAGCCGGACGGCCCAAGCGTGATCCGTGCCAGCCTCGTTATCGCTTTGCACTTCGGACATGGTGGTTTGTAAAACGCGCCCATGATGTAGTCCCTTACATCAGGCGGGAGTATAACACTCTCAGTCACCGGTAGATGCCGTTACGGGGCGGTGATGGAGTTAGCATGAGGCCACATTCGATCTCGGCGCTGTTCCGTATTGCTCAGTTCATGAACAAGTCACAAAATTTTAATGAATTGGGCCACTGTGGAAATCAAATTGGGCCACTAGGGGTCGAAATAGGCCATTACCGGGAGACCCATAGGATAGGCGCTCGCGATTTACCGAACGGCTGCTGTCGATCTTGGCCGTGTAAAGTGGCCGCCGTATTACTCCGGATAGACGACTGTCTGGCATTGCGCCAAAATATCACTTTCCTTCCAAGAATATACTCGCGTTCGCCCGGCACAGTTGCCGGGCTTTCGCTTTCCAATAGCAGGCATCCCGTCAGGACCGTTTTTTATGCGGCTCGGCTACCGGCTTTTGAGAACGTCGCGTGAGTGACCGATACAGTCGTCCCACCAACTCCCGACAGAGTTTCGACTTTGGCGTTGAGACTTTGCGCAAGTGCCTTGACGATGCCGGTGCCAAGCCCAGTTTTCGGTTGCGCGAAGACGCCATCTTGCTTGCCAACCCCATTGTCAGCGACCGAAAGCTCCCAATCTGTCCCATTGATTTCAAACGTGACGTTAATTTGTCCCTTCGCATCTGCTCTTGGAAATGCGTGTTTCAAAGAATTCATGACGAGTTCAGTTGTGATCAAGCCAATACTTTCAGCCTGACGTGAACTCAAAGTACCTCCATCGCCAACCACCTTTAGGGTAACCGGCCGAGCATCCCCAATCATCGAGGTTGCGAGAGCGTCACTCAGCCTTGTGAGATAAGCAACCATTTCAATATGCCCTATTGTTCCCGATGAATGGAGTTGTCGTTGTACGGCTGCTATCGACATGACGCGATCATGAATGTCCTGCAAAAGCGGGCGCGTCTCTTCAGAACTAACCGTTTTTGCTTTCATCAAAATAATGCCGGCAATGATTTGAAGACTATTGGTAATCCGGTGCTGAATCTCTTCCAGCAATATATCTTTCTGTCTCAACAGATCGTCCTTTTCGTGCTCCAACTTACGCCGCACGGTGACGTCTTCAATTCCGAGCAGAATGGTCGTTTCGGCGCCTTCTTTGTAGAACACTTGGCGAGCATTCAAGCGCATGATGCGGGTGCCAAGGTGTGGAAATTCGTGCTCGACCTCATAATCCTCCATCACGCCATGTTCTGGGATAATTTTCTCAAGCAGCAAGCGAAGTTTGGGAATATCCCATTGTCCGTCACCCAATGCGTAAAGGAGTTTTCCCTGTGTCTCCTCGGGGCTCACCTCAAATGCCGAATAAAAGGAGCGGCTCGCAGCAATAACGCGCAACGCCTTGTCGAGCACAATGACAGGTTCCCGGACCGTATCGACAATGCTCTGCGCCAGTGCGCAGGCGTCTACGACATTGGTAAACTGTTCTCTGAAATTGGTCTTTTGCACATTATCCTCCGCGACGGTTTAACGGAGAACTCCGTCGGATGGGGCCACCTAATCGCCAGCAGGGGACGCGGAGCGAACGTCAGTCGCTGGCCGCTCAAAGCCGACCCATAAGGACGCGCCTAGAGCGAGGTCGTGACGGCGCTCAATTCAAAAAGTAGGCCAGTTCTTTGAAGTGCGTTTACCCGAAGAAAACCGACCTCAGCACGGGGGATGCTGAGGCCGGCATTCGCCGGATGGGCGATGACATCCAGCAGTACCCAGACAAGCTTTGTAGACGGCGATGGTTCCGGGGTCCAGCCGAAACCCAGGGCTCAATTCGCCAAATTTTGATGACTGAGCAATATTGATCACGGACTCCCGCATTCGAAGTGTTGGTTTCATCACCGCCCTTTCTTCGATGCACGACTTCCGGTTTTTGGCACTTAGCCGACATGTCTGGCCGCGCTAGGAATGTCTGCTTCTCGGGCGCAAAGGAGACATCCCGTCGTCGCGTCGCCATGTCAGTTTTGAACGCCTGTTAACGATTTCGCGAAGTGAGCAATATTGAACACTATGGTCGGGTGCCGACATGACAGAATTAGCAATCACCGCCCCGACATCGACGACAGAGAGTGTCGCATGCTCTCGCCCAACACAGGGATGCATCACATGGCAGATTACCGCGCTTACATCATCGGGACCGACGGCCAATTTTACAAAGCGATCGCCATCGACTGTGATCGCGACGAAGAGGCTGTAGAGCGGGCAAAACAGTTTGTGGATGGCCATGACGTTGAGCTTTGGGAACATGCACGCAAGGTAGCGACGTTCAAGCACAAGTGCGAAGAGTCTCGTAGTGCGATCACTTACGAAATTCGCGACGGGCGGATGATACCAAGGGCCGCAGAGTAAGGCCGCCTGATCAGTTGGCGGCCTCTTTCATCAAACATCCATTTCGATTTGATCGCCCGAAAGGTGCCGGTGCCTTCAGGGCTGTGAGGGGGCCCACCCTTCAAGCACCGGCTCGCGTCGCGTTCCGGGGGCGAGGATGCGACACGAAACAAAACTCAAAAACTAGTGCCGATCGCCGAAGGCTGCAATAGCTTGGCCCGGTGGGCCACCCTCGCACCGGCTGTCGCGGTTACTTATTTCGCAGCACTCACGACTTGCTGCGCCAGAGCCGTACACACTCTGGATTTTTCGGGTGATGGCGACCAAGGAGAATAAGGTGAAGACCACCATCACCCTTCGCGAACGCAAAGTGCCGCAACCACGCATCGGCCTCGAGACCGGACCGACGTCTACTTGGCTATGGACTGAGCTTAAGCGGGTTGGCCTACCGGTGATCTGTATCGACGCGCGGCATGCTAAGGCCGTGCTCAAGATGCAGATTAACAAAAGCGATCGCAACGATGCTATCGGGATCGCCCGCATCATGCAGACCGGCTGGTTCAAAGAGGTACACGTCAAGGATATCGATAGCCACTCGGTCAGGGCGCTACTGGCCAGCCGGGCGCTGCTGGTCAAGATTAAGCGCGATCTCGAGAACCTTGTTCGCGGCCTTCTCAAAAATCTCGGTCTCGTCATTGGCCGCGCCAAGTTCAATGTCTTCGCCGTGCGAGCCGAGGAGTTGATCGCGGGGCGTCCTGAGCTGATAGGTGCGATCAGACCGCTGTTCGAAGCGCGCGGGGGTGAAGCGGACTTCGCGATCTCGCGGGCCGATGTCTGCGGCGCAAGCGATGCATCCTCTTCGCCAGACTGAATTGATTCCGCGTACAGCCATTGAACGGAACCGGCATCGGTTGTGTGCCCGGAAACCTGGGTTGGCAGCGCCAAATTTTGCTTCGCTGCGCATGATGTGCATCATCATCTCGCGACCGCTCCTCATGAAGCGAAGCGCTTCCGCGCCTTGACAAGAAGTGGGGGATCGTTTCAGCTACTGATGTTTGGGAGTGCCGGTCATTTCGACCGGCAAAGGGAATTTGGTGCGGTTCGCCTGGTCTTGACGTCGAACCAAATCCAAAGCTGCGCCCGCAACTGTAAGCGGTGAGTCCTTCTTCAGAATGCCACTGGGCTTTTGCGACAAAGCCCGGGAAGGTGGAGGAGGATTATGACCCGCGAGCCAGGAGACCGGCCTGAACACGTCATCCTTCCGGCGTGCGGTGCGCGCGCATGGGGCGGTTCTTTCGCTGCGGTGACATGATTGAAAATGTCTTGCGGATGGAGGGGCCGCCATGGCTACGCTTGTGAAATCGATTCTTCCGAGGAATGAAACCACCCCCGAATTGCTCGGCTTGCGGGGTCGGATCGTCGTAATCTACTGTTTTTTGATTTTCGCCAATGTGTCGGCGTGGGCGTGGGCTTTCGTTGAATTTGCCCATCAGCCGATTCTCATTGGAACCGCTGTGCTGGCGTACAGCCTTGGGCTTCGTCACGCGATTGACGCCGACCACATTGCAGCCATCGACAATGTGACGCGGAAGCTGATGCAAGAGGGAAAGCGGCCGGTCGCCGTTGGTTTCTTCTTTGCGTTGGGGCATTCGACCGTGGTTGTGCTCGCCTCCGTTGCCGTGGCCCTCACTGCGAACGCCTTGAGCGATAAGCTTGCTACTTACCGCAACATCGGCGGCATTCTTGGAACATCGGCCTCAGCGTTCTTCCTCTTCATCATCGCCATCGCAAACCTGATCGTTTTGCGCGGCGTGTACCGGGCTTTTCGTCTGGTCGAGCGCGGCGACAGCGTGAAAGAAGAAGACATCGAGGCGCTCCTGCAGCAGCGCGGCTGGCTTGCGCGACTGTTCAAGCCGCTCTTCCGGTTTGTTTCGCAAACCTGGCATCTTTATCCGATCGGTCTGCTGTTCGCGCTCGGTTTCGAGACGGCGAGCGAGATCAGCCTGTTCGGCCTCTCGGCTCAAGCCTCCAATGCAGTCTCCAGTTGGTCGCTCCTGATTTTCCCCGCACTCTTCGCAGCCGGCATGACACTCGTCGACACAACCGACGGCGTGCTGATGCTGGGCGCTTACGGCTGGGCGTACCGAAACCCCATGCGGAAGCTCTTTTACAATCTGATCATTACGTCAGTGTCCGTGCTGGTAGCATTGGTGGTCGGCAGCATCGAAACGCTTGGCCTGATAGCCAATCGGTTTCATCTGCAAGGTATCTTCTGGAATGCGATATCGGACCTGAACGGCAATTTCGGCGCGCTCGGTTACGGTATCGTTGCGCTGTTTGTCGTGAGCTGGGGGGTATCGTTCCTCGCCTATCGCTACAAGCGATACGACCTTTACGGCGGACTGGATTGATTCCAATCTTCGTGGCTTGACGTCCTTATCGCTAGTTCGTTTCCATCAAACCAGATCGTCGTGGCGGGGGCCCCGTGTTTAAGTGCATCGCAACAACTCTGTCTGTGTGCAGTTGTGTCGCGGTAACTTGCTTCTTCTCAACGGCGGATTGTCTCGCCGCGGACGTAGCTTTTCCCAGCTCAATGCCCCTCAAAGCTCCACCGATCGCGACCTACGATTGGTCGGGTTTTTATGTCGGTGGTCATGTCGGATACAGCCGAGGATCCGGGCGCGGCATATTGTCCGATCCGGACCCCACGGCTGCCAATTCCTCGTTTGGCAGTCTCTTTGGCGGCTTGCAGTTCGGCTACAATTATCTGCTGACTTCGCGACTGCTTGTCGGAGTTGAAGCAGATTTCTCGTTCCCGAATTATCTCGATGACGGCAACGTCGCGTCGCGGACGACCCCGTTCAGCTCGGTCACCGAAAAACTCGACTTTGTTTCGACGATGCGCGGCCGGGCCGGCTATGCCTTCAACCATTGGCTTTTCTACGCCACCGGCGGTCTCGCCTGGTCGCAAGCGCGGTTCATTGAGGAGTCCGCTTTGACCGGCAACGATGACAAGGTCCTTCGAATGCGCGACGGTTGGGTGCTGGGCGCAGGCGCTGAACTTGCCATTGCGCCGGGCTGGACCGCCAGACTGGAATATCTCTACGACCGCCTGGGAAAAGCCAGCGGCGCTTTTCCATCGGGCACCAGTTACGAGTCAACGACGGTTGAGCTCAATAGTCTTCGGATTGGGCTAAATCGGAAACTTGATTGGACAGCCTCGGCCACGTCCGGCGGCAGCGCCGGGGACTCCTGGGCGATCGACCCCAATAGCTGGAATGTCCACGGGCAGCTGACCTATATCGAGCAGGGCTATCCGGCTTTCCGCTCGCCTTATCAAGGCGCGAACAGCCTTACGGGCGGCAGCCAGATACAGAATACGACAAGCGCAACCGCGTTCGTCGGCTATCGTCCGCGGGACGGCACCGAAATCTATATCAACCCGGAACTCATGCAGGGCTTTGGTCTGAGCAACACGTTGGGGGTCGCAGGCTTTCCCAACGGGGAAGCACAGAAATCGGACTTCCCGGCGCCGCGGATAGATATCGCGCGGGTGTTCGTGCGGCAAACCTTCGGCCTCGGCGGCGAACAGGAAATCGTCGAGGATGGTCCGAACCAGCTCGCCGGTAAGCAGGATATCTCCCGGATCACCGTCACTGCCGGCAGGTTCGCGGTGATCGATGTTTTCGACGGCAACATGTATTCGCACGATCCGCGCGCCGACTTCCTCAACTGGAATATGTATTGCTGCGGATCCTACGATCTGGCGATGGACAAGATCAGCTACACGTGGGGCGCGTCTGCGGAGCTGAATCAGAAATCCTGGGCAATTCGCGCCGGCTATTTCCTGGTGCCGGCCGTTTCCAATTCCAACAGTTTTGACACTCACCTCCTGGAGCGCGGCGAATACATCGGCGAACTTGAATTGCGGTATTCGCTGTTCGCGCAACCCGGCAAATTGCGGCTGATGGGATGGACGAATATCGCCGACATGGGCAGCTATGCCGACGCACTTGCGACGCCGGTCACCACCCCGAACTTTCCCGACATTACGCTGACGCGGCAGGTGCGCGCGAATTACGGCTTCGTCGCCAATGTCGAGCAGGCGATCACGCCTGACCTCGGCATCTTCTCGCGCGCGACCTGGAGTCCTGGCCTCGTTGAGATCATTGGCTGGACCGATTGCGACGAGAGCCTCTCGTTCGGTGCAGTGCTCAAGGGCACTGGTTGGGGGCGACCGGACGACAGGATTGGGGTTGCAGGGTTAGTCGAAGGTCTCTCGCCGGTATCGCGGGCGTATTTTGCCGCCGGCGGTTTGGGAATTTTGATCGGCGACGGCCAGCTCAACTATCGCCCCGAGCAGATTCTCGAAGCCTACTATTCCTTCAGCCTCAACAAATGGGCAGCACTTACCTTCGACTATCAGCTCGTCAATAACCCCGCGTACAATGCCGACCGGGGACCGGTTTCGATCCTTGCGGCGCGCTTGCACGCGCAATTTTGAGTTTGACCCATTGAAGTCGCACCCAAATGTCGGAGCGGGCACTGTGGGGGGCTTTCAGGGGAATAACGTCGGACGGATCGGTCTGAACCGTAAATTTTACCAGGCAGTACGGTTTCATTTTTCAATTATCACTATGGGATGCGGCCTCCACTCGCGCGCCAACCTTTCCGCCTCCGAAATTTCCGCGCTCGTCATGAGCGCGATAAGCCTGTCTCGTTGTTCTAACGATGTGTATTTCGACGTATCGACCAGCTTGATGCCAACCGGACCAGGTGACTTTGTATCCCCAAACGCTGCGGCCAAAGTGAACCACATGAGCGCCCGGACATTATCCTGAGCCGTGCCGCGACCTGACGCATACATGGCGGCGATATTGTACTGCGGACTGTGTATCCACGTGTCACCGGGTCGTTCGTAAATCTTGTTCGCCGCGCGTCGGTACCATCGAAATGCCTCGGCATCGTCCTGCGCAACGTGAAGGCCACGTTCGTAAGCGACGCCAATAACATTTTCCGCGTAGGAAGAGCCTTGATCCGCAGCGAGGTGATACCACTTGAAGGCTTCGCCAAAATCTTGCGGCACGCCGAGTCCGAGAGCATAGGTATCCGCGAGATTGTTTTGGGCCAGGACCAAGTCCTGGTCCGCAGCAAGACGAAACCATTTCACCGCCTCGGCTTCGTTTCGCTCGACACCCCAGCCCCGCTGATACAAAATCCCAACCTCATTCTGCGCGTCCGCTAACCCCTTGTTCGCTGCAATTCGCATCCACCTCATTCCGATGGAAAAGTCCTGCGGGACACCCTGGCCCTTGATGTACATGATCCCGAGAAGGCGTTCAGCATAGGTGTTGTCTTGATCTGCCAAGGTCACGAGTAATCGCAGGGCGGTTACGTAGTCGCCGGATTTGACCGCGGCCTCCGCGTCCTCGAAGTCGCCTGCGCTAGCAGGAAGGACAGACGCCAAGGTCCATAAAGCGACGGCAAACGAGATGAATGGATTTCTGAACACGACGGCCATTTCGGGTTCTATCTGTCCGAAAACTATGTTGGCTTGGAATGGCGCGTCAATAGCCGACATCCGGGCCGGCTCGGCCCAGGGCACAGCGAACCTCGTCGAAAATGCTGCGTCGCATCCGTTGTTGGCACACAAAGCCGACGACGCGGGATTGCCTGACGATTCAGCTCCTGAGCGTATGACTGGAAATGCAGTTGGCAAAACAAGGCTTCGAACACCGTCCATTCCGGGGCGATGCGAAGCATCGAACCCGGAAAACTGTTTAAGCGATGTTCGCTTTCGGGGCTGATCTTTTGACTCTTGGCAGACCTGTGCGAGGTTCTGCTCGCGCGTTATGTGGGCGGCGAGTCGAGGTAAACATAAAGAGCCGCGATCTTGCCGTCCCGTGCGATGATGAAATCCACACCGGTGTAGGCGGGCGTTTCGCCTTTCGGCCCCGAGCCCCACGCCAGGCGTGCTGAATTGTGCAGAACCTGCGGCGATCCAAGAGGCGTATAGACAAAGTGTGGATGCGTCGCTCGGAGATCGCCGGCGAACTTGTCGAGTGCGTCGTGACCGACGAAAGTGCCGGGCGGCACGTACAGCACACAGTCCTCGGTATAAAGTTGCTGAATCGCGCTCCTTCGACGGGCCGGATCGCCTTCGCCGAATACTTCCGGAAGATTGCGGTTGAGCAGCGTCTCGATGCCACTCACATCTGCGCCCACCGATGGCGGGACGCTGTTCTTGCTGGCTTGCGGGTTCATCGGAGCACTCCTTGTCTGTGGGGCGAAGATATGGTTGCCGGCTCAACCGACGAAATAGAAATAATTGAAAGACATCGTTTCAGTTTTTTGGTCTATGGGGCGACGGCTTGCCGCGCTTCGACGGCCCGGTGCTCATCAGCGATGTGCGGATACTTGGCCCATCGCTAACGCCCCCACCCAATGTCAGGATCTGGGCACGAAACCGACACAACGATGCCGTCGCCGCATGTCCAAACGGACCTGGCAGGAACACGGCACCTCTTAGCCCTTGTTCCACGGAACCAGGGTAATTCAGCTCCGGTTTGGCTTATCTGTCCAGGGTTCCGGGAACCTGACGGTGTTGCCCAAAAACCGCTACGTACACTTTTGTACCTTGGATCCCGGAACGAATGCCCGATTTCTGCATGTTGTGTATGTGGCGCTGGGATACCACGGGGAAAAGCCAGTGATAGGTAGACAGTACTTCGTGCGTCAAGCGACGATCCTGTTTGGGATCGCCAAGGCAACCAAGGACCCCAAAATGTCCGCCGCTCTGATGGATAAAGCGGCTGATCTGAAATCGAAAGTCGACGAACTGGGCGCGCCGCTCGATCTGACACCACTCGCGCCGGACATTGAGCCGCCCGCAACGTGACGTAAGGCCGCCCCGGTCGGCGGCCTTCTTACTTTCGAACACAGTGTGCAGTGCCGGCTGCTGCCATTTAGCGAAGATGCCAACCTGTCCGCTCAATTTCCGTTTTCGGGAGGCTCAAGCGGACAGCGTTATTGTCGAAGCTCGAATCCTTCGATGCGAAATGTTTCAGCACGAACTTGCCCTGCCTGCCGAGTAGCGGGCGCGCGCCCCGGGCGCTGGAACTTGCTTGCATAGCAGCAGAGCTGCCATGCGTAACAGCCCGCCTGCTGACCGCGTAATTGGGTCAGAGAATTCCTCGATAGGCGAGGCAGTCGCATGAGTGCGCGAGAAGCAGGATCATCCAAATCTACTGCGAACGAATCCGGCGGCGGCAGGCTGTCCGCGCTCTATTGCCGAGCGGTTGCGCCGTCGCTCGCGCGTTGGGCACCGCTGCCCCTGCGACTCATCGTCGGCTACGGGTTTGCCGCGCACGGCTTTGCGAAATTGTTGCGTGGCCCCGACGACTTTGCCGGACTTCTCCACGCGATGGGGATGCCGTTTCCGTATTTGTTGGCCTCCATCACGATCCTGACTGAAATCGCAGGTGGGATTCTGGTAATCGCCGGTGCGCTCGTTCCGCTGGTCAGCGTTCCGATGGCAGTCGTCCTGGTGGTCGCGATCTTCACGGTCCACCTCCGTTACGGATTTTCGTCGATCAAGCTTCAGGAAATTACGCCAAACGGCGCCCGCTTCGGACAACCCGGCTACGAGACCGACCTTCTCTACCTGGTTTGTATTGTCGTGCTTGTCATCGGCGGCAGCGGACCGCTGGCGGTGGATGGATGGCTGCTGCGCAGGTTCCGAAAAGGGACCTAATTCCGTCTGGAAGCAAGTGTCTGATCGGCCGACTCCCGCCCTGCTCTTTCTTGTTCGGAATTCAGCGCAGCGAGGATCGGACATGGTTTCACAAGTCATTTCCGTGACAGCCGCCCCACGTGTTCCTTGCGCGAGACTGG
>Ga0210401_10002478_pt1 | contig 20443 bp, 17 predicted proteins | sample IncBWH32MmetaG_FD_150866 | JGI IMG/M metagenome (GOLD analysis project Ga0210401, IMG submission 150866) | Forest soil microbial communities from Barre Woods Harvard Forest LTER site, Petersham, Massachusetts, United States - Inc-BW-H-32-M | ecosystem: Environmental > Terrestrial > Soil >... | reverse complement strand
AAATCGGCAATCCGCATGCCGACATGGATGGATCGCCTGGCTCGCTGGAAAAATTGCTGGAACTGGCCGATAAAGATGAAGCGGCCGGTATCGCCGACGCACCCTGGCCTCCACACTTTCGCAAGATGGAAGGCGAGGCTGCGCGCGTAATGCCTTCCCGCGCGAAGTCTGCCGCGAAGAAGATAACAATAAAGAAGCCGCGCGTGAAGGTGCCCTTGATTACGGTCGCGAATTCGCCTGATAAAGCGGCCGCTCTGGCGGGTCTTGAGCGCTGGAAGGCTAAACATGCGAATATCACAAGTCTGCTTGCCGTCGACGATGTGCTGGTCGATTCCATGCGAGGCCGCTCATCCACGTGGACACGCATCCGCATCAACCTGCGTCATGTCCCCGAAGAACAACGGCCGCCGCAGGAAACTCCAGAGCCAGACGATGATCCTACACGGGAGTGGCGGGAGGGTCGGAAGCACAGGGGGCCGGAGTAGTGGGTTCCTAAACTTTTCACCGTCCGTGTGGAAAAATTGCCGCCAGTTCCTGGGGCGGAACAACTTCAAGCTGGGCGTAGGTACAATCGCTGGGCTTTTTGTCGGTTCGCCATCTGCGGAATTGCGCCGTGTGCCGGAAGCGATCTCTCTGCATGTGATCATAAGCAACTTCTACAATTAATTCAGGCCGCACTGGCTCCCACGACAAATCTTTGCCTTGGCTCCAACGACTCTGTCCGCCGGGCATTCGCTTGACACCTTCATCATTCTCGGTAGCGTACTCAGCCCAAGGCTTCCACGGATGGTTCATCAGCGCATCTTTTCGATACGGCTGGAGAAACTCCACCAGCTCTTTTCGTTTTCCCGTGCTGAAACTCGCACAGACTCCGACGTGTTGCAAAGCGCCGGTATCGTCGAACAAACCGAGTAGCAGCGAGCCCACCATTGTGTGCTCGCCTTTTTTGTGCCAGCGGAATCCAGCAACTACGCAATCGCAGTCGCGTTCGTGTTTCACTTTAAGCATCACTCGCTTATTCGGCTCGTAAGTTCCTGCAGGATCTTTGGCCATCACACCATCCAAGCCAGCGCCTTCAAAGCGGCGAAACCAATCGGCAGCAATACTCCGATCGCTGGTTGCAGGTGTGAGATGAATCGGCGGTGAAGCTAAACCAAGCAGCGACTCCAGTTCGCGCCGCCGCTTTTGAAACGCCTCGCCGCGGAGATCGCGATCTCCAAGGCAAAGCAGATCGAAGAATACAAATGATGCGGGGATCTGCCCTGATAAAAGCTTTACTCGCGATGCAGCGGGATGCAGACGTAATTGCAGCGCATCAAAATCAAGCCCATCATTCTTGACGATTACCATTTCTCCATCGAGCACACAACGTGCGGGCAGCGCAGCGCGCAGGGGTTCGAGCAACTCAGGAAAGTAACGATTGAGTGGTTTTTCGTCGCGGCTTTGGATGAAAATCTCATCTCCATCGCGAAACACGAGCGCGCGAAAACCATCCCACTTGGGCTCGAAAATCCAATCGCCCTCGGCGGGCAATTCATCTACTCGCTTCGCGAGCATTGGCAGTATCGGCGGATTTAGTGGAAGGTCCACACCCCATGGTATAACGGCTCCATCTTTCGATCCCGGCTGAAAACGAACCCTGTCTGATGAATCTCGACTGCCTTTGACGTTTCGCCGTCAACCAAAGTCTGTTCGCAGCCCCAATCGAAAAGCATCGTCTGCCTCTTTGCCATTGATGGCTACCGCGGCGCTCCTTACGGGCAGACCGGAAGTTTACATTTTCTTCAGGCGGGTTCCGAGCGGCGCGAGACACTTACGACGAGAATTCACCCCAGGGCCGGAGCTGAAAAAGTCTTGTCTGGACAAGCTGAGTTCGAGGACATTGTCGATCGATGGAACAGGCGCTTGAGGCGGTCTTCCCTTGGTCGATTCGCCATCACCACTCGTCAGTGACTCCCCACGTCAATGCGGAAGTAAATCCAGGAGCCAGCGGCACCCCGTCCGCGCTATCCAGAAACACCTTGGAGGACACCAATGGCGGTGTCCCCGAAGGCGAATTCCAGCCAGCGTCGTTGAAAGTTTGTTCCCTGGCACAGCTTCTCGGTAGACCGTGATCCGCGCTTATTACATGTAAATCAGTCGGGATTGAATTCGGTTACGCCACGATTTTAGAAAACCGGATTCTTCGAAGCGGTAGTTGCGTCAATTAGCTTCCGCCAACCATTTCGATTCAGGCGAACCCGGGCTCCCGTGGATAGGAGAACCCAGCCTTCCGCTTGTCCGTCCCGGTGAATCTCGCGCATGGTCGAGGTTTACGATCGCTGACCTGTGCGGGCGAATGAACTTCTACGGATCCAATTTCGTTTCAAGCGCCCGAATACTCTCCCGCAACAGGTGCTGCTTGCCGCCGGCGTGCAGACACACGTAATAATCGGCAGCTTCAATCCACCCGATGTCACATACCTGCTACTCCAGCTTCGCGTCCTCCGCTTTCGACTGCTTCAGTATCGGGGTGCTGGGGTCGGCGTCTTTCCAGAGCGTGAGGAAGTCTTTGTACGCAGCCAGGGCACGGACCCGGGCGGCGTCGGCATCTGCACCGTGCGAGGTTTTCGCCAGCAAAGCGTTCGACCGCGCTACTCCCAAACGCGCTAGTGCTCCCGTCCAGCAGTTCCACACGATGCCGCGGTGGTTCAGGATTTTCTGAAACTCGGCAGCGGCCGCCTCTGCTTGACCCGCTGCGAGATATGCCTCTCCGTGAATGTAGGTCGGATAGAGACAGGAAAGATTGTTAGTGAAACCTATTTGGCCAAATTCCAGAGGAACTGCGATCCCCTGCAAACTCTGGAGAGCCGCGGTGGGATTTCTTCGGTTAAGCGCCGCCTGGGCCCGCACGGCCGGGAGCCACAGCAACTGCATCTGGGTGTCTACCGAATTCCGCTTGTTCAACTCGGCCGCGAGTGATTCGGCCCGGGCTGTATCGCCGGCCATCGCATAAGCCAGCGCAGCTTCCGCCGCAACACCCTGACTCGCTGGATAGAGCTTAAATCCTGCCGCTGCAGCCTGCTGTGCTTCTCGCGGATTGCCAAAAGCGGCTTCGCGTATCGCTGAGTTTTCCTGCCAGATGGCTCCCGTTTCTTTGCTGTCCGCGCGGACTGCGGAGTCCACGGACCGCCGTGTCAAGTCGCGCGCCTTGCCCAGATGTCCCGAATAGGCCTCGGTATCGGAGGCCAGCGACAGACCATCGTTTTCTTCGGGCCTGTCCGCAAACCACTTTTGCTCCTCAGCCATGCTGGGGTCATCCGAGGCAAGAAAAGCCAGAGCATATCCCTGTGCATGTAATATGAAGTCGTCGAGCTTACGCGCCTGGGCATCGCGGATTATCTGACGCGCGTCTTCAAAGCGTTGCAAGGCTATGGCGGTGTTGCCGAGGTTGCCATAAGCTTCGGCGCTATTTGGATCAAGGCGCATACTTTGGCGGTAGGCCTCAGCGGCTTTCTCATACTGTCCTTGCGCTGTGAGCACGTTCCCTAACTCGTTGTATGGACGGCTGTCTCTCGGGTAGCTCTCGATGAGTTCGTTATAAGCCCGAGCCGCTTTGTCCAATTCTCCGGTTACATTCGAGTAGTAATTCGCGGTGATGCCCAGCTTCTCCCGTTCGCTGGCATGCTCACGCAACTCGAATGCTCTTGTGTAATAGTCGCTGGCGCGCCCCACTTCGCCCAGACTGTTGTAGTCATCACCCAATGCCGAATACCCCAGGGCAAAGTTGGGGTCGAGTTCGATCGCGCGTTGAAGAAACGGCAGCCCATCGGCAGCACCTTTCTCACCGAGTGCCTTCACACCCCGGCTAAAGGTCTGCAACGCTTCGAGCGAAGAGGTTGTGGCCTCCGGCAGCGGAACATCGAAGTTCTGCACAGCAGCCAGTGACTCCCCCAGCTGGCCGCGCAGCTTGGAAGCTGCCTCGCCCAATGCATCAAGCACCTTCTCTTTGGTGGGAGCGGTGATCTGCTCTTCCGCCAGCAGGTCGCCGCTCTGGCAGTTCACAGCTCTTAGTGCCAACACATACTGGCTACCGAGGCTGGCAATGGATCCGGCAATATAGGCCTTACAACCTGCCCGCTCGCACACCTCGCGGGCTACGTCGGCAGTGAGAGGAGCGGTGGCAGGGCGCGCCATCAACCGTAGCGTTGCGAAGACCTTGTTCTCAGACAGCACGTTCAGGAACCTCGATTGTCTCAGGGAAACCGCGAGCGCTGTTTTCAGAGCATCATCAAAGACTGGATCGCCTGTGGTGTTCGTGAAATCGGCGAGGACGGTGGTGTCTTTCTCGGTCAGGCGCTTGCTTTGATGTGAGCGGTAATAGACTCCGCCTCCAACAAGCAAGACGACGGCTATGACTGGAACCACGCCCTTCAAGAGATTTGTCCGGCGCACCGAGATACTTTCTGTCACGGCCACTGTGCCTGAATCAGACAGCGCTTGGAGCGCAAAGGCCAAGTCCGATGCCGATTGGAATCTCCGCTCCGTGTTCTTTTCCAGACAGCGCCACACCGCGCGTTGCAATCCCAGAGGAACGGTTGGCAAAAGCTGCGAAATGCTGGGCGGGTCTTGGTTGAGGATCGCACTCATCGTGTCAGCGGTCGTGGATTGGTTGAACGCTCGCTGGCCCCATAACATTTCGTAGAGAATGGCGCCGAAAGCGAAGATATCGCTGCGACAATCCACCGCCTGACCCCGCACTTGCTCGGGCGACATATAGCCGACGGTGCCCATCACCATCCCGGCTTCCGTTGCTGGGCCCGGAAGTTTGGACTCAGCAGCCCCAGTGAGCTTTGCTAACCCGAAGTCGAGAATCTTGACGTGACCGTCTTTCGTCAGAAACAGGTTTTCTGGCTTCAAATCGCGATGCACGATTCCTTTACTATGCGCAGCGGCCAAACCACGTGCAATTTGGACTCCGTAATCGATCGCCCTGCGCCAAGGCAACGGACCTGGCTTCACCAGTTCGCGCAAGGTATGGCCTTCGAGCAACTCCGAGACCAGATACGGTGCACCCTGGTAAACGCCCATCTGATGTACGGCGAGAATGTTCGGATGATTCAGCGCGGCGGCTGCCCGCGCCTCCTGCTCAAATAGGCGCAGGCGATCGGCATCATTAGTTAGAAACGCCGGCAGGACCTTGATGGCGACGTCTCGCCCCAAGAGTGCGTCCCGTGCCCGATACACCTCTCCCATTCCTCCGAAGCCGAGGAGCGCGAGGATTTCGTATTCTCCAACCTTCTTCCCAGGTTTTATAGCGGTGGATTCAAGAAGCGAGTTCGTTTCTTCCAGGATCGCGGCCGAGATTTGCTCGCCGTCACTGTCGTGGACGAGCAACGACTCAAGTTCACGGCGCATTTCTGCATCCCCGGCGCAGGCGGAATCGAGGAAGGACGCGCGTTCCTCGGTAGGAAGATCTAGTGCTGCCAGGAAAAGACTCTGAATGCGCTCCCAATTTTCCGTCATCGCGATTAGGTTTCCGACTCGGCCGAGAGCCCGGTGTCGCGTGAATCCTGATTCAATTCCCGATGGAGCCAGGCTTGAGCGACGCGGAGGTCGCGCCGCACACCGTGGACCGGCACATTGAGCAACTGAGCCGATTCTTCGGCGGTAAGCCCTCCGAAAAAACGCATTTCGATGAGGCGGGCTCTTTTCGGGTCAAGACGGGCCAATTGGTTGAGCGCGTCATCGATCCGAATCATGATAGCCGGCTTCTCCAGGCACGCATGCTGCGCTTCATCGAGCGAGAGTGCCGCCTGCCTGCCTCCCCGTTTTTGCGCGTACTTGGTGCGGGCGTGGTCGATCAGGACCTGTCGCATCACGCCAGCCGCAATGCTCAAGAAATGAATGCGGTCACGAACATCGGGGGCAGATTGGTCGGCCAGCCTGGCGTACATCTCGTGAACGAGAGCGGTGGGTTGTAGAGTGTGGCCCGGTTGTTCACCTCGCAGATGTTTTTGGGCGATGCGGCGCAATTCAGCGTAGACCAATGGCAGTAGGCGGTTCAGGGCGGCTTTGTCGCCCTTGGCGTATTCGTGAACGAGCACCGTTATGGGTGTGGTCGGAGAGCTCACGGCTGCTATCTCATGAACCTACTCACGTGGTACGCATCAGTTTCGCACGAGTGGCAGCCTTGGGGCTGCAAACTGCCAGGAAAGCACCCGCCTCTAATCCGCAGGAAAGAGGGGTGCCATCCCCCCACTCGGATAAGAATAATACAGTATCTCAAGCGCTAGGCCGGTCAAGCGAATTGGCGTGATGAGGGAATTTCGATGAGTTTCAGTGGGTAGCTAGACGAGCGGCGGTTGACCTAATCCACCAAGTAAGGGTGTCGCGGATTGTTTTGTTGTCGAAGTGCAGCCACCCAGGATCTCACTGGGTGGCCGCAGGCTGGTTGCGGATCTGAACCATAAAGCCTCTCAGGCTCCCCGCTCTCAGAGCCCGTTGGCGTGGCTGAGCACCCAGGGACTGCCGTAAGCAGCTTCGATGGACACGCCGCCGAAGATGATCATCGAGTTAGTGCCAGGATCGCGCACAGCAGTGAAATAGTCCCGGGTACCCGGCAGCATCAGTCCGTCCCCGGCGAATTTGGGGTGGATCTGAGTCCAAGCCGGTGCTCCGCCGGAACCATTGGCATTGGTCAATACCCACACGTCGTTGAAGGTCCCGACGTCAGCGTCGGGAGTGGTGGGACCGAAGTCACCGTTTCCGCCAAAAATCGTCATGCGGTTGCTCGCCGAGTCATAAACGGCTTGTGCCCCGGCACGACCCCGCGGCGCTCCCTTTGCTCCGTTGGCGATGAGGTTGCTCCACGCGGGAGTTCCGGTCAGCCCGTTTGCGTTCGACAGCGTCCAGACTGAATTGACGAAGTTGCCGCCACCAAAGGCGATCAAGCTATTGCTCACCGGGTCGTACACGGCGGCTGATTCATCTTGCGCGTCGGGGGTTCCTCCGGTTGGAGTTAACTGCGTCCAAGTGGGAGTCCCGCCAAGACCGTTGGCGTTGGTCAGCACCCAAACATCGGACAAACTTGTGTAGCCTGCGGCTTGACCGCTGTACACGATCATGCGGTTGTTGGTGGCGTCGTAGGCCGCATTGTGAAAATACCGCGGGGTGGGCAGCGCTCCAGTCGGGCTCAGTTGCGTCCAGGTTGGAGCGCCACCGGTGCCGTTGGCGTTGGCCAGCACCCATGTGTCGTTGAGGGGGAGATCGCACTCGAGGTCCGCACATCCGCCGAAAACAACCATGCGGTTGTTCGCCTGGTCGTACACCGCACTGTGCAACATGCGTGCAGGTGGGAAGATGTTCACGTTCAACTCAGACCACGTCCCGGCTTCCATACCTGCGCTTCCATTCGCGTTGGTTTCCAGCAGCACGGTGTTGCGCAGCGTATCGTCCTGGAGTAGCCCACCAAAAACAATCATGGTGTTCGAGCCGGGATCGTAGACAGCTGAATGCTCCGAGAGCAGCGTTTCAAAGAAGAGCTCGGAGGTGCTGTAGCCCGGAATGAGGAGGGACCACGTCGGCGACGACGTGGGCGGCTGTAGCGAATGGCTTAGTAGCGACCCGTGTCGGGGGATCTCTTGCCAGCGCATACGCGCCACTCCCCGCGACCTCAGGACGGGCGTGTCTTGGGCCGCCGAATTGATCGTAGTAGTGATAAGTGTGAAGGCGGCCAGCAAGGCCGCTGCGAACAGCGTTTTAATATTTCTCGAAAGCGTTTTGGTAGCTTCTGTTTTCATTTGATTCTCCTTCTCTATCTCGTATATTTATTGCCCAGTAGTGCAGGCAGCCCAAAATGATTTCCTTCTAATGATTTCCTTCTATTGATGTAGGCGAAAAAACCGCGCAGATTTTGCAAAGGGACTGAACTCTCAAATAACAACCCGTCCCGCGTGACGACGGCACTCGTGCCCTTCGTCGCTCACGAAAGCGTAGAGACGGTGACAACAGGCCCGGATCAACGAATGAACTCCTGCCCTACGGGACAACCAGCGAGCAAAGACGGGGCTCGAAACGATTTCAGAAGCAAGCTGTTCTGGTGTCAGACGCTTCCACCGCACTTCAATGGGATCGCTTCCCTCGGCCACAAGCTCGACAGTCCTGCGCTCCACCTGGCCACGTTCGATCCGGTAATGCAGCGGTGGAGATCCGTCGTTGGGTTCGATGTGGAGCCTCTGGACCGCCATCCTTACGCGCTCTGCAGGCATGCGAATTCTCTCTTCTCTCGGTTGATCTTGTAATGAGGGAATGCAGAGCCGGAGGGCTGTTGCAATCGCTCCGGCTCGACCATTTGGTCTTGAGATTCCCTCTATATAGGTAGGCGAAAATCAGTGGGAGATTTTGCGCGGTGGGAAACGATTCTTTGCCGCTTATGGAGCTGGAACCTCTCTTCCAACAATGAAAAAAATGGGCACGGTCGAAACCGTGCCCCGTTGGCGTCGAAACTTACGTTTAGTTCGCTCCGAATTCTTCAACTTCCGACTGCGGCGATACCGCGGTTGGACCAGCTCTGCCTCAACAGCGTTCCCCCGAAGCTGTCAGTAATCGCTGGTCCATGCGGTTTCACATTCCCTTCTAATTAGGTAGGCGAAACTCAGTCGAAGATTTTGCGCCGAAGACGAACAAAATATTTGAGCGTTTAGGTCTTTGCTTGCTTTTTCTTATGCGCAGGCGATCCGATTTCCCTCCGTTTTTTGTGGTTTGCCGGTCGCGGCGGTGCATGCTGATTACAGCCTTGCTCGGTGCCGCCCATGGGTCGTACCAAGCCGGGTCGATCTCTTGCTGGCTGTAGGCCGGAACGATCAGAGCCAGCATGACGATGCCTCCCAATAACCTCGCATTCAACGCAATCTTTAGGACGAATCGTCGGAATCCCCTTGCCAGCAGTGAACCCGGGTTGCGCGTGATCTCCTTACTGCGCGCGGCCCTCGCCGGGGCGCAGTTTGGATGCGTATTGTCTAACGCGAAATTGCTGGTGCGTCTTCTGAAAAGCATTTTGTTTCTCCTGATCTCTTCAATCTCCCGACCGCGGCGATCGCCGCGATTGGACCAGCGATGCCTCGACAGCGTTCCCCCGAAGCTGTCGGTATTCGCTGGTCCGTGCGGGTCCGACATTCCCCTCTAATTAGGTAGGCGAAAAATCCGGAGAGAATTTGCGTGGTCGGAGAAAAATTCTTACGCGGAGGTGCGATCCTTGGCCACCAGTCGATATCTAGTGGTCGTCCACTGTTATTACGGAGGCGTCATGTCGAACCTTGAAGTCCAGATCTGTACCTCGATCAGCGTCGGCCCTTGGCTCTCCAAGCCTGCCCGCAATGCTCTCACAGGCAAACACAAATAAGCGACTCCGCCGGATCGCTTCCGCAGAGCTCGTCGCCCGTCCAGAACTCCGACTGCCACTCAGGTTGATAACCCTAGCCGACTTGTAGGTATTAGCTTCCCGGCGGCCCTCCCTGCACTCCAACAACCGTCGGTGACGGCGCACGAATTCTCTTGACATCTTAGGCATTGGTTGGTATACCTACCAATATCAGGGGATGCAATGAAAGATCGCAAACAAGACATCATCGACGCAGCTCTCGTGGTGCTAAGAGAGCACGGGCTTTCGGGCTTCACTCAACCGCGGATCGCCGCCGGGGCGGCAGTGCGCCAGAGCCATCTCACCTACTATTTCCCCAGGCGTGTTGACTTGCTTGCTGGCGTGGCTCGGGCTGCGATCGATCAAGAACTCGCGGCGGTCGATGGCATCGTCGGTGTGTCGTCGCCACAGACGGCTGCAAAGGTCATTGCCGACATTGCCGTCCGACACGAAAATACTCGCGTGATCATGGCGCTCGCGCAGGCGGCCGATCAGGAGCCGACGCTGCGCGAACTCTTCCGTGAGTTGGCGGACGGCATCATCGTTCGCGCCGGCAAGCTTCTTGAAAACTTGAATATCACACCGACCGACGAACACTGCTTTCTGCTGCATGCATTGTCCGTCGGTCTTGCCGTGATCGATTTGGCGACGGCGCGGAGGGGCGGACAGCGCCGTGCCGAGCGCGCGCTTGGAACAGCTCTCACCCTACTTACGAAAGGAACAGAAAATGAACAACACTTATCGAAATGATTTGATTGCAAATGCCGGGCCAGTTGCCATCTTAGATCTAGATCAAACCATCAGAGAACGCCACTCAACACGAATGTTTTTGCCCCGACCAGTGCCGCGAGATTTGCTCGATGAGGCCCTTGCCCTGGCACAGCTAGCGCCATCGAACTCTAATATCCAGCCGTGGCACGTGGTGTTCGTCTCCGGGCCGCCTCGCGATCGCCTGGTAGCCGCAATGCTGGACGAGGCGAGGCTCGGGCCGCCCACCGGTGCTGCACTACCTGAGGCGTTCGAGCACTTCCGACGAGAGCTCGGCGCTCAAATCTATCCAGCGATGGGAGTTGCCAGAGACGACAAGGCAGGCCATACGGCGGCCATCTTGCGCAATTGGGAGTTCTTCCGGGCCCCTATGGCCGCCATCGTCTGCATGAACCAGGAACTCGGTCTGGCGGACGCTCTCAGTGTGGGGATGTTTCTGCAAACGCTCCTCTTGGCATTGACCGAACGAGGCCTGGGTTCTTGCGTCGAGGTCTCGGTCACGGGGTACCAAGAGACTATCCGTGCCCAGTTGGCGATCCCGACGGAGCTTTCGATTCTGTGCGGGCTAGCAATAGGCTATCCGGACTCGGACTTCCCCGGCAATAAGGTGCACGTTGGCCGCGACCCTGTTCAGAACAATGTAGTGTTCGTCGAGAATTAATTCGTGGAGTCCGGGATGCTCGGTTTCCCTCGCTGGTGCCAAACGAATTCTACACATCGATCACTAAAAGGAGAAAGCAAATGACCAACGTTCCAGCGTCCGGGATAGAGCCCGGTCAACGTCGACTCAACGGTCCGCAAACCACCGGACGTGAATATCGCAATTTGTCACAGCCTACCCACGCCATGGCACACGATGACGATGTTGCAGTGCCAATGCGTGATGGGGTTATGTTGCTGGCGGACGTGCATCGTCCGGCCGAGCCCGGTCGCTATCCCGTACTAGTTGCCGCCTCTCCCTATCCGCGGCAGATTCAAAACCTTGGTGCGCCAGCTGGCTTTATCGAAGCTGGTGCCACTGACTTCTTCGTCCCGCGTGGTTATGTCCACGTCATTGCTAACTGTAGGGGCACCAGTGGGTCTGGAGGCACCTTTGGTTTCTTTGATGGGCAGGAACGGGTTGACATGCACGACCTCGTCGAGTGGGCGGGGCAGCAACCTTGGTCGAACGGCAATGTCGGCATGATTGGCATCAGTTATTTCGCTGGAACCCAGATGGAAGCTGCCGTTGAACGACCCCCGCACCTCAAAGCCATCATGCCCGTCGCTGGTACCTACGACCTCTATGAGTCGGCCACGCATCATGGACTGGTGAGTAGCGGCTTTCTCACACCATTCCTATTCATGATCGGGATGACGTCGGGGCACACCAACAAGCTCTGGCGCAGCAAGCTGATGGACGCCATGCGAGCCCTTCTGCTGACTCCCGGCATCCACAAGAAATTCGAGATGGCGAACGGCGAAGCCGCAATCGCTGGCCTAAAAGTCTTGCTCAAGCTTCATCACGATCCCCATCCCTGGGACGACCTCTGGCGCGCTATCGCAGCCGAGCACCCGTTTCACGACGCCTGGTGGGAGGATCGCAACTTGCTCCCGCTACTCGATCGCGTCGAGGTGCCAGTCTACATGGGATGCGACTGGCAGAACGTGCCGCTCCATCTGCCGCACACTTTCACTGCCTACGAGCGACTGACGAGCAGCAAGCACGTGCAGGTCGCAATGATGGGAGAGCATGGCCTAGCCTGGCCGTGGGAAAGTCTTCACATCGAGGCGCTTGCATGGTTCGATCATTGGCTCAAGGATCATGACACGGGCATTCTCGACGGCCCAGCCTTTCGATACATTTTGCCGGAAGCAGAGGGATGGCGAACAACCGATGCCTGGCCGATCCCAGAGGCAGTGCATCATGCTTATGCACTTCGAGCCGACGGAGGCATGAGTGAAGACGAAGGACAAGTGGGTTCCAGAACTTATATGAACCTAGGCGGTGGTCTCAATCGTCCACGCGCGAGCGAGACGGATCCTCCTGCGCTCCTGCATTGGACTACCCGGCCACTACCTCATGACTTGGACTTGATCGGTCCGATCGAACTGCAGTTGGATGCCGCTTGCACTGCGCCGGACACAGCCTTCATCGCAGTCTTACAGGACGTGGACGAAAACGAGAAGGCAATCAATATCACAGCGGGATGCCTACGGGCCAGCCTGCGGGCAGTGGACGAAAGCGCGAGCAAGCCCGGTGCTCCTGTGCTGCCCTGCCGTAATTTTGACGCGGTGCCGATTGGGAAGAAGGTAAGCTATCGGATTCCGCTGGTACCCAATGCCAGACGCTTTCGGGTAGGTCACAAACTCCGGTTGTATGTCACGACCGACGATCAAAACTCAGATAAACCGGCCTTGCTTGAGTTCAGGCACGCCAGCATAGGCACGAGTTCCTTCAACACCATCTTTTCGTCATCGCGGTTGCTTTTGCCGGTACTGGGCTGAGAAGCTATCGCGGTAGCGGCATGGACTGTGAGAAACCACAGGTGTGAAATCACAGGTGTGAAATTTTGGGCTGGTTTGCTAAACGATTGAAAGATATGGTGGCCAGGGACGGAGTTGAACCGCCGACGCCAGCCTTTTCAGGGCTGCGCTCTACCACCTGAGCTACCTGGCCACGTTCTGCCACTTCACTGCCGAACCGCTGCGAATTGTGGGCTGCGCCTAAAACGCAGGCGGAATTGCCGGTAATCGCGGACAGTCAAACGCTGGGAACGCGTGGAACAGCCCCGATTATAACAACCAAGTTGGATTCGCTCAATGCGACGCACAGGATCAGCCAGAGGAAGTCCGTCGCATGCGCATAATACCCTTGCGCAATAATTTAGGAGAACGCTTCTCCACCAGCGTTCGCAAGTGGGCGGCCCTCTCTTTAATTTTCTGACCGGGGCGCCCGAGTGAAGCTACATAGCAAAAATGATCTTCGGCCGCGACTCCCACGGTCGCCTTATACACGATACCAATTCACAAGTTCAGCCCAGTTCGGCCGAACCAGCCGACGCAATCAGCGTCCCGTTCAGAACGCTGAAGGCGCAGCGGTTGGATGCGAACCAGTATGCAATTTCGCGATAGTCGTCAGCCTCGAAGACGGCAAGATCCGCGTCCTTTCCTGGCTCGATCGAGCCCTTCCGCTCTCCGAGCTGCAAGGCCCACGCGCCGTTGATGGTCGCAGCAGAAAGTGCTTCCGCCGGCGACATCTTCATGTGGGTGCAGGCCAGCGACATCACAAACGGCATGCTGGGTGTGGGCGAGGAACCCGGATTGTAGTCCGTGGCCAAAGCTACCGGCACGCCGGCGTCGATCAACTTTCGCCCAGGCGGGAACTTGCCCAAGCCGAGAAAGTAATTCGCTCCCGGCACCAGCGTCGCGACGGTGTCAAGTAGTGCAAGCGCTCGAACGTCGTCTTCGTTCACCTGATCCATGTGATCAAGCGACGACGGATGGAAGCGTAACAGGGGCTCCAGCCGAGTCTCGCTCAACTGGCAGACGTGCGCCCGCAGGCCTAAGCCATGCTTTTCCCCAGCCGAAAAGATTCTGGCGGTGTCCTGCGCGCTGAATGCCCCCCGCTCGGTGAACACATCTACAAACTGGGCCAACTTCCGCTTGGCCACCTGCGGGATCATTTTTTCGCAGACCTCATTCACATACTCATCAGTTCTGCCTTGGAATTCCCGAGGCACGACGTGAGCGCCGAGAAGCGTGGCCACTACTGTTCCCGGCCAGCGAGCGGCAGCTTGTCGAATGGCTTCCAAAGACTTGAGTTCGGAATCCACAGTTAGTCCATAGCCCGATTTGGCCTCAACGGTCGTGGTGCCCTGTTCAGCCATTTCGCGCAGCGCTTGCAGCACCTTCCCCGCTAGCTGGCCCTTCCCTGCCTTGCGAACAACTTCCACGCTCGATCGGATGCCGCCGCCCGCTTCCGCAATCTCTTCGTAAGTAGCGCCGCATATGCGTTTTTCGAAATCGACCAGGCGTGGCGCCATGAAAGCGGGATGCGTGTGGGGATCGACGAAGCCGGGTATAACGACCTGGTGCTCGCAGTCGATCTCGACGACCCTCTTGCGATTCTTCTTCAGCCAGGAATCGCGTAGAGCGTCTTTGCTCTTGCCGACAGAAACGATCTTTCCACCGACGCAAAGCACCGCGCCGTCTTCAACCATTCCGAGTTCGAGCATTTCTGGCCCCCGGCGTGGACCGGAATGGCGACGAGCAGAACGCAGCGTAAGAAGCTGACCGATGTTGATCAGCAGCAGAGCGCGAGCGATGCGCGACCCCTGTTTTTTCACTAAGCTCAAGTTGCAGATAGTTTAGCAGGAGAGAAACTGGTTGATCTTGGCGCCCAGGGCCTTACTCACTGAAGAGAAGTAGCTCGCTGCATCTCAGCGACCTTGCGCGCAATGTCCCTCATGTTGAATGTCCGAGATCCAAGCAGCACCCGGCCTATAATACTGCGCAGAGTTCACAACCTTGAGCGGACCCAGTAACCTGTTTGTCGCCAGTTCGCACTGCAACGCGACCGCCCACGCCGCCTGCGATTCAGCTCTCCAGCCTCCGCTGATCCGCCCCTACATGCCCGAACTCGATTCGATCCGTGGCATCGCAATCATGCTGGTCTTGTTTTTTCATGGGATGTCTCCACCGTTAAGTCCGGAGCTCTCGCGCGGGGGCAAATTCATTCTGGCTGTTTCCCAGCATGGAAGCGCCGGCGTCAACTTATTCTTCGTGCTCTCCGGATTCCTGATTACTGGCATTCTCATCGACAGCCGCAATCACGCTGGCTACTACCGACGCTTTTACATCCGGAGAGCCCTTCGCATCCTGCCCGCATTCTATGCGACGCTTCTCATTTTGCTAGTCGGCGGATGGATTTCGTGGCGGTTTCTTGCCCTGAGCGTTCTGTTTCTCGCGAACACCACGCCTCTCCTCGGAGTGCCCCTGCAGTACGGTCCGCTGTGGTCGCTGGCAGTGGAGGAGCACTTCTACATGCTCTGGCCGGCGATCGTTCGCAGATTGTCGCCGCTTGGCCTGATGCTTTTACTGACTGCCATCCTGGCGATTACTCCGTTGCTGCGCGCAATCGGATATATCATCACCAGCTCTCCACCAGACGTAGTTTCTCTTTACACCTGGTACAACCTGGACGGACTGGCGCTTGGGGCGCTGCTGGCCGTCTGGTTGCGACGGCCGTCGTTTCACCGAACGCAGTTATCGCGGGTTGCGCTTCCACTGTTACTTGCCGGCATTGCATTTCTCCTGCTCGTGCTGGGACATCACCTGGCTGAATCCGCTTTTTCAGATACGGCGTGCGACCTCGCCTCCGCCGGACTGCTGTCGTGCATGTTGTTGGTGGGCACGAACCGCTGGCGCGCGTTAGTGGACCGGCCTGTGCTTAAATTTCTTGGCTTCATCAGTTACGGTTTGTACCTGATCCATGTACTTGCTTTCAGGCTGGCGGAGAAATTGTTTTCACGTCCTTTGCTGGCACTCTCCTCTGCCGGGAATCCGACCGCCGCCATGCTGTTGCGCTTTGCCGCCGGCAGTGGTCTCGCAATCGCCGTAGCGTACTTATCGCGGCGCTCTTTGGAAGAAAAGTTCTTGCGCATGGGCTTCGCCTCCCGATCCGCACACGTAGCTGCCCCTCCCGTTATTGCGAGGGTTTCGACTGGTTCCTGAATCATCAGGACGATCACTCAGGGTTCCTAACGGCAAGCTTGGGCGGATGTTGCCTGAACATCGGGCAAATCTAAAATCAGGCATTCGGGAGCAGGCGATATTGATGGAATCGGCAAGGGTTGGGAAGCGCGGTGCGATCATTGTGCCGGCGAGGTTGCGCAACCGATTTGGCATCGAAGAGGGCAGTATGGCCGTCGCCGAGGAAAAGGATGACGGCATCCTGATCCGCCCTGCGGTTCTCGTCCCTGTTGGACGATATAGTCCCGAGCGCGAGCCGGAGTTCCTTCTTTCTACGGCCTTTCTACGGCGACCCCATCGGCACTTTCACGCCTCTGCTCTTCGCGAAGTCACTGGCCTCGTCGTAACCTGCATCCGCATGCCGGATGATCCCCATGCCCGGATCAGTAGTCAGCACGCGCTCGATGCGCTTGGCCATCGCTTCGCTGCCATCCGCAACCGTCACCTGGCCGGCGTGCAGCGAATAGCCAATGCCTACGCCACCGCCGTTGTGGATCGAAACCCAGGAAGCTCCTGCGGCTGTGTTCAGCAGCGCATTGAGCAGGGGCCAATCGGCCACGGCGTCGCTGCCGTCTTTCATGCTTTCGGTTTCGCGGAATGGCGAGGCGACCGAGCCGCAATCGAGATGATCGCGGCCAATTACGATTGGGGCTTTGATCTTGCCCTTCTTCACCAGGTCATTCATCGCCAGCCCGAACTGTGCGCGCTCGCCGTATCCGAGCCAGCAGATTCTTGCGGGTAGTCCTTGAAATTTGATGCGCTTGCGGGCAAGATCAATCCAGCGGCGCAGGATGCGATTCTCCGGGAACAACTCCAGCACTAAATCATCGGTGACGTGAATGTCGGAAGGCTCGCCCGATAAAGCGACCCAGCGGAACGGGCCGCGGCCCTCGCAGAACAGCGGCCTGATATACGCGGGCACGAATCCCGGGAAGTCGTAGGCGTTTTTCACTCCACGCTGGAATGCGAACGTGCGGATGTTGTTGCCGTAATCGAAGGTCACTGCGCCCATCTTTTTCAAGCGCAGCATGCCTTCAACGTGGCGCGCCATCGCGTCCAGCGAGCGCTCCTGATAACTCTGCGGGTCGCGCTGGCGCAGTTCCAGCGCGGCTTCGAGCGTCATCTCGTTCGGTACGTAGCCGTTCAGCGGATCGTGCGCCGAAGTTTGATCGGTGAGGATGTCCGGGACGACGCCGCGTTCGGCGAGTTCGGGAATCACGTCGGCGCAATTACCAACGAGTCCGACCGAGACGTTTTCTTTCTTGCGTACGGCGTTTTTCAGGATGCGGAGGGCTTCATCGAGCGTCGTGACCATGAAGTCGCAATAGCCGGTCTTGAGGCGTTTCTTGATGCGCTCGGGATCAACGTCAATGCCGAGGAAAGCCGCGCCGGTCATGGTGGCTGCGAGCGGCTGGGCGCCGCCCATGCCGCCCATACCACCGCTCACGATCAGCTTGCCGGCGAGATCTCCGGCAAAATGTTTTTCTCCAGCTGCGGAAAAAGTCTCGAATGTGCCCTGCACAATTCCTTGCGAGCCGATGTAGATCCATGAGCCCGCAGTCATTTGGCCGTACATCATCAGGCCGGCGCGCTCCAGTTCGTTGAACTTCTCCCAGTTGGACCAGTGGCCGACCAGATTCGAGTTTGCGATCAACACCCGCGGCGCGTACTCGTGCGTCTTGAACACGCCGACCGGTTTGCCCGACTGCACCAGCAGAGTTTCGTCGTTGTCCAGGCTCTTCAACGACGCAACGATCGTGTGGTAGGCCTCCCAACTGCGGGCGGCGCGGCCGGTTCCACCGTAGACGACCAGATCGCGCGGGCGCTCGGCAACTTCTTCGTCGAGGTTGTTCATCAGCATGCGCATGGCGGCTTCCTGCTGCCAGCCTTTGCAGGAAGTGGTATTGCCGCGCGGAGCGCGAATCGGCGTATAGGTCGCCTTGGTGATCTCGGTTTCAACCGGCATGAATAGATGTTAGTGCTTTGACGGCAAGTCTTCAAATCCGGTTCGGCTCACCGCATGTACGTTCTTTCTGGCAAAGTAATTGCGCGTCGCGGCGCCTGAAGACGGTAATGATTCTGCGGCGGTTACGGCGTCGCTGAAGGAATGCCCTGATACGAGTCGAGCATTTTTCAGCAGCTTATGGAAGCCGCGCCATTTCAAAATCAGGTGTAGCGGTCTAGACGGTCGAGGGGTGAACGCCGACGTCAACGCCGGAGCCGGTAACGGCTTGGAATGTCTTTAAAACCCGCTCCGGAAAACTGCTCTCCAGTTGGCGAGCGAGCCAACCCTGAAGCTCGACTCGTTGCAGTGCGGTCTGGGATAAGAATCGGATGCCTACTCGTCCGTGGTCGTCGGACCAAACCACCTCGGACTTCACAATTTGCCGCGAGAGCTGGTTGGGTATTTCGAATCCGACGTCCGCACTGAGCTTGAGGGACAATTTTACGGGAGCGTTCAATGCCATTCCGCCTTCACTGATGTTGATGACCTCACAGCGAATGCTGCCAAATTCATCGCTGCGCAGGGTTGCCACGGTTGAAATTGGGCAGCGGAAGTATCTTCGCCGTTCGCGCACGATGAGTCCGAAAGATACCTTCAGGGTTTTCCGGATCGCTTCCTTTGAGAGCGGGGATTCGAAGAGAAAATTCGCTCTTTCGCAGGAGGAAAAATTCTGCCCGCGGCCATGGATGGCGAAAGTGACCGCGCTGCGATTGGAGCGTGAAGAGCGCACGATATCCAGGAAACGTGCCGAAGTATCAGCGCGAGGCGAATCCACGATGACGGCTTCGATTTTTTTCTGGTTGAGAACGCCGACGAAATCCGCATTACAGATACACACATCCGTTGATATCGCCAACTCCTCTAAACATTGGGTTAGCAATGTAACCGTGAGCGCGTCTTCCGACAGCAGAAGCGCGGTAGCAATCGATGCACTATTACTTGCGAGCATTACCGTCATGACATCCTCTAGTTCTTTATGTGCAGACGCCTTTTTGAGGGAGTTCGCCGGTTTCGCTTAGCCCTAGGCAAGTTGGGCCTTCATCGCCGTAGAACCCATATATTCGACTCGATTCCGGCCTTTCCTCTTGGCTTCGTACAGCCCCACGTCCGCTTGTTGGACGAGGTTTTCCGCTTCATCCTCGCCGACACCTTGCGACACGGCCAATCCCATGCTGACAGTGGCGTACCGTTCTGTGTCATTCCTTCTCACCGGAGCGCCGGACACACGTTCGCGAATTTGATCGGCGCGGATCAGGGCTCGGGTGAGATCGCATCCCGGCAGAACAAATAAAAACTCCTCTCCACCATACCTCCCGACGCTATCGTAGTCCCGGACATCACCCCGCAAGCGGTGCCCGATTTCCCTCAGCATCTCATCACCAAAGAGATGTCCGCATTCGTCGTTCACAGCTTTGAAGTGATCCAGGTCCGCCAGCATCACGGTGACGGGTGACTCATCCCGCTTGGCGCGGGAAAGCTCCAACCGAAGCGCTTCGAGCGTCTCCTTCCGATTCAGCAACCCGGTCAGGGAATCGTGGGTGGCAGCGTGCCGCATGGCTTCCCGGGCGGAAATCAACTCGTCGTGCAGATTCAGAATTCGCCTGCCGACCAAAAGGCGAGCCTTGAGTTCAAGTTGGTCAAAGGGTTTGACCAGATAGTCGTCGGCGCCGGCTTCCATTGCCTTGATGAGGTCCCCTTTGCTGTCTTTTCCGGTGAGAAGTATGGTGTAGACGTAAGTCTCCCCGGAAGGCCGCTCGCGCAGCCTCTTGCAAACTTCGAGGCCATCCATTTTCGGCATCACCCAATCCATGAGGGCAAGGCTCGGACTATCCGGTTGCTGGAATACGTTCCAGGCCTGCAAACCATCATTTGCCACAACCACGTCGAATCCCCAATCTCGAAGGTGGTGAGAGATCAATCGCTGATATACAGGGGAGTCTTCGACCAGCAACACCCGCTTGTCAGTGTTCTTCAAAGTTTCACGAATGCTCCTGATAGCAGGCTTGCACTTGGCGTTCCCTTCGGGTGACCGCTTCGAGTTCCACAGAATGTTACGTTTGGAGAATCATGGCGAGGTCGACGTTCTCAGACTCAGACAATCTTCCCAACTCTGGACCGCGGCTGGACAGTGCTTCGCAGCACCTCAGACTCACTACGAATTATCGAGTCGAGAATTGCTACTGCACGACGAGCGTCATGTTCGCGGAAGACCGGACCGAGCCGCTGGTTCCGCTGACCGTAATCCCATAGCTTTGAGGCTGCCCTTTGGCTGCCGTCAACCCCTGGCAACCGGTCATCATCAGCGTGCCTCCTACCAAGATTACAAATGCGAACAGCGGGAATAACTGCTTGCGCCTGCGGCCCATCAAACATATGCCGGCCGCCAAGCTCGTCGATGCCAACTGGAACAGCGGATTGCGCACAGGCGGAAGGCTTGAGGTCTGGGTCGCGGTTTGGATGGTCATCACGGTCGCCCGGCCTGCGCTTCCGGGAACGACCGTTGCCGGGATGAAGAAGGCTGTTGCCCCCGGAGGCAG
>Ga0210401_10002476_pt1 | contig 20451 bp, 20 predicted proteins | sample IncBWH32MmetaG_FD_150866 | JGI IMG/M metagenome (GOLD analysis project Ga0210401, IMG submission 150866) | Forest soil microbial communities from Barre Woods Harvard Forest LTER site, Petersham, Massachusetts, United States - Inc-BW-H-32-M | ecosystem: Environmental > Terrestrial > Soil >... | reverse complement strand
CAGGTCGTCGCAAAACTCGAAGCGCTGCCGGGCGTTCAATCGGTGTCCCTCTCGAGCCGCGTGCCGATGGGACTAATCCCGGACTCGACCAGCATCCAGCCCGCAGGCTACGTCTCGCAACCGAATGAATCCATGGAAATGTCGGAAGCCATCGTCACGCCTAATTTTTTGCGCACCGTGCAAATTCCGCTCCTCGAAGGCCGCGACTTCACGCCGCAGGACACCAAGAGTTCGCAGCGCGTGGTGATCGTCAACCAGGCCTTTGCAAACCGCTACTGGCCCCATCAAGAAGCTCTCGGCAGGCAACTCAGTTCCGATTTGACGCACGAGTGGTTCACAGTCGTCGGCGTTGCGCGCGATACGAAAGTGGCCACCCTGACTGAAAAACCGACGCCCTTCGTGTTCTTACCGCTGTCCCAGGTTTATCGCGCGTCGATGATTATTCATGCGCGCGTCGCCGGAGATCCGTTCGCTTACGCCAAAACGTTCGAGCAATCCATCCACGAACTGAATCCCGACCTGGTGGTGTTCGATGTGGACTCGCTGGCAGTGAGCGAACAGCTCTTCAACTTTCCCCAGCGCATCGCCGGAACTTTTGTCGGCGCATTCGGACTACTGGCGCTGATCCTCGCCGCGATAGGAATCTACGGCGTCACCGCCTACACCACTCGGCAGCGCACGCACGAAATCGGAATCCGCATGGCGCTCGGCGCAAGCAAAGACGACATTCTGCGGTTAGTGATCGGCCACGGGCTGCGGCTGACGTTCATCGGCGTCGCTCTGGGGTTAGCAGCGTCGTTCGCACTGACGCGCTACCTCAGCAGCCTGCTCCTGGGCGTAACCAGCACCGACGCAGTAACGTTTTCGTTCGTCGCGTTCCTGCTCTGCGCCATAGCGCTAGTGGCCTGCTTCATCCCAGCGCGCCGAGCCATGCAAGTAGACCCCATGGTCGCCCTCCACTACGAATGAGCCCGGGGCAACGGATCGTAAACCGAGCTTTCGTAGCGGCGGTCTTCAGATCGCCATTGCTGCCATGGCGACCTTCGCTGCCAAGCAGCAACGCTTGCGGCGTAACGCAAATGGCCTGCCCGGATCGTCCTGCGCCGCAACGCCGGTGGCGCACTGAAGTGCGCCGCTACGAAAGCTTCGACTCCAAAAAACTTCTTGTCATCGCGACGCAACCAGAGTAAACAAGCGCTCACATGTCCACGCTTTCATCGCAGCCGCTTCCTCCGCGCACGCTGAATCTCCTGACCTATGCCTGGGAGGACGCGACCGTCGTGCGCTGCACCGGCCGCCTCACCGCAGAGACCTCGCCGCTGCTCAAGACCGAAGTGAAAGCGCTGCTTCCGAATAAACGGCGCGTGATCCTCGATCTCACCGAACTGGGCTACATGGATAGTTCCGGCCTAGGCGCACTGGTGGCCATTTATATCTCCGCGAAAACCGCCAAGTGCCAACTGCAATTGCTGAACCTGAGCCCGCGCATCCGCGAACTCCTAAGCCTCGCCAACGTCCTCTCCGTCTTCGAAGAATGCGGCCGCGCCGGCACCCGTTGCCCCTGACCGCTTCTGAGCGAGCCAAAACCCCCACCACAATACCCCGCGATGTTGCGGAGATTACCTCTTCGGGGGATATTGCTTGAACATTTTTTCTACCGACTTTTGTGTCTGCTTTTCATCGCCTTTTTGAGAGTTAGAAACGCTGTCCACGGTCGCTTGTCCGCGCCACACGAGATGTTTCTGCGCCACATCGTACAAATCAACCGTCAGTATTCCCATGGTGCGAGGCTGTTGGGTAGTGATCGCTGTGTCCGAGAAGTCGCCTCCCTCCCAACCGCCCCATCCACCCCAACCTCCCCAGACTCCCCAAGGGCCGCCACCCCAGCCCCAGCCGGGCCCAAAGCCATCATCGGTTGTGACCGCGTCCAGCACTTCCTGAGTCTGAAGGTGAAAGGTAACGTAAATGTCGGGCTTTTGGTTTCCCGACGCCAAGCTCAGTCCTTTTGCGGCGAGTTGCGCATCAACATCAGGTTTCACCCATCCGGCGTAAAAAGAATTGGCCTGCGATGTGCCGGTCTTCCATGCGTAGGTCTTGTAGTCGGAAAAGGGAGCCGCCTGATTCCAGTTCACTTTAATTGTTTGGGCGAACGTCGGAGTTGCCGTCAGCACTGCGCAAAGCAGAATTAAAACGCCAACGTTTTTCATGTGATCTTTTTCCTTTCAATTGCCAAGAATCGCTCTTGGGCTCTGGATTGGGTTAGTCAGAGGTTTTCGTTCTGAAAGTGCGGGGCGGTTTCAATGGCATAGATACGCCACGAGTGACCACTTGGCGGTGGAGCGTTGGCTCAGTTCTGCGATCAAGACCACGCGGCAAAGCAGCACAACACTAAATCCAGGAACTCGCGCGATCATACACCAATCGATCGCTTATAACATGAGCGCTTAGGACACATTCACCTCACAGTCTCGCGAACGCTCCCAGCAATGGATTAGAATCATGTCCGGCGATGCGCCCCAGCCGCGCATACCGAATCGTTGGATTTAGACTCGCGTCCGTCGGTACTTCAAACTCATTCAGGAGGATTTCGATGAAAAATCAGATTTCTCGATTGCTGATCGTGGGTGGTTTCCTTTTGTGCTTCGTTGCCGGCGCCGCGTTCCATTCCATTCCCGGCGTAACGGTTGCAGCCGCTCAGGAAAAACGAGATGCCATGGCAGACGTGGCCCGCGCCCGTGATTTACTGAAGGAAGCCAGAAACCTCTTGGCCAGCGCGCCGGGAGAGTTCGGCGGCCACCGAGACAAAGCAATCAAGAAAGTGGACGAAGCGCTTGGAGAAGCGAACGAAGCCCTCGCAACACGAGCGCACGAAAACCACTAGAACGATCTTAAGTCTTGCATGAGCTCGGGCGCCTCAGGTCGTGAGGCGCCCGAGCCAACTCATCAACGAGCAGGCGTGCAAGCCAGACGGAAGGAGTTTGCCGTACCAGGAATTCAAAATTCAGTTGAGACGTAGCCACCTCGATTCGCAGGCAACGAACTAAGTAGTACTAAATAATTCCCCCGATTGACCCCTCGGTCCTTTTTTGCTAATCGTTTGCCGGTTATTGCTGTGGAGACTGAGTGCATCGAAACAAAACTTCTAATACCGACGCCGCCAACCCGACCAGCGGCGAAGCGCGCAACGTTACTAGTGGTACTGAACGAAACGCTTGGGCCATTTTGATTTAGCATTCGGGCCACTGACACTTCACTCCCCGAAGGCAAGCCTCAAACGAGTTCTAACGTGTTGAGGGAGATGCCTGCCACTTCATCCCTTCCTTCCAACGATCAACCCCGACGGAACTTCGCAAGGGAGCTAGCCCATGAGGCAAACAAGAAGATTGGTAGTCCTGCTGATACTGTCCGCAGGAATTGCATCTGCAGTTCTGTTGTCCGTCATGCCAGCGGGAGCCCAGGAAGCAACTGATCCGGCTCCGGCTGTCTATAACCCCTATCCACCGGGAATTTTGCCGGCCAATGTGAATTCGGAACTCGCACGAGTCCTCCGCGAGATCGCCGTCATCGAGAACGAAGCCATCGGACAGTGGCACGCCCTGCCGCCTGCGATGCTGACCGGGCAACCGCCCACGCTTCAGGGCAGCGGATACAGTGCCGTGCGCATACTCGGCAAGCTCATGAATTTTGATAGGAACATGTCTCCGCTCAAGAATATAGCGTGCGCTTCTTGCCACATGCCGTACGCGGGGTTCAGCGGACCGATCCCCTCGGTAAATCTTACGATGGTCGCGTATCCCGGATCGTTCCGTTTTCGAGCTGGGAAGCGCACGGCGCAGCGATACACGTACTCACCGGATTTTCCGGTACTGAACTACAACACGGAACAAGGAGCTTTCTTCGGCGGGAATTTCTGGGACGCGCGCTCAACGGGATACTTACTGCAAAGCGCGGATGCCGAGCAAGCGCAGCATCCTCCGGTGGATACGCAGGAGATGGCCATGCCGGACACGGCTTGCATCGCCTTCCGGCTGTCCACTGCGGTGTACAAGCCTCTCTTTGAGGAGATCTGGGGAGTCGATTCCCTGAACATCAGCTTCCCCTCGAACACTGAGACAATCTGCGACACCCCAGGGGGAGCCGCGACATTCGGCGGGAACACGACACCTGTCGGCCTAAGCCCGGTAGACCGCGAACGCGCCAATACCGTCTATGATCACTGGGGGCAGTCGATTTCCTTCTACGAAGCCTCGCCGGATGTCAGCGCGTTCTCGTCCAAGTTTGACGCCTTCCTGGCCAACAAATATACGTTCACTGCGGAGGAGATGGCCGGTTACAAGCTGTTCCGCGGCAAGGCGAACTGCAACTCCTGCCATCTCGATGGCCGGTCCACTGCTCCAACGCCACCACCGCCGGAAGGGTCAGCACCCGGAGGCGAAGACACCGGAGCAGCAGCATCCACAGCGCCGCTCTTCACTTGTTTTGGGTACGCCAACCTGGGACTACCCAAGAATCCCCGGGACGCCTTTTACTATCAGACCATCCCGGATTCGCTGGGATTTACAGCCAATGCGGGAGGCTTTACATACACCGATTTGGGCTTGGGAACTTTTCTGCGCAGTGGTTTCGGCTCCGCGCCCAACCCGAACTCCGCCTGGATACCATTCGCAGAAACGTCCGATGGCCGAATGCAGACCAGCACAGCGCGCGACGTGGCTTTGACACCGCCGCAGTGTCCAACCACGGAGGCTCCGGGGCCCTACTTCCAGAAGGAGTTCTTCCACAACGGCTACATCAAGAGCCTCAAGCAACTCGTTCACTTCTATAACACCCGGGACGTTTATCGCATGCAGGTGGAATCCGGAGACTGCCCGTCAGGAACCGTCGAGAGGGTAACTTGCTGGCCTGCCGCGGAGGTACCGCAAAACCAGGACATGACGATCGGTAAACTGGACTTGACGGAGGCAGAGGAGAATCAGCTCGTAGCCTTCCTGGAAACGCTGAGCGACGGCTTCACGCGACCGTACCCTGACATCAACACTTACACCGGCGTTTGTATGAGCGGAGGGAGTGCTGCAACACAAGGCAACTCCACGCTCATTTCGGCGTCAAGAATAGCCCCTCACTAATGACGGATTGCATTACCTCGCGGGCGGCCGACAACAACGGCCTCCCGCGAGGAAGAACGGGAGAGGTGCACACGTGAAAAATCAAATTCTCATATGGACGATTGCGGCTTCTATCAGCACCCTGCTCATCTCAAATCCGGCCCGCGCTCAACTGATTGCCCCGGCGAAGAAGGCTGCGCGCGTAGAGATCAGTCAAGGGCCGGAGATCGAATCCGCGAAGGCCAATGAGGTAATCATTCGCTGGACCAGCAACAACCCCGGCGGCTCCGACGAGCACTTCGGCGTGGTGCACTACGGCAAGAGCGCGACGGACCTGAGCCAAACCGCGAAATCCCACATCCGCTTAAATCAAGGCCACATAGAAACAGTCTTCCGCGTCCGCGTAGAGGGCCTTGAAGCCCACAAGACCTACTACTACAAAGTAGACTCGCAGCAAGCCGACGGCACCAGCGACGGAGTAACCAGCCCCGTAAACAAATTCGCCACGCCCTGAAGAGGAAGTGCGCTCTGGGTTAAATCTTTTCGAGGCGTTCAAGCCGCGACGCTTCGCGCCGGCTTAGTTCTCTGCTCCAGCAGAGCCACCTTCTGCTCGTGATCCATCGGCTCCCAGGTGACCAGCTTTTCCGCCAGCACATCCATTCTGCGCAGCAGCGTCAATTCGATGAACAGCTCCATGAAATCCAAATCGCGAAAGACCAGTGAGCCCGACTCTCGCATCTTGTCGCTAATCCGCTCCAAGTGCGCCGGCATTTCGGTCCAGTGGAGGCCGCTGCGGTGGTGATGGCAGAGATGGTAGCCCTCATTCATGAAGTTCACTTCATCGTAGACCGTCACGGTGTTTGCAAAATAATCTTCAGGCCGTTCGGCATCGCAGAAAGCGTGCTGCACCCAAGCGGTCATGGCCATGATGAAATTCATCACGAGAAAAGGAACCAGCGCGAACGCGATCCCAATTCTCCAATCGTAAATAAAAACAGCCGCGAAAAAGATGTAGTAGCGCGCCATGCCCCACAACATTCGCCTGCGATTCTTGTCGTCGCCCTTGGAGTTGAAGTAAGCGTACGGAGCAAATCCCAGCGCCGTCCAGATGTTGTCTGAAAGATACCAAAGGAAATCGAGCGGCCGAGTGCGATCGTAGCCGGTGGAGGTCACGGTATCGTCGGGCCCGCCGTTCTCGCGATGGTGCAGACGAACATGCACCGTCCGATCCAGCTCCGGCACGTTCCCATACAAATATCCGAGGAAGAATTCCACGTAGCGCCCGAAGAACTTATCGTATTTATCCGAGAAGTAGCCCTGCGGCCGGTGTGCCTCCAAATGTTTGGCGCTGAACATCCTCACGAACCGCTGAAACTTGACGCCGTACAACGAAAGATAAAAGGCGACAGCGAGCCAGAGCCGCGCTTTCCCCAAAACAAGCTGCGTCACGAAAATGGGCAAGACGGTCAGCGTGATGGCAACCATCAGCCGCAGCGCAGGCGTGTCGCGCGGATCCCGCAGCACGATTGCCCCGAGCCGCTCGATGCAACGGTCGTAAGCGCGTGAAAGAAATTCATACGCTTCGCGCAAAGGACGAACCTTCGCGAGAAGCTCCGTCAGCAAATAGGCTCCGAACGAAAACACGCCCACGAGGGCCACCGCAGCAATGCTGGCCAAAGCCACCACCGACGCGAAGAACCGAGCGACAATCTCAGGTATCGCGCGTACGCTTAACGCAGGCCAATACGACTTTGAGCGAGTGCCCGACCCCATATCGCCCAATCCCATCTCCGCCAACTTGTCCACGATTTGCATGGGCCTCGTTATACCGATCGGAAGAAATTTACACCGGAGGCGGGCAAAGTGCCAGCATTGAACGTGACGGGTGATTCGTGAGTGGTGGTTCGTGGTTCGTGGTTCGTGGTTCGTGATTGGTGATTGGTGATTGGTAAGTGGTGATTGGTGACCGGTAGCCTCGTGGTTCCTGCCGGGTCGATCGTTTCCCTCTTGCTTCTTGTCTTGAACGCAGCTCTCTGTTGAAAAATTGCGGGCTGGCGGGACGGTTGCTCACCCCAAGAGCACAGCCGAGAGTGGCTGCGCCACAAAATCCGCGAGCGGCCTAAAGTTGCGCGCCACACCTGCAAAAAAGTGACGATTAGAAATGGCGCGAATCGTGGTGCGCGAAGTGGCTGGTCCCGCAAGAAACGCGGGACGTAAAGTACGCGAAAGTTGGCGATTGATCTGGTCGGCCGGGTTGGCGATTGAATGACAGTGATTCGTGACGAGCGGTGAGTGACGAGCGAGGGGCGGAACGCGGATGTAACATTGTGACATCCGGTTATTGAACGGCTGGCGGCGCGGGAAGGCGCGCGGCGTGCGAACTGCCCTGGCGGCGGTGGGCGCGGGGCGGTTTTCGGCGACACTTTTCCCGTGAGGGTGACGGCTTCGTGCTTAAACCTCTGCTAAAACGTGTTTCCCCTCATCCTGGATGACATCCCAAGGTTCGTGGAATACACGGTCCTTATATCCGAGCGTGTTAATCCGGAGTCTTACGCAGTACGAATCGGCGCAGGCGGTACGATGATTTCGACGAGTCCGGTCGCCACGTCGTACATGAGGCCCGATACGAGCCAAGTGGCCGGCAATGCGGAAACCGCCCGGAGCGCAGCGACGTCGACGGCAATCGCCGCGCGAGGATCGGTGACCGCTTTGGTCCTGAGCTCAGCTTCCTGTATTTGGAAATAGTGCGTCAGCATGGCGGGATCGCCGGCCAGCCGAGTGATGCCGCAGTCGGTGTGCTGAAGCACGATGAGATGAAATTCCCCAGCGCCTCCCGGAACCTCTCCGGCAACCTGACCGATTCGCCCGAGCAGACCCAACTGCTCCAACAACCCCGGGGTGATTCGACCGCCGATGTTGCGCAGCACGACAGCCTCGCCCGGTTTCGTTCCAAGGACGTGAGCCGGATCCACGCGCATATCGGCGCAACCGATGATGATCGCCCTTGCATTGGGCATCGCCCGCGGAAGCGAGGGCATCAGCGTGCCCGCAGCAGACTGCTGAACAGCAAATTCCTTGTTACGTTGTAGCAAGTCGTCGACCTGGCTCATGCTGATCTCCTCGATTCGAGCTCCATTTTAACAGCGGGAGCGCAAAGCATGGCAGGCCTCAATCGAAATTCAATCGAGGTAGAGCAAATTCAAGCTCAGGTAAGTAGCGCAACCGGATGCGGAGACTGCACTTGTCCGGCCGGTTCGTCACTTAAAGTCCCGCTAGCGGGCGGATCAGCTAGGGGGCTTAGACTCGAGGTCAGGACCTGTTCGGTCCTCTAGTCGTTTGCGCTTTCGACCTTGCGCGAAGTGGCATCCCCCGATAGCCAAGAGCAAAAGCCCGACTACGATTGCTGACGCAACGATGAAGGTCTGCGGCATGCGTGTCTCACTTCGACGAGCCTCGGCGCGACGCCGCCAAATCCCGAGAATCCGTCAATTAACGCGATCATCGAGAAGCCAAAGCGTCGTAAACCATTCGCACCTCTGTACTCCGCACTCCTTGCAACGGGGGCGTATAAACGTCGCCCATTTTACGGGCCAATGCTAAGCGCTGAGGCCGCACCGGCGGAATCAGCTATAGGCCTTAGAGGCCGGGGGTATCAAAGCGTAGGAGTTTTCGGAAGCGAGTTAACGATTCAAGCGTGAAACAAACTTCAGCCCGGCCGCGCGCCCAGATGCGCCCGCGTTGAATTCGCTCGTCTCGACCAGGAGTCCGATCACGGAATTGTAGTATCCGTTTGAGACTGCATCAATCAGGGAGTTTGGCGATTAGACTTGACAACACTCTATTGTCGCAGTTTATAGCAGTTATAAGTGAGCCGCGCAGGCCAAAACGATTCGCAAGCTGAACGGAGACGACCCGATGCTGCGTCTGCTTATGTTGGCTTTTGTCTTTGCGTATGTGACTTTGCCGAGGGCCTCCGCTCAAGCGACGGACGTTGGCTATCCCGATGAGTTGTCGCCCTCGCTGGCGGGCGTTGCCAAGGCGATGCACGCGGCGATTCGCCGAGATCTAGCCGAGGCGGCAGAGAACATGCCCGCGGATGAATACGCCTTTCGACCGACGCCGCAGGTCCGGACCTTCGGCCAGATTATCGGTCACGTGATCGATTCGAACTTCTTCTTTTGCGCGCAAGCTGCGGGTGAAAAGTCGCCGGCAACCGCTGACTACGAGCAAATCACTGCCAAGGCCGCACTGGTTAAGGCGTTAAACGATTCGCTCGTCTATTGCGACCGCGTATACGCAGCGACCACTGACGCTAACTTCATTCAGCCGGCGCAGATTGCGAATGTTGTTGGCACGGGGTCGACCAATACCGTCCGGGGCGGCGTGCTGATTTACAACATCACACATAATAACGAGCATTACGGCAACATCGCCCTTTACATGCGGCTGAAGGGCCATGTTCCGCCCTCAACAGCTCGGGTCCAGCAAGGAAAGAATTAGAAACGCCTGGTAAGAACATGCACTCGGACTTGCTGTTCTCGCTGGTTCTTGGTGGCAAGCGGACCAGAGTAAGGAGAAAGATTATGAAGCGCAAAATGACGGGAGCGGCGGGATTGGTCGCGGCGTTTGTTGCGGGCATGGTGGTCGCGACGGCGTTAGGTGGGGGGATGGCTGGGGCGGGGGCAGCGGTGCAGCAGCAGCAAGTTATCGTGCAGAGAGTCATATCCCCGTCGGTGTCGGACGAGGACATTGCTTTGCTGCGCCGAGATCTGCGTGCGATGAAAATGCAGGTGATTGGGCAGAATATGTCGCTGTCGGAAGCGGAGGGGCAGAAGTTCTGGCCGATCTACAACCATTACGTAAAGGACTTGCAAGCAGTGAACGATCAGAAGTATGCGCTGTTGAAGCAGTACGCGGAGATGTGGGAAACGATGTCAGACCAAGATGCACTGATTTATGTGCGGAACTGGCTGGAAACGGACGGAAAGGCGCAGGCGTTGCGCTTGAGGTATGTGCCGGTGGTAAGCGAGGTGTTGCCGGGAAGGAAGGCGGCCACGTTTTTTCAGTTGGACCGGCGGCTGAATATGATGATCGATCTGCAATTGTTTTCGCAGATTCCGTTGGCGCACGTGAAGGAGTAGGCGGGAAGAGATATCGAACATGCCAGTTGACCTTCGACAATCTTTAAGAGGCTAGAGAAGATGAAAACGAACATCTTCACACTCGTTCTTGTTCTGCTAGTGATCATCTTCGCGGGAATTTACTTCGGCAGCCTGCCCTGGACTCCCTCGCGAATTGCGGGCGTGGTGATTGGGCTGCCATCGGTGGTGCTTCTGGTATTGGCCCGAATCGAACTAGGTGGCTCATTCTCCGTCCGCCCGAGGGCTCAGACCCTCGTCACTTGCGGCCTCTATTCTCGAATTCGCAACCCCATCTACCTATTCGGAGGCCTGGCGATCGCGGGAACCCTTCTCTATATCAATCAACCGCATTATCTGTGGATCCTCGTCGTTCTCATTCCGTTGCAGATCTATCGAGCACGCCAGGAGAGCAAGGTCCTCGAGGCAAGATTCGGTGACGAGTACCGGCAATACAAATCGCGCATCTGGTTCTGACAAACTCCACGGCTTTCGGGAGTGTCTTGCCGATTTCGCGGGAACCTGTTCCAGGGTTCAGGTGCTTCGTGTTGGTCAACTCCTGAAGCCGCGTTAGCGTACAGGTGGTTTTGCCCCGATTTTCACTTTCCCAGTACGCTTTACCAGGCAATCACTGTCGAGTTCATGGCGAAGCGCCATTGAATCGTCGTCGCCACGCGGATTGCAAATCGTAAACGGTGAGACACTTAATGCGAACATCGCCCGTCTCCGCGTGGATCGAGTCTTTCAAGGGAAAACCACAGAGGAACTTCCATTCTCCTGGTACACGATTCATTCGGACAGGGCAAGAGGATACGGTTATTCCGGTCCGCCGCTTGCAGATTTTCAAGCGCGTAAACGTTACTAGTTTTCCTCAAGCGAAATGAATCTGACTGGACCGTTGCGATGCCGGTGTACGCACTTGAGGTCGAGTTGGCGTCCGAATCCCCATCCGGCTCGCTTCGCGACCTGTCCGAAGCCTTGCCCGAACAAGCGATACGAAGCGATACCGCAAGAACTGGAGACGGCTGCGCTGGGCGTGCCGCCTCCACCGCCTGGTATGAGTGGGGACGCAGCAGCATACTTTCCAACCGTCTTCGACCTCATTGGTGCATGTGCGGACCCGTTCTATCACTTGTTTGTGTCTTCGCCTAGTCCCGAGCTTTGTCGCGAGGCCCTACGCTGGCTAAACCTGATTGGCAATCGCCATATGATATGCAAAACGGAAGCCGTTCCTTTGAAAGAGAGCAAGCGATCAGTACGCGCTTTCCCGAATGCTGCAAGTCTCAGTGGACGATAAAGTGGCGCCGCTGCTGCGCAGCAGCTTGCGCCCTGTTGCGGATAAGGCATGGTAATGAAAACAGTGCTAAACCAGGAGCGTGCCACCATCAACGACAATGATCTGCCCAGTAGCAAATCCTTCCTGCATCAAGAACAGATAGGCTTGCGCGATCTCGGGAGCCTCGCCGACTCGACCAACAGGGAGACTGTTGCCCACGCTTTCGAATAGACGTTCCCGCTCCGGTGCACTCATGGTCTGCCAGAGGTTCGTACGAACGACTCCGGGAGACACTGCGTTAACGCGTATTGGCGCGAGCTCAACCGCTAGAGCGCGTGTTAGTGCTTCGATGGTTCCGCAGACACTTGCCGCAATTACCCATCCTTTTTGCGGGCGCTGGCCGGCGATTCCAGTCGTCAGCACGATAGAGCCATCTTTGCGAATATGCGGGCTTCCGTACTTAACCGCGGTGAGCGCTGACCAGTAGCGCAGCTCAAAGGCGCGTCTAGCCTGTTGGAGATCGGTAGCAGCAAGCTCGCGCAAATGCAGGCTATCGCCGGCGGTGAATACCAAATGATCGAAAGGGCCAAGTTTCGCAAAAAAGGTGGCAACGGCTCCTTCGTCCGAGACGTTGACCGCCTGCCCCTGTGCTTCGCCACCGATACACTCAACGGCCTTCTGAACTCGTTCCGCATTGCTCGAGACGATAACGACCTTGGCGCCCTGCGCGGCCGCCTGTTGGGCCACTGCCAAACCAATCCCTGACGACCCACCCACCACGACCACCCGCTTCTGCTGCAAATCGTTTCCTCGTTGCATTGAATTCTCCTTGTGCACCCTTCTGACTTACATAGTCAAAGATGGCCAGACAACCCCATTCGGCTCATGCATAATGATCATGGCTGCCATGCGTCTAGAGAAACTACGCCAAATCGACTTGAACCTCCTGATTACGTTTGCTGCCATTGCGGAGGAGAAGAGCGTTACGGCAGCAGCATCCCGGCTGCTGCTGAGCCAACCAGCGGTGAGCCGCGCGTTGCAGCGCGCCCGGGCCATGTTTCAAGATGACCTTCTGCTCCGGTCGCCGCATGGCTTCGAACTCACCTTGCGGGGCCGCAAGATTCTCCAAGAGCTTGAGGGCTTACTACCGAGGATGGAGAATCTCGTTGCGCCGAACCTGTTCGATCCAACGCGGGAGAAGAACCACTTCCGCATTTCAGGCCCTGATAACGTCTGCACAGTTGTGCTCCCCCGCTTGTGCCGGCAGTATGCAAACGGGCGCTACCAAGTGCAGTTTGAATTCCTTCCCTGGCAGAGCGGCATCGCGGAATTGGTGGAGCACGGACAAGTCGATCTTGTGCTGCACATAGATGACGGACTCCTGCCGTCACACTTTCACTCCGGTCACACTTTCACTCCGAAAGACTTTATCGGGAGGATTGGATTTGCGCCGTCGCGCGTGGCAGCCGCTTTGGCGACAGGTTGTCGCTTAAGCAGTACTTGGCGGCGAGCCACATCGTGGTATCTACCTATGCCGGTGTGCAGACCATCCCGGACAAGCAGCTGGCGGCTGTCGGCGCCGCACGCAGTTCGTGTATTCGACTGCCTTACTTCGGCGTGGCGCTGCAATGCCTTCCCGGCACAGAACTCGTGCTTACCATAACTAGTGGTATGCAGTCAGTCGTTAGAGGAAATCGCGACTTGCGCGTTGTGCAAGCACCACGCGAATTGCATCCGTTTCATTTCCTGATGGCCTGGCATCCGAGACTCAACAGCGATCCGCGCCACGTGTGGCTGCGCGAGGCCATGCGATCAACAACTGCAACTCTCAATGAGTAACCCGCTGGGGTGGGAGATTCTTCCAGATCGAAAGGCTTCTACTCGGTTTGGCCTCGAACGTAACTTGTCGACAAGCGCTCGGACGGAATTCAGTGCGATACACATGGGCGATTTGGCTTCAATCAGAATCCAGAGCGCACCTAAATAGGTCAAAGACACGATCTAACGGTGGCCCTCTTGTTCGCCCAATTCTTCGGCGCGTCTTCCAATTTTCTTCAGCACTTCTTCCATCTGGCGCTGCTCCTCGGGCGAGACATCCTGAAATGCACGCTTGATGAGAGCGGCGTGTTGGCGAAAGATCGGAACGAATACGCGGCGTCCCATCTCCGTAAGCGAAACAGTGCGAACGCGGCGATCGCTCCCGCTCTCCACACGACTGACCAACCCCTTCTTGTAGAGCCGATCGACTGCCACGCTGACCGATCCGGGGTTGAGGTCTACCTTCGGGCCAATAACGTTAACGGGCATCGGCCCTTTGTGCAGCAAAACTTCAAGAACCCGAAAATCCGATTCCCCCAAGCCCTCCTTGAGAATAAAAGGGAGAGCAAAGTGGCGGATCGCCCGTAAAACCTTCAACATAACGAGCAAGGTGTGAGTCGCTTCCGGCGTTTTTCCGCGTTCCATAAAAAAATGAATCCCTCCCCAGTATACTCGACATCAGATATATCGCTATCGATAGAAACGACATCGATGTGAATGCCCAGAGGATCTGCATGGGGCAGCCCAGGGCATGTTTGACCTTGAAAGTGACCGGAGCGGCACTGGGTCCGGCGTTTCTAATACATCCCAGGAGATGAGCATCAAGATCACTACTACAATCGCACGGTACTTGCTCGGTTTGATCTTTTTGACGTTCGGGCTGAACGGGTTCCTTCACTTTATTCCCATGCCGCCACCTACGGGCGTTGCAGCGCAGTTCTTCGGGGCCCTGTTCGTGTCCCGGTTTTACGTGGTGATTTTTCTGCTACAAATAGTGCCCGCGGTCCTGTTGCTTGTGAATCGGTACGTGCCTCTGGCACTGACGATTCTGGGGGCCGTGGTTGTCAACATACTTTGCTTTCACATTTTCATGGCGCCTGCGGGTTTGCCGCTGGCTGTCGTCGTTGCGGTTTTATGGTTTCTTACGACTTGGAGTGTGCGTTCGGCGTTCGCGGGGATCCTTCAACGTAAGGCGTGACGCGAACGCGAGAGGAGGAAACATGACCAACAGCATATCGACCTTGCTGATCCGCAATCTTCGCGACGTCTTTGGTGAAAATGACCCCGCACTGCGACGCGCGGCCATCGACGAGATCTTCACCGAAGATTGCGTGTTCTACGAGCCCAAAGGCGTCTACCGTGGCCGCGACGAGATCGATCGTGTGGCGGCCGCGATCAAGGCTACTCACCCTGACTTTCAATATCAACCCATTGCCGAGCCCGAGGAATTGGGCAATGGCGGGCGGGTCCGATGGGTATCGGGCCGCCCTGGTGAGGCGCCAGCTTACGCCGGGACTGACTTCATCATTTCCCGGGACGGCCGGATTGTCGGCCTTTATCTCTTTTTCGACAAGCTACCCTGAGCTGGACTTTGCCGCGCTACGGCCCAGCTGTGGACGCTCACTTGAGAACGGGATTGTTGAGCTAACGTCCTTGACGAGATCCTGCACCCCGATTTCGTCAAGGACGGCGACTTTACTTCGTATCAAATTTAGAAGCGGCAGGTAGCCGCGGGGGAAGAAAACAATGAAGGTTCTTGTTACAGGTGCAACGGGCACGGTAGGCGGCGAGCTAGTCAAGGCGCTCCTTCAGCGCGGAGCGCATGTGCGGGCTTTGACACGCAAGCAGCACAAGCCAGGTACGTTTCCTGGCGCGGTAGAGATCGCTCTCGGCGACCTGAGTGATCCGGTCTCGGTAGCGGAGGCGATCAAGGGAGTCGACAAGTTGTTCCTGCTGATTGGCAATGTCCCCGATGAGTTCACGCAAGCTCTTACCGCTTATGGCTTAGCGAAGAAGGCCGGTCTGAAGCATCTGACGTACCTCTCAGTCTTTAAGGCGGATCAGTTTCTCGAGGTGCCGCATTTCGCTGCGAAGCATGCCGTCGAGGAAGCGATTCGTGCGGGCGGGATGCCTTATACGATTCTGCGGCCAGGGTACTTCGTTCAGAATGAGCGACGGCTCAAGCCCGTGTTAACCGGAGCTGGCGTGTATCCGGTTCCCGCCGGGAACCAGGGCCTAGCCGTGGTGGATGTTCGCGACATTGCGGAGGTAGCCGCGATATCGCTCACAGAAGAAGGCCACGAGGGAAAGACGTACGACCTGGCTTCGTCAGAGATGCTGACTGGTCCGGCAGCGGCAGCCACATGGTCAAACCTGCTGGGCAAAAAGATCACTTACGCCGGACACGGAGACTTCGATGGCTTTGAAGCGCAACTGCGGAAAACAGGGAGTCCGAGTTGGATCGCCTACGATATTCGCGTCATGTTTCAGGGTTACGTCGAGCGTGGATTCAGCAACACGGAGGACCAGACGGCGCGCTTTGCGGCCTTGCTTGGGCACCAGCCGAGAACCTACAGCAGCTTCGCTGAAGAACTAGCAAAGGAGTGGGCTGCGGCGCGCTAAGAAATAGGAAGATGCGCTATGTCGGACAAAATTCATGAATTGCTGAACCGCAACCTCCAGGAGGTTTTCGGTGAAGGCGACGCCGCCCGCCATCGTGCGGCAATCGAGGAGCTCTGCCCGTGCCGCAAGGGTCGGCGACCCGGCCTCACCTTAAGGTGACTGATCGGGGATTTTTGTAGCTCCGACGCTTCCCAGACTTCAGGAAGGATCGAGCATCCGCAAGTTCAACGGCATGCGCGCCCGGCGTGACGGGGTGCGCCAGCTGCGGGCACCCCTAAAAACCTAAAGGCCGTCGCTTGGCCGTGCTGCAAGGGCCGGCCCCCGCCGGCAAAATCATTCCGAGCGAAGCGCTTGTATGACGTCGACGCGGGCGGCGCGGGCCGCCGGCAGCATCGAAGCGACTACCGCCGCGCCTAACAGCACCAACGCAGAAACGATCACGGGCAATGCGCCCGGCATTTTTAAGTCGCCGAAATAGCTGCCGGCCACACGCGTAACGACCAGCCCGAACACCGCGCCCGCCAGTACGCCGACGACAGCCATCACGACGCCATCCGCGACAACACCTCTGAGTATATTTTCCGGCTGTGACCCAAGCGCCATGCGGATGCCGAATTCGCGTGTGCGCGCGCTGACAGAAAACGCCAGTACGCCCGCGACGCCAACGACGGCAATCAGCAACGCGACCGCTGCGAACACGCCGAAGACCAAGGAGTTCAAGCGGTCTGGCGCAAGCACTTTTGCACGGATGTCTTCGAGAGTGGCGGCGTGCTCAACGGGTTCATCAGCGGCCATCTGCCGGATAATCTTCGTCACCGGCGCTACCAGCGAATAAGGATTTGCGGTGGTGTGAATGAAAAGGTGACCGCCAAACAGGGCGGAGTCTGCAAAGGTGCCATAGATGGTGGGGATGGGTTCCGGGACGATATGTACGTCATCTATATCGGCGACGACGCCGATAATGCGATGTGGCGACATGAATCTGGACTTTTCTTCTTTGGTACCAGGTATGAACTCGAAGACGGGATCGGTCCAATAGACATGCCGGCCGACGGCGTCCTGACCAGGGAACATGCGCTGCGCCAGGTCCTCACTGACGATGACGACGGGCTCGTCATTCGTGCGGTCCAGGTCGTTGAAATCGCGTCCCTCAAGCATGGGAACTCCCAGCGAGGTGAAAAAGCCGGGAGAAATCGTACGCATCCCCGCGCGAGGATCGTCCTTGCCATGAACGTGACCATCGCCAGAGAATTGCATACCGATCCCGTAGTTGTCCGCATCACGCCAGGGAGCGACCATAGCGAAAGCCGTGGTGGTTACTCCGGGTAGCGCATCGATTTGACGGATCGATTCCTTGTAGAAATCCAGGACTTGCTCAGGCGTTTTTCCGTAGTACGGCGGCGGAACATCCACGACCAGGACATGGCGCGTGTCCACGCCCGTCCTGGTCTGTTGCAGCGCGATCAGCGTAGTGATCAACACGCTTGCTCCCGCAAGCAACACGAAAGACGCGGCGATTTGGGTGACGGCGAAGATGCGCTGCCGGCGGCTAGTGCTGCTGGTGATGCGGACGCTGCCGCTGGCGAGGTTCATGCCATTCGACGAATTCGCCGAGGGCAGGCGCGGCACAAATGCCAAAATCACCGCGGCGATTATCGCCAGCGCCACTCCCACCCAGAGCAGGCTGGAATCGACCGTCAAATCCAGCGCGCGGACGGAAAAGCGCGAGGCGTAGCGAGCCAAGATGGTGACTAATGGCTGCGCGATGATTAAGGCGATGGCTGCGCCGGCGCCGCAGAGCAGAAGACTTTCGGCTAACAACATACGGCGCAGCGCCCAAGTGCTCGCGCCGAGGGCGGCGCGGATCGCGAGTTCTCCCTCGCGGCGAACCGTCCGCGCGAGAATCAGGTTGGCAACGTTCGAGCAGGCGATGATGAAGACAAGGCCCGAGGCAGCGAGAAGGACGAGGAGAACGGTACGCGCGCCAGAGGTAATCTGGTCGCGAAGCATCTTCGCGTCAATGTTGTAGCGGGCGTTATCAGGATAGGCGTCGGGATGATCCTTTAGCATCGAGGCATACCCGGTGCGCAATTCGCTGCGAGCCTGCTCGAGCGTAGCGCCGGGAGCAAGCTTACCGAACAGTTCGGTCATGCGATGGACGCGGCCGGTGACCATCGTGGCGGAGAGGTGGTGCGGGCTGGTGACGAGGTTGGCGATGATTTCTGTCTCCGCGGGATACGGCACTGAGGGTTCGAGCACGCCGATCACCGTGGCCGAACGATCGCCAAGGCTGCTGAGGCGCACCGTCTTGCCGATCACACTAGGATCTTTTTTGTAAACGGTGGACCAGAAGTTGTACGTGAGCACGACGACGCCGGACGCATTGGGACCGTCGTCCTGAGGTCCGACGAGGCGCCCCAGAACCGGACGCAGACCCATTACTTCAAAGTAGTTGCCGCTGACCACGCCACCTTGCACCACGCGCGGTTCACCGAGTCCGACCATCGTAAAGCTCATCTCCGAGAAATCGCCGAACTCAGTGATGGACTGGACGCCGGTTTCGAGATCCTTGAGTTCGGGGACGGAGAACGTGGTGTTGTCGGCGCCGAGGCCCGGGGCGCTCTGCCGGATGTAGACGAGCCTGTTCTCGTCGCGGTTGACCAGCGGCTTGAGCAGCACTCCGCGCACCAGCGTGAAGATCGCCGCGTTCGCGCCGATGCCGAGCGCCAGCGTGAGGATCACAATGGTCGCGAGGCCCTTGGTGCGCATGAGCGAGTGGAAGGCAACTTTCAGATCGCGGAAAAGTGACATGGTTCTTCTCCCTCGGCGTTTATCAGCACCACGAGTGCCAATAGAAACACCCGCATTGTAAATCACTTACCACGGGCTACGTCGCAGGGGGGATGCTCGTTTTCGGCAGCCAACGTCCAAATTCGGACACCGGCTCGGTTGGGTAGTAATGCGCCAATTACTGCTACCCGCTCGAGACCTACACCGGCGATATCGGGATCAGCCATCTCTCGCAAAAGGACGCGCACTCCCAGCGCATCCGATATACGTTTCTTTCTACGCGCCCGGACCACGTTATCGGCGAGAGTGCAAAGACGCGCGAGGTGCTCAGGGGAGCCTTCGGCGAAGTCTTTGCGACCAAGAAGTGCTTCTACAACGTCCAGGCGGTGCACGGTGAGCAGTGGACCAATCATTTTGACGTTCAGTCATATTCCAACCAGCCCGGCTTCGAGCCCGCGAGTGTCCACGCTCAGAAACCGACTGATGTGGCGGACACGGTGTTCTATCTGAGCGTGATCCGCGTGTTTCGCGCCGCTCCGGAATACGTGGTCATCAGCGCGGTTTATGCGCAGAACGGAGGATTGCGCAGCGTTGATATCAACGGATCGAAGGACGGCGATTGGATTCACTCGAACTACCTCACTGGGTCTGATAGCGATGCGGTTACTTTTGGAAGAGCGCGAGCGCCGGCAACGCTTCGACACTACGGCCTACCGCAGCAGATTGATATTCAGCAGTACCGACGAAAGTTTGCTTCCCCTCTCGCCAAGACAGCGCTGGAATCAGTGACCGATGCCGTGAATCTCCATTTCAACTTTGGCGAGTGGGCGCGCCAGGATGAATTCGGTCCGAACGGATCGCATCAGACACGGTACCTCACTTACGTTCAGACCGCCGAAGACCGCGTCCTGGAACCCCTCTGCAATCAGGAGTTCGTGGATGAATTTAAGATAGGGATTGATCCGCCGTACTGAGGTTTCGCGAATCGTTGAGCAGCCCGACCATCGCATCCATTCCACCGATGCCGCACGTCGCGTAACCGTCCGTTTGAAGTAGTGGCTGCGCGGGCAGAACCCGGGCGTTTGATTCGAGTCCGCTGGAATATCAGTTGTGCCCTGCGGTAAGGAGCCAAGGGGCCGACCGCGGCTGTCCGCGGTCGGCTAGACACTCCGGCGTTCTACGAGCCCTTGCGAGCGGATGAAATCGAATCGAGCTCATCCACCAGCGGTTTAGCTGCCGGTACAGAGGCTTGGCCGCCTTGCACGATGTCCTTCGCACTAATCGCTTTGCCATACAGGGCCTTGTTGGCGTCATCATCGCTCTCCATGGAAGCGCCTACGAGGGAGATGCCGGCGAAGAGGCCCTTGGTCCGCGAATAGGTGAGAACGTCTACCTTCATCGAAGCGGCATTGTAGCCCGTGGCCTGTGTGCCGGTGGGGCCGGCAGCGGCCGCAGCATCGGCTCCGAGCTTGGTTTTTGCATTCAGAATCTGCTGCGCGCCATGACTATTCATGACCACCAGCACAAAATCAGTCGCTGTAGAACCGAGCTGTACGCCGATGCTGGCCTGATCAAGCTTGTACATTGCGGGAGCGCCCCAGTCGCCCTTCATATCCGCACCGTTGCGGCAGATCAGCACGCCTCTTCCGTAACTGCCTCCGATGCCGACGGCGACCTTTTTGACGCTGGGGAACACGACGAC
>Ga0210401_10002475_pt1 | contig 20465 bp, 33 predicted proteins | sample IncBWH32MmetaG_FD_150866 | JGI IMG/M metagenome (GOLD analysis project Ga0210401, IMG submission 150866) | Forest soil microbial communities from Barre Woods Harvard Forest LTER site, Petersham, Massachusetts, United States - Inc-BW-H-32-M | ecosystem: Environmental > Terrestrial > Soil >... | reverse complement strand
CCCGATCAGCCACGCCGCAGTTGCGCTCTTCGTCCCCCCCGCGGTCTGCAGCCACTTCCGCCACGGAGTGTCCGCTTCGACATAGGCGTCGTCTTCCAGCAATGGCATAAAGCGCGGGCCGGAAGTCCCCACTTCCCGCCCCGGCTCGTAATTGTCCCAGGCAATTTCGACCTTACCCGGCATCCGCCGCAACAGCCAGTACGCCAGATCGAAGCTGAGCGTGTCCTCCATCCGCGTGCCTGCTATCCCGGAGACTTCCAGCGGATCGAAGGCATCCATGTCAGAGCCGGTTTTCCGTAATGCTTCCACTTTCGTATCGAAATGATTGAGCACGTGCTCGGTCTTCTGAAACACGCCAGGGTCATGAGGAAAGGCGTGCAGGAACAACAACGTTTCGTGAAAGCGGATCAACACACGAGGGTCGGAGAGGGGTGTGGCATCGAGCTTTCTGAGGAGTTTTACTACCCGAGCACCACTGCCGGCGCCAAAGCGGTACCGGCATGCTTCCAACTCGGAAAGATGGCCTTCAGGAGAATTCGTGGTCATTAGCACGTTCCCGAATAGCCTACTAGTTGCCCGCCGCGAGCGAATGGAGCTTGAGACCAAGTTTTTCATCAACCTCTATCCCGACGACCCGAACGGCGGTGGCGGCGGAGCCTGGCTTCTCAACGATGCGGTAGTGCGAAATGGTCTGGCCGATCACTGGCGCGGAATCTTACGTCCGGAAAAGGGGCAAGTCAATGAAGGCTAGCGAGCTGACAGCATTTCGAGAGGGTTCTAACCTCACACGATTAGCGGAATCGTACTACAGAGCACAGGCAGCTTTAGCTCGCCCTGGGCCAGGCGCGAGCATGAGAGCGCGCCTCTGGCGCTCGAGATACCACCGTGTCCGCCTCAACGGATATTCCCCAACGCTTTAACAGCCACTCTGGTATGTAGTACCGATCCTTGTTGAGTTCACACCATCGCCGCAACTGTTTTGACGCCACGCACGTCCCCTCATCGAGACCGAGCCTCCGGACTTGCTCTTCAAAGGCGGTCGCCATGGTCGATCGATACGCCATATATCCACCCCCGCCCAAATCTGGGCATTCGAGCCCACATGTCACTTCGAACCGGATCATGGTACGCTGCTTGCCCTGAATCGCTTGCCGAGACAGTTGACGGCGGCAATGAAAGGACATTCCTAATTTTGCGGTTTCATTGCGGGCGCATCAACTTTCGATAAAACCGATGAACTGCAGCAGGGATGAGGCTCAATGGTGTAATCACTGTGAACTTGCATTCCCCTGTCGCTAGCGACAGTTTCCAAAGAAGCGACCATCAGACACACTCATAACAGTCAGTAGTCGAACGGGGACCCGAGATACGAACGGGAGAGTCGCAACACGCACGTTCTTCCGCCCCCGGCGAATTGGGTGTTCAATGACCAAGCGGCGTGTAGAGGAAGACCGTCTGCGCAGCGAACGTGCCCGATCTCATCCACCTGTCGATGACAATGCCCCCATCGGAACATGAGAGACGACAGCGTGTCCGTCGCCTGCTTCAGGAGAACACCCATCGATTGAGACAGCTTATTGTGGACAGGGCGATGGACCCTTGTACACGACCAGACTGCGTTCTCGAAGGTACTGTGTCGGAGGACGCCAACCAGTGGTGTCCCCTTCACGCCGCGCAGCGTTGGACACTCCGACCCCTGATCGGGTAATCAACTCCATGCCCAAAAGCAGAAGGTCAATTTGGCGAAGCCCTTGGGCAGGGAAAGAGAATTCGTCGTGCAGGTTCGATTCACTGTGAATCTCGTGGAACTGAGAAAAGCATGTCGTCGATTGGTGGCACGGTTGTCGGACGAGTCGGAGATTGGAACAGATTTCGCAGTGTTTCAAGCCACCGGAATTGCCCAAGGCGGGGCAACCCACTCGTTCGTCTGCCCTCAACCACTCGAGAGTGCTCCACTCCTCCGGTTTTTTGCAAGGGGCGAGACTCGATTCTGTATCTGTAACGCTTGGGCTAGCCCGCAACGCTTGGGCTACCCCGCCCACTTCACCTGCCGAACCAAAGTCTATAGGCGAGTCCCACGACCGCGACCGCGATCAGGATATAGGGCCACCAATCGAGAACAAAATGCTGCCAGCGGGATGTCATTTCACGAAGCGCGGGTTGCTCCAAGCGAAGGAGCGAAACTCATTTCGCAACACTTGGGGCAGGTGCACTTGAAGGCAGGACTCGTAGGCATTGCCATGTGACCACATTTCCTGCAGATGAAACGACCGTCTAGGTGCGTCACCATTTCCTTGAAGTCGTTTCCGACGACGCAATAAGGGCAGCGAACCACTGGAGCAACCATCTCAGACCCCCGCCGTAATTTCTGCTCTGATGGCTGACGGGAGAGAACCTCTTCAGCGAATTGTCCGATTATTTGGTGTTCGAACAATCTGCACCGTCAGCCGCTAAGACCGTACTGCGCACGAGGGACGATGCTCAATAGCACAAGGGTCTCAGAAGGTGGCACGTTCGTGGCCGCGGACGTGTGCGTGGGCTGCTCCACGACCGTAGCGTGAAGGGCTGACGGCATTCGATTTCTAGCCAGCTAACTCGCAATCAGTACCCGGTGTTGGTGCTCATATACCTGCGCTTCGAGCCGCTCCTTGAGCCGCTCAAGTCTGCGGTCTTCCGACTGTCTTTCGAGTCGTCGTTGTTGAAGGTCAACTTCGTGTCGCTGCTGCACTGGTTCAGTAGATTGCAACGGGGATGCTCCTCGGAGGGAATGTTCGGGGCCAGTGTAGGAGTCGCCCTGAGTTCAGTCAAGCAGCGTAAATGCCGCAGTGGCGCCTGCCGGTGCTAGACACTGGTGCGCGGCCCACTCCAGGCCGGAGGTACGAGAACGCGAAGACGACATCGAACGAAATGACCGTTACCGAACAGACGCAGCCCCTCGAAGGGGTTATAAGGTACTCGCATAGCCCTCCCCGTAAAAAGGCCGCCAGGGGGCCAACTATCGCGAGCGGCCTTCCCTTCGACACTCTTGCTCCTTATAAACCATCCGGCTACGCCAAACGGGCTAAGGTTACGTTTCTCTTGACGGGGGTTAAGGGCTTTCGGGATGAGGACCCCATCAATCTCTTCGGGCCCTTGTCGGCAGCAGATCGCGTCTGCGATTGAGTTGCCCCGTGACGCTGCCTGAATTGTGGAGAAATGCGGGAAGTTGTTCATGCAGTTGCCCGCAACTACCGACCACGCAGTCTGGAACGCAGAGAAACGTGACTCTGTTCCTGGAGACGAGGCTGAAGCTTGCGAAGGCAAGTTGACGAACGCGTCTAATTACGAAAAGTTGGCTTAGTGAGGGAGTTTAGTTCATGGAGAATCTGAACGAGCCTGGCCTCTCGGTCTCCATGGAGAATTTCTTCAAGGTGGTAGTGGCGCCTGCGTGCGAAATACTGCCGATTGCCCTCGCGGATGCGGGCAACCTCTTCTAGCAAACGGCTCACGCGATCGTGTGTACTCGCTGGGTCCATCTGGTGTCCTAGCAGGCCCAAGCCGGACGCGAACGGGCAATTTCGGCTTGGGCCAGCTTCTAGGTCTGAGCAATGCTGGGATGGTAGCGCGGGACGGCGCTCAATCAAAGCGCCATTGTTCCACTACCCAAGCCCACGCGAGCGAAACCGGGCTTTGGGGGAGAGAACCCGTGGACTGTTCCCGCGTGGGGAGCGCTTTGATCAAGGGTAGCCCGATTGTCCTTATAGAGCGGATCCGAGATCACCATGCCGACCAGGTGTTAGCCGGCCCCAATGATCCATCTCCGAGGTTTCGCCGATCGTGCGAACGGAGCCTATGACCTAATTACCGCGCGAGTTGGTAGGCAAGAGCTGCGAACGCGACGGTCGCAACCCAGAAGAAGGGATCGCTCATCGTGCTCATCAGGAGCACTCTCACATCAATGTTGGAGGATGCTGTCCTATCTGATCCTGCCTGAAAGATTGCCAGTCCTACCGCAAACAGGAACATGAGGATCACCGCTAGCAGGCTGCACAGGAACCCGCGGAAACTCACATCGGCCTCCTCGCAGGAAGCGGCTCAACCTCGCTTGTTCCCCCGCTTGATCTTGGCCCACCGTTTCTTCTGTGCCTCCGCAATTCGCCGTCTCCCGGCCAGAGAAATGTTGCCTCGCTTCGGGCGAGCAGCACCATTGCTCGATACACCCTCGAGCGCGTTGATCGCAGCATCCAGTCGGCTACGTTCTGCTTTCAAGTCCTTCAGAATTTCCGATACGTTCAAGTTAGACCCTCCCTCAATTAGAGAAGAGGATTGTACCAGCGCGTCGCGGGACGTGGTTACCAGGTAACGTTAGTATCTGGTAGTTTGCCAGATGCTAGTTCATTGCTTTCAACAAGCTGCAGCCGTGGGTCCGGCTGCAACTGGGCAGCAACTTGTCCCCAAGTTTGAGTTATCACTGAATCGTTATCTCGAGCGCGTAGGCACAATGCTTCATCATGAATGCTCTTGGGCAACCAGACCTCATGGGAGAAGGCAATGAAAAACCCAAGACAGACGAAGGCCGAGCGCGAAGTGGTAGAGATTCTTAACGGCACCACGGAATTTGCGGAACGAGCCGCACAATACGCGAAGCAAGCAGAGCTCGATGCAGCGGAGGCTTGTCGGCACAAGGCCCAGATCCACCGGACGTATGGTGTGTGGTGCCCACCGGCGTCAGCGCGCTAGGCCGAAGGCCCTCCCCTACTGTCCGGCACTCGCCCGTGCTCGAACCGACGCATCGCGCAAGCGCCGGAGCGATAGACGGAGCACAATTGATCAGACACCGAGCGCGGGAGCCACTACGATTGGTTCACTGTCAATACACTTTGTCCCCGAAACAGTTTTGGTGTCACGTGAATGAAGCAACTTCTCAGCCTTGGTATGTCCTGTACGCCGATACGGTGAGGGAGCTGGATCGCAACCTATTGCTTGAAGGGATGGCGGCAACCGAAGCCGCGATTGAATCTCGTTTGTATGACTTGCGGCATGATAGCGACCATCACGCAGAACGCCAGGCAATAGACGATGCAATACGGAATCTCACGCTGATACGACGCTGCTGCCCTTTTGAGGACGCCTAGCGGGTTGGGCCCTTGGCCGCGCGGCCGGTGATCCGAAGGCCCTCTCCCCACTCCTGACGAGCTGACCCCGCGATGGGCGGAGGAACCACCAAACGTCTTGACTTGTTAGATTGAGGAGCCCGCGCGGGCTAAGAAATCGGTTCGAGGAGAGAACCCGAGATTTGGACTGGCCCACGCGGGCATAGCAAGAATGTACGAAAGCCTACTCTTGCCGCCCTTTTCTGCAATACGTGAAATACCGTACCTAACGTTGCTATGTATGGTATCGCACAGTGGTAGACTGAGAGCTCTCACACCTTTCCGGTGCCCGCCAAGCCTCGGTCTCTTGTGCGACTGAATCGACAAGGAGGCTGCATGGCAACGAAGTTCGATTGGCAGAAAGCCTACGAAGATGCCGTTCTCGAAGTAGACAACTCCAAACTGACCGAGAAGGCAAACCGGGCCGAGGAAGCGATCTTCGGTCGGCTCCGGACTTTGCCCTTCGGCGAAGATCGCGAACGGATGGCCATTCAGAAAGCGATTACGGCACTACACATTTTGCGCGAAGAAAGGCTCGGCTCCAGAGACAAACGGAGGCTCCCAGGCCTTTAGGAGTCGCGATACTGCAGCTTGTAGACCTCGGCGGGCGCATCTTCGCTCAGGTACTTAGCGACGAACTTCCTGATGCCAGTACTCGGACCATCCAGTTTGATATGCGTGGGATTCCTTCCGCTCTCCGTACCACCCAACTCACTGCCCACGATCTTGAGGCCGTGCTCCTTGAGGAATGCTGTGATCTCTCGACCTAGCTCCGGCCGGTCGTACATATAGTAGAGCTTCGGGTTCTTCGAAAAGGCGAGATCGATCTCGATGCCACAGAGTTGTTGGTTGGCCATAAGTGTCGGCCTCGAGATCGCTTATTGTGGGTGCAAAAGAAAGGTGGGCCGAGGCCGTTCGGGATGAGCCCTCCCCCGAGAAACCAATCCCGGATCGGCGTGCGCCTCGGCCCAGTATTACGTGCGAGCGCATAGTGTTCCCTGCCCAAACCCCCGTCAAGCGAAACGTAACCTTAGCCCATTTGGCGTAGCCGTTCGGATTAGCGCGGCTTCAATTCTTTTCTTAGAAGCGCTTCCAAAGTCTGTTGGGCGAAACACAACCTCTGCCGCTCATGCGTGATTGCCGCCGGGTACCAGTTCAAGGAACCTCGCCTTGATGGCTGCCAGGGCGGCCTCCGCACGGCCCTTCTGGCGGGCGGCATCTAGGTCGAGGACCGCCTCGTGATAAAGCTGGAACCACTTGTGGTCGTTCATTTCGCAGCACCCGAGCGGAGACTATCCCCCCGCTTTAAAAAGTGATAAGGCCGCCGGATCTCAAGCGGCCTGCGCGTCGGGGGAGCGCTGCGCTGCAACTATAGCAAGTAGTAGTGGCTTGAAGCACCAAAAAACTGTGGGCGCGGTCTTCAAACCTCGCAGGAACTGCCGGTGTCGTGGTATTGACACCGAGCGCTAGCAGGCATACGGTCAAAGGTAAGCTCCGAAGGTGCTCCCCCATGACTACTACTACCTTCACTAGCCGCGTTGCTGGTGCTTTCCCGAGTTGGCGTGACCTTTACACGGCCGCAATCTTTGAGACCGACCAAACCAAGAAGGCGTTCCGCATCACAGAAGCTGAAAGAGCACTTGTGCGCCGGGAACGAAAGCTGTTTCTGACTTCAGGCAATGAACGTGAGTTGAATGCCCTGAATACTGCGTTGCACGAACTAGACGCTCTTCGCGGTTGTCTTGGATTGGCAGCCTGAGCCCTCCCGCGAGCCACAGCCGCGGACTTTGAGGTCTCTAGCTCTCGCTGTAGAGCAGCCTGTAGACGCCGATTGGCACGTCGTCGCTCAGGTACTCAGCGACGAACTTCATGATCGAGCCGCTCGGACCTTCCAGTTTGATCTGAGTGGGATTGGTGCCGCTCTCGGAGCCCCGCACTCCGGCGCCGGCTATCCGTAGATCGTTGTCCTTGAGGACAAGTTCTGACCTCTCGACCCAGTTTCGGGTCGCTCTAACAGGAAGTAGATCTTTGGGTTCGATGAGCGGCCGAGGTTGATCTCGATGCCATAGAGTTGGTCGGCCATGAAGGTTGGCCTCGTGCCACCAGTCTACACCGCCCAGAGAACGTGGTTGTAGCCATGATCGCGGAGGTAGAATTAGGTCAGCGAAGGGGGCCCACGATGAACTGGGTTCCGGCTGGCACTCTCATTGCCTATGATGCTGACACTGGATTGAAGTTGTTCATCGAGACGAACCGCGCAACGCGGTTTCCTGATCAGTCTTCTACACTCCCAGCTCAGGGTCAGCTATACGTTCATGATGGCATGAACTATCGCATCGTGGGCGTTCGCAAGACCAGCACAGAAACGCGATATGAGGTAGACGTGCGCGAAGAGCCGTTTGAGCAGGCTGAGTCTGATGGGCCTGGCGGACCGGTATGGTGATTGACGCGGAGATCTCGATGCCAGAGAGTTGGTCCGCCATGATGGTTGGCCTCGTGCCACGAGTCTACACCGCCCAGAGAGCGTGGTTGTAGCCATGATCGCGGAGGTAGAATCAGGTCAGCGAAGGGACCGAATCAGAAATCGAGGTGTGGTACGGGCTGCTGTGCTGGTCGCCAGAAGGAGATCAGAATCGGAGGTCTCTGCCTGGCCGCGGCCACTCATCTGTGGCGACCTAGTCGGCCTCTCTGCGGTACTTTTTTCGAGCACGCTTTCGCGCCAAAGCTTGCTTCACGCGTTTCTTCTCTCCCGGTTTTAGGTAATAGGAGTGACGCCTCACTTCCTTGATAATGTCTTCCGCCTGAACCTTGCGCTTGAAACGACGCAGAGCATTCTCCAGTGACTCGCCCTCTTGCAGCCGAACTTCTGCCAAGCTCATCACCTCCAATCAGTGTCAATCGGATCTGGAAAAGGTCATCATACCAGCAGCATGGTGGAGAGCAGGGGCCTTCCATCGAAGCAGCGTTTTGCTGCGCCCGGCGGCATTTCGGGAAACATGTCTCGACTCGTAGGCATCGGGGACAGCCGACGAGACACATTAGATACCGCACTTTTTGCTACAATTCGCCCGCTCCCCAGAAAGCGAGAATCACAATGAAGGATGATGCGTACCTGGTTCAAATCCTAGGAAGAATAGCGGCAGCCCTAGAGGCGATTGCCGCCCAGCTAAGGAATATCGACGCCAAACTCGGCACAATTGCTAGCCGAACTCACTAGCGCGTCTCCCTGTTTGTGGCGTGCTACAACCATCGCGATTTGTAACGCCGATGCAACGCTTCGAGCAGCGAAGCGGGATGAGTGCCTGTAACTTGCTGAAACACCAATCGCGCCGGCCATATAAAACGTGACTCCCGTTGTGGGGAATTTGTGATCGTCGTTGGTACTGCATACGTCGTAGCCGCCGTCACCAACCCGCTCACCCCCTAGTATCCGATGGATCCTCAACGGGACCGGATCTCTCTCGTTCCGGTACAAAACGGACGGCCTTTCAAGTACAAGTCGTACGCGTCGGGATTCACGGTGCGCATTTTGCCTAAATCGACTAACATAAACTCTGCGCTATCGCGGGCGCCTATTGCCAAAGCGACTCTCTAATTCATGCACTGACGCGAGCACCCGCACAGCGACGGCATATACCTCCTTGGCTGCCGTTGTCAGCTGAAATGGACGAGCATCGCGGTAAAGCAGAGGAGTGTTCAGTATCTCTTCAAGATTCTGTATTCGGCGTGTCACGGCCGGCTGGCTGATGTGGAGGCGGTCCGCGGCACCCACGATACTGCCAGTATCCACGACAGCCACGAGCGCCTCTAAGTATTGAATGTTCATTTCGAGCAGCGCATACCTCGCGAGCACACCCTGCCGCTATTAAGGATCGACTAGATGGAGATCCGGATCATAACTTCTTCGACAGAGCAGGCTATCGAATCAAGAGACGCCACAAAACCTTGGTGAAGCTACTCTTGATAGTTCGGGGTGTACATATAAGAATAATTCCAAAGACTGGCGCCCCTCAAAAACCCAGTTCGGCTGCCCTCGCGAGCCTGACCAGCCGATGAAATTCCGCGCGTCATTCTGACCGTCAATTACCTATGCCTACTTCTTGTAAAGTGTCGGCAGCGGACCCTTTTCGAGAGTCTCCCGGTCCCAGATCATGCCCTCGCGCGTGTAGTTGGCAAGTTCGAAATCCTGAGTGAGTTCGAGCGCATCTACCGGACAGGCATCTTCACAGAGACCGCAGAACATGCAGCGGCTCAGGTCGTACGTAAAAGTGGTGAGTTCCTTACGGCGGGTCTTCTCGTTGCGTTCGCTTCCGACCACAATCAAATTTTCGGGACATGCTACTGCACACAGGTCGCAGGCAATGCACATGGTCTCGTTGGTATCCGGATTCACGTTCAGTCGGGGCGCCCCACGGTACCGCTCGGCAACCGCCGGACGTTGGAGCGGATACTGTTCCGTGTAGCTTTCCCGTGGATCCTGGTTGCGAAAGGTCACTCGCATGCCCTGGAACAAGTCCATGAACAAGACCCTGCGGAGAAGTTTCGGAATCTCCATATCGCGCGATCATAGCACCTAGACTCAGTAGCTGAAAGCCTGCTCAGTCGTCCTTTGCGTGCTAGTATTGCGAGTCGCGGGGGGCTTCATGAAGCTCGCGGACACAATCGAATCCTTGTTGCGTCACAAGGGTAGCAGTCGGGTCCTATCGGTAAAGCCCACTGATTCCGTCTATGAGGCCATCGAACTGATGGCCGCGGAGAGCGTTGGGGCACTACTCGTGTTGTCCGAGAACAAGCTAATTGGCATCCTGTCCGAGCGCGACTATGCCCGCAAAGTGATCCTAAAGGGCCGCTCTTCAAAAGAGACTCGGGTACTGGAAATCATGACGAGCCCCGTCGTCTTCGTGACTCCGCAAAACACCGTAGATGACTGCATGACCATCATGACGAAGCATCGCTTTCGCCACCTGCCAGTCATGGAAGGGGACCGAGTCCGTGGGGTCGTGTCGATCGGTGACTTAGTAAACTGGATCATCTCGGGTCAGGCACAGATGATTCAGGAGCTGGAGGGCTACATCTCCGGACGGTACCCCGGCTGAGGCAAGCGGCTCGGCCCGCCTGCGACTGGATTCGCCATTTGTAAGCGACGTGAGGAATGGTAGTTAGGAGGCTCGAGGAGACTTTCTCCGGCAACCCGGTGATGCTTGATAACGGAGAATGACCTTAGCCATAATCTTAAGCGGCGACTTCCGGCCTCTTTGGTCTTTTGTTTCGGGGCGTTTCGTAGTAACATTCCGTGCCGCCGTCCGCCTAGTGAGGATGGCGGGTAGTTGTACTCTCGCCCGTATGTTCGGATTCGACAGTTTCAGGAGGCTAGCATGGATACACAGGCCACTGGGACCAAATCTGGGAATCCAAGTCCTTCCGGAAAAGCAATTCGTCACGAAGATCGCAACACGTGGATTCTCACGGTTTATGCGATCTCGGGGCTGGCGTTTTTTGGGGTGCTCTTCTTCTACATCGCTCAATACGCGGCGAATTAGGAAGAGTATCCAGTTTCAGTTTGGCTTGAGTGACGCTGCCTAGCGGCGTGGGGGAATGCCTATTTACCTCTCCTACATTTCCAAAACGAGATGCCGAGTCGAGCGCGGCGCCGTGTTAGGTCCTGCTTAATTTATCAACTTTTTGAACAGGTTGGGAGTCTCTGCGCAGGAGCGGTCCATGCCTCTTCGAGATCACGCTTTCTTCCGTAACGAAACGCCATTCCTACCCCCAACGTCATGAAGCCGATAGGTGGCGCAAGCAGTACAAGCACCGCACGACTAATTGCCTTCTGCCCATCCTTAGAAGCAGCGGCCGCGGAGCTGTAGCACATGGCGCAGCCTTGAGCAAAAGCGGGTAGCGCCCAGCCGCACAAGAGCACAATCGTGGCTGCTATGCGAAGTTTCACTGCGCCTCCAACTGAAGAATGCGGAACGCGTCCGGGAAGAAAACCATCATCATCGCCAAGCAAAAAACCAGCGAGCACATGGTCAACCACTTCATCCGCGAGATCTCATACTTCATGTGCATGAAGTACCCGATGATCAGCGTCGCTTTGATAATCGACAGGCCCATCAGCATGGTCAGCATCCGCTTGGGCTCCATGTTCTGGTAACCGAGGTAGACTTCGATCGCCGTCAGCACGAGCAGAGCCCCCCAGATCCAGAAGAATTGGGTGACTCTGTGATGACGGTGCTCTTCCGCTACGGCTCCTTCAAGGGCATGTTGATAAGCGTCCATAAGTGCTGCCTCAGCTCCTAGACGATCTTGGTGGACATCAGGTAGACCAGCGGAAAGATGAACATCCAGACCAGGTCCACAAAGTGCCAATATAGCCCAGCGACCTCAACGTCAGCCGCATCATAGACCTTGGGTTTCAGCCATAAGATAAGCGAACAGACTACCGCCGCTACCAGCAGCACGTGGGCTCCATAGTGAAACGGAGTGTACGACGGAGTGGCAAGCCATGCGATCAACCAGCAAACCAAGAGAATCGGGATGAACTTGCGGCGCAGCGCGATGACACCCAGGTAGACCACTCCCAGGGTCACGTGCAACATGTGCATACCCGTGAGCCCAAAAAACGTGGCGGCAAATTGGGGCACGGTCTTCGATACGTTTGCAAATTCAGCGGCCACCTCATGATTCGGAACTCTGGGGAACACCGGAAGAGTCAGGCCCTCAGCGATGAGGGTGCTCCATTCTCGGCCGTGAAGAATGATGAAGGCTACACCGCACAGCATGGTGGCGATCAGCCAAAGCCGCACGGCCCCAGCATTCCCGCGCGCGGCCGCGCTAACTCCCAGCACCATGGTCAGGGAACTGGTCAGCAGGAACGCTGTCATAATGGTGGCGTTGATGATGCTGCTGGAGTGGAATGGCGTGGGCCAATTCGGAGTCGAAATGCGCCCATAGCTGTACGCGTATAGCAATGCTCCGAAGGTCAGCGAGTCAGACAGAAGAAACAGCCACATCCCGACCTTCTTCGAGTATGTGCCAAACAATGACGGCTCATAAACCGCCGTTGCGTCCTGTGGCAACGCGATATCTGCCATGTGTTCGGTCTCCTTGCCTGGCTTAGTGGGCAAACTCAAGCAGCGCGAGAATGTAGATCCACAACAGCGCCATGAAATGCCAATACCAAGTAGTCACATCGACAATGATTCGGCGCGAATCCAGGGATCGATGCAGCACACTGGCTGCGCCGGCTACCAGTAGTGCCATGATCCCGCCAAAGAGATGTAAGGCGTGACAACCCGTCATCAGATAGACGAACGAACTGCTCGGAGCGGTGGCCACGAAGAAACCACGATCGGCGAGGGCTTGCCACGCCATCCATTGTCCTGCCAGAAACATCAGCCCCAACGTAATGGTCACTGCGAGCCATGGGATTCTCCGCTCCGTGCCCAGTGATACTCCGGGAATGCCCTTCACCGGCGCGAGTGCGGCCTGCCGTCCCAGTTGGCGCCGTGCAAATTCAAGGGTCACGCTGCTCAACAGCAGTACAAGCGTATTCAACAAGAATAGCTGAGTCGGCAAGGGTATGGGCAGCCAGTCGCGGACCAGTTGATTGGAGTTGGCATCGAGCGTGGGAAGCCCCTGGCGCACGATGTACGCACTGGTAAATGACACAAAAAGCATCACGATCGGCGTCAGGGCGACCGCCAGCGCTAGGCGCGCGCGGCGTAGGCGTGTGCCGAAGTCGGGCGGACCCGCATCAGAACGTCCATCATCCCCGCCGCTGGCGACTTGTGGCGGATCGCCACGCCCGCCTCGAAAAGTGCTGGGCGCTTGGGCCGGAATTGTGGGCGTGAACGTCTCCATAAGCTTCTAGTGTGCGGCTACTGTCGCAGGGTCGTTTTGCATCACGTAGTCTTGAGGCGCTCCGGGCACGCTGTACTCGTATGGACCGTGATACACGACCGGCGTATGTCCTCCGAAATTGTCGTGTGGAGGCGGGGTCGCAGTTGTCCATTCGAGGGTGGTTGCGTGCCAGGGATTGTCGCTCGCCTTCGGCCCCTTGAACATGCTGCAGAGCAGGTTGTATAGGAACACCAGTTGAGCGGTGACGGTCACGATCGCTGCATACGTGATGAACCGGTTCAGGGGGATTAGCGGATGCAAGTAAGCGAGCTCGGTGAGTTGGGAGTATCGGCGGGGCTGACCTGCCAGGCCTAAATAGTGCATCGGCATGAAGATGCAGTACGTGCCGATTAGCGTGAAGAAAAAGTGGATTCTCCCCAGGGTCTCATTCATCATTCGACCAAACATCTTCGGGAACCAGTAGTAAGTCGCGGCGAAGATACCGAAGATAGCGGCGACACCCATGATCAGGTGGAAATGAGCCGGAACGAACGCAGTGTCGTGCAGCGGTATATCAAGTGTTGGCTGCGCCAGAAATGGGCCGCTGAGTCCGCCAGAAACAAACAAAGACACGAAACCAATGGCGAAGAGCATGGGCGAAGCGAACTGGATGCGTCCTCGCCAGAGAGTGCCAAGCCAGTTAAAGGTCTTGATGGCGGAAGGTACGCCGATCGCCATGGTCATGATCGAGAAGGCAAAGGCCGTATAGGGACTCATGCCGCTCATGAACATGTGATGTCCCCAGACCATGAAACCAAGCAGACCGATGCCCAGCATGGCGTAGACCATCGCCTTGTAGCCGAAGATAGGCTTGCGCGAAAACGTCGACAAAACTTGCGATGCCACGCCCATACCGGGAAGGATCGCAATGTAGACCTCAGGATGGCCGAAGAACCAGAACAGGTGCTGCCAAAGCAAGGGCGAACCGCCCTTGTGCCCCGTCAATTGCCCATTGATCGTGCCCAAGGGCAAGTAGAAGCTGGTGCCCAGGTTGCGATCCATCAGAAGAAGAACGCCGGCGGAGAGTAGCACTCCGAAAGCCAAGAGGCCGAGGATCGCAGTAACGAACCATGACCAGCATGTGAGCGGCATGCGCATCATGCTCATGCCCCGGGCCCTCATGTCGAGCGTGGTAGTGATGAAGTTCAAGGCGCCCATCAGCGAAGCGATGCAGAAGATCGCGATGCTGGTGATCCACAGATCAGCACCCAATCCCTCTCCGGGCCCGGCGGATTGTAATGCACTGAGTGGTGCATAGCCTGTCCACCCGTGAAGTGGCGCTCCACCAACGACAAAGAAAGCGGCCAGCATGACGAGATAAGCAAGAAAAGTCGTCCAGAACGAAAGCATGTTCAGGACGGGAAATGCCATGTCGGGTGCGCCGATCTGAATGGGTAGGAAATAATTCCCAAAGCCGCCCTGAGGTGCGGTGGTCAACACGAAAAACACCATGATGGTGCCGTGCATGGTGACCAGCGTGAGATAGGTCTCAGGCTTGATTTCGCCGAGAAGGGGCAGCACTGCAGCCGGCCACACCAAGTGAATCCTCATCAGCAGAGAAAGAAACATGCCGACGAAGACTGCCGTAAGCGCGAGAAAGTAATACTGCAGCCCGATGACTTTGTGGTCGAGACTGAAAATATATTTTCGGATGAAGCCTTGAGGGGCCGCGTGCGCGTGGGGTTCCTGGGCAACCATTATTGTTTCTCCGCCTCCCGGGCCGCCAGCCATTTATCGAATTCCTCCCGGCTGACAACCTTCAACATGCCATGCATCTTGTAGTGACCGAGCCCGCAGAGTTCGGCGCACGCAATCTCGAAGTCGCCGGTTTGCGTCGGCGTGAAGTGCATGTGGATCGCAAGGCCGGGCACCGCGTCTTGTTTGAAGCGCATGGAGGGCACAAAGAAGCTGTGGATCACATCGTGTGCTCGCAGAATCACTTCTACCTGGCGGTCGACCGGCACGACCATTGTGCCGGTAACGACGTCGTCTTTGGACGCCGGGTCGGCGGGGTTCAGACCCAAGGCTGCCTCCCCTCCGGCGGACGGATCTTCCAACTCGGCCTTTGTAAGTCCAAACTTCCCGTCGGGACCGGGATAGCGGAAATACCAAGCGAACTGCATGCCCGTGACTTCTACACGGGTCGCTCCTTCGTCAGCGGGCCGGAAGCGCTCCGCTGCCCAAATCTGGCTTCCCGCCAGGTTTAGGCCGACGAAGAGGACGGCGGTAAGGACGGTCCAAATTACTTCGAGCCGAATGTTGCCATGGGAATAACCGGCGGGACTCGCGGAGCCTCGATCCCGGAATTTCCAAACGAAGAGTCCGAGTGCCAATTGGGCGGCGACAAAAATGATGCCCATGAACACAAAGGTGATGGCGAACTGGTGATCAATCACCGCGGTTGCAGCGGAGGCCCCTGCTGGTAGCCACCATGTCTTGGCGACAAAGAAGTATGTGCTGGCGATCGTGATCAGCCAGATAACGCAGAGAAGAACGAGGCCCATGGATCATGACCTCCTGCCCGACTTCAACCACTTGGCTTGCTCTGCCCGTTCAAGGCCGGTCGAACCGATGCGATGGCCTGTAAACGGGCCGGAGTTTATCACAGCTCAATGTGATTTGCGCAAGCGAGTTGCCGGGCGGCCGCGACCACGTGGGTGGGTAGTTTGCGAGGCTGGCTAGTTAAAGGCTAGATCCGGATTGACGAATGTGCCGTTTGTGAGTAACATCGCGGGCGTTTTCTGGGGATATGGGGAATGATGGCGAGGCGCTCAGATCGTGTTGGGGTAGTCCTCTTCCAACTCGGCGGGCCTGATTCGCTTATGGCAGTGGAGCCCTTCCTGTACAACTTGTTCTGTGACCCGGACATCATTGACTTCCCACTGGCGCGGATTGGGCGCCGCCCTCTAGCGAAGCTGATCGCTACTACACGCGCGAAAAAAGCCGCACGTCACTACTCGGCGATCGGAGGCTGCTCCCCCATTCGCCAGTTTACCGAGCAGCAGGCCCGAGCTCTGCAAGCCAGGTTGATCGGCGAAGGGTTGGATGCGCTATGCGTGGTGGCAATGCGTTACTGGTATCCGTTCACTGCGGAGGCGATTACTGCCCTGCGGCACGCCGGCGTCGGCCGCATCGTTTTGCTGCCGCTTTACCCCCAATATTCTCGCACGACGACGGGAAGCAGCTTCAACGAGTGGCGGCGACTGTGGCGCGACGCACTCCCAACTCTTTGTGTCACCAATTTTTACCGTAATCCGCTCTATATTGAGTCCGTGGTGGAGAAGGTGAACGAAGCGCTGGCATCCTTTCCCGACCCAGCGGTGGCGGCGTTAGTCTTTTCAGCACACAGCGTTCCTGTGTCTGTCATCTATAAAGGAGACCCTGACCAACGAGAAATCGAAGAAACCACTGCTCTCGTCATGCAGCATGGGGCGTGGGCCAATCCACATCGGCTCTGTTATCAGAGCAAAGTGGGTGCAAGCCGCTGGTTACAGCCAACGCTCCGAGCGACCCTGCAGCAGCTGGCGGCGGAGGGGCGTCGTGACGTCTGTGTGGTTCCCATTTCATTCGTATCCGACCACGTTGAAACTCTGGGGGAGATCGATCATTGTGCGAGGGAGGAAGCTCGATCTCTCGGCATCAAACGCTTTGCGATGACCCAAGGTCTTAATAGCTCGCCCACATTCATCCGCGCTCTCGCTGATTGCGTTCTGAGGGCAATCGCCGAAACACCACAGGCCCAACATCAAGGGAGGAAACTAACGGCGCTTGCTGTGGCCGCCGACTGAGAACACGACTGGAGGAGGACATGGGAGGGGATCAGGACGCAGCCAAGAAGTCTCCCGCAAGAGGAGATACCGTCGGCCCCTACGTTGGTTCATCTGCAGTGGGCACCTCAAAAGCGGCAGCTGCCGCCGGCCTGGCCGCGATCGGCCCAGAAAACAACTCGGTAAATCAGCGGCGCCGGCGCTTCGCCTGGGTTGCTGTGACGGCCTTCCTGAGCGCATGGTTCATTGCATTCCTTCGATTCTTCCTGCCGCGCACGCTCTTTGAACCCTCCACCGTTTTCAAGATTGGCTATCCCTCCGACTACGGCCTCGGCGTCGACACCAAGTGGCAGCAGAGGTATCGCATCTGGGTCGACCGCAGGCCGGATCGCATCTTCGTCATCTACGCTCGCTGCACACACTTGGGTTGCACACCGGATTGGAAGGCCAGCGAAAACAAGTTCAAGTGTCCATGTCACGGAAGCGGCTACGACGACGAAGGAGTTAATTTCGAGGGACCTGCTCCCCGCCCCATGGATCGCGCCCACGTAGATCTGGCTCCGGATGGCCAAATCACTGTGGATGTCTCGCGCCTGTATCAGTGGCCTAAGGGGCAACCCAGCCGATTCAATGACCCCGGAGCCTTTCTTTCACTATGAGTCGAAACGACCCTTGAATTCGGGGATCCCGTGAGTGATTCGTCGCATTGCGAAAGACAGAGACTGCGAAAGCAGAGACGAGACAAAAATGCCTGAAGACAGCCCATCAAACGGAAAGAACGGCAAGACCACTGGCATCCTGACCCGAGTCGCCGCTGAGTTGAAGGCGGACGTAGAGTCGATCAAGACGGATCTGCCGGCGAAAGCCAAAGAGCAGGTTGATCTGCTCAAGAACCCCACCAAGACGCAGGTTTACACTTCCATTTTCCGCCACAAACACGACGATACTCCGCGCAATCGCGCGCTGGGGGTGCTGTCGAACGTGTTCCTGCATCTTCATCCCGCAAAGATCAATCGTGATGCGGTGCGCTACAGCTACACCTGGGGCATGGGTGGCATCACGTTCTACTTGTTTATTGTGCTCACCTTTACCGGGGTGCTGCTCATGTTCTACTACCACCCCACGAAGGTGCAGGCCTTTCGCGATGTTCTGTACCTCGAGCACGATGTTCCTTTCGGAAAGTTGCTGCGCAACATGCATCGCTGGGCGGCGCACCTGATGGTAATTGCCGTCTGGCTGCACATGTTCCGAGTGTTCCTCACCGGCTCGTACAAGAAGCCGCGCGAGTTCAACTGGAACATCGGCGTTCTTCTGCTCGTTTTTACTTTGCTGCTTTCCTTTACGGGATACTTGCTGCCGGACGATCAACTTGGTTTTTGGGCAGTGACCGTGGGCACGAACATGGCCCGTGCAACGCCCGGTCTTGGCCATGAGGGGCCGTTCGGGCCACAGCTCGGCATGACGCCGTACAACGATGTGCGCTTTGGGTTGCTGGGTGGGTCGATCGTAGACGCGAATGCGTTGCTGCGCTCGTATATCTGGCATTGCATCGGTATTCCCATAGTCGCCTCGGTCCTCATGATGGTCCACTTCTGGCGTGTGCGGAAGGATGGCGGCATCTCCGGCCCGGCGTCCGTGGCGCTCGAGTCCGAAGTGAAGGAGGCGCGGAAATAGTATGGACTGGAAGCAACTATGGGAGATTGCCTCCGCTCCGGATAACGTGCCCATCGTGGGACTAATCCCGCTTCTGGCGTTCTACATTTGTCTGGCCTGGAAGCAAGCGCATGCAAACGACCTGTTGATTGAGCAACTAGAAGGCGACGCGGCTCTGGCAAAGACTCACCATCGGAAGGCATGGCCGTTCCAACCCGGATGGCAGAAAGAAATTCATGTGTGGCCTTTTCTGCTGCGCGTCGAGTTTCTAGCCGCAATCATCGTCACGATCATCTTGATGATCTGGTCGATCACGTTGAACGCGCCGCTCGAAGAACCTGCGAATCCGAATTTGACGATGAATCCGGCAAAGGCGCCTTGGTACTTTCTCGGCCTGCAGGAAATGCTGGTCTATTTCGATCCTTGGATCGCTGGGGTAGTGATGCCAACGCTGATCATCATCGGGTTGATGGTCATTCCCTACATTGATACCAACCCGCTGGGAAGTGGCTATTACACCTTGAAGCAGCGGAAGTTTGAGATAGGGACCTTCCTCTTCGGCTTTATTGTCTTATGGGTCTCAATGATCCTTATCGGCACTTTCATTCGTGGACCTGGTTGGCAGTGGTTTTGGCCGGGACAGACATGGGATCACAACCGCCTCATCTATGAGGTCAACCGCGATCTGCCCGACATCTTCGGCATCACATCCAATTGGCTGAAGGCGATATTTGGTGCAATCGTGGTCGGCGGCTTTTACGTTGGTGGCGGTTTTGCAGTGCACGCTTTGTATCGGCGGTACAACGCCCGCAATTACCAGCGGAAGAGCTTTCTGCAGTACTCGATCATGATGTTTTTTCTGCTCACGATGCTGGCGCTGCCTATCAAGATGCTGCTGCGGCTTATGTTTCACATCAAGTACGTTTGGATAACGCCATGGTTCAATGTGTAGGGGTGCAACTCTCGGGAGAACCTAGTGCCTGAAAAGCCTGTCCCTGAAAACGATCCTCTCGTCAACAAGTCTCTCGCTCTCTACTACGTGATCGCGATGGCGATCCTGGTGGGCACTTTGTTCTGGGCCTTGTGGGATGAGGATTTCGGGCAGCGCCCATGGAAGGCATTCCAGCACGAGTGGAAAGAGCGCTATTCGGTTTTCCTGAAAGCTGCGCGCTCCTCCTCAACCCAGTCTGAAAAAGATGTCGAGAGCGACCGCGATTACCAGAAGCTGAAGCAGAACTACGATCAGGCGAATCAACAGGCATTGCCGCGAGCAAAGGAGATCAACGACCAACTGCGCGTTCTGAGTGCGAAGATCCTCAGTGTACAGAATGTCTTCACAGATCGCCGTGCCTACGTCAACGCACTTACGTATGACATCGAAACCACCACCAGCACATCTTCGAAGCAAAGCAAGCTCAAAGATCTTGAGAAATACGAGCAGCAGACCGCCGTCGTCGAGTATCCGGATGGGAGCCGTGCCAGCTACACCTACCCGCAACTAGAAGAAACCTACAACGACCTGAAAGCGGAGCGTACCAAACTCAGCGCAGAGCTGGGAGAAACGATCAAGCCGGTCAGCGACCAGAAAGCGAAGCTCGACGAGTACGTGTCGGAGCACATGGTCAACCTAACGCCGGCCCAGATTCGCGGTCTGCAGGACAAGACCGAAGCCTGGGACCCGAAGATCATGCAGATCAATGTGGCAGAAGCCAACATTGTGGATCGATGCGAATCCTGCCACATGGGGATTCGCGAGCCCGTCAAGTTGATTCCCGCCTCGATGGTACCCAAGGGCCAAAAGCCCGATGACTATGCCCGCGCATTCACCAGCCACCCGGACCCTGAGCTTCTGCAAATTCACGATCCGGAGAAGTTCGGATGCTCTCCTTGCCACCAGGGAAATGGACGGGCCACTACCAGCGTCGAGAAAGCGCATGGCAATTACGAGCACTGGCTGTGGCCTTTGTTCCCAAAGGCCAACGTGGAAGCTGGGTGCCAGACCTGCCACGCT